>Ga0207701_10000003_pt1 | contig 205456 bp, 211 predicted proteins | sample KBSSwiSSwithPhiX_FD_184294 | JGI IMG/M metagenome (GOLD analysis project Ga0207701, IMG submission 184294) | Switchgrass rhizosphere bulk soil microbial communities from Kellogg Biological Station, Michigan, USA, with PhiX - S5 (SPAdes) (version 2) | ecosystem: Environmental > Terrestrial >...
CGCCACTTTCTATACACTTTTCAGTCATTTATTAAGCACCGTAGCGTGTAATTTTTTCCATACGGAGTCTTCAATTTCGATCGCGGAATTGTCGGTCATAGCTTGCGCGTGTTCAAACGCCCGCATTCCCGGGTAAACTACGCTCTTAAATCCTTCTCGTGGCTGTGTAGAAGTTATTTCTTTTTTAAGCCGGTCGACTTGACTGATGAACGTTTGTTTGGAACCGAAAACCGCAGGGTCTACCACGTACAACCAAACACCCAGCTCGTCTTCACTCGACTGCTTTCTGCCGGCAACGCCGCCAACAAGCGCGCTCGTAAGCACTTCGAGGAGTAGGTTGATTGCGTAGCCTTTGTACTCACCGAAAGCCTCGATTTTTACGGCTTTGTGCGGGTCGGTCGTATAGTTGCCGTCGGTGTCAAAGTACGTGTTTTCCGGCAGTTTGGTGTTGGATTTTTTTGCTTCTTCAATAAGCCCCCAGGCTCTTTTCGAAGTCGCCCCATCGAACACAATCGGGTCGGATGAACTGGGAATACCATATGCCAGCGGGTTCGTACCAAATATGTCATTTTTGCCGCCAAAAGGTACCGTTCCTTGCGGACCGCCATTGGAAGCCAGAATTACCATATAGCCGTCGTTCGCAAACTTACGTACGGTATAAAAAAGCGCTGACATATATTGGCCATGAATGGTAACCGTGTAAGCACCTGCCTTGGATGCCGCCTGACAGATCTGGTCGTACCGCTGGATGATGATATTGAACGGGCTCTTGCCTGCACCATCAATGTGCAGCAAGGAGTCGGATGTAAAAACTACCGTCTCTTCAGCTTTGCTTTTCTCAAGTTTCTCAATCCAATCCTCAACGCCATGAACCCCTTTGAAACCTTTAAAAAAATTATCTTCGAGGTAGTGTGCGACGACCGCTTCAACGTAGTCGTGAGCTTCTTTTTGTGGAATTTGTAATGTAGCAGTTATCTGTAGCAGCGCGTTTCTGAATTCGGCAATGGTGACTTTCATACTGTAATGATAGCAAACCCGCGCACATTATGGTTCCGCTTACTGGCTCGTCTGGTATTTTTCGAGCGTCCACAAAAATTCAGTACATACTTGTACCATCGCAAATACCAGAGCGGAATACGTTGAGGGCAAACCACCGGGACCTTAATTGCTACCGAGCACGAAAGAGACTATGCGACAGAGGTTAATTACCTGGTTGCATTGAGCTTTCAGAAAAGCCGGGGCACCATGCCACTGCCACTGACGCTTCAAGCGCGGTCGTTGAGCTCGGCGGATAGATTTTTACGCTCACCGACTTTTCGTTACTGCAAACACCGGGTTCGAAATTGCCAGCCTGCGGATAGCCAAGTACCGTGTTGGCGCTTTCATTGGGCGCGAGAGTAATATCGACAGGCGCAGGTTGAACGCGAGCGGCAGCGCTATTGCCAATGGCATAACCGTTACTGCCGTACAAAAACGCTGTCGGGAAGCCGCTCATGTGACACTTGTAGTGCCCTGTGTTGGTAAAAATCATGTGCTGATACACCGTGCCGGCTGCACCCTCTTGCTGGCCAGCGGTCAAGCTCAAGTTGTTTGTTTTGCAGATTTGCATGGCGGACGCTTTCATATGCCAGCAACAGATGATAGTTATAGCGAAAAGAATCGCAAGGACCAGCGCCGTTATTTTCCACGTTCGATTAGATTGAGCACTCGACTGTTTTGCGCTTGCTTTAGCTATCGCCATGTAACGCTCCTTTGCTTAACGTTGTATTTTGAATAACGTTCAAAGTATACGCCTCGACAACGCCGCATTGCAATGTGCGGCACGCCCTCTCCTGGAGCGTACAAAAAACACCGGTACTACGTTAAAGATATTTTAATGATTAGCGATATCTAGCCTTCCTCTAGCCTTCGACCGCTGCCTCAAATCCCCCATATGCCATCTTCGTCATATCGGTGGGCATTTCAAAATCAGCTTGATCTTTAAAGCTTTCGCTCATTTCTGCTATAACTTTTTTGTTTACTTCGTCTCGGTGTTCTTTAGAATTAAACACAATAAAAGAGAACCATACGTTGTCGTCGGACGAGGCATCTGTCATTTCGGCAAAAGCGCGAGATTTTTGGCCACCCATTTCTTGCTGCTTAAGGTCGTCGCCTCTGCATTCAAAGTATTGCAGCGCGCCGTGCTTCATCCAGGCATCCCGGCCCATTTTAGCTATTTTTTCGTATTCCGCTTCTTTGCCTTTGGGCACAACCAACACAAATCCGTCGATGTATTTAGCCATTTTCCTTACTCCTTTTTTAGCTTTTAGGGTGGTATCCTTTATGATTTTAGCATTTAGGGAGAGGAAACGGGCGCCGAGACGTTGATGCTAAAAGCTATCCATTGCAATATTTACTCGGACCAGACTGCCAGCTCATTTCCATTTGGCTCGGTAAAGTGAAAACGCTTGCCGCCTGGAAATGAATAGGTATCAACGATAATTTTGCCGCCGTTCTTCACAACCAGAGCTTTAATCTTTTCTAAGTTATCTGAGTAGATGACGGTAAGTGGCATGCTGGCTCCACCGTCAGCATTCACACCGCTACTAGCGCCGCTATCGGTAGTGTCGCTGTAGTCGTCACCCCAGTCGGTGTACTTCCAATCAAAAACATTCCTAAAAAAGTCTCTTGTTTGCTTGAGCTCCTCTGGTGATTTTACGGGAAACTCAATAAGGTCAATTTCGTTATGTTTTGCCATAAGCATAGTATAGCAAACACGCCATAGGCACTTTTCGGATCCGAATAACTACGAAGCACCTTTTACTTTGTCTATCTTCTTTTTCGCCCGTTTAAACATTTATTGTTAAACTGTTGCGTAGGAGAACAGTATATTGCTTCAAGATGGCGGCGGAAAACTGCCCGGGAAAACACAATTCTCTGGAAGACGAAGAATAACAACTCGTAAATCCGGATTTAATAGCCACCCAGACGCGACAGGTGCTGAGTTTAAGATAGAGCAAGTTCCAACTTATACCTTGGCAAGAGGTGAAACACTCCAAATTAAGCTTACTATTCCAAACAAACTATCAGGAATTTCAGCATTTGGTGGTTGGTATACTGCAGACGGCCAAGTACAGACTAGCTTTAAAGGACTTGAATCTAGTAAAATCACGAATACTGCTGCGACCTATCCAAATTGGGGTAAGTTCGGTTCAATGTGGCTCAGCGAGAACAAAAATGACACTATCGTCGTAGTAGAGTTCAAAGCAGTTGAGAAATTGCACCTTGGATTATATCTATTGAACTGCGGAGTAGTTACTCATAAACATTTAGAATGGTCCAGGCTTGAAAAACCAGTGTTACTCAACAATATGTATCAGTTTGCTCCGGAAGCAAATTTCGTAAGTGTTGTGGGCGAAATAGAAATCAATAAAGATGCAGATGAATCAGCAAAGTTTGCTATCTACGTTAAGTCATGCAATAGATGTGCTCGATTCCTACCTATCAATATTGATAATCAACGCGTTCAGCTTAGCTTTTCCAACCACTGTGTTGCTGCACATAGGCGACCCTGTCAGCATACAGGTTTTGGTAAATTGCGAAATATAGATTCAAATGAAGTGCTAAATCTTGAGTATGGCTACCAGCTTGAATGCCGATTCTGCAAAAAATTTGAAGTGAATGCGGCGCATAATCCTCAAAGAACTTCTGCTCAAATGAAAGAGGATGCAGCGAGACGACGAGCACTAGAATTGTTACTTACGGATCTTTATGATGGTAGTCACCAATTAAAGTTTAGACATGAGCATGACGGGCTTGAGCTATCGGACTATATCTGGGAAAAGTTTGATAGAAAATGCTATAACTGCGGGAAAGCAATCGAAACCTCAAAACAAATGAACCTTGATCATACAAGACCATTGGCATTGCTATGGCCTCTTGATGAAAGTGCCACCTGTTTATGCGGTAGTTGCAACTCTCAGAAGCGTGATAGGTCTCCGGTTGAGTTTTACTCCGAAGAAAAGATACTCAAATTATCTGAGATAACTGGTATTCCTGCTGAAGAACTATTAGTTCCTGGCCCAAATATGGAAGCTGTTGGCCTGCTGATGCAAAGAATAGATTGGTTCTTTGATGAGTTCATAAAAAGGCCTGAACTTGCAAAAGAAAGGGATGGAAAAGTTGCATCAGAACTCTTAATTAAAGCACTGCAAAAGACATTGAATAAATGCCCGAATGGTACACCTCTAGACTTAGAGAAAGAGTACGAAAAGCGCTCAGCTTAATTCTGTTTAATTAGGAACAGATACTGATGCGCGAAAGTTGCCCCCTGGTCTTTTAACCCAAACTTTTCTGCACCAGCTACATCTTCATCAAAAGTATGAACCACTTCAAAGAATGGCTCACAAAGTAATGCCAATTCTTCTGCCATGTTGAATTTCTTTGTTTTGCCTAGATGCAGGATTAGTTTGCCATTGGGTTTAAGCCATTTATGAGCTTTTGAGAAGAAGTCTCTATAAATGCCCAGGCTCTTTTTTTGCTTTTCTTCCAAGAATTCAAATTTCTTAGTCTTGAAATCGTCTGGCTGCCAGCCTACCATCCAAAGTCTCATCCAGTTGGCTATATAGAATCGAGTCGAGGCAGCAAAGGGCGGCGAAGTAATAACAGCATCTATTTCGTTATCAAACTCAAGATTTTCGTATGAGCCAATTGTTGCGGCTCCATTAATACTCTTAGCTCCCTCGTATGATTTTAGAGCACGAGCAACTTTGGCATAAAGTCTTTCTTCGAGGTTTCTGTATTCAAACTCTCCACTGGGCTTCAGAGGCATTACCGGGTGTGATTTTCTAGATAGTGCATAAGGCCTATTGCCATGCAGTATGTGAAGCAAGCTAGAATAAACCAGCGCTCTCTCTACTGAGTTACATTGGTTCTGAGCCATATATTGTCGAGCTAGAAGAATCTCTTTAAGATTTTTTTCTTCAAAATACTCATGAATTTTGCCATTCATCCCAAAATCTTTATCCTTGGACTTAGACAAATCTACTTTGGCGCTGTGTTCATTGACGTACTTAATAAGCCTGTCGAGCTCTTTGATTACTTTATCGTGGTACGGCTTGGCTATTTTCGCACTACTAAGGATGTAACCTAATTCTTGTAGGTCATTGGCAAGAGCCTTACGTCCATTCAAAAAGGCTTCTAAAGGTATCGTGCCTGCACCTGAAAGCGGGTCTAGGACCGTATCTCCAACTTCAGTAAAATATTCGACTAAGAAGTGAGCGATAGCTGGTTTCAGTTTGCCCTGATACGAACAAAGCGAATGCAAAGGATGACCCCAATTTCGAGAGCTATATGGTTCGGTTTTGTACGGTAATTTTTCGAAGGCTAATGCACGTTCCTTAAAAGCCGCCTTAACACGGTCTGTACTTGAACTTTGTAAGGATGCTGTCTTTTTGGTTGAGGTTTTTTCAAAGGTCAGTAACACTTGTTTTAGAGGGGTACCATCCTTTGATGTGCGCTTTCTAACCAATTCTGTGTCAATTAATTTCAGACCTAGACTCTCTGCAATTTTAGTAATAAACATATCTGTGGGTACATGTACGCCTGCAAATCGTGAGTCACCTATATCTATAACTATTTTTGCATTTGGTTTCATCATTTGTTTGCAGTTTGCTAACCACAATTCAGTATCCGAGCAGTAGCCTCTTACAAGTGTGGGGATCCGACCGTCGTAGGCAACTTCATCGAGTTCTTTTGCAATTGGCTCTACAAAATCGAATCGTTTTATTTCACGAGATGACTTGCTTACGTTATTTATGCCAGCAATCATTGCTTCTCTAGTGAAGTAGCTCAAATCTTTTTCATGTTCAATAAAGCCTGCTAACCAAAGCTCAATTTTTGTATTTCGGAAATAGTTCGTGCCATTTAAATATGGTGGTGAGGTAATTACCAAGTCTACTGAATTTGGATAGTCGTTTAGTTTTACAGCGTTTTCACTTGCAAAAGTAGAGTCGGTCATGAAGCTTAGATCAGGGTGAATATCATCAATAATTTGAGTTATTTTCTTTTCATATGCTTCAAAAACACTGTAGTTTTCTGGTAGTAGCTCTTTCGGTGTTCTATACCTTAAATCAGAAGACCTCTTAGTTTCACTGCTTGGAACACCAATGCTACCTAAAGCCAGTAATGCAATCTTTTTAAAGTCATCATCAGTTGGTTTGAGCCCATGTATGGCATCTTTTAGGGCAACAATTTCTATAAGCCTATTACCGATGAAATATGGCCTAGCAGGGAAAACGTCTGCCAGTCTTTGTTCAGCGTGTTTCAGAGTTGGTTTATTTTTTCTAGCAACCTCTAGTGTTTCAAAAAGATATCTAGCAAGTCCCTCTTTTTTAGCGGCTACTCGTTTTAAAATATTGGTCTTTGCATCGATTACTAATCGCATAAATGGATTTACTTCGCTGTAGTAACCTTTTATCCCACTTAATGAAGCAACAGTCATAGCCGTACCAGTGCCTGCAAAAGGATCATAAATTGCCTCAGCTCCTGCTGACCACTTTTCAATTATCGATTCAACAAATGTGGATGAAAAACCCTCAACGTATGGATACCACCTATGAATGGACTCCACTCTATTTGGCGTAAAAGTACCATGCTTGCCAAGCAGGCTATCTTCGTTTACATCTGCAAATAGGTTAGTTTGCTCAACCTTTTTGTTGCCAGTAACCAGCGAGAGTTTCTGATAATGACTTCTTAATTCATTGACGGCTACGTCTGATAGATGCAGCTCGCTACTTTGTGCTTTCTGCTGTAAATCAATGTATGAATCATTTAAAAGATAGCGAAGTTCTTTGCTGCTTAACTTATCTACCCAGCTCACAAATGCCGAATCAGACGTACTCGGAATCATTATTCTGAGTCTCTCGATCTTGTCTGTACCTGATTCGGTTTGTGGAAAGCTTATGGTTTTATACATACCTCTAATTTAACATAGAAGGTAAGTTACCATGAACATAATTTGTTGACTTGTTTTTACTTCCAGACCAAGAAAAAAGCCCTGCTCTTTCGAGCAAGACTCTTTTCTTGGTGCAGCAATGTTGCTGAGGTTAAAGTATTTATAATAATCAGTCTCTTGCTTCTGGGCTACAATAAAACTCATGAGCAAAAGGTCAGATAAATATGTTCGCTTTCTAATTCAACAGAATGGAGTTTACTACAAAATATTCCGCATTCAAGAGCTTCCTGATGGTAGCATCATCGAAAAACTGTATAAGCGTAATCCTGCTTCAGAACCAAGTGAGCTGGGACGATGGAAAGTTAACGGTAGTGGCACTTCCCGTATTTACTATTCTGAGAACAAATACAAAGAAGCCAACTTCGAACACTCTACAGTACACAGCTCCGGTGTGCGCCACCTAAAACTCAAAAACGGTAATTATACTCATAGGACCAAAGGCAGACCTTTATCTTCACTCGATCACATCAAACATCTTTGGACTATCATTCCTGGAGATATTGAAAGTTATCAAGAGACGGAAGAAATGCCTAAGGGTAGTAACTTCATCATTAACCTCCCGCGTAGTGCTATCGCAGGAGTATTTCACTTCTTTGCAATTCCGAAAGACGGTAACATGAACCTTGAGCTAGATATACCTCCACACGACAAAGCACGCCAGATGATTTTTCACGTTTATAGGATAGTGCTCGATACTTGCGACATAGCTCTGTTCGCTTATCAAAGCGAGGCATTTTTATGCCACCCGCCAAGGACAATTTCTATTCCTAATTTAGAAGACTTCCTACCCGTAGTTTCTGTTATTAATAGTGATTATATTGAATTTGAACTCCTCAAGATGACTCAATCGATTACTAAGCCTGCGTCTTGAAGGTTATAACCTTCATTTCAATCTGTAAAATGCCACTTTTTACATCGTGAGGTCGAGTTCGCCGGACCTAGTCCGATCAATAAATAAAAGCTCCCGAACAAGGGAGCTTCCTAGGTGTCAAATTGGTGCGGGTCAGGGGACTCTAACCCCTGGCCTCGTCCTTGGCAAGGACGCGCTCTAAACGACTGAGCTAGACCCGCAGGCTGGTGGTACGCGCATAGTAAGCGCTGTACTACTTGTCTATCATAACGCCGAGCTCGCAGCCAGCGAAGCTACAACGTAGTTACACTTCTGTAACGAAGAATATTGTACATGCTCACCTCTTATAAATCAAGTAAGATCAGGTCGCATTTATCAGGATTCATCAGGAGTTCTCACGTAAAAATTACCAAAGATCCAAAACAGGCTGCAAATCAAAACTAAGTTACACTTCCGAACTAAGCGCCTTGCTCGCCAGCAGCATCCCGACATAGTCGTGCAGGTACCATGCGCGCTCTGCTCTTTGCCGCGGGCGATTCACATATTCCCAGCCGGCGGCGGTCATCTCGCGCGATCCATAGTGGGCAAACAGTTTATACAGTGGCAAGAGCTCGTCATTCTGCCCCATGCGCGCAATCAGTTCAGGCCCAAGTGCAAGCGCCGTGGGATCGATTGCGAGCACTCGCCGCGTCAGCTGGCGCAACAACGTTGATCGTGCGACATCGCCATCGCGTTCAGGATTATTTCCAATGTCGTCGGCCATTTTGAGCAAGCTTTCGCGCGCTTTCTGGAGATCCGGCGTCCGCCCCATGTGCTCAAAGAATTCAGCCATAAGCAGCCGCGTGTTCCACTCGGGATTTTCCTCCCCCTCCTCTGTGCCATGCTCGCCGTACATTGCGGTGTCAAACGCGTATCGCTCCGCTTCGGCCTGACGCACCAAGCGCACATCGCCGCCTTTCCGGGCATAATGCGCTATTCCGTCTCGCCAGCTCGGCAATACGTTCAATCGCGCTAATTGCGCTGCCGATTGTTCGAATTTACCATGATCGGCGTAGAGCTGCGCCGTCACCAGTGTAAAGGTATTGCGATACCTGTCCTGAATAGCGGGCATGGGGCTGGCTTCTTGCGCTTTTCCTTCTAGCATTTGCAGCACCGCTTGAACGTCTTCGCCAAGTTCGATAGCCCGGGCAATCTCCAGCCTCCCTCGGCCGCCCCAAGATTCATGCACTTCCCACCCGCCTAAGTGCGCTACGGTCTGATTATACAGATACATTTTTACGTCTTGCGGCATTTCCGGATCGCTCATGACTTTGGTAGCAAACCTGAAGGCGTACTCTTGATCGAACAACGTGCCGTCATCTACATCTCCACCAAAACGCTCGGTGAGCGCCATTTCATAGCGATCTATAATGCGCTTCTTTGTCTCGACATGGAGCGCCAATTCGTAGGCCGTTTGAGCAAAATTTAAAACTCCTCTTTCGGTAAGTGCGCCACCCACCACATCTTTTATTACCTGTTGGCTTCCTGGGACCAGCATTTCTTCAGCGGTAAGCTCACGTCCGTAGCGTTCAGAAACAATAGCTCGCTTCTCTAAAAAGTATTGCGTCCAGGCATATATCCGATCATCGGCGGTAGCGAGATGCTTTTCAATCCAGACTTGGGGGCTAATTTCGTGTTGTGCGCACAACTTTACGATGCTGTGCACGCTCGAGTAATCATCGGTAGCCGCCAAATGCTCGTGTAATTTGTCGGCTATATCGACGCGGCCCTGCTCGACGCCATAAAACTGGAGCTCCGCCACATGCTGATCATAATATTCCACGAGCGTATCGAAATCACGCGCTTGCACCTCTTGTACAAAATTCGTGGTGTGAGCAAGCCACGCGTTATAGGCCTCGTTGTCTTCGCTCGCGATCGCCACTTGGCCAAGCGCCACAAAAGCCGGCAGCGCCAAAGACAAGGCATGCTCGGGAATGGTTTGCCCCTGAAGATCGGGGTGATTCACCAACTCCTCCATGGCCGCAAAGTGATACTGCCCGGGAGCAATAGCGAATTCAGGCCCTTGACCTGCAGATGTACTCATATAGTTATATTATACAATATATGAGCTCGATCAGCAACGGATTCTCTGGCAAGCTGTGGCAAGTTGACAACACCACTCGCTATCTTGTACAGTACACCTTTTATAGCTAGGAGGATTACAGCTCATGGGCGTTTCAGGAGAATCAGGAGGACGTTTTCATTTGGAGATTAGAGCCGGGCGACCACTACAACAAGGCATAAAACGGCCCGAAGCACCCGAAGGCCAGGAACAAGAAGGTGATTTGCCAGCCGAACAAAATAATTCGCAGACACAGCCGGCGTTAAGTGCCGAGCAGCAGCACCAAAATAATTTGTTGCATCAATATGAGAATGCAAGCGAGAAGGCAGGTAATCTGCATGAAGGCGCACGGCGCAGCCTCATAGGAGCATGTGTGTTTGGTGCGCTCGGTGTTGCCAATGCGATCACTCCTCATCTAGTACAAGACCTTAAGGTGGGTAGTTTTCCGCCCTCACTTACCATTCCTGTAGAGATCGCCCTCACTGGTTATAATGTCGGGCAATACCTAAAACGAAACCGGCGCGCAAACATTGCTGACAGCCAAGCCGCAACATTCTTTGAAATGGCTAAAGCTGCGGGCGAACCAAAACTTCCGGAGCCTTCTTTAGAAAATGATCCAGCATATTATGGCCTCCCACTTTCTATCGAAGGCGAGCGAGCGCGTGTCGAAACACACGTAGTCCGAATACTGGAAGAACGAGGTATCCTACCACAAGCTCCTGGCGAGCGAGCTTCGCCCACGGTACAGCCAACTCCACCCCCCAGCTCTGCACAACCTGAATAGACATAGCTAACGGACCATGCCCAAGTGTGAGGCATACTATTTATTGTACGGCTTTACGGAGCACGAGTTTTTGCTCTGTGTCGTCGATAAACACCGCAAACTCACCCTCGTGCAGGGCATAAATTGGTAAGCTTGTGTCACCGTACGCCGCAAGTTCGGCGTAGCCCGCTTGCCAATCGGCCGGGCCGCGTTGATCGGCAGGATCAGTAGCTGATTCAAAATGCGGAATAAATTTGATAGGTAGAATACCGAGCCCGTCGCCGCATTCGCGCCAATCATTCGACCAATGATGTTTGACGAGCAAATCACTGCCGGCCGAGTTACCCGCCACCACTTTGCCTGTAAACAACTCGGGTACATCAAAACGCGACATCCAGTAGCGCAGCAAGTGGTCATCGCCTCCGTGCACATAAATCACGTCGGCTCGTTTGCACTGCTCGGCAAAAGTCGCCGGCACGGCAAGCTCGAACGACGCCGTCACGCCTTCGGGCATGTCTTCGCGGATCGCTTCGCAGTAGCCAAGAAACTTCGTATCCCAATATTCCCGCCCTTGTGCAAAGTTGCACAATAAAAACTTGGGCGCATTGCCGAGCCCTTGCACGATTTCTTGGTGATACAACTTTTTGAGCCGTGGTTCGCGCTTGATGCCACCAGAGTTGAGTATATATTTTGTCATCATTTAACTAGCTCCTCGAGTATGGAGGTATTGTAACAGTACGGCCCCTGTTGGCCCTAGCCGTGCAGACAGCCAGGGCCAGATAGTCCTTAGACGTCTGCCGCCGGTTTGCGACGCCTAAAGTTCCAAACCAACACTCCCCCTACGAGCAACACCAGGGCAGCTCCGGTTATTCGGAAAATATTTGCACCCGTGTTGACCAATCCGCCCCGCGACAATACATCCGAAATCGTGTCGGTTGCCGTGGTGTCGTTCGGATTAGGATCGGGCGTTGCCGAAGTAATGTGCGCCGTGAGCGTAAGCGTGCCGGTAAAGTTGTTGTTTATCTTGCTGGTCGCAAACAAGTGATAGGTGCCAACGAACAAGGTGCTCGCATTGCAGGTAAGCTGCGAACCGCTCAAATGACAAGCAAACGGATTGGCGGGAGCAGCCATTGCCTTGGGGAACAAAAGCCGGTCGGCCATGGCCAAAATCGAGTTGCCGTCAGGCGCATCGGCGTTGATCTTTTCGATTGCCAAACCATTCGGGATGGTAGCCGTCATGACAGCGTCTTTGGCAGTCGATGGACCATGGTTGATGATGGTGAAATCAAAGATTACTTCATCACCAGCGTGGTAGGTTTTGTGCTCGTGGGTAATGTTTACTTCCAGATCAGCAGAAGCATTTACCGTGTCGGTTGTGCTCGGATTTGCCGGGCTCGGGTCGGTACCGTCAAAGGTAACTGCAGCAGTGTTGGTGAACGGATTTGGCGTATCTTCTGCGAGCTTGAATGTGATATCAACGCCTGCACTGGCGCCCACGGCAAGCGTTTGGCCATAGGTACAAGCGGTATTGGTGCCCGTTGCCGTACAAGTCCAGTTCGGATCGCTCACACTCACATAGGTAAGGTCGGAGTTGTTGTCGGTAATTTTGACGCCGGTAGCATCACTCGGCCCGCCATTGTTGGTCACGGTAAAGTGATAGACGGCATTTTGGCCGGCAACCAAGGGCGAGGTCACCGCTGCTTTGGAGGCAGTCAGATCGGCTTGAACTTGGAGCGTGGTGGTGTCGGTGGAAGTGTCGTTAGCCGGGTTGGAATCGTCAAGTGTAGCAACGACGGTAGCCGTGTTGCTTACCGAGCCTGTTTGGTCCGGTGCAATATGAACCTTGATGCTCAGCGTCGGTGTCGTTCCGTTTAACGCAAGCGAGGGCGCGTACACACAGGTTACTGTTCCGCTCGCTTCGCTACAGCTCCAGCCGGTTCCTCCAGAACCAACAGGGACGTACGTCATACCGGTGGGCAAGGTATCAACAATGCTCACATCGCCGGTTGGCGTGTTCGACGGGCCGCCGTTGTGCACGGTCATAGTGTAAGTTTCGTCCTGTCCGGCAATAAAGGTGCCGGTGTGTGTTTTAGTAACTGACAAATCGGTGACGGTAACTACGGTGGCTACGTCGGTACTACTGTTATTGGCAGAGTTCGGATCGGTTGTCGGGGCGATGGTAGCCACGGTGGCGGTGTTACTCACGGTTGAACCGGTGGTAAGTGACGGACTCGTGTTAACCGTAAGCGTAAAGGTAACTGAAGCGTCATTCCCTGTTATCGTGCCGCCGGTACAAGTTACCACCTGTCCTGCTGCCGAACAGATGTTCGGGTTGGAGCTGGCGTAGGTAAGGCCGGCTGGCAAGGTGTCGCTCACCGTAAAACCACTTACATCAGAAGGCCCATGGTTAATTACTTGCATTTGGTAATCCTCGGTGTTGCCAGCGGTAAAGTCGCTGGTGTGGAATTTCTTGATCTCCAGGTCGGCCCTAGAGTTGATCGTCACGGTGTCTGTCGGGCTGGTGTTGTTGCTGGTATCGGGGTCGGTAGTTGCCGAGCTCACGCTCGCGGTGTTGTTGCGTGTCGAGTTGCCAGCAATGTTGGCGGCAACCGCAACAGTTAGCGTAATCGTTGAGGTTTGCCCTGCGCCAATTGCCGGGCCACCGGTACAAGTAACAATTTGACCGGAATTCGCACAGGTGGCATTGACGCCAGCGGTATTGTTGCCGCTCACAAAGCTCAGTCCGGCAGGCAATGTGTCGGTGACGGTAAAGGCCGAGGCGTCCGATGGTCCATTGTTCGTTACCACGATGGTGTAGGTGTTATTCCCTCCCGCCGTGAAGTTACCGGTGTGTGATTTAGTAATCGACAGGTCGGCGCTCGCCACCACGCTCCGGGTTACGGATCCGGTATTGTTGCTGAGGTCGGGGTCGTTCGTACTGGTTGGTGGCGCAACCGTAGCTGCGTTAACAATGGTACTTCCCGGAGTTACTGTAGGTTCAAGGCTCACCGTCATACTGAATGTAGAGTCGTTGCCGTTGGTAATGCCCGTGGTATCGGTACAAGTCACCGTTTGCGCACCGTTCGTACCCGTGCCGGTTACGGAACAAATATTAGGGCTGGAGCTCACATAGGTGAGGTTCGAATCGAGCGTATCAGTTACCGTGAAACCGGAAACGTTCGATGGACCACCGTTGTGCACGGTAAAGTTGTAAGTTGCGTTTGCGCCAGCTGTCATATTAGTGGAAGGAGCTTTCGTGATCGATAGATCGGCATTGGGCTTCACCGAGACATTGTCGGTTGAACTGTTATTACCGGATGTCGGGTCGGTAACGCCGGCTGCCGGAGCGATGGTGGCGGTGTTTGCAATCGTACCGCTGGCACCACCCGCAACCGTAACGTTGATAGTGGTAACTTGCGTCTGACCCACGCCAATTGCACCACCGGTACAGGTCACTACTTGACCCGCGGCGCTACAGGTAGTCGCACTGCCGGCAGCAGTACCGGCGAATGCCAAGCTTGCCGGCAATGTGTCGGTCATGGTGTAGCTGGGGGAGTCCGCAGACGGGCCGTTATTAACCGCCGTAAGCGTGTATTGCCCTTGCGTGCCGGCGGTAAATGCCGTGCCGACATGCGCTTTGGTAATGCCGAGATCGGCACTTGATACAATCGTCACGTTATCCGTCGAGGCGTTATCGCTCAAATCGGGATCCGGCGTATTGGTGCTCACCTCAGCGGTATTTGCCGCACTACCCTTAGAAATCGAGTCAACCAGGACGGTAAGCGTTATATCGGGAGCAGAACTTCCCGCCGTAATAACCGCGGTGTTTGTACAAGTAACGGTGCCCGCATTGTGCGTACAGCTCCAGCCCGTTCCCGTTGCTGATACGAATGAAAAGTCTTCGTCGAGCGTATCGGTTACGGTAGCCGTACCTATCGCCGAATTGGACGGCCCTTGGCTGGCTACGCTAATGGTGAACGCGTTATTGACGCCGGCCGTGAAATTACCGGTGTGTGACTTGGTAATCGCCAAGTCGGTGCTCACAAATACGTTGGTAGCATCGGTACTGCTGTTGTTGGCAGAGTTTGGATCGGTCGTACCACCGGGAGTAGCTACCGTGCCGGTGTTGTTGATCGCTCCTCCCGGATAGCTTGCCGACACATTGACGGTAATACTAAAAGTCGTGGTCCGGCTCGTCGGCGTACCGCTACCCGGTAACGCGCCGCCCGTACACGTAACGACCTGTGCTACTGCTGAACAAATGTTTGGGCTTGAGCTCGCATATGACAAGTTTGCATCCAAAGTATCCGAAACGGTAAACGAAGCAACGTCCGACGGTCCGTCATTGTGCACCGTAAAATTGTAGGTAAGTGTACCGCCGGCCGTAGGCGTACCACTGTGAGCTTTCGAGATTCCCAAGTCAGCCTTCGGTGCAGCAGGCAATGTCAAACTCGCACTGTTGTTGCTGGTGTCCGGATCGTTCGAGACGCTCACCGTCGCCGTGTTGACTTTCGAACCTGTCACCGATGAGGCAATAGTCGCTTCGATCGTTATTACCGGTGCCGTAACGCCAGTGTTAAGCGCCGGCCGAGTACAAGTTACTGTTTGGCTGCTGACGTTACAGTTCCAGCCGCCGCCGCTCGCACCACCCACTGATGGCACGATGCCCGCAGGAAGCGTGTCCGTAACGGTTACTGTACCGGCATTGTCCGGGCCATTGTTTTTGACCGTCAAGATATATTGCATTGACTCGCCGGGAGTATAGCTGGTTATAGGGCTGCCGCCGCTATCGGCCGCTGTCTTGCTCACAAACTGGATGTCAGAGCCCGCAATTGACCCAAAGCTGAAGTACGAGGTGCCGGCCGCCAAAGTAACATTGGCTTCGTAGTTGGAACCGTTCACCGTCATTGTCGTCTTTTGGGCGCCGGCATCGAACGTCGTGCTACTGCTCGTATACATAACACCGTTGCCGCCAGGAATCGCACTGGTAGGAACTTGTACTTTTACCTGGCCAGGCGTGTTTGTGCTGACCGCTTTCCAAATACGATTTACGCGGTTATACGCGCCCGTGACAGTAGTGGTGCTGTTAGTGGCACCCCCGTCATGTCCCCAAATGAGGAACGATTTGTCATTGGTAAAGGTATTCGCATTTGCTTGGTTATTAGCTGCGATGGTGCCGCGGCCCATGGTAACGATATCGCCGTCGGCAGTACTTTTTGATTGTTTTTGGTCCAGTGTATTGGTATCGTCGCGGCCGATACCGGCGATGTTATTCTTGAAAGTCGCGTCGGCCGGATACACCGTCGAACCATTGGAAGCAAGATAAGCCGTGCTCCCCGTACCGAGTGTCGCGCCGTATTTAATTGCAAGATACGAATTAACTTGTTGCCGTTCAGCCGCCGTGAGCACGCGGTTAAAGTAAATCGCCTCGGCGATCGGCCCCGCCCAGCTGGTACCCGCGCTGCCATTGGTACGACCGAATGTATTGCCTGATTGACCGCCGCCGCTTGTGATATATGTTCCGGGGTTAACCGTTTGTGACTGTTCATTGTTGTCAACTCCCACGATCCTCGATTGGCCGTTGGCATTAGGAGACATAAAGCTGTAAATATGCGGAATAAGCGCTTGCACCGTGCTATAAGTAAGCTGCGTTGGCGAAGATGTACCCACATACAATTCCGGCTTGCCGTTGTTCATTTCGATGCTCGGTCTATCATCCCCGAACTCCTCAAAGTACCGATACCCGCCATCTGTCCGCGCGGCCGTAGCGCCATAAAAGGCCGACATCGAATCACCGGGGTCAATGCCATGCGCCGGCATACTGAACGCATCGTCTGTGCCGTCAAATACATAAGCCGGGTTAAAGTTGACCGCGTTCTGCGTTAACACTGGCTGCTTCGAACCAGTAGCTTGCGACATATCATAGCCGAGGCCGCTTGAATCTTTCCAAAGCGCATTTGTGTTGCCGGTACCGTCCGCTTTGTACCACATGCGCATGCCGGCGAGGCCCATAGGATCGGGGAAAGTCTGGGTTGCAAAACGAATAACCACAATGCCCGAACCGCCGGTTCCGCCATTGCCGCCGTACCCACCGCCACCACCACCGGAGCCGGTGTTGGCTGTTCCAGAGCCGGCTGCCGCACTTGCTACGCTTCCGGCACCACCACCGCCAGCGCCACCAGCACCTGGTGTACCGGCACTGTGGCGACCACCGCCACCACCACCGGCATAGCGGGTAGTAGAAGACCCGGTGATGTCGTTCAGTATGCCGTCCCCACCGTTACCGGGGCGTTCGCCTGCGCCTTCGCTACTGTTACCCGAACCGTTTTGGCCGGCTGCCGCTGCACCACCACCGCCAGCTGCGCCACACCAACCAGTGGTACCACTACAGGTTGAGCCGCCGCCATTGTTACCAGAACCTGTGCCGCCACTCGGTACTGTGCCTGTTTGATTGCCCAACCCAGCCGTAAATGTAGCGCTTAAGTTATCGCGAGCCACGCCACCACCAGAACCACCGTTTCTACCAGACGGATTGCCGTTGCTCGTGTTTCCACCGCCGCCGCCACCGCCGGGAGCAACTGCAATTGTCGAAATTGAGGAAGCACCGCCATCACTGCCGCTACCGGCGCTCGGTATGCCACCATTACCACCGCCGCCAACCGTAATTGCATACGAAGTTCCCGGTGTAACCGCCATAGCAGGGGCGGCTACTACGCGGCCGGCACCCGCACCACCACCGTTCGAACCGCCGCCGCCACCGCCACCGATAACGAGCACGCGAACATTCGAAACACCGGCAGGCGCCTTAAAGGTGCTGCTTCCCGTAGTCTTGTACAAAAGAATGGTCTGTCCAGCCACCGAAGTGGTATCTACAATCGCGTTTCCGCTATCAAGCCCCGGGTTCGTACTTGCCTCCACCTGTGTATGAGAAGTAAGCACGCCAACACTCAAAAAAATTCCTACTGCGAATACCAGCCGTCCAAGTGAAACGCGCCGCCTCCCCTGCAACTTATGTTTCCGTACGCTCATAACACCCCTCCGTATTGAAGCTTCAATTCTAATTGTTGACCACTCTTGAGCACAACAGGTATTTGTGGGAAGGTTTTGTCTTTGCTCAGCCTCTTACCAATAAGCAGAATGTATTCACCCTCAGGGAGCGCGGCTTGTACAACGCCGTCTTTGTCAGGGCGCACGACGCTTGCTTGCTGGCCCTCGTTGTTCATGATATAGACGTTAAAATCAAACTTGTGCTGGCAATCCGAACCGCAATCATACTGAATAGCCACGTGTAACCCTGCGGCGCCCGATACTTTTTTATATGCTTTGCTGCGAACGCCACTGTCGCTCCGGCCACTCGTGGCAAAAAGCAATACTACAATAATTGCGACCGCTACACCGACGACCGTCCACGCAATTCTTGAATCCTGAACTTTTTTTGCAGACCCGCCAAAAAGTGATGCTCCTTTTGGCCGTCTCTTATCCTCACTGTGCTGCATGTTTCCCCCACTCCGAACACACTAACCTGTTTGAGCCCGACTATAATCACGGCATTTTAAACCATTATTAATTTCGGCCCAATAATGAACTGTGCGTTAAATCACAGAATACGGTCTGGATGCGCGTCGTCGTGAAGACGTTATTTTACGATAAAACGCGGATTCACCCCTGTGCTCGTTATTTTTATTACAGATCTGCTTCGTCGATAAGCGGAATGACTTCAATCAGCGACTCCTCGTATGGGTGCGCTTTGCGGAGTGCGGCGACAACCTGTTTGGCGTTAGCTATAAAACTAAAGCAGCACCGCATAATAACGATGCTGCTTTTTACCTGGAAGCGATTACTTCCAGCCGAAGGCCTGGCTCAAAATCCAGAGCGTTGCCGCCACGGAAATGAAGAACAGCCCGAGCCCGACCGGACTGCCCCAGCTGAACCACGAGCCCCACGCGCGCCAGTTTTTCATACTGGCTTCGTAGTTCCAGCCGTCCCTTTGGTCTTGGACACTTTTACCTTGGTGTTGCATAGTTATACCTACGTTATTTGATTAACCTGCTCACACTGGGTTCGACTACGCCCTAGTGCGACGCGGCAGCTCATTCATAGTGGCTTGGTGTCCGTCCATGTCGTTCGCCGAATGAGAGGCGCATGGTTGCAATGGGACGATCCACATTGTCCCTATTTAACCATGAAAATCTACATGAAAGAAAAGTCCTAGAAATAATCCCAGGGCTTACCCTACAAGCAACTTGACAGCCACCTAGTAGTGGTTTAGTATACGCTGTATACATGAAAACCAGCGAGCTGATTCTGGATAGAGCCATCGCCCTTATTGAGCGTAACGGTTCTGCGGCTTTATCCATGCGTAATCTAGCGCATGAAGTGCAGGTTACCCCTATGGCGCTGTATCGACATTACGCTAATCGAGATACGCTATTAGACACCATCACCAATCACTACTTTGCCGAGATCGCCAAGCGCTGGCAGGCATATGCCGACAATAATCAGTACGAGCAAACCCTTCTCCTCATAGGCCTCGATTTAATCGACTTTTATCTGGAACACCCGCATATCTACCAGCTTATGTTTATCGAACCACAGGTACATGCTCGTAATTTGTCAGAAAATAGCAACTTGAGCGAATCACCTACCTTTAGTATTGTCGTTGCTTGTATACAGCAGGGTATTGCAGCCGGAGAACTACAGGGAAGTAACGCACAAGAGATCGCATTGGCGCTTGCCGGGCAAGTGCATGGCCTTGCCGCACTACGTCAGGGGGGTCGCCTCGCTATGCCACCCGATAAATTCCGAAAGTTCTGCCAAAACGCACTCATTCGCGTTATTAATGCATACAAAGTTACTGCTCCATAATCGTGTCAAAGAAAGGGCCACTATGAAAAAACAGAAAAACAACTCACGACTGCAAGCAACAGATAGTGCCGCGCTTATCTCGGCATTATTCTTTTACTTAGGCTTTGGCTTACACCCTGTGCCTTTCCTAACCTGGCTTATTTTATTCCCACTACTTGTAGTAGCGCCACGTATTTCCGGTAAGCGGACCGCTGTACTGGCACTCATAGCAGGCCTATTGGGTCAGATTGGTATGTCGATATATTTTGCAAATACCTTGCAAATGCCGCCGGCACTTCTTGCTGTACTTATTATTTATCTAGCCGTCGTAATGGTGGGCGTGGTTTCGCTGGGTCGCTTATTCCTGGTGCGGCATAAACCTTTGCTGGCCATAGCAGCCGTTGCGAGTACTTGGGTCGCGGGTGAATTTCTCCTCACCCTTTTGGCGCCGCACGGCGCTTGGTGGAGTCTGGGCTATTCACAAAGCTCGGTTCTACCGCTGTTACAAATCGTTTCGATTACCGGTGTTTGGGGTTTGTCCTTTTTGTTGACTGCTTTTCCTACAGCGCTTGCGGCTTTGGGTATGCCTGGTGGTACGAATCGCTCGCGAATAAAGATGGGCGCTTCAATCTTGGTAGTCACTGCCCTCGTACTCACTTTTGGGACCACACGACTGCAACAAAAAAATACGAGCCCGCAGCTGCGCGTTGCAGCAGCAGTTGTAGCAGAATCATCCGATGAGCTTACCATAACCAGTGACGCTGGGAAAAAGGTACTCAGCGACTACCAGGCCGCCATGGAGCGCTTAGCCGCGCAGCAAGTGCGCGTTGTCGTGTTTCCTGAAAAAGGTTTACAAGCCAGCCAAGACCAACTCAAACTCATGAGCGAGCCACTTGCCAGTACGGCCAAGCGGCACAATATTACCGCAGTTGTTGGGATAATGGTCAAAACTGCGCCAGAAACATACGAAAATCGCGCCCTCATATTTACGCCCAATCAAGGCGAGGCCACCTACGTCAAACATCATTTGATACCTGGTTTGGAAAGTGACTTTGATGAGGGTAACCAGCTAGCCTTTGTCCCCGGCAGTAATGACACACAAGGTGTCATAATCTGTAAAGACCTCGATTTCCAGACCTTTGCCCGTTCGTATCGGCAGGCAGGCGCATCGGTATTATTTGCCCCGGCTTGGGATTTCAACAACGACGGTCGGCTGCATAGTCGGATCGCAATTACACGTGGCGTAGAAAACGGCTTAGCTTTAGTACGCACTGGGCGGGATGGTCAGTTAACCATTAGTGATGCAAACGGACGAGTACTAGCCGAAAGTGCTGCTCGCGAAAACATTGCTAGCGCGGTTACCGCCAACGTACCGACCAAAACTTCCCCGACGCTTTATGCTCGCTTTGGTGACTGGTTTGCATACGTGAACATCGCCATTAGCGTTGGTAGTATCGGTTACCTAAGCATCCGTAAACGTAATCGCAAGTAAGTAAACACCCCGGTCTTTTCGACTGGGGTGTTATTAGTATCGTTATTTATATGAGAGACTAACGAACCAGTTGTCGCAACTTGTCTATTGCGTGCTGTTGGGCAGGGGATTGTGGGGCTAAGCTTTGAGCTCCCTCTGCCGCACAAGTGGTATCGTGCGCGGGTAACACACCTGTAGCGAGGTAGTTATTGGCAGCATCGGTAGCGCAGTGGTTGGCCGCCAAATATGCCGCCGTATGGCCGCCTTGGTCAACACTCACTAAACGTGCCCGGTTCAGGAAAAGTGCACGCGTTTCCAAAGCGCCAACATAGGGCGTAGCCGGATCACGCTTGTTTTGGATCATGAGGATATTTGTGGGTCCATTTGCATTGATTGCAGTTGGCTGCTCTTGTGGCTGGTTGTGCCAGTAGGCGCAGGGCCAAATGTTTGAACCTAGCTCGCCAAATTTCGGAAAGAGTAATTTATCGGTTGCGAGTTCCTGTTGGTATTGCGAAGATTGCCGGGACCAAGTTGCGTCATCGCACACAACCGCTAACGCCGATGCTGCGCCATTATCGACAGGTACGCTCGCAAGTGCCGGTGGTGCGGGCCGCAAGGAGTCGATAGCATTTTTGCTCAGCGGGCTGGCTGGTGTTTGCCCATCGGCCGCTTGCCAAATCTGGCCGCCAAGCGAGAACGTCGCATCGTTATAGAGCACCGAGAAGGCTATCTCACGGAACAAGGTGTCGTTCAGCGTCGTGTGTAAAGCCGGGATGTAAGCCGGATGCCCACGAAGTTTGTTAATGAGTTCAAAGTACTTGGCGTTAATTTGACCTTCGGTAGTGCCGAGGTGATACGTGGCATCATTCGCCGCTAAATACTTGGCAAAGTCCGGAAACCGCGTGTAATCGGCCAAGCCCCAGGAACGGAATTGCTGGCGCCAAACCCAATTGGTGTCCACGTTGCTATCGAGTACGAAGCGATCGCTCTGCTGCGGAAAGAGCGACGCATACACAGACCCCAAATATGTGCCATATGAATACGCGAAGTACGAGATTTTCTGCTCACCGAGACCTTGACGGATTTGGTCCATGTCGCGAGCGGTATTGCTCGTAGTAATGTAAGGCAACAGATCACCGGAAGTAGCGGCACATTTGTCTGCCACCATCTTCATAAAATTGGCCGTGTCATTGAAGTTATTGTTTTGCGTGAGCGGCACCAGCGCTTGCTGGGCTTGCTCGGCAGTGAGACCACACGAAACTGGTGTGCTCTGCCCGACCCCGCGCGGATCAAATCCAATCAGGTCGTACTGGTTCAGCACGCTCTGGGGCATAAGTTGTGAAAACTGCGTCGGCAAATCGAGGCCTGGCCCGCCCGGGCCGCCAGGATTAAGCAACAGCACGCCGCGACGATGACTGGGGTCGGCTGCTGGAATTCGAGAAACCGCTACGGTAATTTTGCGGCCAGCAGGATTTTTGTAATTGAGTGGAACTTGCAAGGTACCGCATTGCTGATTACCGGCCGCACTCGGATCGAGCGTTTCACAATCCGCCTGCCACGTTATTGGCGTCGCTACATTTTGCCTAACAGGCGCTGCCTGTACTCGTTGCAATGCATATGGTGCAAAACCAACGATCGCTAAACCGACACTAACAGTTATCGCGCCGAGCCGCACTCCGGCGAGATGTATATTCTGCATTATGCGCATAGCCCCTCCTTTTGTAATAAACGCTTATGATTGTACCAAACCTCCAGTAGGGCTTCAGTGAATAAATTACTTGCGAAATAGTAAGTTAATGACCTCAATATATATTGAGCCACGCAGCTATTACCAACTAAAATCCGAGACTTTTGGTCTCGGATTTTAGTTGTGATTTGGTTAGAACGGAGTCTAGTTCTGCGCCTCAGCACGTGCCACGATATGTCGCGGCAAGAAGAAGCTGAGTACCAAACACAATGCGAGCAAGCCGACCTCAAGCAGGATGCCTCGGCCAAACCCTTGGGCATACGTCTTGGTCGACCCTAAATTGCCAAAGAAGACAATGCCAATCAGCGCCACACCGAGCGCGCCGCCCGTTTGCTGTACCGCGTTCGCCACGCCAGAAGCCGAGCCGGCGTCCTGCGGATTGACCTTACTGAGAACATAGGGCAGAAGCGGACTATACGCCATACCCATACCGACGCCCATAACAATCAACAGCGGAACCAACTGCCAGGTAGAGAGCGCGCCACTTGCGTGCGTAACCGCATAACCGATTGCACCGAGACCAAGCGCCATAATGGCAACGCCAATGGTTATAGCCCACCTGCCCAAAGCGGGGATAATCTTTTTGCTCAGCAGTGCCACCGCAGGCATCATTCCGACCGTAATAAATATACCGGTCAAGATAGTGTGCAGAGGACTAAAGCCATATCCCGCCTGCAAAAGCAGTGTGAATGTCAGGGCAAATCCTGCGATAGTGCTAAATACGATCAGGCTCAGTAACAACCCGACATTAAATGAACGATGCCGGAAAAGCGACGGGATAACCAACGGCGAGCCGCCGCGTTTGCTTACTCGACGTTGCCACCAGGCGAATACCCCAAATACCGGCACGGAGGCCGCAGCCATAACAAACGTCCAAGCCGGCCAGCCCAGCCCATGTCCTTGCATAAGTGGAAATATCAATAAACCGATTGCGGCCATTACTAACCCCGTGCCAATGCTGTCAATTTTGGCAGCATGTTCTGATTTCCCTTTTGGCAAGTACTTCGCCCCCAGTAAAAGCGCCACCAGACCTAAAGGAATATTGATGAGAAAAATCGGACGCCAGCCGAGATGAGCAATATTTGCTTTTATCAGCAAACCGGCCACGATCGGCCCAAGCGTGGTGGCGATGGCGCTCAAGCCACCGAGTAAACCGTTAATTGCCACTCGTTCTTCGGGCTTATAAAGCAATTGCACCACCGAGAGGACTTGCGGCACCATCAGAGCCGCCGTAGCTCCCTGCAGTAAACGGGCAATCACCAGCGCCTCGGTATTCCAAGCCACACCCGTCAAAAGTGAGCTGGCCATAAAGCCGACAAGCCCCCACATAAACAATTTCTTATACCCAAACACATCGCCCAAACGACCACCTGTGATCAGTAATACTGCAAAGGTCAGCGTGTAACCTGCCGCCATCCATTGCAAAGCCGTAAAGCTGGCGTGCATCGTATGTTGAATAGTAGGAAGCGCAATGTTAAGAATAGTTGAATCCATGAGATCAAGAACAAATGCGGTGGCGATGACAAGTAACGCAAGTTTGCGCCGCTTATCGCTATAGCCCGCCGCCTGGGCCTGCGCCGATTGGGGCGCCTTTAATACAGCTGTAGCCATGACAGCTCCTTTCTTTTTAATTATCGCTTAGGTGAAATATATACGTTGCTAGCTTACATATTTTTTTCACGCCCCTCTGCGGTCAGAACGCGCTCAAGTTTATCGAGTGTTTGATTCCAACCCATTTCTAATCCCGCAATGAAGGTAACAGCAGCTGCCGTAGAGGCTGCCAAACGGACATGCAAGGTTACTTCAGTAGTTCTTTCATCAACAACTTTGAAGCTTACGGAATCGTGGGACTCAAATACTTTCTCGCCTTTCGGGCCAAGCGGTGACATCACAAAATCCAGCTGCTCCGGCGCCCGCAATGCCGTGTAATGTCCGGCGGCCGTGTGAATCAAATTGTCAGGCTCCTGCATATCAACGCGTATTACCCCACCGGGCGTAGGATCCGACTCGACATAAACAGCGGTGAGATAATCCGGGCTCCACCATTTTTTCATATCAACAGCATTGGTCCAGTAGCGCCACAATACATCACGCGGAGCGGTAAATATCCGCTTTATGGTGACACTCCGGCCATCGGCCCATGAGCTGTTCTTGGTTGCGAGAGCTTGTTCGTGTTGCACCCTTGCTACATATTCTTCAAGCATGTGCGGCGGGTTGAGCCAATTGGATTCAAACGTACTTATCCAACTATGAAGTTGCTCAAGCGGGGACGCCTTGAGCGCATATACCCGACGTTGGCCGAGCGGATACATAAGTACAAGGTCTGCCTTTTCTAAGGTTTGCAGGTGTTTGGTAGCTTGTGGCTGGCGCAAACCGAGTAAATTGGAAATTTCGCCTACCGAACGGGGACGTTCACGTAACAACTCTACGATACGTAAACGACTGGGTTCGGCCAAGGCATTGAGGATAGTGATCTTCTCCATACTCCAAATATACTACGCGGCGAATATTCTTGTCAAGGAATATTATTTAAGTCTCCCTCCCGTGGTTTCACCTTTGATTAGGGTATAACTACCGGTGAGCCCTGCGAGGGAAGACTCAAACTATTTATTTGAGAGTTTAGCTATTTTATGCGGGAGGCTAGATGAGCTAGATATCGAAAAGTTTCATGAACGATTAGCCGCGTGTACTTCCAGCCATTGCTTGATTTCTTCAATGGTGGGTTTATCATTTACCACATGGAGCATAATTTCTTCATATTCTTGGTTTGTAAATACAATCTCGATGTCATTCTGCGTCAAATAAAGAACAGCTGCAGCCATAGCAGTTCTTTTGTTGCCATCGCGGAATCCATGGTTGCGGGCAATCACATCAAGTAGTGCGGCAGCTTTTGAAAATACATACATCGGTATACGCATCGTTACCCATAACAGTATGGTTTGGACGAGCCAGCGCTGATTTGACGAGCCCTTCGTTATGAAAGCCTTCTGAACCACCGCTTGCCTCAATGATCTGATCGTGGATGTAGCTTAGGATTGCTAAATCCCATTCGGGATCGTCGCTAAACATGTTTATTTTTTGGACAACTCTTTAAGAGCTGGCTTGTACTTTTTGATAAAGTCTTTTGTCCAGTTCTGTACTTTTTTGCTAGGAGTTTTGGTTGCCTGCGCCATAACTTTATTATAACTCATCTTCGCTAAGAAGCGGAGTTATAATCCACGATAACTTCCTCGTAAGGATGGGCTGACTTTAAAGCAATAACAACTTTATTTGTTTGAAAGTTTGATAATTCTATGCGAGCATTTAGAAGATTTAGATCTAAAAGGCTTATGACACGTTAGTTAGCTACCGGCGAGATAGTTTAGGCACGAAAGATAATAACAGCGCCGTAAATGTGCAAATTAAACATACCCTAGTCCGAACATCGATGATCGCTTGCGCCAGTGTCTTCACTGCTTGATGTTTGGTATTTTTGCAGCTAGACGAGACGTATTAATGGCCGACTGGTGATGCTGAGGGCATTAACTCTATGGAACTTTTTGTCAAATGCGTTACCATTGTGCTCAGTTATCAGCTCTTACAAACAGACCGGGGTAATTAACGACTAAGCCATCGCTATCGACAGTAATGACTGCTTCAAAGTCAGCATTTGGCTGCTCAAACCTCCATTCGTGTTCAGTAAGTCTCGTATATATTTGATACTCCTTAGTGACTTCTAGGTCAGGCGCATTAATGTAGGCGACCTCTATAGTTGCCGTACCGCCGACAGCAAGTTGAAGCCGACGAATGGGAAAAGTATTTGAAAACGGCGTTGCGCGAAAGTCAATGTCAATACAGCCGCGAATGTTCTCTATTGCTTTACCATTTTCATCCGTCCAGTAGCCTAAACCGTCACTATACATCTTAAGGTAACGCCCTGAAATACTCTCTTTAATAGTAACTTCGCGCACACGCCAACTTTCGTCACAGGTAATAGTATACATAGCGTCCCAGGTGGTATTGAGATCAGCATCTCCTCCCGTCACATGAGATGTTGCCATAATATTTTTATTTACTTCTTTTAATAACAGTTTTTCTTGTCCGGATATACCCTTGCTTCTCCAAATAATAGTCTTCGAATTCATGTTTCTATTATAACCCTCTCAGACTCGAACTATTTGTTAGAGGCATTGGTGAGTTTATGCGAGAGATTGGACGAGTTGGATATAGAAGCTATGCAACTTACTTAGGTATGATGTACTTGCCCCTAACTACTTGTCCAATATGAATTTATGGTCTAATTCTTTTTAAATAGCATAGTTATCCGCTGCAAATTTTGCCTGGTCAATGAAAGTCTTTTTAGCATTACCCAAAATACCTAATTCGTAGAACGCCAGGATAGCCAATTTATATGTGTTCACATCCACCGCACGCAACGACAACGGAAATGAATCGTGTGCAAATAAAATTGCATTAGCCAAAATACGACCGGTGCGCTTGTTGCCGTCGTTAAACGGCTGGAGGTAACATATGTATGTGAACGCCAGCAGAGCTTTTTCGTACACGCTTTGCTTCGCATTAATTACTTCGCATAACCGCTTTAGCTCATCTTCCAGCTGAAATTTGTTTTCAAGCGGTTTATATATACTGCCGGTGATACCGACCAGTCTTTCGCGTAGCCCGTGGTCGAATAATCCATCGGCTAGAAGTTTATGCAGTTCAATAATCGTTTGTACTTTTAGTTCGTTTGCGAAAATATCCTTATGGACTTCGGAAAAATCCAATGCCTTCTTGTGGTTAACGACCATTGTCGTTTCTTCCTGAGTTTTGCCTCGTGCCGGGATCCCTTCTTTGAGCAGTGTTTCTGTTTCCAGAAGCGAATAGGTGTTGCCTTCAAATTGTGATGATTTCCAAGATAGTTCAATCGTTATCCGCTCGCGCTCTCGGCGAATGATATCAGCTGAAGCGGTTTTGAGCTTTTTCTGAAAGACATCATTGTACGCATTAAGTTTTTCCGTTTCGGCCTGGGAAAACAAAGACTGAGACGCGAGTGCGTCAAGTCGACTAAAATCATATCCGAGCGGTTGCCTGTTTTCATTGGCAAATAACGTTTCAAGCAAGTTACCCGAAAGTTCTATATTAATCCTGCCAATGCCAGTAACCTTATATGAGATCGCGCGCGCTTCACCGCTACGTTCCACAAGCCTCTGTTCAATTAGTTCATTCAGATCACGCTGCAAAGTACGCTCTGTAACTTCTTGAAACTCCGAGCGTGCCGCCAGCTGAGGCAAAGTATCACTGCCCGCCATAAGTGCGGACATGAGTTGTTGCTGGCGTTGTGATATGCTCATGCTTATATTGTAGCAAATCCCGACATATAATACAAAGTATTCCGACATTTTGTCGGAATACTCCCTGTCAGACTCGAACTACATTTTTTGAGGCTGTAGTGGTTTTAGGTGAGAGATTGGATGAGTTAGATATTGAGGGCTTTATCGTTTCGGCATCATGTCCAAGTATTAAGCCGAGGAAGTAAAGTTCTTAATTCTGTTACGTCATTAATAATATATTCCACTTGTAGGGCTTCTGCTTGTTCCCGATTAAGCTGTCCTGTCAGTACAACGATAGGTTCGACGCCAGCACTTCTAGCCATCAGGACATCATTTCTTGCGTCACCAACAAATACAGCATTTTCGGGTGAGACTTTTTGCGTTTCAAGTATGGTATTCAGCATATGTGGATGAGGCTTAGCGTAGCTAACGTCATCAATATCGTAGATCGTTACTATCTGCGAAAAAACATTCGGAAAATTAAAATGGGGCAAAACCCGTTCTTTTAAAATTTTTGGATGACCGCCGGTAGCAACTGCAAGTTTGTAATTTTGGGACAGATCCCTTACAAGCTGTTGACTGCCCGGAACAACTTCCAAACAATTAGTGAACGTATCGCCAAAGAAATGCTCCTCATAGAGCTCAATCGCTTCAGGGACTTTTTCAGGTTGCTCATGTAGTAAATCTTGTATTTGGGCAGCATGCCCAGCACCCCACTTGGCTTTAATACGCCTATTCTCTTCTTCGGGGTCAAGTGTAACTCCCACCCCAGTTAAAGCGTCGTGATAGCATGTATAATAACCCCGAGTTGAGCCGAGAGTAAAAACATCATCCCAATCTAGGCCAACAAGTTCTATCATAGGCATACTGTATCATAACCCTCCCAGACTCGAACTAAATTACAGAGGTACTTTGCAAAATAAAAATCCGAGATATTGCTTCTCGGATTTTTATATCTGTAATTCACGTTTGGTGGGCCAGGCCAGGGAAAACTCGAACTGTTTGTTAGAGAGTTTGGTCGTCCTGTGTAATCGTATAGAAGAATTGATCATTCAAGCACTTGATACGGTATAATCACCTACATGAAAAATGAGAAAAACACAAAGTTAGCAGTCTTTGATATTGACGGAACACTCTATCGCGGAAATCTAACGTGGGACTTCTTTCACGAACTTATTGAAGCGGGCCTAATTTCCCAGACGGTCATGAAAGACCTAGAATCATTTTATATTGCTCATGATACCCGCGAACACGATAATGCATATCGAGACTTTGACATGCATCTTATAGAACAATTTATAACGAACATCAGACAAATTACCGATATGGAACGCTACTGGAACATCGGAAAGCAAGTCGGTGTAAGGAACGCCAGCAGATTGTACAAATTTAGCAGAGATCTATTTCTGCGGCTAAAGTCCGAAGGCTACATTACTATTGCTGTCACAAATGCAGTTGGAGCTGTTGCTAAACCTTTTGCCGCTCAGGTTGGCTTTGATATTGTGTTGAGCAACGAGGAAATAATTGATTCTAACACCAAACAAGTAATGGGCTGGAAAATAGTCAAGACCCCTCAAGAAAAAGGCGCAATATTAGATGCTTTTATTCGATCCGAAAAGCTTGGATATGCTGAAAGCTATGGCATTGGTGATACCACCGCCGACACGTCTTTTCTCAAGCTGGTTACACACCCCATCGCATTTAATCCCGAAAAACAACTAAAAACCATGGCCATAGCAAATAATTGGGCGTTGGTTTTGGAGCGAAAAAATAGTATCTATTGCCTGCGTTCTAATGGCAAAGAACTTGTTTTGGATCAATTGCTTGAGGAAAAACTTATTAAAAATGTAACCTAAAATTTATTCGGAAGCTGCTCGTAAGTTGCGCGTGCTTTGAGCCAATCGCCATACAGCTCATTAAGATATGTCGATGGTTCAGTGGGTTTAAAATTATACTTCTCTTTTGCATGCTGTATATCAAGTACGAGGTTTACATTCGGGAACGGAAAAAGCTCATCGTAAAATGAATCTTCTCGAAGACCATGCGCCTCGTAATTAATAGGCTTGATGTTCGGAGTGATCTGTAGCTTCTGGGCAAAGAGCTCAGCCACGCCCCTCAGTGAAATAAGCGTATCGCTGGCGATATTTACCACCTCCAATTGTCCTTTTTGAACAAAAGGAACTTTCAAAAATAGATTAACGACGTCTCCAGCATAGGCGAATTGGATAAGCGCCTGGCCATTACCGGGAAGCTGGATTTCTTGGTCATTTTCAAGACGACTAAAGAAATAGTGATGCCGTTTGAAATAATCTCCGGCGCCTAAAATATAATGTGGTCTAAAAATTGACAATTGTATGTCATCACTACGACAATTGTCAGTATAAATCTTTTCGATAGCAGCCTTGTTAGTGCCGTAGTTACCATAAGAGAAATGTTCACCAAGTGGACTGCTTTGCTCATGAAGCGGGAAAAAATTAGTTTTCTCGTATACCGCAGCTGAACTAAAGAACACTAGTCTCTTAGTGTGTTCCTTAATTATTGAGTACAAGCTTTCGGCTTGCTGCGGTTCATAACAACACATATCATATATGCAATCAAACTGCTGATTTGAGAGTATTTCTTTCCAATGGCGTATACTTTTTGGATCGTTGCGATCACCGGCAACATATGTAACAGCCTTTTGTTTTGGTGCAGAACGCGAGAAAACCCATACATTGTCGCCGGCTTCCAAGAATTTATCAACAAGTGTCGCTCCAATAAATTTTGTTCCTCCAATAAAGAGAATAGTCCTACTCATTATTTCCTCCTTTATTAGATAAATATTCCTGCACATACGTAGCTGCTGCCTGGACACTCATCTTCTCACTGTCAATGGCAATAGTCCTTGTAGCGCGACCTGGATCACTTAAAAGTTTATTGTACATGGTAATCGCTCGTTCTGACTCTTGGAACCAAGCAAATGCCTCACTGTACCTTCCAATGTTTTTTGCACGCTCCACACAAGTCGACGCACTTACCGCTGAAAAAATGATCACATCCGGCTCAATGATAAGTCCGCGATGTACGGCGGATTTATACCATGCCTCCATTTCTTGATATTTTTTATCACCTTCGGCATATGTATACACTAGGGTAGAAAGGTATGAACGATCTATAATTACATGACCGTTCTTTTGTTCTAGCACCGCGAGTTGTGACTTGGCCATATCATTAACTTGGCACATGGTGGTGGTGATTTCTGGGCCTGTATCGATGATAAATTCCGGAATACAAGTATACGCCTCACTTTCCAGCAAAGTCTCGAGTATCGAGCTTTTACCGGCGCATGGAAGACCTTCTAATGCAATGATCATATTTTTCCTAATACACTTTCGAGGGATGCCTTTACCGCATCGGCATAATTATATTGCTTAAGACATCGCTCATACCCTTTAGCACGAATGCTTTCAATCATTTGATTATCAGCTTCGAGTATAATCTGAAAAATTTCGGCAACTTGCTTGTGATCATGAGGATCAACAAGGTACCCATCTTTACCATGTTCTATTTGTTCTTTAAACCCTCCGATATCACTTGCAACGACCACAGGACCGACTTTTCTGGCCCACACGCGGACTTCTTCGGGAACAAGGCCAAATGGTTCTCTATGTGATAATTGGGCTACGATTTTAGTGTTCTTCCACTGACACATAAATCGCGGTAACTCCATATCGAGATCATAAATAGACGTGCATGCGTTTGTTATATCATATAACTCAATGAGTCGTTTCAATTCAGGTATGTTTGAAGAGGAGTTTCGATGCGGTGAGGCAATAAAAACGAGGTGCGTATCGGGATTTGTCTTATGTAAGATAGCGAATGCCTGAATCAAATCTTCAAAACCTTTGTAAGGTACAGCTCTCGCCACGCCAAATATAAGTTTTTTATCTACGGGGATGTGATACGAAGATAACTTATGTTCAATCTCCTCATCGGTTAGCTGTTGAAATCGAGCATCATCGAGTAGAAGGCCGGTTTGCAAAGAGATAACTTTGCCGGCGGGTATACGGTAGTGCTCATTAAGCACGTTGATTAAATACTGACTCGTCTGGCCCAAGTACACTTCATTAAATACATTGACCATCGTAAAAGCCGATGCCTCCCAACCGAGCCGATCTAATGGAAAACCATCGGGAAAGTGAGAAAATACATCGCTATGCGGAACTAAAACAAAAGTAGTATTTTTGAGATTTGCCTGGCGAGCGAAGTAAGGCGCACATAAAAAGGGCGTATCAATAAGATACACGATGAGCTGGTCATACTTCTGCGAAAGTACCACTATTTTTTTAACGGCCTCTTTGGATACAGTTTCCCAATTTACTGGTCTACCATAGTTTTCTTTGCCATTCGTTCCATTCTCAATGAGATTCAGGTTTCCACCACTATTCTGGGCAATCTTTTCAGTAGTCTCTTTTATAGCCCTCGAATAGCCATGTCCATTCTCGTTGAGCCGAACCGCAATGACCTCTAAGGATAATTGAACGTGGTGAGATGCAACAATGGCACTTGATACCTGCGGGAAGCTCTTAATAAAATATTGTGAAAGTACTCCAACGCCACAAGTGGAGTTAATTGCGCCGTCATAGGTAATATATACGATCCCAATTTTCGACATAAGTAGTAGCTATTCTTTTGGACGTATTTCTGTCGCGATAAACTTTAAAGTTTTCGTGACCTTTGCTAAAGAGTGACGGCTACCTTTCCTCGTCAAAACGCAGTCACCTTTTTTTACAACCTGCGATATGCCGTCAATAGTTAAAGTTGCAGACCCGTCGAGAATGAAATAGATCTCATCCGTTTCATCATGTAAGTGCTCTTTGACTTCGGCGTTCGCGGGCAATTCAGCATAAGCAAAGAAATCCCAATTTGATCGCTCATATCCCACCACCTTTGATCCGATTCCAGGAGCAGAAAAATGATTATAAGGCTGGTGGAAGAACTTCATCGAGATTTCACCCTTCCCTCCATGGGCAGACATTACGAGCGGATCGATATTTTCTATATTCTGTATGAGCGGTTGGCTTGCAGTTTTTTCCAGTAGTCGTAATGCCCGATCTGTTTTGCCTTCTTGCAGTTGCTCGAGATTATATTGTTTTTCAAGCTCCGACTTAACAGCCGTAATTACATCATCAGGGACATTTTCAAACTCTACCTCTAATAGGTGATCCTCTACTACTCGACGATCATCAGCATACGAAATGGTTTCATTAATGACTTCGATGGTACTTTCGCCTTTAGTAAAAGTGAAAATTTTGCGGCTATTTACAATCTCTAAGATTTTTTGAAGTTTTCCAATACCCGCTGGGAAGGTGATGCCATTTTCTTTTTCTATTCTTAATGGATGCTCATCGCCCGATAGTTCAACATGTTGTTCTTCAAAAATATTCTCACCGCTCGTTCGACGTTCTATAAACCTTTTGGCGGTTAAAGTCGTGCTGTTTTTGGCCGAGCGAACACGAACACCCATTTTATGCTTTCCAAGTTCACGATCCTCAGTATCGTATATACTATCGACGAGGGAATAATTTTCTTCGGCCTTGTTCCAATCCGTAAGACAGGAAATGGTATTTACAAGTTGTGATTTTCCGACCCACTCATAGGCAATTTCTTGTTCAATTTCGGTTCGAGAATGTTGCTTCATAACTTAAAGCAGTATACTACGAACAATGTGAAATTCGTCATCATCAGGAACATGAGCAACGTTTTTTACAACTTCATGCCCGCTGCAATAGTGGCCTCTCAGAAAGTTCTTAACACCTCGCGCTTTATTCTCTGCTTCGCCCGGTTTTGGGTGGCGAACAAAATAGGCTTCAGTAGGGCCTGACACCATGTGTCTTACTACCTCTCCCTTCCAAGCCGTTCCCCATTTGGCATCGTCTTCGGGGTTAGGTCGTAGCACTTTTTCATACATACGATGCACTTCGTCTTCGGTAAAGCGATGCGTAACCTGATCGGTAATTTCTAGATTGGCTGCTACAAGTAGTCCAGCTGCTACTTCGTGGAGCTGGAAAGTTTGCTCATGAATTGCCACCGTAAGTTCCACTGCATCCGGTTTGAATACCAGTACTGACTGATCAGGATATAACATAGTTCTGCTGAGTATATCAAAGTTTTTCTGCGGCAAAAAGTTCATGACCGTCCTGCCAGACTCGAAATTAAACAACAGAGGTGATTTTACAAAATAAAAATCCGAGATATTGCTTCTCGGATTTTTACCTCTGTTGGCTAAAATTGGTGGCTCCTCCCAGACTCGAACTGGGGACACAAGGCTCTTCAGGCCTCTGCTCTACCAACTGAGCTAAAGAGCCGACTCTTTGGCGACAGAGGTTATTGTACTAAGTTATCTTAAATTCTTCAACTGTAACTTGCGCGAGAGGCACGGCTATGGCACTATCGAATGAATGAGTAATGGCATACCGTTAACTGGCGAGACCTCAGGAGCTCAACCAAACATCGTTGCTTTTACTATGACCGGGTCATCTACTGTAGCGGAGGGACCAAACGGGCAGGTGCTGGGACCACTCTCTACAAGCTATGATTACGATACGGCTGTCGAGCAAATGGCACTCATGGCTTTTACCCTTGAAGAGCAAGGTACTTCGCTTGACGGCATAGGTATTGCTACGCCTGCAGTCATCGAAGATGGAGACCTCATTGGTACCTTTAGCCTACGCCGGCGAGAATGGAAGGGCGCCCATCTTCAGCAGGATATGGCCAAGAGAACGGGTATTCCGGTTGAAAATATCATTCTCCTGCAAGAGGCCGAAGCAGGGGCTCTCGCCGAACAAGAAGCGCGAAGTGATATCGGATTAGGTTTCTTCGTGGATATCGGTGGAAGTTTTAACGGCGGCCCTTACTCTAAAAGCAACCTTCGGCGTCACCATGTCGCTCCACGGATCGCCCTCGATAATCCTGGTCATGAGTTTTTACGATATGGCGCAGCATGTCATTGCGGTAAGCACGGATGTGTTCAAAGCTTTGTGAGCGGCTACGCCCTTCGCCAAGCTTCACGACGTAAGATCGAAGAGATACCAAGCAACGATGGTATTTGGGATCATTTTAAAATGGATCTGGTCAACAGTGTTGCGATAACTATTGCTCGGTATAAAAACGCGTATGGCAAATCCGTAGAAATGGTCAGCTTATGCGGTTCGGTTGTCGAAAAAGGTCCTGATACTCTCGACAGTCTTCGGAGCGGTCTCTTGCCCATGCTCGGCACGCAAACTCCCGAAGTTGTTGAAGCAAAACATGGCTCAAGAAGTGCACTTGTGGGCATACGTATAGCTGTACGACGCCTTTTGACGCAATAATTTCACCGAAGTTTACGTGGATTTCACGGAGCAGTTACTCACTCGAGCTCACGCGTCTGATTTTTTGGTGAATCGGTCACGGTCGCGCACTTCCATTTTGTGAATGGCGCGTTCGAGTGCTTTGTCGAGGTTAATGTTTTGGCTGTTCGCCAAGCAAATTACCGTGTAGAGTACGTCGGCGAGTTCTTCTTCGAGATCATCCGGCGCTTCGGTCGGCTTCTTCGGCTTGTCGCCAAATCGATGATTTAAAATGCGCCCTACTTCGCCGACTTCTTCAGCCAATCGCGCCAACTGGCTCAGCGGATCCCAGTACGGTTTTTCGTATTGTTTTAGAATGGTATCGATGCGTTTTTGGTAGATTTCAAGCATTACGCCTGCTCTTTGCCCATAAACTCTTTGACACTTTTAACCGTGTCCATGAACTGCGCCGGAAATACAATGGTGCTGTTCTTTTCAACGGCAATATCGCTTAAGACTTGCAGGTTACGGAGCTGCAGTGCAATGGGGTGCTGCGAAATAATGTCGGCCGCCTCGCCCAATTTGGCAGCACTGAGTTGCTCACCTTCGGCAGCGATAATTTTGGCCCGCTTTTCGCGCTCGGCCTCGGCTTGTTTGGCCATGGCGCGTTGCATGCTATCAGGCAGTTGGATATCTTTAACTTCTACGGTACTCACAAAAATTCCCCATTTTTCGGTCGAAGCCTCCAAAATAACCTTGATTTTCTCGTTGATCGCCACCGTTTCACTCAACACTTCATCAAGCGAACTCTGGCCCACAACATTACGCACGGTTGTTTGCGCAATTTGATATGTCGCTGCCACGACGTTTTCGATTTCCACGATCGAGCGAATCGGATCCTGCACCTGGTAATATGCCACGGCGGCAACGTCGATCGAAACATTGTCTTTGGTGATGATTTTCTGCGATTCGATCGGCAATGTCACAATACGCAAACTCACCTTCCGCATCTGGTCAATGATGGGAATAATCAACCGCAGTCCCGGCGCTTTGATTTGTGCACGCACTTTGCCCAAGCGGAACACTACACCTCGTTCGTACTGCGTAATCACTCGGACTCCATTGGCAATGATGAAAAACACGATCACGAGCAAAATAATTACGGCGGCGGTCATCAGGAACTCCTTAGTTATACTCGTATTGTAGGCCAGGTAACACCGGTATGCAATGATTTATCCGAATAGAATAGTGGCTAGTTGGTACGTGTCGCCAGCATATCTTTGCAAATGGAAAAGATTTGCTGAGCGAGTGCCGGAGTAACGGAGATCGGCCCCGTGGCATAGGGATCGTTCTCGCTATTTTGTTGAAACGAAATCGTTATCATGCGATTGCCCGTCAAAACCACGTAGTCATCTTCGGTGATGGTGTAGTTTACCTGCGTCCCGGCGGCCGAGCGGCGGGTTGCCGATTTTTGATATACATTTTGCCCGTGATACGAATAAGCGGCATCACCCATATCTTTAACGTCTTGCAACACCGGACCGGGGTTCTTAGGTGTTTGCCCGAGCCTTTTGGCGGCAAGCGCAGCTTTGGCAGTGTCGGCATTGGCGTAGGTGTTAAGAGCAACATGCACTCCTTGCGGATACTGATCTTCGAGCGGCAAACCTTGCGCATCGGCAGAAGCGTTAAATGCACGAAAACCAGCACGGTCGGCGGCAGTATTGTAATTGATCCCGCAGCTCGAGAATACGCCGTTGGCAGCTGCCGGCAGGTTGGCGGGCGCGCCATATTGGTTGTCGCTCGTCATGTTGTCTGGCCGGAATTGCGCATCGGTGAATAGTTTTGTAAGCTTCGAAAAATCAATAGCTCGGCAAACCTCGGTAAACGGCACGTTCAAAAACGTCGTGTGCCCGGTGAGATCGGTTGACTTGGTGGCGATCGCCTTATTGTCACTTTTGCTGATGATCTGTTTGGCAAAAGCATCAAGTTTGGGTGTGGCCGTCGCCATCGTGTCGCCATCTTGCAAGGCGTAATCCAGTGTCACATACAAGTTATTGTGCGAGATAGACGCCTCGAGAATATTATTGGGTGCTACCGGTGCCATCAACACGCTATTCGTTACAAACGACGGCAATGTTGGCGGCGTAACATTGGGGTTTTTCGACAAACCCGCCGCCGTGAGCTGATCCCGGTCGAGACTGTCATCAGCGCCTTTTGGTCCGCTAAATTGCTTGATAGTAACGGTTGTCGTGACTTCATCCGGTGCCGTAGGTGTTTTGGGCATGGTGAGCGCACAGCTCGAGGCATAGCCGGCATTAGTATCGGCCTGTGCGGCAAGCTGCGTCAGGTCGCCACTGGCACCTCGAAGCGCGCTTTTTTCGTAGCGATAGCCGATGGTTCCGCCATCGTTCAAACCAAACGCCGCGGCGTAATCACTCATGGTTGCCACGCTGCATGGATAAATATAATCGTAATTTCCTATGGTTAGACTTGAGACAGTCAGGCTATTACCGGCCTTGTTCCCAGCCTTCTGCTTATGCAAAAAGTACACCAAAAGCAGCACAATAATAGCGACCACCAACAGTGAACCAATCAAAATCAGCCATAGCGTGCGCTTCGAGCCGCCTTCAAAGGAGTAGTCGGGATCCATACGCGTATTGTAGCGGGCACTGCCTAAAAAGCGCAAGCATTATGCACTACAATTGTACGTCAGTTGGGTGAACCGTGCCGTCGATATATTCTTGGCATAAGCGTTCAAATACCGAGTTGGTCCAGCCAAAGCCTGTTTGCGACGGATACACGCCCTTCAAAGGTGGTTTTTCGGGTGTAACCACATTATATTTCTCGAGAAACACACCGTGCTCGTTAAACCAATCGAGATTTGTCCGGAGCCACTTCATGGCAATGCGACGGGCATCCTCGTGATAACCGTACCGCTGCAGCCCTTTGATCACCAAAAAATGCAACGGCGCCCAGCCATTCGGATGTGCCCACTGTGTCGGCATGGCTCCGGGAATATATTTGCCGATCGGGTTGAAATCAGTGGTAGTCAAACCGCCCTTTTGCTCAAAGCGACGCAGTGCCTTGACCATTTCCTGTGCCTGGCGACCATCAACCATGCCCGCCCACATCGGATAATATGCTGCGAGTGAGCTCACACTGCCCCGCTTTTCTTTCACGAAGTTGTAGTCATAAAACAGGCCGCGTCCAGCATCCCACATGAGATTGTTCATGGTTTCTTTGCGTTTTTTGGCGGCCTTTTCCCACTCGGCGACTTCTTCGGGATGGTTCAAAATGCGTGCCGCGCGGGCAAAATCCATTTCGTACTTGTACAAGAGTGCGTTCAAATCGACGGGCAAATAGTTGAGCGCGTGGCGTGCAAACCGTGGCGTGTAATCCCAACCGCTTTCGGCTTCGGCCAAATCCTGTGTCATATTGATGTCATAATAGCGACTCAAACCTTGGTACACTTGCCGCGCATTAGGTTTGGTGCTGCCCATCCACACGTTTTTGTACTCTTGTTTAGCGAGTTTGATAGCTTCTTCGAGCCACGCTTTTCCTGGTTCGTACACCTGATACACGTCAAAAATAAAGCTCGTGAGGAACGGCGGTTGCGATCGGCCGGTTAAATAGGTACGTGAAGCATTTGGAATAATGCCGAAGCGCTTGAGCAAGCTCAGCAAATCTTCCAAAATTCCTTCGACCAGTTCTTTGTGGTGCGGATCGAGCATGCATTGCACCATAAAATAGCTGTCCCAGTAATAGAGCTCGTTAAAGTCAAAATCGTGACCTTTTTCGTGCGCGGGTACCAAAAACGGTTTGGGCATGCCGAGCAAACTGTCGTCGTCCTTGGGCTGGAATCGCTCCAGCGTCGGCCAAAAGGCGGCGATGTAATCACGCGCAACTTTTACTTCTTCTGCGGTAAGGTCTTTATGTTTGCCAAAAGCGAAGAACCCCGTTTTGGCAGCGGTTTTTGTTGCAACTGTTTTGATCTGCTTTGCTTTACGTAACATCTTAAATCCAGCCTAGGCTATTACGGCCCAGTTCGTCAAGCCGACGTGTTAGTTTGTTCAGCGCTTTATGATACCACTATTCGGTTTCCAGGTCACGTCGATGGAATCGCCATACGCCGAGCGCCCCGGCGAGCACGCCCAGCCCCGCCACAATGCCTGCCGCGTGCCAGTTCGGTTCCGTGGCTGGCGCCAACGCAATATGATGCAGCACCGAAGTATCCAAAATCCAGTGGTTAAGGTTGATGCCCGAGCTTACCATCTGGATCAAAAACGACCAAGCAATCACGCCGTAACTACCAATGAGCGCCAAGCGGGGTGCAAACCCAAAGCCAAACACTGCCACACCAAGCGTAAGGAGTGCCGGCGCCATCGCGTTCACTCCCGCTACCCACAAATTATGAAACGGCAGATGTAATTGCTGGATGCTCGTGCCGGCCCAAGTACCGAGACTGGTCATTGTTCCGGCAAGCGCAATAACCACAATAATTATAGCGATGCGCCCGAGCAGCCACCGAGTCCGACTAATCGGCTGTACCAAGAGGTTATCCAAATAGCCTTCGGCTTCATCCTCGCGCACCGCCCCGATCGCGCTCGCCGTATACGACATAATAATTACCATCAGGATGAAGAACATGATACCCAAAAATGTCAACGGGCCAAGCGTGTCATTGGCGTGTGAAATGCGGTGAATCACTTGGGTCGCATTCGACGAGTCAGAAAACAACTGCGTCGCAGCTTTGGTAAGCAGTCCAAATGCGGTCGCCATAATTGTAGTCGCGAGCAGCCAAACCAACGACGAAACACGCGTTAAGCGAATAGCGGCAAGTAGCGGACTGTTCAGAAAAGCGAGGCGCGGTTTGGCCGTTTCTTTGTCCGGCAAAACACTCGCCCCCAGGTCGCGGCGATCCGCCAAAAATACCGCCATCCCCGAGGCCGCAAGCGTCAAGCAGCCGATAGGAATTAACCACCACGGATTCGGGTTGTACAGCGGGTGCAGGTTATCGATCCAACCCAGCGGCGAAATATTACGCAGCCAGTCCGCGCTGGTCGTGTTTCCCATAGCCCGCAGGAAAAAACTGAGACCAAAGAGCGCCGCCGTACTGCCTGCCGCCCGGCTTCGCGTGGGCATAATCTGGCTCATTACTGCGCCGATTGCAATAAATTGCGCCACTGAAACTACAACAGCCAGCGCAAAAAAGAGCGCCGCTCCGGCACTATATTGCACCGTGTGCAGCGCACCGATCGCCACCAAACAAGCCGCCAAAAGCACATAAAATAGTGCAAGTGAACGAATGACGCCCAAAAGCGCATTAATCGCCGCCCGACGAGCCGTGGTCTGTCCGGTTAAAAGCATCTCCCATCGTCCTGCCGCTTCCTCCCCACGAAATGTTTTAGTTATCATCAAAATCCCCCAAATTGCGCCCACGATCGCCATCACACCAAGGCAATTCCAAACGGTAAAGCCGGCTATGGTTTCAAGGTGGTACGGCTTACCGAAAATAGCGCTCAGCCCCACATTGCTGCCAATCGTGTGTACAATAAGTTCACGCCCTGCCGCTGTTGGGTAAGCCGCCGCATATCCTATGGCTTTTGCTGCGGTATAAATGCTAAAAATCACCGCCCACAACACCGCACCGTGCCAGGTTTGGCGTGCCACAAACGATCGCACCACACTTTTAGAGCGACGATACACCGTCAGTCCGGCGGCCGCACTAGCGCTCATTTCCCTCACCTTGGTTGCGTTTTTCTTCATCGCCATAGAGCGATAAAAAGAGTTCTTCGAGTGATGGTTCGCGGCTTAATAATGTCTTCGGATGTGCTGCCGCCAGTGTACCCAAAAGTTCGTCAATCGAACCCTGGACTTGGCATGTCAGGGTATGGCCATTTACTTTTACTGCGCTCACGCCTTTTAGATGTGAGATTTTCGGTGGTGTGCTTGCAAACGTTGCTTCCACAGTGAGCGCCGAAAGATGGCGCATATCGGCCAGTGTTCCGACTTCTACCAACTTTCCGGCGCGCAAAATTGCCACGCGATCACACAGCGCTTCAACCTCATCTAAAATATGTGAGCTCAAAAAAATAGTCTGGCCGTTTTGCTTGGCTTCAAGCACACATTCACGAAAAGCCTGCTCCATGAGCGGATCCAAACCACTTGTCGGCTCATCCAAAATTAACAGATCAGCTCGGGTGGCAAACGCCGCAATCAGCGTAATCTTCTGTCGGTTGCCTTTTGAATAGGTACGCACTTTTTTGTCCGGTTCGAACCGGAATCGTTTGATGAGCTTTTCGCGGTAGGCTTCATCGGTTTTGCCATGAATTTTTGCCAGCAAGTGGAGCGTTTCCGCGCCGGTAAGGCTTGGCCACAGTGCCGACTCGCCGGGCACATATGCGAGCCGTTTGTGTATGGCAACTTTTTCTTTGCTCACATCCATGCCAAAAATTTCCGCCGCGCCTTCTGTTGCGCCAATAAGTCCGAGTAACAATCGGATCGTCGTTGTTTTGCCCGCGCCATTCGGGCCCAGATAACCCAACACCTCTCCTTTGCACAATTCCAAATCGAGTCTATCCAGCGCCGCAAGCGATCCATATCGTTTGGTGAGCCCACTCGCGCGTAAAACTACGTCCATATTTTTCCTTTGAAACTTATGTCAAAATCGTCTCAGAAAAAGGCAAAACATGCAAACCGCTTGTGGTTTTATAAAACAGCTAAAAGAGATGTTTGATGAACGTAACGAGTGCCGTGCCCAAACCGATTACCAACGCTACGCCCGCACCACCAATCACTGCGCCGAGCAGCAAAATAAGCGCATCGTCCAAAATAATGGCCAGACTGATAATAACTACGCCGAGCGCCGGCAATGTGTCGAGTCCGGAAAATGGCGGCGCAATAAATGCAAAAACGGTAAACACAATAATCAAAACGCCGAGTAAGCGTAAGCCCATGGTGTGCTCGAAAATTGCTTTCATGCGCGGGTTCGACCATTTTTCAAACCAGCGAATGCGACGCAAAATAATCCCAACGGCTTTACTTTGCAAAATAGGCCCGAGCTTGGCTGCTTGCCATTTTTTCGGCAGCCAAAATTTGCGGAGACCGATGATCATTTCAAGGGCCAACAGCACGGTGATAACCTCAAACACATGCGTCACACCACCGGTCGGCAGTGGCAATGCCGGAATCGCCATCAAAAGCAGCATAATAATGGCAAAACTCTTTTCACCAAAAACTTCGGTAAGGCCAGCGATTGTTTTGGGGCCTTTGCCCTTTAACCAATGTTCGAGTTCATCGCTAAATGAGAGGTGTTCCGCGCTTTTCATGTACCTTCATCATAACAGACTGGTTTGATAGGGGCGTATTTCTCGCAGCAAACCTACAGTTACAGGAGTTATACCAGCGCTTTTTTGGAAGCGATAATCGAGGCGCCGATCAACAAAATGCCCGCCAAACCTGCTACGAGGTCGGGAATCGCTACCAACAAACTGACCAGCAATAACAGCGCCAAAATCAGAATTGCATAATGTGCGCCGTGCTCGAGATATAAATATTTCCCCAGTGTTTGGCGCTTCACCATAAATACGGTGAGCGAGCGTACCCACATGGCGCCTACGCCCAAACCAACAGCGATTAACACGACTTCGTTAGTAATTGCAAAAGCCCCGATTACGCCGTCGAATGAGAAGCTCGCGTCCAAAACTTCGAGATACAAAAAAGTCACCAGCGCCGCCACGCCGCGCTGCTTGCCATCACCTTTGATCTCGGCTTTGCGGAATTTTTCCATGCCGATCGTAACTAACTGCATCAGGCTGTACACGATGATACCCAACGCGCCGGCATACAGCGTTGCCGATTTGTCGTGGTTAATCGGCAGTATCGCCATAACGCCTATGACAAGTGCTGTTATAAGTGCCGGAACCCAGCCTTTGGCCAGCTTTTGGAAGTGCTTTTCGATGCGGCGAAGCCATAAAACTTCGCGTACATCATCAAAGAAAAAGTGCAGCGCGAGCATCAATAAAAACGCCCCACCAAAGGCAGCAATACTGGTATGCGCATGCTCGAGCTCGTGCGCGTATTCGCTCGGGTGGTGGAATGCGAGGTTGAGCACTTCGCCCCAACTCAAATGCGCGGTAAGCGATACGATCAAAATAGGAAACACGATGCGCATACCCAGCACCGCAATCAACACCCCGACCGTCAAAAACATTTTCTGCCAAAATGATGACAGTCGTGCGAGCAATCGCGCGTTGATCACCGCGTTATCAAAACTGAAAGCGACCTCAACCACGATCAATATCGCTGTCGTCATAAGCGCCGCCAAGCCTTTGCCAAGTAATACAGCTACCAAGCTTGCAATGGTCAAAAATACCGAAAATCCGAAAATCCGAAAAGAACTATGTTGGGCCCCGGCCGCGTGCGCGTGTTTTGTCATCTGATTAATAATACCACGAGGCGAACCCCGTGGTATTGCGTTTATTAAGCATCCCTTCAGGTATTTAGTAGCTGAAGCTTGCGATGATCATCTTGGCTTGCTGCATGTCAGGAGTTGCAAGGTATGCTTTTGCTTCATCAAGTGTCTTGAATGAAGGCGTACCAGTGTTTGCGCCAGGACCGCTTGTAGAGAACAGGGCGCTGTCATGCTGATTGTCGTTGCTAGGGTTCTTATTGTTTTTACCCTTAAACGTTACAGTCAGCGTGTTTACTCCCGTCTCAACAGGAGCCAAGGTTGCGTCATTTACCATACCAATCCAAGGATAGAAAGTGCTGCCGTCGTTCGTCGTCACAGCCGAGATTACAAAGTTTCCAGATGTACCCGCAATAGCAGATTTTTCAACGACGGTAGTGTAAGGGTATTTGTCATCTTTTTCATGACCCAAACCTGTCACCATTGAACTCCAACGAACATGTGTTTTGCCGTCAGGGCTTTTCAGCGAAATGTGGTCAGTGTTGTTCGGATCGTTAGATTTAGCATAAGGATCGGCACTATCAACGGTCCAGTCGCTTGGGTATTTAAACGTCGCCTTTTCTTCTGACGCAGTATAGGTTTTCCAGCCAGCGTAAGGGTCTGTTTTTTTGTTGGTATCGGTGGTTGTTTGGGTCGTGTTTGTTGCGGTTTTGTTTTCGGTTTTCTTGTGGTTGTTTTTGTAAACCAACCAGCCTGCGACGCCGATAAGTACCACGACAATTATGACGAGCACGGTCTCTACCGCGCTGAATCCGTCTTGGTTTTTGTGAGTTTGGGCCATAATACTATTCCTTTCTTATTTTGTTTTTAGATTAAGCTTGGTCTCAGCTTAGTCCTTTTATGCAAAATTTACAACTATGTTTTATAAAATTGTTAAAGAAATTTACGTAACATGTTACGGATTATTTTTGGAGCGTCATTTGCAGTATTTTTGGCGGTATACTGCAAACATGACCTTGCAGGAAATCTACCAAGCCATCATGGCCGATCCAGAAAATCTCGCTGCCACAAAAGCCGGGCGACTGCCCTTATACACCGCATCAAAAAAAGCAAAGATTGTGCTAGTTGGGCAAGCACCGGGCCGGATCGCCCAAGCTACCGAGAAACCGTGGAACGACCAAAGCGGCGTAAAATTGCGCGGCTGGCTTGGCGTGAGCGACGAGCAATTTTACGACCCCACTACTTTCGCGATTATCCCCATGGATTTTTATTACCCCGGCAAAGGTGTGCACGGCGACCTGCCACCGCGCAAAGGCTTCGCCGAAAAATGGCACCCGCAAATTCTGGCGCACATGCCCGAGGTGCAATTAATTGTGCTGGTTGGCGCGTATTCGCAGAAATATTATCTAGGCAAAACCCGTAAAGCCACGCTCACCGAAACCGTGCGCTCGTATCACGAGTATCTACCGAAGTTTACGCCGCTCGTGCACCCTTCGCCGCTCAACTTTCGGTGGCATACGCGCAATCCGTGGTTCGAGCAAGAATTCGTACCGGAGTTACAAAAAATCGTCGACAAAATCCTCAAATAAGTTTGTCTAATATATCGCCCGCGCATAAGATCTGCGTAACCAATAAAAATAAATATTGTGGTAAAGCATAAGTAATTTCTTATCCAATACATTAGTTGTATATTCGAATCATGGCTAAAGAAAACATTGACGCTGGCGCAACACTTATCGTAGGTTTTCTGGCATTCGTGGTCTACAAATTACAGCGTCGTGACGCAAAAAAAGATGCAGCAAAAATGCTATTAAACGAAATTACTTCCGCCCAAGATGCTGTGATTGCAATCAAAAAAGGTAAGCGTAAAGAGGATCAGCTTATCACCGGCGAAGAATCAATCATGCCTTCTCGTAGTTGGGAAAAGTACAAACACTTATTTGTGAGTGATTTTGAAGCCAGAGACTGGACACGCATTTCAGAGTTTTACAAGCAGTGTGCCGCTCTCGACAATGCCATTAAATTACAAGCCTCCTTCTTTGACAATAACCAACAAGCAATCCGCACCGAACTTTACTCCGCCTTTAATTCTTTTGCCCAATCCGAGCTCGCCAAGGCAGAAAAAGGAGAGTACAACATTACCTTACCAGATGGCACTCCAAAAGTGCCCGACGATGCTGCCGAGCGACTGCAAGATCTAGTGGGCAAAAAAATCTCAATTTATGCAGACCTCTTTATTGACCTGTTAAAGAAGAATGGCGGTATTTACTCACCAGTAAAACCGCTCGAAGATGCTGAAGTGTTAGTGCAAGACATTGAAACAAAATTGCTTGACAGCGATGCGGGTAGAAAACTCAACTCAATCGCTAAGCGATGGTGGCCGTAGGTATAAATCTCGCAAGATTTATACTGATGATAATTTTGTAAAAAATTCATACTATTTTAAGTATAGTCTAGTCATGGAGATAAAAATGAGGCCGAAAAGCCTTCTAAATCTATGTGGTGGAGCTGGCGGGTACCGCCCCCGCGTCCATCGGTTTATCTGGGGTTGATCGTCTACAGGTTTAGTTCGTTTTACCATCTTAACGGCCGGGGATCGAAACAAACAAACATCCCGTCCGGGCAGTCCAAATCTTAGCAACTAGCTAGGACAGTTCTAGTTGAGCATCCAGGAATATGAAACGCCATTCGGCTACTGGAGTCACGTCAGGCGTTTGCTGCCAAAATTAGGCAGCGATAGCGACTGGAGCAGTCTGTGGGAACAGACGTGCGCTCAAGTCAGCAATCAAACTTTTGCGTTCTGCAGTTGTTTGGTTTTGCCTATAACGCTGACAAGCGACCTGCGAATACAACCGATAAAGTCCAATGTCGAGCTTAAAATTCAGCCCCACGTGAGTACTATTATACCATAAGTTCTATAATTGTTACGTTTTTATATGGTAACTTCGGCCCTCGAGCACGCTATTTTTGAGATAATTAAAGCGAAGATAAAATGTATGGCTTGATTTTATATAAGTTTTATAGTATAATATATAATTATGACGATGGCATTTTTGCATGGAGAGCTCTCTAAGTCGGGAGATCCTGCCGACGCCCAGGCCGCGATGGTTATTGCAGCCCTCTTGGAGAGTCGTGGAAGCGATATACCTTTACCAGAGGTCGCTGCCGCAGAACATACTGTCGAAGAGCAATCCCCCGAACCTAGGACCTTTGAAGCCCGAGAAGCCGCCGCGCTCCTCCGATTAAGTGACGTCACGGCGCCTGACGATAATTTTGCAGAGGGAGTAGCCGCCCACGCATCCGCCGATCGAGAGCTACAAGCTACACCAGCTCCTATCGTCACTATTGGGGAAGAGTTGCAATTTGCAAGCCATAAAGAGCGGCTTGCCTCTGAACAAAAAGACCACGACGAAGTCGTCCGCATCATGGATAGTCTTATTCCGGGGCGAGAGTTATATCATGTAGAAGATAATGACGGCAAAAAGTACTTCTCTGCCATTAAGGTCGACAATATCGAAAGATTCAAACGGTTACAATCGGTCGTATACTTTCTGCACACGAGCAACGAAATTGGACCTAACGTTGTTGTCGGTCAGAAAGTAGAACCTGACGAAACATACGCTCAAGTAATGAGCTACGATTTCCACACAAAAAAGATCCATGTATGCGCCGTGCGCGCCGACGATTTAGCCGCACTCAACGATTTGCCAAACCAGCCGAATCGGTCTATTGACAAACAGACGATACAGAATCATACAACCTCTCAAGGGAAATTAGTGCTGAATGTAAAAACACCCGGCACGGTTTACAATAAAGGCAAAAAACTACTTACGCACCACAGGACGACAGACCTTGCCAAATATGGACTTCGCTTCCGTGACGACCCGCCCTATGATGTTCATCCAGATATTTCCCGCTTATTCGAAGCTGGACGTCTGGAAAAAAATGTCATCGATGAATTCAATATGGTGCACCACTTGAGCCGCTTGCTCAACGTGCTCTGCAAAACAGATGCCTAAATGCTTGGTTTGACGTATAGGTAGCATGCTCCGAGAGTAAAGTTATCTTCCGGTTAAACTACAAACCGAGCGGGTGATTGCAAGCGTGCACCTTGCCAGGCTGACAAGTATGCGCATGCAAAGTAACAAGCATTTCAAGCAGTTGTTTTTGTTGCTTTTCGCTCAGTTCGTCGAACATCGGTTGGTGATAATCGGCCATCACTTGGCGCGCAGCGCGTGCAATTTTTAGTCCCTTAGGAGTAATTTCAGTAATACGTTCGCGGCGTTCAGCCGGGTTCACCCTTGAGGTAAGCATTCCTTTTTGAAATAAAATGCGCACCTGCCGGCTCACACTCGCTTCGGTTTGCCCGAGCGCCTCAGCGAGCGCACGCTGACGAACATGCGGATTCCACTGAATCGCCATCATAATTTTAAACTGGGAAAACCCTATGCCGAGCTGTTCCTGCAAAACTTGGTCGGATTGGCGACCGGTAATACTCTGGAGGTGCTCAAGCAAATAGCCAATTTTATTGGCAGGTCGCATTTCGTTCGTGTCCATGCACTTCATCGTATAGTGCAATACTTAACAAAGCAAGTATTTATGCGCGCTACTCGGGCTGATAGGCAAGGTACAGCGCATGCCATTGGTCCAAGCTCAATTCTTGGGCACGGGTAGTTGGCGAAATATTGGCGGCGGCAAGTAATGCACCAGCGGCATCGCGACTTATTTGTAATCCACCACTCAAACTATTATGCAGCGTTTTACGACGTTGACTAAAACCAGCCTTCACCACGCGGAAAAACCGGTTGGTGTCAACCTCGGCAAACAATGGTTTGGCGCGATACGAAAGCACTAAAATTTGCGAATCGACTTTTGGCGGCGGCGTAAAAAGCTCAGCCGGCACTAGTGGCCCGAGCGAAACTTCGCAGTAAAATTGCACGCTCACACTCAGCAAGCTCATAGCGCCCGGCTTGGCAACGACTCGCTCGGCAACCTCTTTTTGGATCAAAAGAGCGGCGCGTTCAAAGGGGTTGCTGCTTTCACACATCACCCGCAGTAAATTACTCGTCAGGTAATAGGGAATATTTGCGACCACTTTATATTGGTGCGGCAAAGTCGTGAAGTCGAACCGCAAAATATCTTGATTGATCACTTGCAAGTTTGCGGCCGGAACACGGAGCGATAATTGTTCGGCCAGGGTTTCATCGAATTCCACCGCTACCACTTGTTGGGCGCGTGCCACTAACTTTTCGGTCAGGGTACCCGGGCCGGGGCCGATCTCGAGCACCACATCATTCGCCATTACATCCACCGCCTCGCACATCGCAAGTAGGCTGTCCTCGTCGTTGAGCCAATGCTGGCCCAGCGATTTTTTGGTTGCCGGGATGTCCATTACCAGTAGTGGTGTCCCAACCAAAAGCTGTACGCACCCGACCAGCCGCCATATTTCGAAGCATATTTGCTAAAGAATTTCAGCTGACAAATGGGATCGCCCTGCCAGTTTGGACATACCGCCGCCAATTTCGAACCGGGACAAGCCTGGCCGAGGCCGGCACAACCACTGGCATTAAGTGCATTCGGGCGCCAGCCGGACTCGTGACTAATCACAAAATCAGCGTAGGCGAAATCAGCCGAGCTAATCCCGGCGGCGGCCATGACCGCACTCTTATCGGATGGAATCTGCACCGCCTTACCCTGTGCAACAATTTGCGTGACCGGTTGTTGCGTCACGACTTGCTGTATCTGTTGGCGCGCCACTTCTTTGCCATTTTCGAGCTGAATCTGATACGTCACCACCTGCGTCCCCGGTGCGCCTTGTTGCCGCACGGCGGTTGTGCCAAAACTCAAACTATCGTCCTGAATCGTTTGTACCGGCATCGGAATTTGTTGCGGAACACTGACAATCTGGAATCCGCGCCGCGTCACAAACACCTGGCCATTTGGTGTCAGCGGCGTATTGGCAATCGGCTGCACATTGTCATCTTTTGCAAGTTTAATATTTTTTTCTTTTAATAACTCCTGGACTGTTTTGGCGTGCGTCCGAACAACGAGTGGTGTTCCGTACAAGTTAAGATTGACCGGCATGGCGCGATCAACTACCACACGCGCGCCAATGCTCTGATCGGTCAAAAAGTTTTTGGTTGGCTCGAGCGTCACGTTGTCTTCAGGATATACATTTACACCAACCTGCCGTGCAATGCTGCGGCCGGTCGTTGCCGCACTAAAGGTGACAGTCCGTTGATTGCCGTCAATGATTGTAACCGGTGTTGCACGGTAAACATTTACCCGAAAGTTGTCTTCTTCAATGGCCGTGTCGGCACTCGGTTCGACGACATCGCCTTTGTTCAAAGTAATACTTAACTTGTTTAATAAATCTCCGACGGTTGCGGCGCGGGTCGGCACCGTCTGCTCTTGCTTGTCATACGAAAGAATTACAATATGTGAATCACTCGGCCGTAGCTTTGGATGACCGCCACTAAAAACAACGATGCCGACCACAACGATCATGAGTAAAACCATGAAGGTCATTATAGGTACGGCAAACAATGGGTGCCGCGCAAGCTTACGAGCTTTTTTAACTCGCGTTCGCTGCTGCGTAAGGTAGCTCCGCTTGATTATTTTGAGACGTTTTTTCATAGCATACACCCACTGCCAACAACTATTTTTTCACACAAACAAACAAAAACAGCCTCGGGAGCGAGCTCGTTATATTGTACCAAAGCCTATGGTTCAAACCAAGCAGTAACAGTGGTCAGTGTGTCGGGTTGAGCATTTCTCGCCGTGAGTTTGTGATAGTTGATCCAGCTGGCTTCAGCAACTTCAAGGCGCTGTTTTTTGAACTCGGGTTTTTGGTGCAGGGCAGTTACAAAATAATGCGCCTGGTAGCGAAATCCGCAGAATTTGTAGGGCGCTGAGAATAGCGACTGGATGGATTCCGGCTGCAATCGGATATTTGTTTCTTCGTAAACTTCGCGTATTACGCCATCGAGCGGCGACTCCCCTGGATGCAAACCACCACCGGGCATCGACCAACGATTCGTACCCAACCACGGCCGGACCAACAGTACTTCGTCGCGGCACACAATAAGCAACCGCGTGCGTTCACTGCGGCTCAAATATATGATGAGCAAAGGCCACAGCGCCCAAAACAACACCGTGCCCACGTAGCGTCCGGCTTTTTTGCTCATAGTTTTTCAAGCGGTGCAAAACCGATGTTAAGTTTTTTGGCGCCCTTGCCTTTGAAGTAGATAGTGGCGTTTTCGCCGTCGAGTTCTACGATCGTACCCGTACCAAAGAGGCTGTGCCGAACCGTGTCGCCTTCGTTGAGCTCCGGCACGTAGCGTGGTTCGTCCATAGGAATAACAACTGGTTCGAGCGGGTCAGCAAAGCCGTTCTCGGAACCGTTTCCGCGCGGTGGGCTGGCCGGCGAGCCTAAGGTCTCTCCGGACCCACCCCCGGCTGCACTTCGCCTGAGTTCCTCGAACGACCTTGCTGACCCGCTCGAACTCCCGAACCCAAAACCATACCCGCCATTATCGGCGGCCACAAACTCGGCATCAATTTCACTCAAAAATCGCGAAGGCGGGTTGTGCTGCACACCGCCATATAACATGCGGCTGCTTGCGTAGAGCATGTAAAGTTCTTCGCGGGCACGCGTCATGCCCACGTAACAAAGCCGTCGTTCTTCTTCCATCTCGGCTTGGTCGTATAGTGCCCGGGAGTGCGGGAAAATGGTTTCTTCCATACCAGTCATAAACACCACCGGAAATTCCAAACCTTTTGCCGCATGCAGCGTCATGAGCGTTACGGCGTTACCGTCAAAATCGGCCTGATCTACATCGCTCACCAGCGAAATTTCTTCTAAGAATCCAGCCAAACCCATTTCTTGGTAACTTTGTGCCACGCTCATGAGTTCTTTAACGTTCTCTTGGCGCGATTCACCTTGCGGCGTGCCGTCGGACAAAAATTGCAGGTATTCGATGCGGCGAATCAACGAGTCGATGAGCGACGCCGGTGGCACTTCTTCGGCGATTTCGCGGAGCGCAGTCAGCATATCGCCCAGGTCACTCAAGCCTTTTTTTGCTTTCCCCGTGATCATACCGCAGGTCGCGGCCTCAGTGAGCGCTTGCAACAGTGTATAGCCCTGGCCTTGTTGCCACGCAAAAAACTTCTCGATGGATTTTGCCCCAATGCCACGCGTGGGCACATTTACGATACGCTCAAAACTCACGCGGTCTTCCGGCTGATAAATAAGCCGCAAATACGCCACTATGTCTTTGATTTCTTTGCGGTCATAGAAACGCTGACCACCGACGATGCGGTACGGCACGTTGTAGTGCATGAACATTTCCTCGACCGAACGGCTTTGCGCGTTGGTGCGATATAAAACGGCAAAGTGATTATAGCGACGATAACCGGCATCGATGGCGTTACGAATTCGCCGGACGATCGCCTCGCCCTCTGCCCGCTCATTGGCCACCTGCAGCATTTGCACCGGCAAGCCGTTACCTGCTTCAGTCCATAACTGCTTGTCGGAGCGCTGTTCGTTTTTGGTAATAATGGCATGCGCGGCGTCCAAAATGTGTTTGGTGCTGCGGTAATTTTGCTCCAGCTTGATGATAGTGCAGTTTTTGTAATCGCGCTCGAAATTGAGGATGTTGCGGAAATCCGCCCCGCGCCAGCTATAGATACTTTGCCAGTCGTCGCCCACAACCGCGATGTTTTTGGCATCACTAGTGAGCAATTTTACCAGGTGATACTGCGCCGCATTAGTGTCTTGATACTCATCAATCATGATATAGCGGAACTGATTTTGCCACTTTTTACGGAGCTCGGTTTGCGATTGCAGCATGCGCACCGTGCGGTTGATGAGGTCGTCAAAATCGAGGGCCGAAGCTTCTTTGAGGATTTTTTCGTATAGCGGATACACTTGAGCAGCAGCGCGAGCAGCCGGGCTGCTGGCTTCACTCGCATATTCCGAAGGCGGAATCATCTCGTTTTTGGCGCTGCTAATTAAGCCGGCCAAAACACGCGCCGGAAATGCTTTTTCGTCGATGTGCAGTTCTTTGCTGGCTCGTTTTATGGCGGTTTGGCGGTCGGATTCGTCGAAAATAACAAAGGTACGCGGAATGCCGACATGCTCGCCGTCTTGGCGTAATAACCGTACGCAAATCGAGTGAAACGTGCCCATGTACGGCATGAAACCACGGTTGGCGGCGTTGTCGCCGACTAGGGTTGCCACGCGTTCGCGCATCTCTTTGGCGGCTTTATTGGTAAAAGTTACGGCCAGAATGTTATAAGGAGTAGCCTTGTGTGAAGCGATCAAGTATGCAATTCGATGCGTTAAAGTTTTGGTCTTGCCCGAACCGGCGCCAGCCTGAATAAGCAGCGGCCCTTCGGTCGTCTCGACTGCACGTTGCTGCTCGGGATTTAGCCCGGTTAAAAGGTCTTCTAACACGCTACGTATTGTAGCAAATAGTGGTTGCGCTTACTGCTGTAATTTCGGCCTAAGAGTAATTACGGCTGATAAGTGTTGATAAACTGCGTGTGCGGCACGCCCGGAATGGTAATGGCCCCGGCGTCGAGCAAAACATCAAGACAAATGATGATAACGATAAGTAATACGATGGCACTGATAAGAATGGCGTGGCCCAAATGCGGCTGCTCTACCTCCGCCGATTGCGACCCCTCGTACGTTACGTCTTTGAGATCGTGGAGTACGCGCGTTTCTAGATCGTCATCATGGATGAGAGCATCAATATCTTGCGCGGGTTTCTCGGTGGGCGTTGTGGAAGCAGAGGGCGAAACGGGTTTTTCCGGCACGGAAACTTCGGTATCAAGCGTTTCGAGTTCGGACTTTTCTGCAATATCATCGGGCTTCGGCGCAGTATTCGGTTGAGAGTTTTCCTCGGATGTTTCGTTGGCTTCGGCTGTTTTATCGGGGGTAGGAGAAGTCACCGAAACCGCCTCGGCTTCAGGCTTAGCCTCGGCGGCACTTATCGCTACCTTGGTTGGCGTATTTTGAGATACGGCGTCGTCCGCGGTGGCGCTGTTTGGCAAAGGCGGCGCAGTGCTCGGACTATTGGCGCTGACGTTACCAATATCTACCGATGGGGCACGATTATCGCCGTCTCGTGTTACCATGGGATCCTGCACCGATCGGTTGGTTGTGATAATCGGCCGACTACTTGTGTTGGGGCGAGCTGAACCCGGCCGGGCCACATCAAACACTTTTCGTGGCTGGGGTGTTTTGCTAGAAGTTTCGTTTTTTTGTGTCATGATGGCTCGTTTTTATATAAGTTTATGTTGTTTCCTGGTGCTGTAACCGATACGCGGCGTCAACAATACTGGCAAATTTATACGGGTTGAGACTGGCACCGCCGACCAGCAAACCATTCACGCCTCTGAGCGACAAAATACCACCGACAAATTCAGGCTCAACACTTGCACCGTATAAAATGCGTACAAGGCTGCTCGTTTTCGCCCCATAGAGTTCTTCTACCTGGTGCCGTATAAAATCAACAGCTTCTTGGATTTGCTGTGGTTTCGCGGGGTCGCCGGCGCCGATAGCCCAAACCGGCTCATAAGCAATGACGACAGCTTGCACTTCATCTGGGGTTAAATTACTCAGCGCGGTCGTCACTTGATCGTGGAGCACTTGTTTAGTTTCGCCGAGCTTGCGTTCTTCGTGTGTTTCGCCCACACACAGAATAGGCGAAATATCATTACGAATTGCAGCCTGTACTTTGTCGCGAATCATTTCGAGATTTTCACCGAAGTACATACGACGTTCGGAGTGGCCCACAATAACATAATGCACCAGGTCGCGCAGCATGGTAAATGATACTTCGCCGGTAAAGGCCCCTTCGTCTTTGTAGTAAGCATTCTGGGCGGCAAGGCGGAATTTGCGGCGATCAATTTGCATACTTAATGGTTGCAAGGTAAGCATCGGCGGCGCAAGCACTACTTCGATGTCGCGGTGCGTCCGCACGCGCTCCTGCAATCGGTGCACTAGCAAACTAGCCTGTGAGGCATTCAGATGCATTTTCCAGTTACCGGCAATCAGGAATTTCTTCATAACGGTTATGCTTATTGTAGCACCTTTTGCTACGTTTTGTTCTCAAGCGCTTCCACGCCAGGTAATTTTCGGCCGGCCATCAGTTCCAAGCTGGCCCCGCCACCCGTTGAAACATGATTAAACGCCGTGACTAAGCCGCGCGATTCTACATAAGCCACCGTGTCGCCGCCGCCAACCAAACTAAACGGTTTGTGGCCCCAATCGCCCAGCATCGCCTCGACGATCAGTTCCGTACCATGCGCGAACGGACCAACCGGGCCATTGACCGCCGGCGTTTCGGTAACGCCCATCGTGCCGTTCCATACGACCGTGTTAGCCAGCTGTAAGGCACCTGCTACAAATGCACCCGAAAACGGCCCGATGTCTAAAATCATCTCTTTTTTATGAATCATGCGCGTGCGCTCCGGTGCTCGTTTGGGATAATTTTCGATATCGGCGATCACATGCGCATCCCAATCAACGATGCGCGTCGTGGCGGTTTTGTCGAGACCCGTCGCCACCACACCGTCTTGCGGCAAGTAAAACACAAAGCGTTGTTTTGCAGACTTCTTCTTGGCACGCTGCATAATGTCGCGCGCGAGGCCGAGATCAGCTTGCTCGACCAAACTCTTGCCTACATCGACCCCGTTAGCATCCAGAAAAGTGTTGGCCATGGCGCCACCCACAACCAGCACATCGGCAATGTCGATGAAGCGGTTGAGCACCTCGATTTTATCGGATATTTTAGCCCCGCCAATCACCGCCACCAGCGGTCGTTCGGGCTGTTCCATCACATTGGTGATAGTATCGACTTCTTTTTCAAGTAACAGCCCGGCAACGCTCGGCAAATGCTTGGTAACGGCAGCCGTGCTGGCATGCGCACGGTGCACAACGCCAAATCCATCTTGCACGAACACATCGGCTACGCTGGCGAGTTGCTTGGCAAAGCCATCGTCGTTTTGTTCTTCTTCGGGGTGAAAGCGTAAATTTTCGAGCAGTAAAACCTGCTTGGGTTTGAGTTTTTGCACGGCATTTGCGACCTCCGGGCCAACACAGTCCTCAACAAATTGCACGTCTTGCCCAAGCAGTTTTTCGAGTCGATGAGCCACTGGTTTCAGACTGAATTTGCTGTTCGGCTTGCCTTCCGGCCGCCCCAAATGCGAGCAAATAATAAGCGCAGCGCCTTGCTGTAACAGCGCGCGGACCGTCGGCAGTGATTGTTGCAGCCGGTAATCATCAGTGATATGTCCGGTGGCGTCCAGTGGCACATTGTAATCAGCGCGCAGTAGCACTCGTTTGCCCCGCACGGATACATCGCGAATTGTCTTCTTCGTAAACATCCCCACACCCCTTATGTTTTCTCCATTATAGAGAGTTTTTTGCGCTAATGCACGAGTTTTAAAACGTGTATCTATTGTTTGGGCGCTGCAGCCATGGCTTCGTTATAGCTTTTTTGCGCGAATTCAAGCTGCGCTTGCAATGTTCGCACACGAGCAGACTCAAGCTCTACCTTTTTATGCTGCCACGCATAGGTGGCGCCCGTCGCTCCCAGCAAAAGAATTACAAATATATACGCGCTGACATATTTGTGGGCATGCCGTGCATGAAAATGGTCACCCATGCGGAGTTCTGAATCATCGTGATGGTGTTTTGGTTCGTTCGTCATGCTAGGCCTTTATCTGAAGTGTGTCAATGAATAAACGGATGGCGGGAAGGTATGCAGTAAAGTCGTCGGTGAGCCCTTTGGCTCCGGTGTTAACTTCATACACGCGGGAGTAGAGGAGCACGGTGTGCCCCTGCCCAACAACGACATAATAGAGATCTTTATATGCACCCGAGACATTCTGCAGAAAGTAATACGCGTCGTTACCGCTTATGGTCTGCGCTAGGGTTTGATCGCCCTGTGCCGGCCGGGGCAAACTGCCTTTGTAGACTTGTTCAAACCATGTTTTTGCATTCATGTTGGTCGGGTTCTTGAACGACTTAACACTGACTTTAAAATGCGAGGCGTCGCTGTTATAAACCGCCGGAACAACCGTACTTACGGCTTCGCATACCGCCGTGCCGGTTGCGGTGCCGGTGCAGGTATCGAGGAGTTTCGGTGCAGTGGCCTTCACCCAGTCGGCGGGTAACGACAGCGTGACTTTGCCCGAGAGGAGCGAGACAGTTTTGGTGGCCGCGGCTTCATTTGCCTGTTTACGTTCCGCGGTTTTTTGCTGAACGGCCGTAATTTCGGTTTGCAAAGCCACCGCCTGCGCCTCGGCATCAGTCACTGTTTTGTGTTGCCAGGCGTACGTGCCATAGCTCGCGCTAGCCACGATCACCAGTACTGCCAACCAACCAAAAAAGCACGCCACTGGATGACCTTCTGCTGGCGGGATAAATGCCGGGTGATCAGGGAGCTGCCGAGCCATAAAACTCCTTACTTACTGGTTTCTACACCAAGCATAACCAACAATGCCGCTGCTATGCAACCGGAACTTACAGCTTTTTGTAGGCGAAATGAAACCGCTGCAACACCGTTATAAACGACAAAATAATCAGCAGCACGAACACACACGACATAATATTTTGCCCCATAATATGCACGCGCGGAAATATCGCAAACAAAAGGAGACCTGCAAAAATGGCAATGAAACGCTCGGTTCGCTCCATAATGCCGACACTGGCGACCAAGTTCCCTTTGGCGGCGAGCTCGGTGCGCGACCGAATATAACTAATCAGGTAAGTTAGCATGAGCAGTGGCAAAATAATTCGCCAGCTCACGAGACCTGCAAAACCAAACGCTGCAATAATCGCAAAGTCCGCCACTCGATCAATAGTCGAATCGAGCAAACCACCAAAAGCCGACACCTTGTTAGACATTCGAGCCACCAAACCATCGAGCATATCAAGTGCGTTCAAAACAATTGCAAACAACGCCCACCAATACCAGCCTCGCACCAAAAATACAAAAAACAAAACAGGCGTAATGAGTCCGAACAGCGTAATAGCATTGGGATTCACATTACGTAGTAGCCGCCCGACAGGCTGGAGCGCTTTTTCAGCATGCGGTTTGAGCACCGTTAACATAGCACCGATTATACAGTATGGTGCAGATTTTTGGCCAAGATGAGTGGCGCACGCAAGATCGGTCCTTATGGGTGCAGACCTTGGATAAGGGCTGCAGTGCCTCATGTCCCTGGGCGGCTTTTGCACAAATCTCGCCAACATAAATGGTTTCCCTGGTCGGCGCAGCAAGGTACACTACAATTATGAACATCATAAAAACAGACTCCGCCGAGTCCGCCATCCAGCGACTCACCAATATTCTCAACGCCGCAATTTATCTGCACAAACACATCGTGTGGTTTGTATCGGGCGGATCGGCAATCGAAATTGCCGTCGAAGTCCAAAAGCGATTAAAAAGTACTGAGGGATTACTCGTTTTACAGGCAGATGAGCGGTTTGGCCCGGTCGATCATCCCGACAGCAACTGGCGTAAGCTCAAACAAGCCGGTTTTGACCCGAATAAAGGTACGAGTTATCCGGTGCTCCACGGCAAAGACCTGCGGCACACAACCGAAGAATACAACACGCTCCTTGGCATAACGCTCGCTAAATCGAACTTTACGGTGGCGCTGTTAGGCATAGGCACCGACGGGCACACGGCCGGCATCATGCCGCACAGCCAAGCAGTGGTTTCACCCGATTATGTGTACGGCTACGAATGGGCGGATTTTATGCGCATCACTTTGACTCCACAGGTATTTCCCCGAATTCACACCGCCATTGTATACGCCATGGGAGCCGGCAAAAAGACCGCACTCGAAAAGCTCCAGCGTGACGATGTTTCGGTGGGCGCCGAACCCGCACAAGCCTTAAAACACATCGAGAATGTGTGGGTTTACAATGATCAAGTTGGCGAAACAGAACATTCAGACGATGACACAGGAGAGCAAACATGAAAGTAGGTTTTATCGGCTTAGGCAAAATGGGGTCGCAAATGGTGACGCGCCTGTTAAAAGCCGGTCACGAGGTGGTTGTTACCGATCTCAACCAAGGTGCTATCGATGTGGTGGCCGCCCTCGGCGCAGTGCCGGCTGAAAACCGTGATGCGCTCATCGCACAATTGCCGACTCCAGCAGTGGTATGGTTGATGATTCCAGCCGAATACGTAGACCAAGAGCTTGACGCATTACTGCCTATTTTGCCGCAAGGTAGCGTCGTGGTAGATGGTGGAAATTCCTACTTTCGTAGTACGCGTGTCCGTGCGGAACGCTGCAAAAAAGCCAACATCGAACTGGTCGATGTTGGCACCAGCGGCGGCATTTTAGGGCTCGAACACGGCTTTTCAATGATGGTCGGCGGAGACCCTCGCGCCTTTCAAGCCGTAGAACCCCTTGTTGCTTCACTCGCTCAGCCAAACGGCTATCGCTACTTTGGCCCACATGGCGCCGGGCATTACATCAAAATGATTCACAATGCCATCGAATACGGCATGATGGAGGCCTACGCTGAGGGCTGGCGACTGCTGAAGGACGGCCAGGATTATCCTAATTTAGATCTCGCCGCCATCGCCGATGTGTGGCAGCACGGCAGTATTATTGAATCCGGCCTGAACGACCTTACCCACAAAATTTTCGAAGCGAATCCCACACTCGACGGCGTGGAGGGTTTTGTCGCGGAATCCGGTGAAACCCGTTGGACGCTCGAGACCGCCAAAGCGCAAAATATCACCATGCCGGCGATTCAAACCGCGCTCGATGTACGACTTGCCAGTGGTCAAGGACAAGTAAATTTCGCCACCAAGGTACTCGCCGCCATGCGCAACGCCTTTGGCGGCCACAAACTTAATAAATAGGACGGTCATGGAAACAAAGGAAAAACCAGAAAAAACACCCCAGCACCCGACACTTGAACCCACCACCTTAGTCATTTTTGGCATTACCGGCGACCTGGCCCAGCGCAAACTATTGCCTGCGTTATATTACTTATCCGAGCAAAACCTTTTGCCTGAACTGTTTACGATTATCGGCGTAACCCGACACGGCATCACTATGGAAGAACTTTTGAAGCGCATCAAAAAAGCGGTGAAAGCCAGCGGCAAACAGCCGTCCTTGGCAGCGCTCGAAAAACTCGGTAAACGTATCGAGGTTATGAAACTCGACCTGCTTGATCAAAATGAATACGGCCGCCTGCGTGATCGGCTCGACGCCATCGAAAACGAACACGGGCTGTGCATCAACCGCCTGTTTTACTTGGCAATTCCCGCCCAAAACTTCGAATCGGTTATCGACCATCTTGGCACGGGGCGACTCAATGAAAGCTGCCAGCACGGCGGCGGCGCACGGCTGCTCATCGAAAAACCTTTCGGCTACGATCTGGCGTCGGCACAGGAGTTAATTCACGCACTTAACAAACATTTCGGCGAAGAACAAATTTACCGCATCGACCATTATCTTGCCAAAGAAACTGCACAGAATATTTTGAGTTTCAGGTTTAAAAACCCGATTTTTAGACGCATGTGGGACGGCAAATCGATAACTTCAATCACGATTACCGCAGCCGAAAAAATCGATATCGAAGGCCGCGTTAACTTTTACGAGCAAACTGGCGCGCTCCGTGACTTTATCCAGAGTCACCTCTTGCAGTTGCTGGCGCTCACCACTATGGACGAGCCATCGTCACTGACATCCGACGCCATTCACCGCCAAAAATTAGCGCTTCTACACGATATTATTCCGATTCCAGCCAACAAAGTTGCAATCGACACCGTACGCGGACAATACGATGACTACCGCGACGAGGTTGAAAATCCGCATTCTAACACCGAGACTTACGCCGCTATTCGCTTGTCAATCGACAGTGAACGATGGCGAAACGTTCCGGTTGTATTACAAACGGGCAAAGCGCTCGCTGAAAAAGTCGCGGAAATCAATATTGTGTTTGCTGATGCCGAACGCCACCAGCACGTGAACACGCTCACCATTCGTATTCAACCGAACGAGGGTATTTCACTGCAATTGTTCGCTAAAAAACCTGGTTTTACCGATCAGGTTGAGCCAGTCGATATGTCGTTTGATTACGGTCGGTCATTCGCCGGCGACAATAACCAACCCGATGCATATGAACGAGTTTTGATGGACGCACTCCGTGGTGATAAAACGCTATTCGCGACCAGCGACGAAGTGTTGGCCAGTTGGCGCATTATCGAAAACGTCATTCACGAATGGGCCAAAAATGGCGACGATTTGCATCACTACAAGCGCGGAAGTAATGGGCCATCCGCCGGGGAAACCCTGATTCACGCTGCCAAAAACAGCAAGCGCGCTTAATCTGGCAAAACGGTTTACGTTTGCTTTTCGAGCAAGGCGTGCACGTCGGCGATTGCTTGTTCCGGGCCTGTTACCAGCAATGTCTGTATACCAATTGCAGCAGCCGGATCAAGAAACCGTTGTTGATCATCTAAAAATACGACTTCTTCGGGAGTAATGCCGGGAAGTTCTTTGAGCGCCAGATGATAAATCTCCGACTCCGGTTTGCCATAGCCTGTCTGGTACGACAAAATCGTAAAATCAAAAGCATCATAGCCGCCGCCTTCATGTACCACGGTGCCGGTGGGCGGTACGACATTTGAGAGCAGGCCGACTTTATATCCTTTATCTTTTAGCTCATGCACAAGCGCCACCATGTCGGGATGCGGCCGCATAAACGCAAAATCGCTCCAAATTTGCCGATGCTTTACCTCGATCGGCTTGCCATAACCTGCCTCGATGCGCTGCCACAAGCCGTCTTCGTCGATTCGTCCGCTCATAAAATCATCCCAACCAAGTCCGAGCAGCTCAAATGCCCGTTCCTGCGAAACACCCAAAAATGCACCCAAGCGCTGTGGCAATTCAGGACCTTTGCCGCCCATACTCATCACCCCGCCGTAGTCGAAAAGAAAAGCTTTAATCATTGGCCTATTCTAACAGATTGCGCCCCAAATCAAACCCCTTTAAACAGGTTATTTTCGGCGCGGTAAAGGCACCAGAACGGATGTGTGTTTGGCGTATTCCTGGTACGCCGGGTTGCCTTTGTAGTGTTTTTCGAGTGGCGGAATACCGGACACTTTTGTGATAAGTATAGTGATCACGAGTGCGCCACACACACCCCACCACTGGTTATAGGCACCCGCTACCACTGCCGCACCCCACCAGGCACTTACCTCGCCGAAGTAATTGGGATGGCGGCTGTATTTCCACAGGCCGCGTTGCATGATCTCGCCTTTTTTGCGCGTTTTGAGGAATCGCTGTAGCTGGTAGTCGCCCACCGATTCGTACAAGATGCCCGTAGCCCATACCGCGAAACCAACGACTGCCACGACCGTTATCGTATCTCCGATGTGCATTATGGCAATAACCGGTAAACTTATGAGTAAGAGCAATAGGCCCTGCACCAAAAAGATCCGCACGTATGCTTGCGGCCAAAAATGTTTGCCCCATTTTTCCCGGTAAGCCTGATACCGATAATCTTCTGACTTGTGGAGATTACGTCGAGTAATGTGCGTAAACAGGCGCGCTCCCCATACCGTCACAAAGACAGCGCCAAGCAGCGCCGACGATGCGTGGTTACCGGTCGCAAAGATCGCCGTCCAAGCTACCACTACAAATCCAAGACCCCACGCACTGTCCACGGCATCTGCCCGTTGCAGCAATCGCGCCAGCACAAACCACGCTGTCATATACAACAGCACAGTAATTGCCACAATACCAAAGAGCTGGGTCGGCGTCATATCGTTAGCATCGCAACTTACCTAATGACCCGACCTGTTAAATTCAACCAGTTTGGCAGCGATCTTGTCGCTCACTGGCGAGAGTTTCTTGACATAGTCTGCATAGGTTGTGTCCTGAAAGGCGAAGTCGTACACCAGTTGTACAACCACCCGGCCCTGGCGGAAACCAACCGCCAACTGCTTGTCGTCGTCGTTTGTTTTGTAGATAGCCGATTCATCCCCCAAGCCAGTGCCCTTTTTTACGCTGTCATTGCTATCACCCAGCATTACGTGTTTAAAACCTTCCGACGCAGCCTGAGAGTTTTCGTAGGTCATGGTGGTAATGCGTAAAGTATGTTTTTTGATACCGATCAGTGTTTTTTCACCGGGTTCGTTACTGGTTCGAATACACTGGTTACGGAGGTAGTTGCTCTTGGTTTTGTAGGTACTTACCGGCGAGAAATCAGCAACACCGGTAGCAGTCGGCCACATGGCTTGTACGAGTGGACTGGCATCTACGCCGGTGAGGTTTTTCATGTCATCGTTATCTACGAGATCACAAGACTTCACAAAAGATTGTGTAAAGGTCGGCGTATCATAACTGACCATGCTAGCGCCATTTGGATGCTGCGCAAATTGATCAAAATTGCTCATGATAGTTTTAAGTAAACCATCCGCTTTGTCTTTTTGCGTGCCAGGAACTGAGAGGGTAACCGTAGCGCCGTTTTTACGAATTAGGTAGTCGTAGTCTTTTTTGTCGCCGATCGTATTAGTGCGCGTATACACTTCAAACCCGTTACTATCGGGTTGTTTGGCGTAACTTAACAGGTCAATATAACTCGCCACTGCTCGATCAGTGGCAATAAAGGGCTGATTCACCGCCACAGCAATGGTTTCGCCTCCTTGAATACCATAGACACATCCCATGGTGTCTTCGCCGGAAGGCATGTTGTTCGGATCTGGGGCAAAGGACGCCTTGCCTGAATCATCCAGATAATTTTGGATAAAAGGAAAGCCAAAGTTGTTTACATACAGCTGTAAGCCCGCCGCATTTATATTGTCTTTGGTAAGGAGTGAGCAAGCCGGAATAACAACTGTACCACTTTGCAACTCTTGCGCCTCTTTGTTGGGGGTGATTTTGATTGCCATCGGATCCCCGATATTCGCCGAAAGTTTTGCGCGGTCAAACCCCGGGCGGTCGTAATACAGGCCCGTGTCTTTGTGCGACTTGCTGTTATCCGTGCCTTTACTCTTAAATACCACTGCGAGCACAATGGCAAGCACCACCACGGCAACTACCGCGCCAATGATTATCATAAGTTTTTTACGAGATCCACCATGTGCTGGCGGCGATGATTGTGGGGTTGCCGGTTGCCCGACCGGGGTTGAACTCGTTGGCTCCATATTCTAACTCCTTATGTCTATAAATATCGTAGCACATTTCCCACCTCTGAATTTTACCGGCAACCGAAAAAGCGATCATGAACGATCGCCTGGCGCGGCACTACATGCCTCGTTTTTTCGACCTCCCACCGTACAAAAATAATTATAGAAAAGCTGAGATGAAACGAGTATTAAAAAATGTAGCGGACGTTAGCCGTAAATGTCTTTAATAGGCTTTCGCAGACGAATATCGTTAATCGTGTAGGTTTTGTCTTCGCTGTGGTACAAAAACATGATGTCGTGAATTGCCTCGAAGTAATCACCTTCTTCTTGGGTTTTGTAATCGAGCCTCGCTTCAAAATATTGTTTGGTGAGTTTTGACCCGCTGTATACCAAGAATTCTCGTTCTTGGCCGGCGCGAAGCGTGGCGTCGATCTCGCGTTTTACCCCGAACATATAGATTTTGTCGATCAGCACCTCAGCCGGCCACGTGTTCACAATGCGGCAATAGACTTCCATGCGATTGCCATTTATATGAGTGTTCGCGTGTTTTAAGTACACCACCGGAAAAGTCCCAGGACTATTCTTTTGGATGCGCGACTGAGGTTGCGGCGCTGCCGGTCTTTCGCCGGGTTGGGGCACCGGCTGGTTCTGGTCAGGGGTAGTATGATAATAGTCGTCATCGGCAAAAACGGGTTTCCCCTTAAAAATTCGTTTTAACCCTTCGAAAAATGTTGGCATAGCACCAGTATAACTTTCCCTTCCGGCAAAACAAAATACCGTGCATCGACAGGTCCGGCGAACCTTCAGCAATACATATTTGCAGTTTCGCACTAGGCACAAGCATGTTGCTATGATACGATCGTTGTATAAATAAAATGGGTTAGATGTATGGCAAGATTACCACAACCTGGCGGCGATGATGGCACCTGGGGACAAGTGCTCAATGATTTCCTCGACGTCGCTCACAACACCGACGGAACCGTAAAACCGAGCTCATTTACGGACAACTCCATTCCAGGATCAAAAATACAAAGTAACAGCGTTACGAACACGCAACTGCTCACCGGCAGTGGTTCTGACGGCCAGGTGCTCACCAAGTCAGCCGCTTCGAGCGGTGGTTTCGCCTGGACATCGGTAGCCGGTTCGCCCGACGCCACCACCATCGCCAAAGGACTTGTCCAATTGGCCGGAGATCTTGGTGGAACTGGTACTACTGCCGCAGCTCCTGTTATTAGTGATAATGCGGTTACAACTACTAAGATTAACGACAGCGCAGTAACAAGCGCTAAGATCGCGGACGGAACAATTGTTAACGCCGACATCTCCGCAAGTGCCGCAATTGCTAAAAGCAAACTAGCTGCATTGAATATCGGTGACGCCGATGTGACGGCTATCTCTGAAAGCAAAGTCACCAACCTGACGACTGACCTCGCAGGCAAAGTTCCCACCACCCGGCTTATTACCGCGGGAAGCGGTTTAACCGGCGGTGGCGATCTATCTGCTGATCGCAGCCTGGCGGTGAGCTTTGGCACTACAGCCGGCACCGCAGCGCAAGGTAACGATGCTCGCATCACGGGCGCCGAACAAACCACCAACAAAGGTGTGGCCAACGGCTACGCCAGTCTCAACAGTTCTACACGCGTGCCAACCGCACAACTCGGTTCGGGTACTGCCGACAGCACCACATACCTCCGTGGCGACGGCACCTGGACGACTACGCCGAGTGCCCCCGTCACCAGCGTTGCCGGTAAAACCGGCGTAGTAACGCTCGTCGAAGGCGACATCACCAACCTGACGACTGACCTCGCGGCACGCACAACCGTTGCTAACGGTGGTGGCGAAACCTACTTCGATGCCGGCAACTCTGGGGCAGCCAAAACACTCGATCTCGCCAACGGCAACGTACAAAAACTGACGCTTACTGCCAACTGTACAATCACCCTTACCAGCCCGGCTACAGGAGCATATCGCTCGTTACTTATTTACGTATTCCAAGATGCAACCGGTTCACGCACAATCACCTGGCCGGCCTCGGTTAAATGGGGTACTGCTGGCGCGCCAACCCTTACCACCACAGCAAGTAAAATGGACAAGATCCTTCTCGATACCGTCGACGGCGGTACTACCTGGTACGGAACTACAGGCCCCGGAGGCTTCTAGCGATGCTTGGCTCAGCACGCAGCGCATTTGTAAAAGCCGCAGCGAGCGTTCTGCCCGCCGCCTATGCATCTTACAACTTTGACGAAGGTAGCGGCACGACGAGCGCCGACCGCTCAGGCAATGGCCGCAACCTAACCATGAACTCCGTTACTTTTACTACTGGACATACTAACACTGGTGCCACAGGCAGCGGCGTTATAACGGCAGCCTCTACATCGATGCCCGGCCCCTCAACAACCGTCACTATGATGGGCTGGATTAAGCCATTGGTTCTATCTGCAGGCGCCGACCGCATCGCCTTCGGAATTTTTGACAACGGTGGAGCCACTGAAGTCGCCATCTTTACCGAACGCACCAGTGGCGGTATCGGCAACCCTGATGTCTTAAAAGGCATGGTTCGCATTGGCGGCTCTCTTAAGGCTATTGATGGTTCGGCACTGACAACGGGCACATGGGCGCACGTTGCCATTACCTATGATGGTGCGACACTGCGTTTGTATCTTAATGGTTCGCAGATTCAATCGAGTGCACAGACCGGCACCCTCACCCCGGGAGATGTCTTTACTGTGGCAGGCAACGGTCCCGGCAACACCTTCGATAGTGACGTCGTAATTGATGACGTCCGTATTTTTAGCACCGCGTTAGATGCTTCTCAAATTACGTTTGCAATGAATACTCCCGTTGCCTAGTAATTTTACCTACTAAAATAAGGAGCGCCGTAAAACGCTCCTTATCGTTTGTTCCTATTATTTTAATTTTGTACCGTCACTTTTACGACTGATGTCGAGTTTGCGTCTTTATTTCCTTGGGAATCACGTGCCGACAAATTGAGCGTATAGAGACCGTTGGGAACTTGTGTTGTGTCCCAGGTGTAGCTCATTGTGGTTGTACTGTTTGGTACCGCAAATTGGTATTGGCTACCCACGGTTTGCCCGTTGCTATTAAAGATGTAGAACGATCGACTGTATGTCGATGCACTGTACACCATGCCAGTGACATTTACGGTGCCGCTCACCGTGCCGTTATTAGCCGGATTGGTAATGGTAACCAAGGGAGCTGTTGCCACGATGACCGTAATAGTGTTGGATGCATCACTTTCCAGCCCACTGTAGCCGACAGCTTTGACGTAATAGCTGTAATTGCCGCTCACTGGGCTGTCTGTATAGCTCGTGTTGGCAGTGTTGCCGATCAGCACGCCATTACGGTACACGTTGTACGAGGCGGCACCCGCCGAAGCGCTCCATGAAAGGTTCGCTTGTGTTGCTGGTGATGTAGCACTCAGATTGGTTGGCGCAGCCGGGATGCCGGTTATTGGGTATTCGGTAAGATTGCCACTGGCATCCACGCGACCGATCTTATTGGAACAAGCTTCAGTAAACCACACAGAGTTATTTGGCCCTGCAGTCAGCCCTTGAGGACATGATCCGGCTGCAAGTTGGACAGTCATATTAGTCGGACTATTCCGCGTAAAATGCACTACCGTGTTGTTATTTTTGCCCGTATACCATAGGTCGGCAGAATTTGGAACTTGTTCAATATTGGAGGGCGCCGTGCCAAGCGGAAGCGCATATGGCGTAAAGTAGCCGCCGTCCTCAACTACACCCCAAATAATATCACTCGCCTGTGCAGCACCATTCAACGGAGTGGTCGTTACCCAAACCCTATCATTCGACTCACCTGTAATATCAGTAGTCGCTAAACCAGGAAGCATGGGATATATATTCATATTTGTTCCGTAATTAGTACGTCCCAGCGCACTTGCTGCGTGAGAGTAGTAATTTGGCACAGTGAACCATATTCCAGAAATTGTATTAGCGATTCCTTTGACGGGTAAATTATTGTACGGCACTACTAGATCATAGCGCGTGCCAACACCAGCAGTTGTCATACTACCAATACTGCCTGTAGAGGCATACCATAGTTGACCGTCAGAACCTTTAACGATGTCCGTTGGCTTAACCTCATCATTATTCGCATTGCGTGGCGCGTTATACTCGGTGATCGTGCCGTCGGTCCCGATACGACCAATTTTACTCACGTTTGTTTCGGTGAACCAAAGTGCATTGTCCGGGCCCGCCGTGATGCCGTGCGGTCCGGCATTGGCAGTTGGTATCGGATATTCTGTTATGGTCCCCGCAGTTGTTATGCGGCCAATTCTGTTGGCGTCAAGTTCGGTGAACCAAAGTGCACCGTCAGGCCCCGCGGTAATGTTCCACGGCTTCGAGTTCGGCGCCTCTGCTCGCGCCGTTTGTACCGCTGCTGGCAGTGACGGTCCCACTACAAGGCCCAAAATAACTGAGACTGCTCCTGCGGCATACATAAAACGCCGGCGCAACTTTTTGAATATATTGCCCATACTAATCCCTCCCTTAGTTACATTTGCATTATAACAACGCATCCCTTTTACTGGCAGCGCATAAGCCAATCTGAGAGCCAGGCTATTACCACATATGCTGCAAAAGCGCCTGGAAACCAGCCTTTTATTGTAAAAAGCACTTAAAAATGTGGACAGATGGATGGGATTTCATATTTATTACCTCTTATAAAACCCGCTTCCAGGTAAAAATGTTTTTTGTAATTGTTTTTTTCACAAATAAAGCTAAAATTAAGATTAATATAGCATAACCATCATCGGAGCAATATGATCAGCCCTCTACAGCGACTCAGTTCATCAAAGAAAAGAAATATCCTTGTCAGCGGTATTGCCGTAATCGTCGTGGCAGTCGTGGGATATGCGCTTATTAGCTCGCATGCCGCGGGCTTTTTTGCATCAGTTGACTCAAGTAATGCAACGCTGAGCGGCAATGCGACGCTCGCCAGCGACGCTTCATTGCCAAGCGGTAAAGCGATTCAATTTGGTTCCACCGACACTGGCAGCACCGGGCCGGGCAGCTGGCCAAGCACACCACCGGCACAAATCTGTGGCAACAGTAACGTCCTGAATGGTCCGGCCGCAGCACCGACGGGCGCTATTACCGTGCCAGCCGGTAGCAACAGCGGTGTTAACTTTAACCAGGCCGGTAAGACATTCTGGTTTGCTCCTGGCGTTCACACCCTGGGAACCGACCAATACGCCCAAATCGAGCCAGGCACCGGCAGCGCTTATATTGGCGCACCAGGTGCAATCCTCGATGGTCAGAACAAAAACCTTTACGCCTTCACACAGCACGCCACGAATGTAACGATCAAGTATCTAACTATCCAAAACTTCGGTCCTGCCGGTGCCAATAACAACGAAGGTGTTGTTAACCACGATGCCGGCCATGGCTGGATCATCCAGAATAACACCATTCAAGGTAATGCGGGTGCCGGCGTATTCATCGGTTCCGGCGACAAAGTAACCGACAACTGTCTTACGAACAATGGTCAGTACGGCTTTAGCGCTTATGAAGATGCTGGCGTAAGCAATGTTGAGCTAACCCACAACGAAATCTCGTACAACAATACCTACAACTGGGAAGCCAAGATTGACGGTTGTGGCTGTACCGGTGGCGGTAAATTCTGGTCAACTACCAACGCGACAATCAAAAATAACTACGTACACCACAACAAGAGCGTTGGCATTTGGGCCGACAACAACAACGCCGGGTTCTTAATCGAAGGTAACTACATCTCCGATAACGATGACGTGGGTATCGCCTACGAAACGAGCTATAACGCACTCATTCAAAACAATGCGATCATCCACAACGCCATCGTTGCCGGTCCAGGTAACCCCGGCTTCCCGACTGGTGCAATCTACGTATCTGAATCTGGTGCCGATAGCCGCGTGGCAACCGCTTACAATAACACCTTCGACATCAAAGGTAACCTCATCCAAGACAACTGGAGCGGCGTGGTACTGTTCGAAAATGCCGACCGTTACTGTGGTTCGCCAGCCAACACCTCAACCGGTGAATGTACTTTGGTTAACCCATCGGTCATAAAAGAGAGCACCTGTAACTCAACGAACATTTCAAAAGCCCCGTACTACGACGACTGTCGCTGGAAGACCAAAAACGTAAAGATTACCGGCAATACCTTTAAGTCAACACCGGCAAATATCAGCGTCAAATGTACCTTTGCAAACAGCTGTGGCCAAAATGCCGTCTTCTCAAACTACGGCACTTACCCGAGCTGGTCACCATATAAAGGCAATATCATCGAAGATGCCATCACCTACAAGCAAAACAACACATTTAGCAACAACACCTACAGTGGTTCATGGCAGTATCTCCCCTACGAACAGGGTAACGCCAAAACACTTGCTCAGTGGCAAGCAAGCCCATACAACCAAGACGCCGGCAGCAAACTGCAATAGCGCCAGCTAAACTAGCCAAACATAAGATCAGGAAACTGATCTTATGTTTTGTATCGGTTACCATTCGTCGGTGGCAACACGGAACAACTCCCACACTTTTTGCTGCGCTTTTCTGATTTTCTTGAGTCCTCCATGAGTCGGCGTTTCACCCTTCACCATCGTACAAAATGCACGGAGCGTGCCGAACTTATCAGCCGGTCTGTCTTGATCAAGCAACGAGGTAGAAAAAGTCACCATTTCCCAATTCGTGCGCCCTTGCCTAAGTTTCGATCCCGCTCCCTTGCCGCCTGCCAGTACCAAACCTTTAAAAGCGCCCATGGCATACGCATCGTTCGTTTTTCGCCACACCGTAAAGTCAAACCCCCGCATACCAAACCGACTCCCTTGTTGGCGTCGTGAAGCGGGCAAAGTTACATATTGCTTCTCGGGGTGAGTTACCGCCACGAGGCTAATGGTCAGCTCTTGCAACAACCGCGCCATGTCTTTTGCTTCTTCGGTGTTTTTATCCGGCAAAGCTTGATAGGTCGCATAAACCGATTCTGCCGTTTCGACTAGTTGCGTTCCGTATGCATCAACGTGCTCGTCACTCACTACGCCTTGTACCAGATCAGCATACAGCCCAAGCGCGGGAGCCATATAGGCCGCCCGAAAGTGCTCTACGGTTGCTTTAGGTAATTCATCTCGTGCTTGCTCGGCAAGGTTTTGCGCATACCGAAGCGTCTCGGTGAGTTCATTATGAGGGCGGGTCATTAAGCTCTCGCTGCCCAGTGCAAACTCCATATACATTTCGGCGAGCGTTGCCATATCTTCGGGCCCCAGTTTATCGTTAGCGTACTGTAGTTCGAGTGTGTGAATCGCGCGCTGCAAAGTTTGACTAAGCATTGGATCGGTGGCTGCACGAACGGGTGGCAGTGTCTTATACCAAGCACCTGGCTCGTAGGTGGTATTGACTATTTTCACCACTCCGGAAAGTCGTTCTTGCAAATACGTTTGCAATCGCTGCGTCACCTGTTCTACATGATTCCCCACAGGCGTGTGGCGAGTGAGCGAGGCGGGCGTATTGAGCACTTGAGCATACGATTCAAGGAATCCCAATTCGTGGTTAGCCGAGAGCTCGGTATGAGCCAAAAGAGACGGCAATAGTACAATCGTATCGTTTGGCGCATCGAGTCCAACGCGCACCTTGCGCATACGCTCAGCCCGAGGGTCATAAATCGCCGTATGCCACCGACCCGCCAACAGTCCTGTCTCGAGGCTCCGCAAAGGACTCGGCAGCGCTTGGCATTGTATTCGAGGCATACAATCAGCGAGCACCATATATCCGAGCATGCCATTAATCAGCGGTATGTCCTGGATGCGACGGGTCTGCTTGTAATGATCAAAAAGCAATTGGGTAGCCTGGGCATGTCCCGTTTTCTGATCTTGCCGATGGCGCTCTGTGACAGGTTGATGAGTAAGCGTAGCTTCAAAAATTGGAAGGCTGCATTTACCCAGTCGAGCCGCAATCCCCAGCAAAGGATCTTCATCATCCACCCTATCAAAAAGCCTGTTCGCGGCAGTCACACTGCTTCGAATCTCTGCGTCGGCCGTCGCGGATCTCTCCGGATAGCGATACATATAGTTACCGCACGCTAGACTATATGCCTGCTCGACATACATCCACGCCACGTGTGCGGTGGCCCGCGGACTCAAGGCGGCTCCTTCGCAAGCCTCGGTCCACGCCCGGTATGCTTCGACCTCGGCAGCACCAAGCCCAATCCCGGGCCCAATACTGAGATAGTCGTGTATGGCGCGACGAGCATCGCGAGCGTCGGGGAAACAATTTTCAGACATCCAGAAAACTATACCAGATTGAACGTAAATCCCTTAAAAGATTAAAAAGTTACAAGTGCAGCCGCTTTAAAGGTGAAAATTTCAACTGCATAACCCAGCATAACGTGATTACTATTGCAATATTTAACCAGATGGTTTACAATTACTATGCAATCCAAAGGAGCTCCTATGAACAACACTCGACCCGGCACCGTAACGCTTGAAGACGATGGTATAAAACTCGACTTCACCCGCCAGATTGCCAAATCGCCCCAAGAAGTATGGGAAGCGATTGTTAATCCCGAAGCTTTTGGTACATGGTACAAAGCTACGGCCGAGATTGATCCCCAGGAAGGCGGCATGTTCACCGTGCACTCCGGCCCCTTCACCTGGACCGGCAAAATTATAACGTGGGAGCCGGCAAAAACTTTCAAATACGAGCACAATCATGCCCCGGTCGATGAGATGCCCACCGGTGCAAAAACTCTTGTGACGTGGACCCTCACTCCGACAGCCGACGGCACTGAGCTGCGCTTCACGCAAACCGGTTTGCCCTCGAGCGTCGGTTTTGCGGCAGGCACGCATGTCGTTATCGACCGCCTGGTCGCTCAGGTACTTGGGCGGGCAATGCCCGATTTTAACAGTTACTACGGCGAAGTGGAATCGCTCTACCCAGAGCTGAATGCTGAGACCAAAGAGTAATTACGCCTACAGTCACTTCTAAAGACGGCTCGGCCATAGCCTTTGATACTTACGGCAAAGGGCCGGCCCTGATTTTGGTGGGCGGCTTTTTGTTGAAACTTACACCACCGAAGCGTAATGCTCCCACGGGTTTTGACCGGGTGGCGACACGACAAATGCGGCGCTCGAAGCCTCGAGACCAGTGGCACCATCATACAAATACTGCGTTACCGGTAATTCGACGAAAGCTTCGGTCATCACGTGGCCAGTGGTAATATCATGTGCCAGCGGATCAATTCTAAATGCGTAACTCAAAAGCTCGCTTGCTCGGCCATTCTCCAGTAACTCGCGCATACGGTCATTACGAGCCCGCTGTCCGGGGACTTCGCCATTAAAAGATTGCGCAGTAATCAACGACGAAGGAGTAACGCGCACATATTGTGAGCCCGGCCCATTATTGATAATCGCGGCCCGCATGTCCGGTTCCGGAGTTGTGTTGATGTGATCACCAACGAGCAGCTCCTCTTGATCTCTTGTCACATTGGACATGCCCCTCTTAGCACTCTGGATGCCCCCAGGAAAGCCCACAATGCCGTGGCCAAAGTCGGTAGGCTCGGTTGTCATGTCCAATCTAAAATCGGGTGTCTGTCTTACTATCCCCGTAACGCGCCGGCCAATACCGGCTGCAACTTTGACAATCTTGGCTACATGCTTTGTATCCGGCTTGGCTACGATGCGCTCTATTTCTTCGTCGGTAGCACCTCGCTCCTCTGTCGGCACAATAACGTTCCGTTTTCCGAAACCGTTACTGAACGCTTCCGAAGGAGTCATAAGCCGCAACCCCGAAACCAACACCCGCTTTTTCAACAGTTCAGGATCGCCACACGAAACACCAAAATCATATTTTTCCGTAGTTTTCATCTCGCTAGTATAGCGTTACGACGCCCCTTTTGAAAGCCATAAGCTTTTATCACATCGGCTGAACCGAAGAAAAGAGACTTGCCACCAGGCGCTTCTTCAGCCTCATTTAATAGTTTGATGAATTACCGCGGAGCCGGCTGTAAGCTGCACGTTATACCGGCATCACCGCTACGATACTAATAACGCCTATTCTACACGAGTCACCGGCCGAAGGAAATCGAGGAGGATGTCCTTTCACGTTTGAACTCCTTTCTTTTTGCGGTATGGCTGGAGCGCAAACAACACATGCCGTCTGATGTAAGTTTCAATCGGTCCTTCTTGCGTCATAGCCCAGACGTGGCCAGCTCCGTGCAGTAACATCTCCAGGTGACGAGCAAGCTCGGATATGTCGTCGATTTCTTCTAATTCACCCGAGGCCTGGGCTTGCTGCACAAGGGCGACAATCTGCTGATGGCGATGCTCGAATGAAACACGGTAATTACCGTATAGCTCCTTTTGGCGAAAATCCATCAGGAGAAACTCTTGTCCATTAGCAAACTGTTCGAGGCTAGAGGCAAAGGCAAGTTCAGCGGTAAATTGTGCAATAATCGCATCGATTGGCGATTTTTTATTCTCTATAGCCTCTGCCACTTTGGCATTCGTACGTTCTAAACCGTGGCGGTCGACCTGCAAAAGCAATTGCTGCTTATTTTTAAAACGACGCACCAAAGCAGCCGGTACCAACCCTACGCGCTTTGCGAGACTTTCAAACGTCAGGCTACGAGGCCCCTGTTCCATGAGAAGATCATAGGCTGCGGCGATAATTGTTTGGTCTGACACGCGCCGTGGACGAGCCATAGATGCCTCCTATTAGTGAACTCATGGTCACTAATTTACCGGATCGTGCCTGTTCTGTCAATAAAGACAGTCCTTAAATACGCCGGAAGTATCCATTTCTTTCGGATATAGATGAAACTTTATGATCTGAATAATTTCTTTGGGGCGCAAAGACTACTCCATCAAACCTTCGTCGGTATAGATCGTCAAAGACTTAGAGATCATTCATACCACGAAGCCTGAGCTACTTTAGATCATCAGGATCAGGATCCATGCCATCCTCAAGCGCACCTCTCACCCTGGACCATCTTTGAGCATTTTGATCGCGATCCCACCACTCATCATTTGATTCTGCAGCGTCGCGGTCCTCCAGAGCCTTCAGTTCCGCTGCTCGCGCTTCCTTCCGGGTAATATGTAGACCGGCCGTCACAGCAACCGTCGCTATGCCCACCGCCAGCCCCACATACACCCTGAGTGCGCTAGGATTCTCTGGAATAAAACTTTCGGGTGCAAACTCGGGCTCTGGTAATGGTATCTCTGGTAACGTCTGCTCATTATGTGTCATAGTACTATGATACTACTAGTGCAAACTGCTGCCGCTGCGAAATCTTTTAGCTCGTTCCTCAGGAACATCACATGCTCGCTCTGGTTCGGCATATATTGTCCGCTGATCGCAGCCGCTGGCGAACTCCTTTTAGCTCGATTTGTCAGACAAACAACCAACGACTATTCAGGTCGAAACTCTCTTTGGTGAGCTGGAATATGTGGAGCAGCGGCTGAAAGCCCTAGGCGTGATAGGCGTCAATGAGGAGAAGTAATAGACCTCCCATCGCCATCCAGAAACATCATATAGTCTTTTGCAAGATGTCAATAGTCTGACGTAATATCGGCGAAACATTTGGCGACCTCATTGAGAGTGTCCTCCGGGCATATCTCCGTCGAGACAGATTTGTACGATCAAGACACACCATCTGCTATAAAAAGCTCTTTATGATACGAGCGTCTGCGTTCTTTATGATGATGGACTAGCTGTAAGCCTGACTGCGCAAAGTGTGCCTCTAGCTCTCCGCCCTTAAAGTAACTGTTCCAATGTATCTGAGAAGGCTGCCCAGCGCGCGCGTTCACATATATGTCCCGATATACTAGGTCCAGCTTTGAGAAAAAGGTATCATATGTCTCTTCCAGCAATATCACTCGTTTAGCGACTCGCTGCATTTCCTTGAAGACAGCCAAGGGATTTGGTGTATGGTGTAGCACTAGGGTGCACACTACACAACCGAAGGAGTTGTCTTCAAATGGAAAAACCTTACCGTCATATAAAACAACTTTATCTTTGTTAGACGCCTGCTCATTACCCTGAATTTCCAGGATAGCCATATTCGGGTTTACTTCTTCTATAAAAGAAGCCAAATAACCTAGACCATTGCCCACTTTTAACACTCTGCCCTGCAAAAAAGGTTCAAATCTCTTAAACCATTTTTGCTCCTGATTATAGATGTACTGTTGTACGCGGGGGGAAGCGCTCATTTGGTATCCTGTCCTTGATGCAACCATACTCCAAAGTCGGAGTTTTATCAATTATTAAAGAGAATTCTGCGAGGAATCGAGCACCAGAATAACAGAGGTGAGACGTAGAATAAAAAGCTCCGGAGAATATCCTGCGGATATACCTGCGTCATGTGCTCGAAGCAAGCTTCTGCGCGCATTCCTTGTTATCGCACTGCTTCGGAGTTCTCGGTTGCTACGAAACCTAACGACTACTCAGGTCGAAACCTTCTTTGGTGAGTTGGAATATATTGAGACGCGGTTGGAGGCGCTGGGCGTCAGCAACAAGCTAGATAATTAACATAGCACCGACGAAACAGATAAGTGCTGCCAGAATCTTTCTTTGCAAGTTGTCTCGTTCGTGCAAGAAAAGTATGCCGAACAGCAAAGTCATAATTATACCGGTCTGTCGCAAAGGTGCTACTAAGCTAAGGTTGCCCGATTGGTATGCCTGCAATAACGTGACGCCGGATACACTAAAAATCAGGCAAAGCATTATCATCCTAATTGCTATCTCACCACTCAAAAAAGGTCTGAGTTTTCTTACCGCCCGGGGCCGCGCTAATAAGACCACGAGTGCGGGGCCGATGAATCCGAGCGATGCCCATGAGACTGTATCAGCATGTCTTCCGACATACGCCCATGTCACGCTAGCAATCCCGAATAGCAAGCCAGTCAACAAGCCAAGTACAACTCCATACTCCATCTTGAACTTTGAAGCACCTTTTGGACGCCTGGAAAGCAAAGCGACGCCGCCAAAAATTAAGAGCGATCCGAGCACCTGCCACCAATGCAAAGATTCGCGGAAAAACAGAACCCCGATGCCCATAATCCAAATTGCCTGCGTCGCAAAAAGAATGGGGAAGGCCGAAGCCTCTACTAGTTGCAGGGTCTTGGCGTACGCTATATGACCGGCTCCATACAGGACAAAGGTAGCAAACATCGGCAACCACAGCCTGGAAATATCGGGTAGCTCAAAGCCATGAATTATTGCATAAGCACCGACAAGGAAACCGGTCAAACCCTGAAAAGCTATGACATATGCATACGCATCACTCTTGTTCTTATGTAATAGCAACCGTTGCAATAAGACCGAAACGGAAAAAGTCGTAACACTGATTATCGTGAGAAGCTGCCAAGGCATGCTTATATCATACTAGGAAACGTCCATCATGCGCTTTAGGGCTAACACATCTACTTGGTTGTCGAAACTTGCTAAAAAACATAAAATATCGACTATGACAGACCCCAAACTTATTAACCGCTGTGACTCTTGTCCTATTAATGGCGTCAGCACAAATATCCAAAAAACACTTGGTGCGGTAGCTGAAATAATGGTCCTCGACTTCCCTGGCGATCAATGGGTGACAACGGCTCAAGAAATGGAAAGAGGAGTTGGTTGTCTTGTAGTCGACAATGACAAACTACTGGCCAGCTTGGCCCTAAAAGGTGAGCACTTAAGCGCAGAAGAACTTGCCCATGCACGTGAATGTGCGGCACGATTGCGTAATAATACTTGCGATAACTATGGGCGTCAGGCTGCGAGCACCTAGCGTGAGTTTTGCGCAAAATTAACCGCCACCCAATCTACACGATTACATTGATCTACCAGACAGCGGGACGATTACAACAAACAACAGCATTGGGATCGAATAACGAAAGAGGATGCATCACCTGCATCCTCTTTGTTGTATATCATACAATGGTGAACCTAACGACTACTCAGGTCGAAACCTTCCTTGGTGAATTGGAATATGTTGAGCCGGGATTGAAGTCGCTGGGCGTGCTTTTACAGACATAAAATCAAGCTTACGTACCAGAAAGTCCGTAAGTATCCCGTGCTGGATTTGTCCCCCGTATAAGCTTTAACAGTGATTGCTTTGTATGAATTGGCTTATCCCCATAACCTTCGAGTGTTTGTATGGCTGTGTAGATACTTTCTAGATCTCCATCCTTGGCATTGTTTAGTAATCTTTTACTAAAATCTAAGAGTCTTCTCTCGGGTATTGCCTTTAGCCGTAGCTCATGCTGGCTTAAGCCACTTGGAGCAGCTATGACGTCTATGGAGTAACTTGGACCTAACACTTTATTAAATACGAATGTTGCTCGCTCAAGTTGAAAATCTGAAGTTACGACCACAACACGCTTCCACGACCTGCGCTCCAAATACTCACATGCCGAGAAATAGGCGTTGCCTATCGTATCGAGCGAAGAATCTTCCATATACAGTGGACATGTTTTTTGCACTTTCGTTAATGCGTACTCGACCATCGCTTCAGCTTCCGAACGTAGTGGCACATACGAGAGTAGCAGGCTCCAGCGTCCACTGAATATGAGGGGCGTTCCGCACGGCTGAGCACGTTTTATGGCAAGGTCAACTCGAGCCTTAGATTGAGGAGGTATTTGCCCGTCGGCTGAAATTCCCGCCCCAAGGACAATAACTGCGTCTGTGTTTTTCTTAATCATTAAAGTCAATTATACAAAAGGCCACACGGTTCTGGAACTGTTTGTATGAGTAGGCGATTATAATAATTGCAATGGTGATCCCGCGGAGAGTATGGCTTCACGCAGTGCTCACCTCTATTTTCTAAGAATTTCGCTCTGGTTCGGCATATATCGTCTGCTGATCGCAGCCGCTAGCGAACTCCTTTTAGCTCGATTTGTCAGAGGAATAACCAAACATCCCAAATCTGGAACACTTTGTGGCCTAGTATTGAGCTATTTACAGAACGGCTCGACGAACTAGGCTGCCCAGTTAGTGACAATCTGTAAATACCGAGTCGTACAAATCTCTAGCAAATGCTTGTCCACATATTCGTTGGGAGCATGGATTACTTCCTTATTTCCCGGACCGCAAATAACTGCGGGAATATTTGCACGCGTAAAAAATTGCTGGTCAGTAGCACCTTGTGTAACCTGCAGCTCCTGCTGATTTGCCAATCCCATAACCACCTGTGCAATTCGCTCTTTGGGATCGCAAAATCCTGCCGGATAGGGATCGATTATCTCTACCTTGGCGCCAAAGCTACTGCCCCATGCGATAAGCTCTTTCTCCAGCCTTGCATGAAATGTCGGCACCGTTCGTACGTCAAGAGTTACCACGGCACCAGTTGGGATCTGATTCATGGCGCCAGTGCCAGCATCGAGGCCTGTTGGCGTAACGCTGATCGTGCCTAGAAGTGGATCGCTGTACTGTCGTGACCACATTGTCCGCTGTTTTTCGACAGATTCTAAAAACATACATGCCTTGTATATCGCCTGGCTAGGAGGCTGAGACGGACGCGATCCATGGCCGCCCTTGCCCTGAAATGTGAATTTCACAAATGCGTTGCCACGGTGACCAAGTACCGCGTTGAGTTTTGTAGACTCACCGACTATAGCTGCAACATCATCATATCTTGTAAGGTGTGGCCCAAGGTAGCTAAGAGTGTCATGCGTACCATTGCCGGTAGTCTCTTCTTCAACCACAAACATGCAATATATGTCGCAAGCGGGCGGCGTGTCACTGTAGCGCTCGGCCATTTCCATCATGGCAGCAACAGCACCTTTCATGTCGCTCGCACCCAGACCATACAGTTTATCGTCTTTTTCTGTAAGCGTTAACGGGTCAGTTTGCCAATTGGCACGATCGCCTACTTTCACAGTGTCAATATGACCATTAAAGATCAAACACTTCCGTTGGTTTTGACCTGGAATATATACAAGAATATTATCGTCAATGCGTGTCACATTATGGCCAGTATGGCTACGCAGCCATTTTTCGATGTAATCCGTGACGACTGCTTCTTTGCCTGATTCAGATAATAACCGCGTAAGTTCTGAGAGAATGTCGATACTTTTCACTTTATAGATTATACGTTAAGTTGACGTCTTTTGCGCCCATAGAGAATCGAACACCTATATAACAGAGGTGGTATGCAAAATAAAAAGTTCCAAGCAATACTTCCTGGAACTTTTTACATCTGTTACGAGTTGAATAATTTCATGGTGATCCCAAGGGGAATCGAACCCCTGTTGCCGGGATGAAAACCCGGTGTCCTAACCGCTAGACGATGGGACCAGCGCGCAGGAATAACGATTTGTGTCTACGTAAAATCTTATTCCGAGCAGCTGGGCCACATATGTGAAACACATATGGGACCAAAATGAGGAAGGTGCAATTCATGCTTGCATGAATTTATCTGACGAACGCAGCGCCATACACAGTACGGGACCAAAAATTGCAGCGTGCCCCGAAAGGCACGCCCGCTGTTTGGACTGATTTATTTTACCATAACGGAGGTAGAAATGGAATACGTGTTCTCCCGTTAAGCACTTTTTGGTTGCCGCTTCTATTTAAGCGCCGGTTGACGGGTCGCTTGGCCGTGCCATCTGTGCCAACAATATTTGGTGCGTTAGCGCAGTATAGGTTAATCCGCAGTTACGGATATAGCCCGCGTCTAATGCATTTGTTATATGCTCCCTAAGATGTACCTGCTCGTCAAAAAATTCATCTTTGATTACTACGAGCTTAGCCCTATCTGCTGGCGCCTTTAATGGATCGTCGTCAGGGCTTCTCATGAGTGTTTCGAAATAGTCGCCTACGGTTGCGCTTTCTACCCTTGGGAGCGTACCGCCGTATGCGTGTCGCATAGCATTGTAAGCCAAAACTATCTCGACTTTCACGTCTTCTACTCTGGCTTCTATTTCCTTTGGCTGTGTAAAAAAACTATCAGCGAACAGATCACTTTGCCTCCAGATTTGTGTTTCTAGCCATCCCGCAAGCGGGCCTTGCTCGCCATTGATAACCCCACGGGGATCAGGCTCGTTTTCAGCCATAGTAATGTGTCCGGGTAAAATGATTCTTCGGTTGGGGTTAGCCATCGTATTTTCAACTCTGCTCTACCGATAAAATATTCCCAGCAGAATCTTTGAACCAGGCAATGTCCGGCCCTTTGCCGCTGGCGAGGCCGCGCATCACGCCCTTCTCGTCGGTTTTCATGCCGTCGCCAAAGTCGTAGCTTTCAAAGGTGATACCTTTAGCGGCCAGTTCATCGACAGCCGTATCAATATCATCAACAGGAAAATTCAAAACGGTGAAAGAAGCCGGCTCATGATTCTCTTTCGGATAAATCAAGATGTTAGCGCCAGTCACTGTATGTAAAAACAACATGCCATGTTCTTCCGTTACGTCCAACCCGAGGGTATCGCTATAAAAAGCCTTGGCCTTGGCAATATCATTAACCGAGAAACCACTGTACGCAGGACTATCTTTCAACATACTTATCTCCTTGCAGTTAGCATTACCATAATACCTTCCGCTTCCGTTTTTAATCAAAAGAAAACCCCCGGGTATCAATTCCGGGGGTTTTCGAGAGTGTTCCTTGAGCGGTCAGTCATTGCTCGTTACGTGTAACTCTAGCACGTTTTGAGCGGGTTGGCTACCGTTTATCCACAGCTTTGTTACAAAGTGTTGCGGGCAAGACGACGCTTTTGGAAGAAGTAGTGTGCGGCTGCTGCTGCAAGTGAAGTACCTGCGAAGATGCCGACTACGTTACCTGCACCCGTGTTTGGAAGGGTTGGAGCAGGAGTGGTTGGGGTTGCCGGAGTACACTCAGGCGAACCAGGTGCCGGAGTACCGCCAGGGGTACATGGCTTGGGGCTACACTCTTGGCTACCAGGAGCTGGGTTACCGCCAGGTTGGCAAGGTTGTGGTGGCAAAGTAGGACTTACTTTTGCAACACAGTTACCTGTACCAGTAATGGTCTGTTCACCAGTTGGAGTCGTAAAGTGCAAGGTTGGGGTCACGCTGTAGTTACCAGCTTTTGCATAGGTGTGGTCAGTTTCAACGGTGAGGCCGCCGTTTGCAGGCTTAACGCTGCTTACTTTGTTGCCGTCACCAAAGTCGAAGTCAACACTGGTGAAAGTCGCACCGTTACCAGCAGTAGCTTTGAGGCTAAAGTGGTAAGCAAGTTTGTTGCTTTCGCTTGGCATCGTTACCTGCAAGTATGAGCAAGTAAAGAATGGTGCTTCAACTTTTACTGATTTCACACACTGGCCAGCAGGAGCGATTACAGTGCTACCGCCAGCAGGCAAGTTTACGTACACAGTTACTTTTGCAGTCCAGTTGCCAGCTTTGGTGTAAGCGTGGGTAACTTTCGTGCTTGGGCTATCTTGTGAAACAGTTGCACTACCATCACCGAAGTCATATACGACGTGGTTGATGCTTGCACCGTTACCGGCACTTGCAGCAGAGCTAAAGCTGTATTCGTTCAGTTTGCCAGTTGCACTCATCTGCAAAGCGTCACAGCTGTAGTTCGGCTTAACAGGATTGTCAGTTGTGATAGGATTACCACATTGGTTGAGGACGGCGAACTGCATAACACCCTTGTCGTCAAACAAGACCGTTACTGGCAAGCTGTTGCTCAAAAAGACCGTTTTGTGACTCGAACCGTACAAGGTTTCACCTGCAATGTTGTAGGTAACTTGTGGGTAGTGCGAGTTTGCGTGGCGACCGAGGCTCCAGGCATCGGTAGCAACAACGCGGCCATCAACGACGATCGTACCGTCTTTCATGGCAGTACCAGACTTAGCAGACGAAACAAATCGGCTGTAGTCGCTTGGCGCAAGACCGAACTTAGCGTAAATATCACGCAAGTCGCTCTGGCTGTTAATGTGGTTGATCAAATCTTGAGGATTCGAGAAACCACAGTTAATGATTGAGTTAGTAGTACAGTCTTGGGCTGCGAAACTCTTTTGTTTAGTCGCAATACCTGCGCCGGCAGCTCCAACAACGGCGAGGGCAAAGACGCTAGCGACGATAACTTGCTTGGTAGTTACACGACGCATGCGTGCTAACGCTTTATTAAAAATGTTCATCCAACACCTCCCTTGATGTTTGGATCTATATTACAATATCAAACCGCTTTTGTCAATAAGTTTATCACCCTTTATAGTGTTACATTTGCAACATAACACCGGTGTAAAGTGTTAAATTAGCTCTGTAAGGTGTTATTGAGGGCGTTTTGCAGGGAGTGTTCCGGTAGTATCGGTGGTTGTCACCGTGGTACTTTTAGGGAGTAATTCGGCTTTGGGGAAACTAAATCCGAAGGTACTGCCCTTTTCAGGCTGACTCTTAAAGATAATCGCACCACCCTGGGCAATAACCACCTTTTTGGCCATAAATAAGCCGAGTCCCGTGCCGTCGGGCCGGGCACGCTTGGCGTTTTCAGCCCGATAAAACTTGCTAAATAAGTGGTGCTGCTCGTGTTTTGGTACGCCGATTCCGTTGTCAGTCACGGTAAATTCGATGGTTTGCGGTTTTTCAATCAGACTAACGCCAATCGTACCGCCGCTTGGTGTGTAATAAATAGCGTTATCAATAAAGTTCATAATTACCTGGCGGATCTTAGTTTCGTCGAACATCAGCGCCGGGAAGTGTTCGGGCTTTTTAAAGCTCAGTTTGAGGTTACGCGATTCCGCCGTCTCTTGTAATTGATTGATTTCGCCTTTAATAACGTCAGCCAAATTAGTTGGAACCGGCTCGATCAAGAACTTCCCCGTCCGCAATCGCGACACATTTAACAGATCAGAAATAAGGTACACCATGCGCTGCGCGCTCACAAACGACTGATTCAACAAACGCCGCTGCATGGCGTTTAGTTTGCCGGCATCGCCGTCGAGCACCATACTTACATAGCCTTTAACAGAGGTGAGCGGGGTGCGCAATTGGTGGCTGGCCATACTGATAAAGTCGTCTTTGGTTTCGTCTAACAGTTTCAGTTTGTCATTCGTACGACGTAATTTCTTAGTTGCTTCGTCGATTTTCTCTTGCAAAGTCTCGTTAAATTTCTCGATCTGCTCAAAGTGCAGCGCGTTTTGCACCGCGATAAACAGCTCTTTGGTAATAATGTCGATGATCTTAATATCTTGGTTGTTATAAGGGTTACCGCTGCGTTTTGGACCGAGCACCAGATAACCGAGCCCCTCGCTATGCAAATCCGCCTCCGAAACCAAGCGGCCCAGCACCGCAATGTCATTTTTTGTGAGCAAACGGCGCAGCGCGCCCTGGTCGGGCGGCAAACTATCAGTAACCAAGATGATATTCGCGGCGTGCGGCGTAATATGCCGAACACTGGCCACATCCTGCTCGGAAAAGTTTTTGCTCATGGTACCGATCACCTGTCGCGGCCGAAACTCGGTTTCTTTGATTCCAAACAAGCAAAATTCCGCTTTTAAATGATCCGCGATTACCGCAGAAGCCTGTTTGAGCAGTGTTTCGAGCTCAATATTCTCCACCAAAACTTTGTTCAAGCGGTCGATAAACGTCTGTGGATCATACACGTCCTGATAAAAAATACGGTTCGTGAGGCGCTTGAACACTTTGCCAAGCGGTTGGAACAGCGCGGCAACAATCAGCGTAATAAACGCCAGCAGCAACACCGTACGCGTCGCCAGCGTAGTATGCAGCAAATGCGTGCTCACTAAAACTGCCAATATCACATACAGCAACGCCGCCGTGCCGATCGTCAATACATAGGTAACGGCGCGAACAGTATACAACCTAATATCAAACAGCTTGTGGCGAATAATTGCAGTGGTCACCGAAATCGCGAATAACAGCGTAAAGAATGGACCGATCCACACCAGACTGCGCTGACCCATAAGCGGCAGGGAAAGATTGGTAATCAACGCCGGAATACTCGCCCAAAATGCGCCGTAAAAGGTGTAGGCCAGCTGCGTGCGATTCAAACCGCGCAGCCGCCGTACTTTCAGGTAAAAAGTCGCGTACACCAACATGAAGAACACCGAGAAAAACGCCGCATAAAGCATGAACGGCCCCTTGTTTGGAGTCGGGATGTTGAGGCCGTTGGTTATCTCAATACTTTTAATAAACAGCCCGAAATCGGCCAAAAACAGCACGGCGAACACTGTAAGCGGTATCGCCGCCACAATGATGTGTCGCAAGCTTAAGTGCCGATTCTCTGGAAAACTGAGTGCAAAAAACCAAATGGAAATAGGAATAATCATCGGAACGATGTAAAACACCTCGGCACTGACGTGTAATAACGAAGGATTGCGTGTCAACAGCAAAACCATATCGCCAAAAGCCCAGCCAATCACCCCAAGCATCGAGATCGCAAAAAACCAGCCATAAGCCCGGCGATATGTGCGCACTAATACGACTAACGTAAAAATGGCATTAACAATAATCGTCGTAAAAAGAGTGAGGAATGGAAGAATCGTCTGGTGATTTATTGCAATGTTCACTAAGCAAATAATAGCATGAGCGAGATGTAAGTGGTATCAACGGCTCTAGGCGGCGAGGCCAAGCGGAGGAATGCGGACAGGGCGACCAAACGCTTGAGGGCGTGAAGGGTGAATGCCGTATTTAGTGAAGAGCGCGCTGGTGTATCGAACTTTTTGAAGTGTTACAGCCTCACGAACCGCAACTTTGCTCACAATACCGGCAATTGCTTTTTCCGGCAAACCGCGGCGGCGTAACTCTTCTTCGTACAATGCCTGGCTCCCCACCTCAGCCTCACAACCGAATAAATCGGTATGCGAGTTGTTCATGGTTCCATAGTCATAACCACGGCGTACAATTTTACCCTCGGTATCAGAACCAATCACCCATACCACAGCACCACCAAGTTTCTCCGCTTGTAACGGATCGACGCTTCCTGGTTGGCTGTCGTCAATAATGACCCGGCCTTCAAGGTCAGTAATGCCGAAGGCTTCTAAGTCTAGCTTAGCCCCTTTTCCAGCGATTGCCGAGATGGTAGCCTGGCTCGACATGATTGCTTCGGTTTCATCAGTTGCAGCAACCATATTTGGCGACGAGGCTAAGGCCCGTTCCACCAGCCGAGGGTTCGGGTCATATACATGGATTTTAGCGTCAGGATACTGCTGTGCAGTAATTTCGGCAATACGCATGCCAATTGCACCCAGACCCAACACGCTGATAGCCTGTGGGTTACCGTCTGACTCAGGCAACGTCTTTTCAAGCGTACTTGCGACGATTTTATTGATCAGCGCAATGGTACCGCCGTGACCAGTGGTAACCGTTACATTTTCGTTAGTAATCTTCTGCCCAAACTTTGTGTAAGATGGCAAACTGGCGCCCAAGCCGACGTGCGTCACCCCAAAGCGGTGATAGGCGAAATCGACTGCGGCGTTGATGTTTTGGTTCAGCGCTTTTGACTGCACCGAGATTGACTCGCCCAGGTCGTGCCGCATATCTTCCGATACCGGTGCCCACATCAGATATCCGCGCTTACCATTTTGCGGCTCATAGGTATCAATAACAAACGGCGGCAAGCCAACCAGCATCTGTGCGCGTAATTGGTTTGGCAGATAGCGAAATGCCGGAATTGACTGATCCATCTCCGGGCCGTAGTTTTCATGATCCCGACCGGTACGGATAGGCACGATGAATGCATGACTGCCGTCAGCATCGGGTGCAACACCATGTTTAGGTTGGTCGTTGTAGTTGGCAAACGTTGCTTCTACAAACGCACGCGTCGTTTCAAGCTCAATCTGTGAAACTTTATCGCTGTGATTTTGTTCCAAGTAATCAACCAGACCCAGGATTTTCTCTTGAATCGTTTGTTCTGAAAAGGTCGTATAAAACGTTGCGCGTTCTTCGAGGGTTTCAGGAACATCCAAGAAACCGGCTTTTTCAGCCCAACTGCGAACATCTTCCTGCACGACAGTAAGTTCTTCGCCTTCAATTTTCTCAACTGTTTGTGCGACTTCCCTAAGATCAAAATAGTCGTTTAGCAATTCGCGGCTGCGTGGCTCAGCGGCCTCGCCTGTAATAACATCAAAACTCGTAAAAGCAGGGGGAATTTCTGGTACATTAAACTCGTGTAGCTGCATCATTGGCGCTGCCATGGTTTTTTCTCCCAAATTACGCTCTCGCTTAAAAAGTCGTGGGTACAAAAAACGGCCCAAAACGCTTGTGGCGTTCGGAGCCGATTAGTCTACAAATTTCACGACCTATCTTACGATGAGGTTACTTGCATAATACGCTCTTTGGGCAAAAAAGTCAATATTATACAACATACACATGTTATGTGTCAAGTTGTGCTAGGCGGCCGGTAACTCCGGTAAACGTGGCTCAACCACGACCGCCTCGCGCAGAAAATCAGGGTTTACGGGGCCGGTTTCACGGATTGCAGCAGCCATTCCATTGGCTAAATCGGGGCTTAAAAGCTGCATTTCGCCCTTTTCTATGGAACCGCCCCCAGCGCCAAGCGTGGCACTTGGATTCGCTGCTAACTGCTCAAAAGTCTGGTCTTTCTCTATAGCAACTTCGGTATAGCGTACATCACCCATATCGGCTAGCACATCGGAGACGCCGATTTGAATACCGCGGCGCATGCCTGCAGAATCTTTTGGCTGGTAAAAACTGACGTTATAGTATTGGCGCAGGAGTGGTGCCGCGCCCTCATTGGTATGACGATCGACAATCATGAGCCGACGTTCACCCCCTTGAGTATCTGATTCAAATACTAAACGGTCGTGCGTACGACCTTCGCCTTCAGGCGTGGCCACCGAAATAAGATTACCGGTATCTTTTGCGGCGGCGAATTGCTCGCTACAAGCAGCTTCAAGATTATGATGAGCGGCGCGGCGCGCTGCGTCTGTACCGAATTTCTGTTCAAATAGCTGTTTGCGGCGCTGAAATGGTAACAGCCGAAGTGCAGACGATGCGACACGCCCTAAAGAATGTTCGCGGTACCGAGAAGGATTCGTTTCTTGCGTTCGAATAACTTCTTGCTTCATGACTATATTATACCATCTAAACTAAGCGTTAGCAATACCCCTTTCACGCACAAATACCTAAGTTCCGACTTGCAGCATCAGACAGATGTGTGATACTTAAAGAGGAGTATTTATTTGAAATAAAGAGTATTTTATGACACTAAAAATCGCAGTAATCGAAGACGACACCGACATCCAGACGATGTATAAGTTCAAGCTGGAGAAAGAGGGCTTTATTGTCGCAACCGCGAACAATGGGCTGATTGGACTTGAGGTTGCCGAACGTTTTAAACCCGATCTGATCCTGCTCGACCTCATGATGCCGGTTATGAACGGTGCGGAAATGCTCATTCGTTTACGCGCCGCCGACTGGGGCAGCGACATGCGCGTTGTCGTGCTCACTAACCTAAGCAAAGATGAGGCGCCTCAAGCGCTTCGTTTTTTAAACGTTGACCGCTATATCGTTAAGGCACATCACACGCCGGCCCAAGTAATTCAAATAGTACACGAAATACTTGGCCAAAATTCAACCTGATGATATACCTATCGTAAGCACCAACCACATGCGCAAAAGTTAGATAGAATAGGGGGCAAGCATGACAAAAGTAGCAATCATCGAGGACGACCAAGCCATCTCACAGATGTATCGCATCAAGTTTGAGGCGGAAGGATACATCGTTGAGACAGCCGAAAATGGCAAACTCGGTCTTGAACTTGCCGAAAACATGAAACCTGACATTATCCTGCTCGACATCATGATGCCTATCATGAACGGTGACGAAATGCTTGCCCGCCTCCGTAACACGCCTTGGGGTAAAAATATTAAAGTCATCGTACTCACCAACAAAGGTGAACAGGAAATCCCCGAAGAAGTTCGAAAACTCGGCGTAAGCGCGCTGATCTTGAAGGCCGACATGACACCGCGACAGGTAGCTGAACTCGTCAAAGCGAAACTTACTGAAAAGTAATTCTGGAGGGGCACTTTGCAATCCGGCTGGGATTACAGGTATAGTTAAGATATGAGAGTTGCAATTATCGGATATGGCATCGAGGGTCAATCGGCTGCCGAATATTGGAAACACCTGGGCGACGACATCACTATTTGCGATCAGGGCGAGGATATTACAGTACCCGACTACGCCACGGCACAACTAGGGGCGGGATACTTACATGATCTCGACAAGTTTGACCTTATTGTTCGCAGTGCCGGCATTAACCCCAACATAATCTTGGCAAATAACCCTCATGTGGGCGACAAAATCACCTCTGTTATGAATGAATTTTTGCGCGTCTGCCCTACCAAAAACATTGTGGGCATTACCGGCACCAAAGGTAAGGGCACCACCTCAACCTTGATCGCAGAAATGCTGCGCGCTACGGGGAAAGAAGTGTTTTTGGGCGGTAACATCGGCTTGTCGCCGCTAGATTTTTTGCCGCATGTAACCGTCGAAAGCTGGGTCGTGCTCGAAATGTCGAGCTTCCAACTATACGACTTACACTATAGCCCGCATATCGCCGTCTGCTTGATGGTTGCACCGGAACATCTGAATTGGCACACCGATATGGACGATTACCTTGATGCCAAATCGAACTTGTTTCGCTACCAAAAATCGCATGACATCGCGATCTACTACGCCGAGAACACCGATTCACATCGTGTAGCAAGTTCAAGCAAGGGGGCAAAACTCACCTACTTTGCTCCGCCGGGCGCTTATGTTGCCGACAATCACATCATGATCGATAATCAGGTATTGTGTGATGTTACAGGGCTCAAATTACTCGGGGCGCATAACTGGCAAAACATTTGTGCGGCCGTGACCGCCGTATGGCAAGTGACACAAGATGTGAAGGCAATTCGGCGCGTACTCAGCACCTTTAGCGGCCTGGAGCATCGGTTGGAATTTGTGCGCGAGTTCGAGGGTGTTGCGTACTTTGACGATTCGTTTGGTACCGCTCCGCAGACGGCAATTGTAGCTTTGGAAGCGTTTTCACAACCAAAAATTATTATTTTGGGCGGCTCTAATAAAGGTATTCCGTTTGATTCACTCGGAGAAGCGGTCATTCAAAATAATGTTTCTCAGGTAATTACCATTGGCGAGACCGCACCGCTCATTGAAGCAGCGCTCAAAGAGGCCGGTTTTAGTGCCATCACCCGCGGCGGGAACACTATGGAAGCCATTGTCGCAACCGCTCGAAAACTGGCGAAACCAGGCGATGTCGTATTGCTCTCGCCGGCGTGCGCGAGTTTTGGTATGTTCCCCAACTATAAAGTACGGGGAGCCGAGTTTCAGCGAGCCGTGCAAGCGCTCGTGTAGGTAGTATCGGCACGCAGGTATTCAGAAAGAGTTATTCGTGTGTGTTAGGTGCTTGTTCCGTAACGTTCTGCACCTCTGCAGCTTCGTGATTTTCGGCTACGCGCCGTGCCGCTCGGATCACATTTTCGAACAACGCACACACGGTGAGCGGCCCGACACCGCCTTTTGTGGGAGTGATGCTGAGGTCGTCTCGTTCATATACCTGTGGCGCAACATCGCCCACCGTTTTACCTTCTTCGCCAGCTACACCGGCATCAACTACCACGGCGCCCTGTTTGATCATTTCGGGGTAGAGGATTGCCGGGCTTCCTGTAGCGGTAATAATCACGTCGGCCTGGAGCGTTTCCGCCCCCAGATCAGCGGTAGAACGGTCGGCGACCGACACGTTGATACCCGAAGCGCTCAGCATGCGTTCCAGCGGCGCACCCACTAGTTTGCCCCGCCCGATGAGCAGCACTTTTTTGCCCTCAAGCGCAATATTGTATCCAGCCAAAAGCCACAAAATCGCCATCGGTGTCGCCGGGTCAAACTTGGCATCTTTGCCGAGGGCGTCCACATCTTTTTCGGGAGCAACGGTATTCACAATGGTTTCGGTTTCACGCGGATCTTCCAGTGGTAGTTGCACGATGATGCCGTGCACCGTAGGGTCAGTGTTCAACTTCTCGATTGTGGTGATCGCATCGCCTTGGGCAACTTTGTAAATATCAACGTCAATCAAAATATCGGCGCCATAACGTTTTTTCATACGCATATACACATTGATAACCGGATGATCAATGGTTGCTACAATAGCGAGCTTCGGCACTACGCCGCCTGCTTGCCGCAATCCACGCACCGCATGCGCCTGCCGTTCTTTGATAAAGCCAGCGAGTTCAAGGCCATTTAATAGTTTCATTGCCCCTATTGTAACAGATAGAGCCGAAAGACAGGCGGAATGCCGTGCAACCAGCCGAAAGCTTATGTTATGATTAAAATGACCTTAAGGGGATAACTAAAAATGCAAGAATCAATAGGAGCTGCGGCTTCACAACCAGCGGAACATCAAGTTCCTCAAACTGTCAGTACGACATATCTGTCTAATCCGTTCCTGGTGAGCGTGCGCGGGATCGTCACTATCCTGCAGGCAAACCCGGTAACAGCGATGTTACTCATGCTCGTTTTGGGCTTGATCGGTTTCGTTGTTTTATTGGTGATGGTGCTTATTATGGCCATAGCCCACAGTTATACGGTAGACATCGTCATGTTCCTGCTCCTTGCGCTGGCATACATCGGTTTTATCGCGGTGAGCGTAGGCAGCTACATGGCCGTAGGAAGCGCAAGTACTCGCGGTGAACACTTAGGCGTCAAGCAAGCCATCAACCGCGCTACCGACAAAGCTTTGCCGCTGATCGGTGCTGCTATTTTGTCGTTCTTAGCGATTGCGATCGGCTTTGTTTTGCTGATCATCCCCGGATTTATTGTATTGGGCCGGCTTTCACTCACTTTGGTGGTGATGATGGAAGAAAATCTTGGGGCTGTCGCCTCTATTAAACGCAGCTGGAAGCTAACCAAAGGTCACACTATGGAAATGCTGGGAGCCATGTTTGCCGGTCAATTTATGAGCGGAGGCGGCTTGCTGGGTGCGACTGTTTCGATTGCACCGCTGTTTGGGCGTTACCAAGACATCGTTGCCCTTGAACGCTCCGGCCAGGCTAAGCCACAAACGCACTGGCTTAACTACTTGGCGCTGATTTTGATGATTCCCTTTATCGCTTTGACTTTTTTGGTAGGTGCCTTGAGCAACAACAGCACCAAATACAATAACGACTACAATAAAAGAGTTCAGCAACAGCTCGACGAACTCAACCAGAAGTCAAACTCCAACCTCCAAGGGAGCGGCACTTTGAACGGTGGCGATGACTTTGGTAACGACCCTGGTTCCGGCAGCGGAAGCACAAACAGCGGCGATTCATTTACCTGGTAGTTTTAGGTCGATAGTTCGGTACGAATTTCGGCCGGCGATCGCTCTTTTTAGCCCGCCAATCATCTTGTCCAAACTCACGAGAGGTGTTATACTAACCTCTCATACGGGCCATTAGCTCAGCTGGTTAGAGCACCTGCCTCTTAAGCAGGGTGTCCTGGGTTCGAGTCCCAGATGGCCCTCCAATACGTACTTACAGACCTCTCCGGAGGTCTTTTTGTTATAGCTATACTAGACTTCACTAGGAGCGAACCGTGCAATAAATTCAGGCGTTGGCATGTGTACCACGACCGGCTCCCCACGGCCATTGCTGTTTTGCTCAATATTTCGCATGGTTTCAACGTAGTCCTCGGGCAGTGGATCCTGCGCCAATACTTCGGGAATCGGAGAAAACACGCCTTCAACCGTGGTAAATCCAAAAGCTCTTTCGACAACATTGGCGAGCTTTTTGAAGGTGTAGCCCACGACATGATCCGGCAATACGCTACCGGTGCGGCGCTCGTCTGCCATATCGATCGCAACATCACCCAAAAAGCCGGTTACAACCTCTCGACGCTTTTCAAAGTGGTGCAGTTTTCGCATAAATTCGAGCTCAAGAACCGTGTCCTGAGGACTCAACACGAGCCCATTGGGCAACATCACGTCGGTTAAAAACGGTCGTGACGTATATACGATGGGGTTTGAGAAAAAATCATCTCCCCCACCCGTTTCTTCATAACTACCTGTTCTACCCATCGAAATACTCCTTGGATATTTGAGCATATTATGCGCTATTCTGTGTATTTTGTCAAATAACCTCCCTCGCCTGTCGTGTGTGGCGCTCCATTTGCTATGATAATTGTATGAGTAAAACCCCTGCGCAGCAGATCCTAGAGAATATCCACGCCAGTGAGTACATGACTTGCTTTAGAACGCTGGCCGCCATTGCCGACGGCGCTATGGATTATCTGGAAGCCCGGCAGCCGATCCACTGTGAATCGCTCGATCGCATTGCCCAAAACGTGGAAACACTCGCCAGCCTCCGCGGTGATTCCAACATATATGAAACGTCGCGACCACAAGGGCTGGATGCATATCAGTCAGAGATGTACCGCCTCGAAAACGTATTGCGCGACCGGCTTATCAGTTTGGGATATAAGTATCCAGAAGCGCCACCACTCGACGAAGCCGTCAAATAAACAATAAGCAGTATTTGTAAATGTAGACATAATATGTTATTACTTACATATGTCTGCGACTCCCGAAGTTTCTACAGAATTCTATGACGAAGGATACTTTTTAGGCACCTCAGGTCAACGAGGTGACTTTTCCCTGCTTGATCTTGGTCCAAAATTCTATGACCGAACAAATACTGTAGTCGAGTACTTCGATCTAGGTAACATGTCTAGTGGTACCGTGGTAGAAGCTGGCTGCGGCACAGCGCCTTTCTATCGTGTTATGCAGAAACATAATTTCGAACATATTGATGTTGTGGCGTGCGATGTTACAGCTAGCGGCGTAAATCTGCTTAATGCAAATGAGCGGCCGCCATTTCAAGAAGCGAAAGCTGAGGCGCTGCCTTTTAGTCGCGCAAGTTTGCAAGGAATTGTGGAGTGGGATGTATTAGAACACATCCAGCGACCCGATAAGGCTATCACTGAAGCGCATCGAATCTTACAGCCCGGTGGCTTTTTCCACATTGTTTGTCCAAACCCAGACTCGTGGCTTCGACACGAAACCGATAGCGAAAAAGATCCGTACAGGCGTGACAAAAGCCACGTCTTTCCACCCATTGTAACGGTGGATTATCTTGATACGCAACTTCGCAATATCGGCTTTGAATTTGAAATTTATACGCGTGGATTCCAGGGCTCAGAAGGTCAAAATCAGATGGGACTTGCTGCTATGAAATTAGCACAAAATGATCAAAGCGGTACGCATATAGTCGTCTTTGCTCAAAAGCCGGCACCTATACGGCAATTCTGCACAGCTCGTCCGATAATAAAATAATTATTGCGCCGGCCGGCAAGCGTATGCCCAGCTCGTCAAAGACTACCTGTACGACCATCCAATCAATTAATTGCCACGTGTTGCGTACGGTTGTGGCTCTCCATGCTATAATTTAGCTCTTATGAGTGGTAATGATCGGGAGATGGACCTTTTCTTTAATTCGCTTGTCGGGAGTGAGATGGCGGTCGCGGACTTTCAAGCGACTTTACACGAACAAGTAGCCCCACACGCCCACACCGATGAAGCTTTTCCTCGTTTAGAAATCGCCGGCTGTGAGATTGTTAACGCCGCAGTACTTGGTGCAAGTAACCTCAAACCCGGTTACGATCAGTCCACGCTGTCACTTGAATGGCGGAAAATGCGCAGGAATGGGTATCTTGGCACGAATACTACTGTCGCCACATTATCTGCAATAAGCAAGATCTATGAAAAACGAGCTCCGGTCGCCCAAGACCTTGATATAGTCTGGAAAAATACCGATAGAGCCATCCGCCATACATATGGCAACGCCTTCAACCACGCTCGGCAAGCTATGATAAACGAGCTGTCCATGCGCCATGGGCTCAATCCCGCCAACCGCATATTCCGGAAGCTGGTCATTTTGAATGCGCTTTTCAGTGACACTACTACCGCCCGGATCAGCCCCCGCGCCTTTCGCGTCAAGACCGATACCGATGGTCAGCTGGATATTCGCCCGCGCTATGCGCATGTCTCGCACTCGGAAAATGGCAGACGTTGCCCGGCGACCAATATGCGCATTGAGGTCGATGATGAATCGCCGAGCGCGCTGCTCACCTTTATGCGCACAATCGGTACGGTCGCGGTGCAGGATATCTATCCGCACCGGTTCCCTATCGCTCCATCCGAATAAAACGCGTCATGCGCCCCAATTATTAATATTGAGCGATCCTTGCTATGCTAATGCGATGAGTCGTCGCATAAGCATGGACAATTCTAACGATATTCGTAACGGGATTTTGTGGCTCAAGCTGGATGCGAGGAGCAAGCAACTCCTGCAACAACGATTTCCCGCTATCTATCCAAACACTTTTTACGATCACGTGACACTGGCCTACGGCACCACGAAAATAGCAGTGGCTGAACTTATTGGCAAGTCGGATTCGGTACAAGCCTACGCCTATGCCAAAAACGAAAAGGCCGAAGCCGTTCGCGTCAATACCCGCGGCTTGCCCGACACCTACGGCGCACCGCATATTACCCTTTCCACAGCTGATGGCGTTGAACCGTTCGAGTCCGTAACCATGCTCAAAAGCGACCACCACGAAACCAAAATTGCCCCGCTAGAACTCAGCGGTGTGCTCGAATTCATATATTTATAATCTTATCTTGCCATACTAATGGTATGGTTGTATCTGACTACGCTGCGTTCTATCGGGACATCGACTTTCGTGAGCATCCCGAGAAATACTTTATTGGACGCGGCGAGCAAGGCGCAACCGGTAAAAAGTACTCAGCATTGGGAAATATTTTGCCGCAAGACAGCGCCTCGGAACAGTCTGCCAAAGCCAAATCCGCGCGCATCTTCAAGCACTATTATGACCAAGCCCGAACCGACGCGACATATCTCGCTCAAAAAGCGAAGCACCTTGCACTGCAACATCCGGACAAAGCATAAATAATCCCGGCCCACTTGCTAGAATAGATATATGAAATTATTTCTGTCATCATTGAATGTCACGCCGAAACTTGCGCCGCATTTCTTCGATCTTGTCGATAAGCCAGCCGATCAGATTCGAGCCGCACTTATCCAAAACGCGGCCGATGTCGAAACCGGGCCCAAAACCTGGGTCGAGGCACAACGAATCGCTCTTGAAAAATATACTGGCCAACTTACCATTATTGATCTTCGCGAATATAAAAATAAGCGCGCCGCTTTACAGGAAATATTAGCAACTCAGGATGTCATATGGATCGGTGGTGGTAACACGTATTATCTGCGCTGGCTCCTCCACGAAACACACGCCGACGAGCTCATCTGCGACATGGTCAAAAACGGTGTCGTGTACGGCGGGAGTAGTGCGGGCGCAATTGTCGCCGGCCCAACACTCAAATATTTTGAAACGGCCGATGATCCGATGAAAGCGCCTGAAGTACTATTCGATGGCCTTGGCTTGGTGGATGAGGTTGTGGTTCCGCACACCGATAATGCATTATTCTCCGGTGTGGTCGGCGGCATTATTGAGCGGCTTGACGCCGACAATTTCCATACAGTACCCTTAAAAGACAACCAGGCGCTCGTGATCGATACGACAAAAAACCAACGCAACATCTATTAATTTTGGTAGGATAGTTAGACGACTTCTACGAAACGTTGGATAAATCTATAATGTAGTTGTGCACTTGTCAACAATAGTTTTTAGTGGTAGAATCTAATCTATGTCTGTTCGTGAATTTATAGTAGAGCGGGCTTACGCAGAAGCACTCTACGCCGAAACTCGTACTGATCCCGTTAGCCGTGTTGCAGTCAACCGAACCGTACTACTCGATGAGCCGGGACGTAAAGTTTTTGATGTAGATGTGATCCCAACGGAATTCCGTTCCCTCGAGGAGCTTGAAAGCCATGCCGCCCAGCAAAGCCCACTGCCTGGTGCTGATGAGTGCATTGCGAACAGTTACGCTCAGCTCGGTGTACCGCCACCCGAATACGTACAATAACCTCGGTAATTTCTTTTATTGATTGTTCGTGTGAGCAATAGCCCAAAAGCTTGTTATAGTAAAAGCATGTTTTTCTGGCTCGCCTTACTCGCAGCACTCGGTTGCGCAATCTGTAACGGTGTTGCGGCGATCTTAGAAAAAGTGAGCGCGGATACGCAGAAACGCGCCAATGCTATTCAAGTCGGATTGTTAGTGCGGTTGTTACGACAGTGGCCGTATCTGTTAGGGTTGGCGCTCGACAGTATTGCCTGGGTTCTTACTCTCGTTGCCGTACAAGATGTGCCGCTGTTTGTGGTGCAGCCGATTATTGCATTTAGCGTGGTGGTAACGGCGCTTATCGAACGTTTCGTAATGCACCGCCGTTTGGGGCGATTGGCTACCGCTGCCATCTTGATTATCTTGAGCGGGCTTTGTTTGCTGGCGCTTACTGCAACGCCCGAGAGAGCGGCCACCGTGGAGCCGGTGGTTCGCGCGGCTATTATTTTTGCACCGGTGGCGCTTGCGATCCTCGGCAGCGCGTTCGTGAAGCTCAAAGGTGCGAGTGCAACCATTCTTTTGGCGGCGACCAGTGGTGTTGCATTTGGCGGTACTGCCGTTGCCGGACGTATGTTGACGTTTTCGCATCCGTACTGGCACGTTGTGGCCGAGCCACTACTTTGGGCAATCATCGCTTACGGCTTAGTGGGAATTTTACTCTTTACGGTCGCATTACAGCGCAATCTTGCAACGGTGGTTAATGCGGCCATGATTACCTGTGAAACCATCTTCCCCTTGATCGTCGGCATTGCATTTTTAGGGGATCGTCCTCGAAACGGGCTGTGGGCATTGGTGATCGGCGGCGTCGCCTTGGCACTCCTTGGCACGACACTCATCACCCTCGCACACAAAGAACAATTACCCGCCAAAACAAAGCGGTGATTTTAGTAAAACTTTCAGCAAGGTGCGCTACAATAAGCTTATGCATGAGATAGTTATTTTTATCGCAAAATACTTTATTATTTTGTCGGTTCTGGGCGCGCTTTTTGTGTGGCTTAAACTCAACACCGGAGACAAAAAAAGATTTATCGTAGCGGCAGTTGTGGGAGCGATTGTTGCGGTGATTTTGGCCAAACTGGGCAGTATGTTATTTCATAATCCGCGGCCCTTTATCGCCGGCCATTTTACCCCATATTTTGCGCATGGAAACGACAATGGGTTTCCGTCGGATCACACGCTATTTACCGGCTTGGTCGCCGCGGTCGTGTGGTGGTACAACCGAAAATGGGGGGGCGTCTTGTTTGCCGTCGCTTTGGCAGTTGGATTGGCACGGGTAGTTGCCGGAGTACATCACTTGATCGATATTGCCGGCGCACTTGCGTTCGCCATCGTCGGTGGAGCGGTTGGTAAATATGCCGCTGATACGGTATTTCCGTACCGCCGAAAGTCACGATTCGCCGAAAAAAAATAAGCGGATGTGACGATTTTCATTGCCAGACTTTAGCATTGTCGTGTACGATGACGCATATAAGTTTAGTGGAGGTTTTTATGGACCAGCAATTGAACGACGACGACAACCAAGCACGACAGACTCCCGACGACGCCCTGCAACCGGCAGACGACATTTTTAACCCGACGCGCGACGAAGAAAAACTTCCTGAAGATAACGATTCACCCGCAGCACCGGCCGACGATACCACCACCAAACCCCTGCCCGAAGATCATCCCGAATTTGACTATGACCACGATGCGCACGAAACCTACGACGAAGGCAAAACCGGTGCTACCGACGTCGATGCGCATGAGGAAAACGAGGAAGACCTCAATCCACCGCAACCGCTTAACCCCGCGTCCTAAACCTGACCATGCAGATTACTGTTCTCCAGTGGATTTCATGAAGAAAATCTTAACTGGCGGCTCGATTACGTGTTTTCCACGCCAGACCTTGTGGTGCGAGACGCCCAGATCCTCGCCACCGCTACCTCTGGTCATTTGCCGATTTTGGCAACCTTGGAACTTGCTTAATCATAACCGCCAGCTGTCGCAGTGAAATAATCCACACCGCTCGGCATATCCCCGTGGTGTAATGAGAAGGTTCGTCAAAAAACGGACGCACTTATTATTTATCTATCTTAGGTAGGAGGGATTATGACTCGATTTCGTTCCGTACAGTCCAGACTCACCAGAATATTTACGCTAGCTGGGACGGCGCTTGGCGTCGCTGTGCTTCTCTGCGCCACCAGCGGTAGCGCAATTGCCGCAGCAGTACAAAACAATACAAACAATTCGGGAGAGCGTCTGAGCCAATTTGCGGCGGCCGCACAAGAGTTCGGCGTGCCGGCAAACGTACTAATCGCGCTTTCATATAACCAATCACACTGGCAAGCAAGCGCCGGCAGCATGAGTATGGACGGCGGGTACGGGCTCATGGATCTGCGTACCTATGTTCCAACTAAAGTCAGTGGTCGCGACGGCACTGTCAAAAACATTCCAAAGAAAGACGCAAGCTACTACACACTCGACCAAGCCGCGAGTTTACTGCACGTTTCGCCCGATACCCTTAAAAATGATAACCAGCAAAATATTCGCGGAGCAGCAGCAGTTTTGGCTGAAACCGCCAAGCAACTCAACGGCGGCAAACTACCAAGCGACACGAACGCCTGGTACAGCGCTATTGCTAAGTTCGGAGGGGCCGCCGCCACTGGCTTTGCCGACAGCGTATTTGCAACTATCAAGAGCGGCGCTTCGCTCACAACCACCGACGGTCAGTCGCTCAGCTTACCTGCGCTGCCCAGTATTCAGCCTGATCGGAATAGCGTTTCGGCATTAGGTCTTGCAGCGCCGCACACCCAAGCCCAGCCGCGTGCCGATCTGCCAGGACAGAATGCTGAATGTCCTACTACAATTACCTGCCGTTTTATTCCGGCGGCTTACGCGCAAAATTCGACTGATCCTGCTGATTACGGTAACTACGACCCGGCACATCGCCCGGCCGACATGCCCATCAAGTACATTTACATTCACGACACCGAAGGCTCATACGACAGCGCGATTTCGCACTTCCAAGACCCCACTTCGTATGTAAGCGCGCAATATGTTGTTCGCTCAAGCGATGGCGCCGTAACCCAAATGGTCGCCAACAGCGATGTTTCCTGGGGCGTAGGCAACTGGTACGATAACATGCACGGTATTAACATCGAAAACGAAGGCATTGCTGCAGAGGGCGCCACCTGGTTCACTCCTGCTATGTACCGTACCAATGCCGAACTGGTTCGTTACCTCGCAACCAAATACAACATTCCGCTCGACCGCCAGCACATTTTGGGCCACGACAACATCTCTGCCCTCACGACCGCACGGCAAGGGCGCCAACACTGGGACCCGGGCCCTTACTGGAACTGGAATTACTTCATGGCGCTCGTGAACGGCCAAACCGAAGCGCAAGCAACTGCCGCCGCAACCGCAGCCGGAACACCGGTGGCAGGTCCACGCACCGGCAGCACTCAGCTCAAAAAGGGTGATATCATCACCATCGCTCCAACCTTCGCCACCAACAAACCCACCGTCACCGATTGCCAAACCGGCACTTGTGTAACATTGCCGTCGCAAGGCGCCAATTTTGTGCCACTCTACACAGCACCAAACACAAATGCACCTTTGCTGAGCGACACCTACCTCCACCCAGATCAAAGCGCTGGTACCACTCGTGACGACGACTGGGGCGACAAAGCACCTGCCGGCTTTAAATATGTTGTTGCTGACACCCAAGGTGACTGGACGGCGGTTTGGTTCGGTGGGCAAAAAGCTTGGTTCATGAATCCGGTTGGCCGAGCGCAAACCGCTAAACTTTCGTGCAGCGCAACCGTCAGCGCCAAAGCCAGCCGTACTTCCATTCCGGTTTATGGCGGTGCTTACCCCGAAGCAAGCGCCTATCCGGCCACGATTCCGCCACGAGCACTCGACGCGCTCTACCAGATTCCGAGCGGACAAAGCTATGCCACCACGGCCGAGAGGCTTCCCACCGATTACTTCTACGACGCCACCGTGAATTACAGCAAGCCCGACGACCACATGATCGTCCACGGCAAGCAAAAATACTACCAGATCTCGTTTAATCACCGAATCGGGTATGTAAAAGCCGACGACGTTGACATTCGTTGGCAGCCGTAGCAAATAACATCACTAAAAATCGCCCAGTCAGCACCGACTGGGCGATTTTTTGCTCCAAGTTTTTATAGCCCTACGCGCAGCTTGGCGACGATTCCATCCAGGTTCTGCAGCACAATTCCCTTTCGTGATACGTCAAGCAAGCCCGCTTCTTTGAGCTTGTGCACTTCGCGGCTTACCGTCTCGCGCGACAAGCCTGAGCGAGCCGCCAGCTCACTCTCATTAATCGCCAGATGCCATGTTGCTTGGCGCTTCTCCCCAATTAATTGTCCTTGCGCGATGAGTTCATATAACACCCGGCTGTGGGCGCTGCCGCCCATGATGTGCGCCAGTCGGTCAAACATATTACTGGCTCCCACACTTGCCTGGCTCAGCAGATACCACACTACATCCGGATTGGTTTTCAGAAACTCCAGCACCGCATCCACCGGAGCGCGATACAACCGCACCGGCCCCGCCGCTTCAAAAAAGTAGCGGTTCGCAACGCCCGCAAGCGCCGAAGATAACGGAAATAACCCTGCTGTACAGAGCACATTCACTACTACTTCATCACCACGATACGAGATGTCATACTGCCGCACCTGACCCTCCACAACAAAATACACGGAAGACACAGGTTCATTGCCAAAAACAAGGACTTGCCCTTTTTTGTAGCTCCGCTCTTCGAAGCGGGACATAAATTGGGTGATCTTTCGGATAGTTGCGACGGACATAACAGGCACCCTTATGCCGCATTATATGCCTGCAAAGCTTTTTATACAACAATCCTTGAGAGAACCTCCCGTGAGTGAATCATGCCCATACACCCATAACCGCTTATTCTTTGCTATGATAAAGGCATGAAACTTGCCCGAATCAACACCGCTCTGCTCGGGCTGATTATCGTTATAAACAGCTACTTGCTCCTGATGCCAGTATTTCCAAAACTGGTGTATTGGTGGCAAAATCACACGCATGCGCCGACCTCAACCGCAACGCTCAACAAGAAGGTTCATGCAGATAGTGCGATACCGAACGAGAACCGGCTCATCGTTCCCGCAATGCACTTGGACGACCAAATCTTCGAAGGCAAAGACATGAGCGCCCTCAAGTACGGCCCGTGGCGTTTGCCCTATACCAGCACCCCCGACAAAGATGGTAACACCGTTATTGTCGGGCACCGCTACACCTATACCAATCCACGGGGAACTTTTTACAGTCTCGATCAAGTACACATTGGCGATCAACTTGCCGTATTTTGGCAGCACAAAAAATATGTCTACCGAGTAAACACCGTTACCACCGTCAAACCCGATACCGTGAGCGTCGAGGCACCCACCGCCGACAATCGGCTCACGCTCTACACCTGCACGCCGCTCTGGCTTCCTAAAGACCGGCTCGTCGTAACTGCAATACAGGAGTCCTCACTATGAACGAACGCACTCGATGTATTTTGCTCTCCTGCTTACTGGTTTTGAGCATTATTTTGCTGTACGTAGCGAACACGGCGCTCAATCACAGTATCTTGATCGGCCACTAGTATTTAGAGTTATCGGCGAGCGTCAATCCGGTCAACCGCAACAGCGTCGGGTGCGAGTTTGCGCGGCTTGCGCCAAAACTTCACCGCAAGTGCGGCAAAAATTAACAAACAGGCAATCGTGGCAATCACCAGTACCACAAAACCGGTGTTCACCAAACCGCCATTCGTGCCACCTGCAGGAGTTGTAGTACCAGTGCCGGTTCCGGCGCTCGTCCCACAAGAGGTTGAATCTTGATATGCGCAGGCGCCATACGCCCCGCCCCCATAAACTTGCGCAAACTGTACACTGTAGTATTTATTCATTATGTTTTCCTATTCAATCATGCTTATGATATCATAAAAACGTTAAGACATCATACGAGGGGAATAGGTATGGTTACGCCAACGTTCGCAATTTTGGACTTTAGTACGCCGGAACTGATCATCATTTTGTTGATCGTGCTCCTGTTGTTCGGTGGTAAAAAATTGCCAGAACTTTCTCGCAGTCTGGGTACGTCAATGCGTGAGCTCCGTAAAAGTGTAAGCGACGAACACAATGACAAAAGCGAGAAAAAACAAGAAAAAGCCAAGCCAGAATCATCGGCTTCATAGGCAGCTCAGCGACTCAGCGCGCCCGTTCATGGAACATGTGCGCGAGTTGCGAAAGCGTGTCTCTTATATAGCTCTGTCGGTGGGCTTTTTTGCTGCCGTCGCATATAGCGTCGAGCATCATATTGTTGACGCACTGTTGCGTCCAGCCGCTGGCCAACAGTTTATTTATACCTCGCCCGGCGGTGGGATTGATTTTCTCTTTCGGGTTTGTTTGTATTCGGGAATTATTGCAAGCATCCCCGTCATTTTGTATCAGATCTTGCGCTATATGCAGCCCCTCATTACGAAAGCTTCAGCGCATTTTATTGGCTGGTGGAGCTTGGCATCGGGTATTCTGGCAATTGCCGGTGTTCTGTACGGCTACTTTTGGGGTTTGCCAGCAGCGCTTCACTTTTTATTGCACCAATTTGTCACCAAGCAGATTCAGCCGCTGGTAACGATCCAATCATATATGTCGTTCGTCATGGTATATATGGTCGGTTCCGCACTGCTTTTCCAGGTGCCGCTCATTTTGCTGTTTATTAACCGCATCAGACCCATTAAGCCGCAACGGCTCTTTAAATATGAGCGACATGTGATCGTTGGCGCTACGATTATTGCCGCGCTTATGAATCCAACCCCCAACGTGTTTGCCTTGCTCTTTTTGGCGGGACCAATTATTTTGATGTATCAGCTCGGTATCGGACTCATTTGGTACCTCAACCGCGGCACGAATCAGCCTCCCATTGTCGATGAATTACTCCAAAAAGATGCCGAGACCCAGGCCGCTCGCACCGAACGAGCCACACAAACCAAGCCACTTACACCGGTCATGCAACCCGCAGCGGCAAGTCGGGCAACCATAACGCCGGTCCAAACACAACAGCGCCCACGGCAATACGCCAATCAAGTTATGCGCCGACCTGTTCCAGGGCCCGCGGCACGTCCCCGGATAATCAGCGACTTCCGCGTACCGCCACGTTCACCACAAGAACCCTCGTTCGGCCAATAAAACCTTTCGTATTTCTGCTTGACAGCACCATGCAGCACCGATTACAATGCAAATATATTAAGCTAATGCTTATAGGTAAACAAACATGCGAGAACTAGAAAACATCATGCAAAAGGAGATGACTCGAAAAGAGTTCTTAACCACGCTCGGTTTTGGCATCGCCTCCATCTTCGGTATTGCAAACATTTTGAAGTACGTCATGGGTCGCGGCAACAACCGCACCGGTAACAGTGCTTCATACGGGTATGGCGCAAGCACCTATGGCGGTGGCCGCCGCTAAAGCGTGTAATTATCCGATAAATACCGCATCCTAACAAACGGGCGGTATTTTTATATCACCGTACGATATGCGTGATCTCGTGTAGCTGCCAGGACGTACTTCTTACTGATTATTCGAACCGCTACCGCTCGTGTTGCTTGCTGGCGCCTGCTGATTCTGCCCCAGTACAATAATAAAGTCCGCGGTATAGCCGGTAACAGCCGGATCACTCGCAACTACCGTGTTACCGAAAAGTTTCTGAAGCGCCTGTTTCGTATTGGGCATAGCGCCCTTGGAGTTATCGATGATCTCTGTTGCTGCGTATGGTTTCGGCGCAGATGCTACCGCGGCCACGTTGATATTCTTGGCAGTCAGCGCATCAGCTTCTTTGCGCGCCAAACCAACCGTATCACCTCCGTTGAGTACAACCACTACGGCCCCCTCTTTCACGATTGGGTCGGTCGAGAACAGTTTGTTGATGGCAAGCTTGATCTGGCTATAGTCGTCGAGTCCGGCCGCCGGGATCAAGGCAGATTGTCCATTTGGTGCCGTGTAGTTTTTGAGCAGCATCGAGCCCTTCGTCAGGTCATTTAAGTTATAAGACACGATGTTCGAATCACTCACGCCTTTCATATAACTGTAGAACGTCTCCATTTCGTTAATCTTCATGTCGGTTTTTACGTTGTTGCCGATGGCGTCGGCCAGTTCACCGATCTTGAACGGATTCGACAATACGCTGCTCTTGGTAGCCTTGTCCTTGATAGCAAGCAGCATAAGGCGTTGGTGCGTCGTACGATCAAAATCACTTTGGGGGAAACCGTAGGAGTAGTACGAATCGCCGCGCGCACGTGCCAGATTGAGCGCCGTTTGGCCGTTTAATGTCACCGAACCGTTTGGGAGTTTAAGCGGACCACCATCAACTTTGGCAATATTCGGATCGTACAAACCGCGCGGGTCGGGGCTTTGGATGTTCACGGTGATACCGCCAACGGCATTCACGGCGTCACGGAAGGCGCTGTAGTTAATTAAAGCGTAGTAGTCGATGGTAATGCCCATATTTTCGGTGATGATCTGCTGCAGCTGCCCCATGCCACCACTCGGATACCCGGCATTGCTAAAGTTCGAAACTGTATTGGCGGCGTTGATTTTCTGGTGGCCCATGCTTGGAATCTGCACCCATAGATCGCGGGGGATACTGAGCATCGAGGCCTGTTTAGTCTTAGTATTGAGACTCATAATCATAATGGAATCGGTGAGATTTGCGCCGTCGTGCCCGGGATCATCAGCAGAGTTACCCGCCAGTAAAATATTCACTTGGCCGTTTTGGTTTTTGAGCGGCACCGGTTTGAAAGCACTCAAAAGACTGAAAGGGTTGCTGTTATGTGTCACCTTGGCGGCGTTCCGGTAAATCTTCCAACCGAGCCAGCCACCGATAACTAAAATAACCAGCAGGATGGTCAGCAGGGTCACCTTGATAATTTTTTTGCGGTTCCAGGTTGTCAGCCATTGTTTGAGTGATTGGCGTTCTTTTTTGGGTTTTTTGCCGCGTCGTCGCTTGGTTTTTTCTTGCGGCGAACCATCAGAGCCAACACGATTGCGTGGCCGGTATCGCTCGGTGAGCGGTGGAATTGATTCATCCGGTTTACGCATACCTGCCTCGGGGGCAACGGCCGAGGGTTTGCTTGCCGGGGGCGTTGTGCCCGGTTTCAAAGGCGTAGCAAGCCGCGCAGTCTGTAAAGGCTGTCGGTGGCGGGCAGGTTGCTGGGACGGCTGCTGCGGAGCGGTGGCGCCGTGGCGCAAACGGTTCGGGTCAACAAAGGTTCGGGGCTGCTGGTCGTGGAGGGGGCGATAATTGTCGTACCGTGATGCTTGCGGCCGAACAACAAAACCATCAATGCTGTGTACCCTTTTGGGCGGGCGTAAATCATCATTCATAGATCTTATTTAGTTTAGTATGAATTTGCATATATGCATAAACATTTTTTGCTTTAGTGTGCAAGATGGTCTAACTGAGGTAATCGCCTCTTGTAGGGCTTTCTTTTTTTGGTGGAACGTTATATAATTTCCCTGTTAAGAAAGAGACACTTCCCCTATGGCTCTCGAAAGCTGGCAAATTGCGGCCCTCCCCGGTGCAAATGAAACACCGCCCCCCGTACCGCCGCAAACACAGCCACAACAACTATTTCCTCCTCCACAACGTAGCGCAACTCAAATTCAAGCCGATCTGAAGCTTCACTATATTAAGCGACGGAGACGCTGGATTCTGCCGCTACTAATTTTTGTTGCACTCACCCTTATTGTGAGCGGCGCAGCTTTGCTCGTACAAAAATATCGGAACGACCCCACGCCTCTTTTCAATCAAGCACTTGCAGAGAGTCTTACCACTAAGCAAGTCATGGCTATGCGGAGCGGTGATGCCGATACTACCGTTACCACTTTTGATATTGCTCAGCCGAAAGATCCGCGCCTCGGCACACTGACCACGAAAATTCTGGGTGCCGATACCTATGTGAAGGGTTATGGCACCCTGGAAAACACTTATGTGAGCTTTGCGAGTGACCCCACCAAAAAAACCAATACGCCGACCAATCTGCTCGATCAGTGGATTAGCGTGCGAGACGACGGCAACTTGCCCACCGGTGCTGCGGGAGCACCGCTTTTTAGCCTCAGCGATCCGCGCTCCCAGCTACTCCAGCCTTGGGCTTTTGGAAACTTTGATAAAAAGACCCGAAATGATCTACTGAGCCAGATCAAAAAATCGAAACTCTACGAATTTAACAGCAAAAACGTCACGAGCAGCACCAAAAATAATCAAACCATGTATGTGTACAAAGTAACGATCGACGGTACGAAGCTTGCGGCTTACGAAAGCAAACTGGGAGCCGCGTTTGGCATTTCGGCAAACGATATCGCAACCAGCACCAAAACCTTGATCGGCGCCAAGCTCAGCGCGGAAATCACCATCGACAAAGCCAGCAAACACGTTACGCGTCTCGATGTTACAAACAGTGGCATCACGAGCACCACCACGCTCCAGAACTACAACAAAGCCACCCTTTCGAGCGAGCCTGCCGCGCGCTTTACCTATGCACAATACCTCGCACAGCTCGGCGCAACCGACCAACAATAAGCTCGTTATTCGTGTCTGAGCGCATCGACCGGGTTGAGCTTGGCTGCACGTCGTGCCGGATACAATCCAGCCAGCATACCAATGAGGGTCGTCACCGCGATCACACTCACCACGAGCCAAGGCGGCAAAATAATAATATTTTTAGCATTGCTACCGTTTGAGGCAAGTTGTTTATTAACCAGAGGGTTGGCCGCGGTCACCAAAGCATAACCGAGTACGATACCAAGCACGCCGCCCAATAACCCCAGCAGCGACGCTTCGAGCGTAAATAGTCGGCTGATCGTGGCTCGTTTGGCGCCAACCGCTCGCATCACACCAATTTCCCGCGTGCGTTCCATCGTCGCCATCACCATGGTATTCACCACACCCACGGCTGCAACCGCCAACGAAATACCGCCGATACCACCAAGCACGTATCCAATAATGTTAAAAATCGCCAGCTGCTTTTTGATAAAATCCTGGGCAGTGCTGGCTCCCACGCTAAACTGATCACGAATTTGCTGCGCCACGCCATTAGCATTCTCGGCCGCATCTGCCGCCACAGTGATTGTTTGATAGCCGGTTTTTGCTAAATTGTCGGTCGTAACAATTGCAGCCTTGCCATTTACAACCTTCCAATCCTGAGTTTGCAGTAATCCGCGTGCTGCATCAAGAGGAAAATACATCGCTGCCTGTCCTGTTTGCGAACCTACCACGCCCACAACCGCAACCTGCAGCGATGTCGTTTGCGACGTCGGCTCAGTCCCATGAAGTGTAAGCGGATTCGGCGGCAAGTTTGCCTCTGCACCGGTATAACCCGGCACCGTTTGCAGGGTAATTTTCTGCCCGATAAGTTGCGGGTAGCGGCCTTTAAAACCAAGCTTATCGGCATATTCTGCGGTGAGCGTCACCGCACCCATGCGGTCTTGCTCGTTCAAATTTCGCCCGGCGATAACATCATATGAAAGCACACCGTTGGGCTCATAGGCCTGAAAATTACTCACCGAAAGTTTTTTATCTTGATAATTAACCGAGTCAAACATATACAATCCCACCTGTGGTGAGGCATCGGCAACGTGGGGAATTTTTTTGATCTTACCCAGCATTTCGTCGGTGAGTTTTACGCCCGACCGGCTCCCGCCGCCCCCGTAGCGCGCCTGGCCATACGTGAGATCGGTAGCCTGTGTCACTGCAATTTGCCGAATTTGTCCCGTGGAATTAAATTCCTGCAAGAAAAAACTTTTGATGCTTGTTACCAATGCCAGCATGATCGTCACACTTGTGGCACCAATAACAATGGCAAATACTGTCAAAAAACTGCGTAATTTTTGCCGCCCCAGGTTATGAAAAGCCAGCGCAATATAATCGATAAACCGCATGTCAGCCCTTTCGCTCCCGCATCTGGCCGTCAAGAATCTGCACCACGCGCGATGCTTGTTTTGCCACGTCCATGTCGTGCGTGATTACGATGAGCGTCAGTCCCTTTTTATTGAGGTTTTTGAGCAGCGTCATGATCTCCTGGCCACGCGCCGTATCGAGATTCCCCGTCGGCTCATCGGCAATGATAATACTGGGCCGTACCGCAAGTGCCCGCGCAATCGCTACGCGCTGCCGCTGTCCGCCGGAAAGTTCCGTCGCTTTATGTTTCATGCGATCCGAAAGCCCAACGGCACGTAAACATTCGGCCGCACGCTTTCGTCGTTCAGCCCGGCTTATTTTCGAAAATAACAGCGGCATCATAACGTTATCAAACGCCGAAATATCATTTTGCAGATTGAACGATTGAAAAATAAATCCGACGTGGTGGTTGCGATACTCCGATAGTTTGGCATCGCGGTCTTTCGACAAATTATTGCCATCCACGATAACCGTGCCGCTTGTAGGTCGATCGAGCCCGCCAATAATGTTCGCCAGCGTCGATTTTCCCGAACCAGACGGGCCAATGATCGCCACGAACTCGCCGGCTTGCACCGAAAAGGTAACGTCATCAAGGGCATGAATTGTTTCATCGCCCAAACGATACGTCCGTGTAATATGCTCGAGTTGAATCATGGCAGGCATATAACCAGTATAACGCACGTGCTTTTTGGGCGCGGAGCGGCTCGTTAAAGCATTGCCAAAACAAACGGTCGTAGGTAAGAAACAAGATAGAGGGAGCCGGTGATGAGCAGCACGGACTCAGGTCGAGCCATGAGTGCCTCGAGTGCTGCCCGATGATCAGCGACAATCATAGTATCGGCTCCCGCCGCACGAAACGCCAGCGCCACTGTCTCAGCCTCGATAGACGGTGCGCCGTGCTCTTGGGTGGCGCCAAATGCCGTCACGATCACTTGTAGTGCCAGCGCCGTAATAATCTGTGCATTTTCCTCCAGGCTCACTTCTTTACTTTGCACAAAACCCACCAGCGTAGCGATTTCTTGGTCGGGATAGGCCGCGCGCATGCTCTCGGTCATAGCCTGCAGTTTTTGCGGATTATGGGCCCCGTCGAGCACAATTGTTTTTTTACCGATGGTGAAACTTTCCATGCGCCCGGGAATATGTACTTTGGCGGCGCGAGTGATCTGTGCAGGCGTCATAGAATTACCAAGGGCATACGCTACCGCGTCTTCGGCAACGGCAATATTTCGCTGCTGGTACAACGGAAGGAAGGGAACGGTTGTATCACGTTCGGTTTGTACCAATCGCACCGTGGCCTGCTTTTCCGCTGCCACACGTTCTACTACTTTCATGACCTCATGAGCTTGCTGGTGCAAAAACACAGTGTTTTTTTCGTAAATAATACCGGCTTTTTGAGTGGCAATTTCCGCCAAACTATTACCCAAAATGCCCATGTGGTCAAAACCGATATCCGTAATCACGCACACCTTATCTTCACGTGTCACAATGTTTGAGCCGTCGAGCAGTCCCCCCAAGCCGACTTCGACTACCGCATAGTCCACTTTTTGGCGTGCAAATTCCCAGTAAGCAAACGTCATCATGAGTTCAAAATAGGTCGGTTTGAGCCCACTTTTTTCGACTTCATCCATAAAAATGCCGAGCTCAGCGCAAAATTCTGCCTCAGGCAGGGGCACCAAATCGATTTGCACCCGTTCATTAATGCTCGCGATGTGCGGCGAAACCGTCAGGCCCACCTTTTTGCCGGCAGTTTGTAGCAATGCCGCCGCATAGTACGAGGTTGACGTTTTCCCCGACGTCCCGGCTATGTGCACAACTCGATAAGAATCTTGCGGATTACCCACAAATTTGGCCAAGGCTTGGATCGTATCTAAGTTATATACTGCCCGCATGTCGAGGGGTCGAGGGATATAACCGTTTAAAATTTCTACGGCTTCGGTAAAGTTCGCAATCTGCATATCTGGTATAGTACACTGCGCTGGAAACCAAGCGCAAAATTTTTCTGTAACTCCTTAGTAATAACTGGCCAAGATTGCGCAAAATAAAACAACAAAATAAATCTTAAATCAAGCGAAAGGAGGCAGACCGCCTGTCTCCTTTTTGATATCATGAAGGTCCATGGCGAATGAAGCATCATCGCAGACCATTACCATTCAACTTGTTCGATCGTTTACGCAAGACGCACAGTCTGGCAGCCCGACCGGCATTGTTCTGAATGCCGACCACTTGGGTGAAGCCCCTATGCAACGTATTGCCCAAGAACTCAACTTCGCCGAAACCGCCTTCGTACAAACCGCCAAACACGCCGATGTGAAGTTGCGCTTTTTTGCACCCAATCACGAAGTCGCCTTGTGCGGACACGCCACAATTGCCACCTTTCATCTACTACTCGAACGCGGTGACATTGTTTTAAAAAACGGCAGGCCAAAAACACTCATTCAAGAAACACGCGCCGGCGAGCTAGCAGTCACCTGCCATGCAGACGGCCGGATCGTTATGGCACAATCGCCACCAGTATTCGGCGATATCGAACAAGACCGCACTTTGATCGCCGACCTGCTCGGTGTATCGGCTGAGGATTTTGTCCCTAACTTACCTCTGCAAGTTGTTTCGACCGGTACGCCCAAACTAATCATTCCCTTTAAAAGTGCCACGCGATTACGCGCCATCAAACCCGATCTGGAACGCATTAAAGAATACTGCTGGCGAACTGAAGCGAAAGGTTTTTACCCTTTCACCAGTGACACCCCAATTCCAGACAGTGATTTTTATGCGCGGCAATTCAACCCGTTGGCCGATGAAAATGAAGATCCTATTACCGGTGTTGCCGCGGGTGCGCTTGGCTGCTACAGCGAAAAATACCAGCTCTTGCCGCGTGCAACATGTACCGTGGCGCAGGGTTATGACCTGGACATGGGCGGGCTGATGTATGTCGATACGACCAAGAGCGTCCGGGTAGGCGGTTATGCCGTCACCACTGGCACCACCACGATCACCCTGTAATTTTCTTTTTTCAGAAAAGGTTTAGAATAAACATATGTCCCGAACAATCGACATTCATAAAGCCGCAGGAATTATTATCCGTGATCGCAAACTGCTGGTGGAGCGCTCAACCCGCAAAACGTTTTTCATTGCACCCGGCGGATCGATCGAAGCGGCGGAAACTCCAACCGGCGCATTAGTTCGCGAACTCATGGAGGAATTTCAGATTATTACCGATGAGGCCGATTTCGAGCCCTTTGGGACCTTTTACGCCGAGGCAGCGGGCCAGCCGGGCAAATTTGTGCAAATGGACGTCTTCGTTGTCAGACAGTGGAAGGGCGAGCCTACTGCAGACAACGAAGTTGAAGAAATCGCCTGGGTCACTTCCGAAACTGCCAAAGCTTTGCCGGTGGGTTCAATTTTCGCACACGAAGTGATCCCGCGACTCAAAGCCGCCAATCTTATCGATTAACTAAGGTAAAACGAGCCTACACAAAAAGAGCCAGCACGCTATCCTTCTGGCTCTTTTTGTTTCGATACTACTGTTCTACTCGACGACTACCGTTGCTTTGAGCGTTGTGGGGTACAAAGGATCCTGATAAGTAAATGTCCCCTTGTTCTCAAAAGTAAAGGTATATGAATCGCCCTGGTTCAGCGAAGTGCTGTGTAGCTCCGGCAGCGATGCATGCGTAGGATACGGGTCGGCAGCAACTTGGTGCGGTACCGAGTCATTGTTCACCCAAGTGACACTTTGACCCTTTTTAATCTTTACCGTTGCCGGTGAAAATGAGGTTTTGCTAATGTCGATGGTTGCCGCTGGGTTAGCGTTGACTGCTTGATCGTTACGGTTCTTCGCAAACAATACTGCCGCAACAACGAGTACTAAGACGATCGCCAACACCAGCCCGATAATAAGTCCTTTGCCTGAACCACGTGTTTTTGGCGAATCAGCAGGGTGCGTCTGTTGTGATTGGTCGTTTTTTGATGGATTCATGTCTGTTGCCCCTTTAGCCTTAGCGCAATGTTATGTTCTGGGTCGTTACTTTACCGGCAGTAATTTTAACTGTCGCTGTCTGCGTGTGAGCGCCGAGTGCCATGTACTTCACGCTGTAGTTGCCTTCGGGCAAGTGACCAATGTGATAGTTGCCTTTTGAATCAGTGACATCGGCACGAGTATGACCATTGACTTCCATGACGACGACTGGGCGGTTCCACCACTGTTTTTTATCGTAAGAGACTTTGCCCTTTACGCCGCCGTGGCCTTTTTTGACGGTCGCGTCGGTTTTAGCCGTTACCACTGCGGACTTGCCGCTCGTGTTGCCCGCAGCGTCACTTGCGGTTATATAGTAGCTGTAGCTCGTGTTAGCCTTGAGGTTCGTGTCGCCGTAGCTTGTTGTGCTTACCGTAGCTACTTTTGCAGCCGAGCCGGTGCCGGTTGCGCGGTAGACATCGTAGCCTTTCACCCCGACGTTGTCGGTTGAAGCCGCCCAGGAGACATTCACTTGTGTTGAACCTGCTGCTACTGCCGCAACACCGCCAGGTACGCTAGGTGCTTCGGTATCGGTGACAGGTGCACTCGGTGTGGTCACTTTTGCAGCCGTAGATGCGGCGGAGTTGTTGCCCGCAGCGTCATATGCCACCACTTGATAGTTATATGCAGTTAAAGGAAGCGTTGTCGTGTCGACGAACTGCGTGCCGGTGGTCACATTGCCCAGAGTTACGTTATCGCGAGTAACAATGTAACCTTTCACCCCGACGTTGTCGGTTGAAGCATTCCATTTTACGGTAACTTTGTTGTAAGCGTTTGCTGTAGCAGTCACGCTAGCCGGTACGCTAGGCGCTTGGGTATCTTGGGGAGCTACGTTATTCACCGTTACTTGTGCTGCGTCTGAGCCAATATTTCCTGCCGCGTCGTACGCTTTTACGGTAACACCCGTGGAGCTATTCGCACTTTTGGTGGTGTCCCAAGCGTACGTGTATGGAGCGGCCGTGCTGGTAGCAACCAGATTACCGTTAACGTAGAATTCAACTTTCGTAACTGCGGTGTTATCGGTTGCAGTAGCCGCAATATTCACCGTACCGGATACAGTAGCGTTTGCTGCCGGGTTGGTAATCGTTACCACCGGAGCTGCGGTGTCTTGCACCACAGTACAGTTATCGCCATTATCCACTGGTGTACAGCTTGCGTCAGAGACGAGCAACACTCGAGCAAGTTTCACCCCTGCTTCGCGCCCGATCATCTTAATGGTGTGATTGCCGGCAGTTAGATTCAGAGAAATCTTTGAATTGGCCGTGCCGTTTTGATAGTCTACCCAACTCCAGGCGCCCGAATTGATACCGCCGTCGCCCACAACGTAACAGTTGGCGCCATCAACTTCGAGCAAATACGAGTTGTTAGCAGCGTCGGGAGCATACAATCGGCTCCATACCGTATAGGTGGTAGCGTTATCAATTTTCACGGTCGATGTAGCAGTTCCATAATCGGCTGTCGGCGCAGTACATGCTGCCGCGGCTGCTTTGTTAGTAGCTACAAACAACGAGACACCCAATAGGACGAGAGCACTCAAAGCAAACGTGGAAATTCTTTTTACTTTACCTGACATACGGGATTTTTCTCTAGGACTAAGAACCATACTTTTTACCACTTTTTAAATTATTAACTTAAATACTTATGCTTTGAGAATGCCGCTAAATAACACGGAAGTCAAGCTTTTTTCCAGTAAATCTTCATACTACAAATACGAAAAGCTGGACGACTCCCGAACATATAACCTATGATAAAGTCATGAAACAATCGCGCCTGCTTTTTATTTTGCTGCGTCCCTCGGTGATCAGCTTTTTTTGTACCAGTATTTTTGCAGGAGCAACGCTGTTAGGCGCCAGTTGGTCGTATTTAAAAACGCAGTCATTTTTCTCGATTTACCTCTCGGGCGAATACAATCTACGGACCTTGCTCAGCGAGATCAACACAGCCGTCGGGCACACACTCGACAAAATTCTATCCTATAATATTTTGGTTATTGGCGCGGCGCTACTCGCGGGTTTAATCGTATATGTGCTTTTACAGAGTCTCACCCATATGCATGAAGAAGTTAGCTCACGCTTTAGCGAGATCGAATACACCAACCAAGACAAGCATTCGGCCGAAAAAGACCTTGAGCGTCGCATCGGCCTGCGCGTAGCGACTGGAATCACCTGGCTCATATATGTATTTATTTTCTTTGATGTGATCGTTCCTTTTACCGCCGCGCTTGTCACCAAAAACAGCATGCACTTAAATGTGCTCGATTCGATTTATAATCTATTGACGTTCGGCGGTCTGTGGCTCGCCACGCATATACACATTATTTTCCTGCGTTTGCTATTGCTCCGGCCACGCGTGTTCGGCGGTCAAGATGTCCTCATGGAACGATAAGCTTATTGGAGTAACCTACAGTTGCGCGTGTCGGCAGGGAGAAGGCAACGAAAGGAGCTGAACGGTTTCGCTCAATGCCATATGCACAAGTTGTTCTTGCATACGGTGAGCAGCCCGGTACGCGGTAAAGCTTTCAGCCTCAGGAGCAAATCCAGACAACTCCCGACCTTGATGCACGATCGTTGTTTCATCCTCGCACTGGCGCACATTTTGTCCGCGGTGTCGCTCTATCTCGGCCCTTCTAATATGGAAAAACGCATCCAACTCAAGGCCGGGACCAGGCGCCCAAAAACCCGTCTGTTCAACTGAGGCTGTATAAATACCGGCTGTTTCGGGAGAGGCATTATTCCTAAGGACCTCGTTTCGCCGTTCATCAGGTCCGGTAAAACGTTGCGAGCCGCTAATCAAAACGGTCGGCAAATTGCCATCACGTTCCAAGACCAAGCTTGGCGAACGACGTAAGTCTGACATCGGTCGTCCATACTCATTGAACTCGCCGTACCCGTTAAAAACCCAAAACTTATCCACATAGGACTGCGCGTCCTTCACCCTAAATCTTTCAACTGGTCCGAGAAGTGGTATTTTAATACCTTGGCGCCCAATAGTGAAATCGTTGGCGATCATCTGTTCTTGGTTCGCTGCTTTTGTCATTATCACCTCCTGTTCGCAAGATTATGCAACGAGGTGTCGTAATTTGCAATAGATCGTCATACCGGGTAGTGACACTTTTACATAACGTCGTTCGGGCGTGCCGGAATTACGTGCAATATGGCAACCGCGACAGCCAGCAGTAGCACCGCCACGCCGGCACGAATCCATCCATTTTTGACATACCTGCCCACCACTTCTTGGATGACCACAAACACGATACTCGCCGCAAAAATAGCCATAGAAACCCACACAAGTATCAGGTGGGTATGCGGTGCTCGAGTAGAGCCGCCATATCCCGCAACAAAGTCAATTGCCAGCACAAACCACGCCGTGAGCACACTTGTTTGCAGTCCTAATCGCTTGTGCAGCTGCCAGGATAAAAACCCATAGAGCGGCACGCCGCAAGCTAAATATAAGAGGATAATTACGGCTACAAAGATAAAGAAATTGCCCGCAGCAATGACAATCAGCGGAACAATCACTATAACGAAAAATAACAAACTGTCACCAACTCCGGCCGCTAACGCCTGAAGTAGCATCATGCCAAAAGAAACGGAGTGGTTTTTGCTCATACGATCACTATAGCAAAGTTAGCAGCCTGCTTTATTCTATCGTTTGTGGCACAAGAAAATTATTTTCAGTAAGATCGGCTCTGATCGCAGCAGCAGCCAGTGGTGTAAAAGCAAATGGCCGGTCAACGTGAGTCTTTATTATGGAAACCCACTCCGTCCAATCGGCCGCACCCAGCGGGGTATGACCAAGTGCAATGAGCTCGTTTTGAGTCGCCTCCATTGCCGCTGCCGGACCGACTTCCGTAACATACGCCTTGCTTGCTTCGAGCTCGAACAAGGTCGATGCCCGCACGCCCGATGGATGCACGACATCGCGCAACGAATATTCGAACTGAGGTGTTTCGGTCACGAACATGCGCCGCAGAGCTAGCGAACCGCGCGTATGTCCTCGCCACGCGGCAAACGCAAGTGCTCCATCAAAGGTAATGCCCGAAAAGTGGATGGTCTCCTCATCGCGGGCATCGGCGGTAAGACTACCCGCTTTGGCTACATACTCTATGGCGCCATTGTTGGCGCGCAACGTTATGGCGCGCCCTTGCTCATCTTTGCTGGCATAAAATACCGCGACACGCGCAACTGCTTTTACGTCGCCGAGCGTTTGCATATGCTGCAACATCTCTGCGCGCCTAGCAGGCGACAAAATAACTCTCGATTCAACTTCAATTTTAGACATAAACGAGGGGGTATGAGAATTCAGAATGGTACACCCGGCAGGATTCGAACCTGCGACCCCTTGGTTCGAAGCCAAGTACTCTAATCCGCTGAGCTACGGGTGCATACGGCTCTCTTATGAAAGCTTGGTAATTATAGCATGTACCGGTGTTATACGCCAGTTTATTCCACGGGCTGAACATTCTTCGTATCAATGCCAACGCGCGCTAGTCTTGCGGTAGTTTATCCGCAGTGTTTGAGCACGGGCATGATGCGAAGAATGTTCGCGATTCCGAGTAAGGCGATCTACGAACGATACTCCGGATTCTCAAAATCGAACCGTGCACCTGCATCCCATTTGGTGCGTTCATTGCCATAGTCGGGGATGCCGCCCGCGTCTTTGAGCATCTTCGCCAAGTGCATGAGATTCCAGGTTGCAAACGTGGTGTTGCGGTTAGTGAAATCATTTTCCGGGCCGCCTGAACCTTTGTCGAGATAGCTTGGACCAGGGCCGGCTTCGCCTACCCAACCGGCGTCGGCTTGCGGTGGAATGGTATAGCCAAGGTGCTGCAAGCTATACAAAATATTCATCGCACAGTGTTTAATGCCATCCTCGTTGCCAGTGATCAAGCAGCCGCCGACTTTGCCATAGTACGCATATTGGCCTTTGTCGTTGAGCTCGCTTGAACACGCATACAGTCGCTCAATAATCTTCTTGGTCTGCGAGCTATTATCGCCAAGCCAGATCGGGCCGGCAATAATCAAAATGTCGGCGGCCTGCACCTTTTTGTACAGCTCCGGCCACTCGTCGGTCTCCCAGCCATACTCCCGCATATCCGGGTACACTCCGGTGGCGATATCGTGGTCAATCGGTCGGATAATCTCCACATCCACGCCGTGTTTTTTCATAATTTTTACGCTCACATCGACCAAACCTTCGGTGTTACTGACTTCGGGCGACTTTTTGAGCGTACAGTTAAATACCACGGCTTTTAAATCGGAAAAATCATATTTCATTTTGTGGCCTCCTTTACTTTCATCATAGCAAAACATGATACAATCCGCTTATGAAGCTCACCAATCAGGCAATTTTTTGGAAATGCTGGCTGTGGTCGGTGATTAGCGGTGGTATTGTCGCGACACTGTTTTGGATGATCTGTAACATCGGTAATTTCTTCCGCGGCGATGAGGGCGGTACCATTTTTGTGACGATTTTACTCATCCTCAGTATCGTCGGCAGCTATACTGGCGCCGGTGTTGTTGGCTGGCGAATCACCGAAAAATATTACACACGCACTGTTGAGCGTTTCGTAAAACGCTACACACTCTATAGTTTTATCAGTTTTGTATTGCTCGTTGGAATTGTATATTCGCCCGTTTCGGTGCTCGCCCTTTTGTGGAGTTTGTTAGCGCCGTTGTGCGTGATAATTGCAATCAATCGAACCAAGAAAAAAGCGGCGTAGTTACGCGCCGCTTTCGGGTGAACCCGGATAGGCTACATCGCTTCTTCCATCGCCTCGGGACGGATATGCCGCGGCAAGAAGAAACTCAGCACCATTACCACCGCACAAAGTGACACCTCATAGACCGTTGACCATTTAAAGGCATTGTCGAAGTTCTTCATGTTCGCGGTTTTGGATCCCTCACCCACGATGCGTCCAACTGCTTGCATCGTTTTGTCATTGCCGTCAGAGCTCATCGACTTGCAACTTTCCGGTACCGCGGTACTGTCCTTTTGTTGCGTCCGATCGACAAAACAATGTTTGGCCTCCTGCAGAATAGCGGTTTGTGCCTGTTCTGGCACGTGGGCAGCCGCCAATTGCGTACGAATATTTGGGGCAACCAGATCAAAACTTTGCGGAGCGTGGTGCGATAGCTGGCCAAAGAAAATCAAACCGATCACCGCTACGCCAATAGCGCCACCGACTTGCTGAAAAGCGTTTAAAATACCCGAAGCCGAGCCCGCATGATGCGGATCAACATCATTCAAAACAATGGCAAAGATAGGCGCCATAACCAGTCCCATTCCCAGTCCCGCCGTAAACAACCCAGGCGCAAGCTGCCAAGAATGGGTATCAAGGCCGTAGCGGTGTACGATCCACGAAAGGTACATGAGCCCCGCAATCAAAACAAACCCACCGATCACCAAAGTGTACCGGCCCAGTTTCATGGTTAATTTTTGCCCGAGCAAAGCAATGCTCAATGCAATACCAAACGCCGTCGGAATGCCGGTAAGCGCCGCATGCACGATGCTATACCCCAAACCAACCTGTAGCAGCAACGTCGACGGCAAGAATAATCCGAGCATCACGCCTTCGAAAATAATGTTTGTGAGCAAACCAACCGAAAATGAGCGAAAACGGAACAGCGCCGGCATGACCAATGGCGAACCATCGGTCTTCACTTTGCGCCGTTGCCACCAAGCAAATAGTACAAACACCGGCAACGAAGCTGCCATCATCACAAAGCTCCAGGTCGGCCAGTTCAGATCTCGTCCTTCGATAAGCGGGAAAATGAGCAACAGCAAGCCAATAACCACGATCAATGTGCCCCACCAATCAAGCTTGAGCGGGTGCGGCGATTTACCTTCAGGCAAATACTTAGCCGCAGCCAGCAGGCCCACGATGCCGATTGGCACGTTAATGAGGAAGATCGGGCGCCAGTCTAACCCGAAGATGTTTGCCTTGATAAGTAAACCGCCGATCACCGGCCCCAGTGCCGCACTTAAACCCCCGAGCGCGCCAAACATACCCGAAACCATCCCACGTTCCTCTGGTTTAAACATGATCTGCATCATCGACATAACCTGCGGGACCATCAAAGCGGCCATCGCACCTTGCAACAATCGGGCGCCGATTAGCACATGCGAATCCCACGCCACACCGCTTAGCAGTGACGCAATCGTAAATCCGCCAACACCCAGCATGAACAGTTTTTTGTAGCCAAACACGTCACCCATGCGCCCACCGGTGATGAGCAACGTCGCAAATGCCAAAGAATAACCGGCGATCAACCACTGGATTGTGGCGTAGCTTGCACCAAGATTACTCTGAATCGACGGAATAGCAATGTTTACGATCGTCGAATCCAACAGATCCATAACGAACGCCAACGCCACGACAACCAAGGCTATCGTACGTTGTTTGTGGCTTAATTTTGCGGTGTGGTGTTGGACGGAATGGGTGGGATGCTCAGCGGCGGCTGTTTTGGACATAAAAACCTAACTAATGACAAACGTCTGTTTATATTTGAAATTACAGGCACAGTATAGCAAGCTTGCTCCGGAATGAGAAGCTTAACTTGTTACGTAATTTTAGAAACAAATTGTAATATTTTGGTGGCCAAAAAGCATTTAGTGCTATGCTAAACGTAAGCCTTTTGGAGTAGAAATGGGGAAGACCGATAGCACCGGTACTGATGAAGCGAAGCAGCGGTTAACGCTGAGTCTTTTTGCACACTTTTTGTCTGAGGAGCAGGTACGCAGAGGCCACCATTATATTCTTCGCCACGTTATCGTCGATAGCCTACTCGTGATTCTTATACTTACCTTCGTTTGGATCGGCGGTAATTTATTTGGTTTTCGCTATCAGCTGCAAAACACGGTGGTTTCAGCAAGGACTTCCGACGCCAATCTCTCTCATCTTATTCAAAGTAAAATCAGCAGTTATAAGCTGACTATTGTTCAGCCCGACGGCAAGCGCCAGAGTTACTCGCTCCAAGATATCGGCCTCCAGGTAGATGTCGATAACAGTATTGCCGTTGCGCACGCGCAGCAACACCGGCTCGGCAGCCGCATTCAATGGTGGCGGCCAATACCACTTCGCCTTACGACCTCTGTTGATGGCAATACGCTCCGGACATTTATGCGTGAGCACACTATGATCGTGGTAGAACCGGCTCGCGATGCTTCACTCAGTTTTGTGGACGGCACACCGAAAATAACCGAAGGCGCAACCGGCAAACAGTATGGATTCGCCAATCCCACGCACAGCATCCTCGAAGCAGCCAGCGCATTGCAAATCGAGCCGCTCCGCATGCACATGGTGGTCAAACAGCCATTAGTAACTGCCGAAAATCTTTCAAAAACGAAAGACCGGCTGAACGCCATTATCCATCAACCCGTGGCGCTCGATATTGATAAAGAAACAATCAAACCAAGCGCTGATGACGTCGCCAAATGGATCACCTACACGACAGAATCACCCGGAAAAACCGCCGATATTAGTGTTAACGCTGATGAAATTCAGGCTTTCATTAATAAAATTGCCAGTGACCATACGCATCCGCCGCGAGCGCAAGTAAGCTTAGGTTCGAGCGGATTTATTCCCGGAAGCGAAGGCGTCTCAGTTACCAACAAGGATGAAGTCATAGATGCTATTGCACACGATCTACTGAATGCCAAGGGATTGCATCTCGGTATCGCCGTTAAACGAACACCCTTTAAGACAATTACCGCGTCTGCAGCCGGCAAATGGATCGAGGTTGATCTGACCAACAAGCGTATGTATGTATACAATCAAGACGACCTTGAGCGTACATTCCTTGTTTCTGCAGGGGCGAGCGCCACCCCCACTCCTACCGGCACCTACGCTATCTACTCGAAATACACCAAGCAAACCATGTCCGGTCCAAATAGCGACGGCAGTCACTATGTGCAGCCGAATGTACCCTGGATTAATTACTTTTACCAAGACTACGCGATTCACGGCAATTATTGGCGCCCCACAAGCTATTTCGGCCGAATAAACAGCTCACACGGCTGCGTCGGCCTCACGACCGCCGATGCCGCCTGGGTGTACACCTGGGCGCCGATCGGCACACCGGTTGTGATTCATTATTAGTTGTCGGTGCCGGATTGTGCTTGTTGCGATTCGGCAGCTTGCTCGGAGGGATTCGTGTAATTCGCGCCGAACTTATAGGTTCGATCCCAGAGCACCACTTTTCCTTCAAATCGGGCTTCGCGCTCTTTTTTGGTGCCGGCAGGAACAAGGCGAAATACATGCTTGTGCACGGCTCGTGATCCGTTTTGATTATGCGGGTCTCCCGGCCAAAATACGACTTTGCCGCGCTGAAGTACAAAGCCCTTCGCCGCCCAGCGCTCCTGGAGCGCATGCGACGACCCATTGCCGTGATTAAAGTGGCCGCGTATTGCCGAGTCGGCATTCTGCGGCCTGGTCTTGTCTGCATATACGATATCAGCGAGAGTTTCGGCAAGGAACAACGTCCCCATTGAGCTCTCGAAGCTGTGAATAACACTTTCGGCTACCGATCGCGTGGCAGTAACTTCTGCAGCCTGGTCTTGTAACGCTGCTGCTGGAACGGCTTCGACTGATGTTTTCTCGACGGGCTTTGATGCCGTTACGGCAGCTGGAGGAGTGATTTCTGCTGCATTATCTTGCGTTGTCTGCGGGTCGTTGCCAAAGGTAAATATATTCGCATGCGTACCAGGTCCCGGCACATTGCGATCGCTTAGCAGGCTTGAAAAAGCGGGAACTCCCGGCCTGCGCCCCGGCCGCGGATCGAGTTTCATAGGAGGCGTAGGCTCAGTAGGAGCAGTAAACGCACTTGGTATAACAGGCGAACGACTCTTCGAAGTCGGCTGTTCTTCTTCGGCCGTGCCAGACGCCTCGTCATCTGACCCCGTCGGCGTTTCCATAGGAGCGGTAAAAGTAAGCTTTCGAGCCGGCAACTTATTTGGTCCGGGTTTTTTTAGGCGCCAGTGAGCGGTTGGAATCGGCCAAGCCTTACCCGCGAGGGCAAATAAGCTGTCAGCAGCCACGATCTCGCGTTCCAGGCGCTCCAGCTCCTCTTGACTTGGTAAGTTCGCCTGTAGCTCCGCTTCTCGTTCCTGCATTTTTTTCTGAACCATTTTCTCGGCCGCTTTAAACGGAACACCTAAAATTGCCGAGATTTGCTCATTTTCCTGTTCTTGCTTAATACCAGCCTGCCTAACTTCATCAGCAACCGCTTCTTTGCTTGCTTCCCACAGGGCTCGCTCGTCGCGCAAATCTTGCGGCGCGGCAGCAATCGTATCGTAATCAATCTCGGCGACCATGCCGCCCAGCTTTTCAGTTACTGCCGAGGACATCTCTACCACCTGGCACACGGCGTAACGACCAGGGAGACTTTTGAGATCAACGCCACCAGCCTGTAATTCGTCGGGTTTTTTGTTAAGTCCCGTAATTTCCTGAGCTAATAAATTTACTGCTTCGACTTGCGCCGTAAGCTCCTCCATAAACTCATTCTCAGCTGATCCCTCTGGACTAGACATACTAAAATCCTATATTACAAGCTAGTTGCAAACTACACAACTATTTCATATGATCGGACTTGAGGTAAAACATTGACCAAAACGCTTATTTTTGTTATAATACCGCTTTAACTGTGAGCTTGTATGACAGAACTTGATCCCACACTAACTATTGGCGAATTAAATACCGACCAGCGCATCGAACTGGCCGCCCAGGTCGTTACTGAGCACTCGGCTAAAATCATCACCGGGGAAGCACCGATGATGCCATTTCCACTCTTTAAGGGCTGGGCAACTGGAAACGTCATCCCGACCGTGGAGCTTGGACTCGTAAAACCTTCAGAGACAACGGATGGTAGCGTCGATGTTTATATGTGGCGCCGACCTGCAAATGATCCTCAAGAAAACTGGCGCAACAGGCTGCACATTCCCGGCGTAGTCCTATTGAACAGCGACGTGAATCTAGAAGATGAAACAGATCTGTCTGGAGTTATCGAACGTGTAGTGGGTGAAACAGAAGGTGGAATCACTATGCTCGACCACCCCATGCCATACGCAACTGTTATGCGCCGTGGTGGTCGTGGGCCGGAAGTAACAACGCGTTTGCTCGTACCCGTCCAAGGTGCGCCAGCAAAAGGCGAATTCTATGACGTAACGACCATGCTGCAACCGCCAAACGACCAGCAATTGCTCGAAACGCACGATCGCGCTATTCAAGGCGCTCAGGCTGCTGCGCACCGTTTACAAGTCTTCCCTGATTTACGTCCGTTGTAGGCTATACGCTTTACTATCTATCTTGTCCCCACTCCCGGCGTTTCGCAATCTGAACACAGACGAGCTCGCTCAACACGTCAAGCAGCTCTTTGTCGAAGTTTGAGATAGACTCGCCCAGCGTCTCACGGGTGAGTGCTTCGACTACTCCTTCCGAATAGCCGCGCAGCTTTTCGCTCTCAATCGCGCCATAAGTATCAGTAACCTCGAGTTCTTGTAACGCATCCACCGTCAAGTCTTTGAACGATAATGGGATTACTTTTGGAGACTGCGTCCGGCGCAAGTAACGAGGGGTAATGGGGACTTTTTCTCCATTGATTTTTTCTGTTCTGTCGATATTGTAGCAATCGTGCCCGGTAGCTCGAGCGCCGCGGCGGCGGCCGGTAATTTCGCGCCATGAACCGGGATACAAAATTTCGCCGGTGCGCGCAATCAATAGTTGCATGCCCAAAGACACCTGGGTACCCCAACGAAAATCGGACTCAAGAAAACAAGCTTGGTGCTGGCTTCTATCCTGTTGGGCGTACTCCACTGGGGAGTGCAAAGGTGCAGTTTTGGCGGCTACAATAAGTTGCGCAGCGACAGCATCGTTGGCAGCGATCGCCTCATCGGTAAGCGCACCAGTATACCCGAAACGACGAGCGGTAAAGAGGGGGATGGCGCCGCGGAGTCGCTCGGCCAATACTCGAGTTTCGAAGCGATTGGCTGGCTGCTCAAGAGCAACACCCGCAAAGCTGATCACGTTTTTGAAATGCTCCGCTGCCGTACATTGCCAGCGCGTCTCCTCAGCCCCAGCCTCAGCCTCGGCTGGAGCGTTCTTTTCGTTCTGCTTTGGTGGGTGAGCTGCCAGCCCCGCCTCGAGGTGAGCACTAGCAAGCTGGGCGTAAAAATTGCCCTTTTCCACATCGGGCACCCCTCCGTTACCCGCTTCTTCGAGCGCATGTATCTGCCGGGAATGCTCATCATAGCTAAACATTTCGGCGGTCGGCAATGATATGAGGTTCGGCGCAAAATCTTGTGGGCGAGTTGCAATATGTGTCATGTCAAATCTATACGGCAACACACCGGTAAAGTCAATTGTTCCTTAGAATTTTACTATTCACATACACATAGTATGTGTTAGAATTCCAGGATCAATCGAAAGCTGTGAGCCAAAACTATGCGCGCCGAAACAATCTTCACCGAACCACAAACTAATCTTGATTTACACCAGGAGGTTGCAGCGCTATTGCCGCCTCCCGCCTCAGAGGACAAGCCCCATGATCCGCTTTTCCCTGACACACCAATGTTTTCGGCGATTCTCGCGGAACATAAGTACACCGTCACATCAGAGCTTCCTGCTTTATTTGAAGACGTTGCAGAGATGGCGGCAGTGACAGAAATCCAGCAAGAATCACCGCTACTCGCAGAAATACTCGTGGCTCGGCCGCAGATTTCGGCACAAAATGTCTTAGAGGCCGTCAAAGCCGCCAAGCAAGCGGAAACTACAACGCCGGCGCCAGCTTTTGGCTGGTTTGAGGCCTACGACCGACCCGGCCCGCGTCCTTCTGCGCGACAAGAACAGCTCCCGCCACCATGGATCCCGGAAGCGCCTCGCCGTCCTGTGCGGCCTTCTGCCACCGCTGTATGGCAGCTTAGTGGTGAACTTGGAACCAGGCTCGCCACTCCGGGCGATTCCGATGTAGTTCCTACCACTCAGCCCCGTCAAGCAGCAGCGCAACCTGTCGCAACGGCTATGGCGCCAAAACCGGTGTCACTTTTCAAAACGCTGCGCACAAAAATCGCTACGGGCTGGCGGCGTCTGACTACAAAAAATTCCAAACCGTACGTACCTGCAATTCCAAACTGGCAATAATACAAAGGGCGTCCGTCGGACACTTTAATTATCCGAGGATCTTGTTTTATAGTCGCCTGGCTATGAACGCGGAATTTCGCGCGCACGTACTTGCGGCTGCCGAGCATCGTATCGAATCTGCGCTTCATGCCAATTGCTCTGCGCTTCACTAGAAATTTGACGAGCCAAGTAGCCGTTAAACTGCGCATCGCGGTCTTCTCTTTGGGCTTCAGTAAGCGCGTAGTCCGGTTCGCTGTATAGTTTTTGATATATGTCTTGTAAGGCTGCTAGATGTTCGCCTTCGATTTTTAATACCGGCTCTGGATTTTCAATTTGGGCCATGCCGGGCTTGCCGTTTGCCGGATCACGTCTGGTGCCGCGCACCACACACACCGAAGTATACTGGCTCGGGAAAGCAATGGTCAGCTCGACCGATTTAGTAAAGGGGGAGCCTGTCCAGACATAGGCGTCTTTTTGCCCGGGCGCGGGTTCGCCGGCCCGAATCCCAATATCTCCATAAGAGCTGTACAAGGGGTCGGTGGTTTTTCCGTCCATTAGCTTCGCCGCCAATGCCTGTATTTTCCCCGTCGACTTAGCGATCTCGTCGCCAATATCAACCGTTTTATATGCATCCGCCGGCCGGTTTGGATTGTCAGGATCCATATCGGCGGCCATTTGTAGTGTGTCATCGATTCGCTCGCGATCAACGGTGGTTCCGAAGTCCGATTCAGCAATCACCACCAGCTTGGCACTTGCTGACGCATGCGAGTCGTCAGACGGCACCGTTACTAATGCAAACTGAGGATTGATCTGATCCTGTTGCTCCTCTGGTGTTTTGTTGTAGAGCCCTTTTATGTACCGCTGGTAGTTTGCCGGGGCGCGTCGGAACATTTCGAACTCTTGCTGGCTTCTAAAATTGATCCTCGGTATCTCCGCGAGGTCAACGCCGTGCAGTTCAAGCCATGCTTCTTGAACGGCTTGCTCCTCATGCACCTCTCCCCAATTTGCAGATAACTCAGCGAGCCGGTCCTCGGCAGTTGCTGTTTTTTCGGTGGGTTGCGGCTGCTCGACGGCGACTGGCGCCGCAGGAGGAGTTTGCTCTCCCTCGATCGTATCGACTGCTGTTCCAAAGTCAAATCCAGCAACGTCAAGAAGCTTAGGCTGAAGTGGCGCGGCGGGATCATCAGAAACTAGATCAACCAATGCATACTGAGGCTCATCTTGCTCGCCCGGTGGCACGCCATAAATGCTCCTCGCGGTGTCCTGATAATTAGCCGGGGCATTTCTGAACATGTCGAGTTCTGCTGACCCCATCGTGAGATGTGGCGTGCTTTCTGGATTAATGCCGCGCGTTTCAAGCCATGCTTTTTGAGCCGCTCTCAACTCTGCAGCGCCACTGTTGGCACGTATTGCTTCATCGTTAGGATGTTCAAGCTGCGATTGCTGTTCGAGTGCCGGGTTGTCGGAAGGGCCCATATGCGGAGTTTCGCTCATGCCTAAATCATACCATGCCAGAACGAGAAGGAATGACAGAGCAAATCATAGCGTACCGTTTTTATATTCTGCAATCAAAATTTACCCACTTGTCGCAGCAGCCGTGATTGCGCGGTACGGGAGCACTGCGCCATTAGAAGACATCCAGGGGCAGGCCCAGTTCTAACGACCAAAACTTGATTCAGGGATTTGGTACGCTCAGTGGATAAAAGGTGGAACCAGTTGTGGCCAGATATCCTGCAGCCATACATTAACCTCGCGCAGAAACTGGCATACTAAATGCCACTAATAACCTCTATAGGCGGGTTGGCCGGAGCAAATGAATCGACAAAGCTATTAAGTGATGAAACCGAGAGGTGATCTTTCGTTTCCAATGGTATCTGCGCGTTTACATCAGTACTGCCTTGTGCAAACCGCACTTCATACACCTGTATCGTGCCGTAATCGATCCAGTGACATAGTCGGTAGGAATTTTTGCTTGTATTTTCTTGGCTACAACTGGGCTTCACACTGTTTTGATCGTAATTCTGGGTAATAGCAACCGGCGTTGAACCGTCGCTTTTTGATTCACGAATACTATAGACCCAGTCTACCGGCCGTAAGTTTATTTCGGCCTGAACCCCGTATACTTTTCCGGCCTCACTCGTTACACTTATTCGTTTTCCAACAATTTTAACCCCGGAAGGCAACCTGGTTGGCTCCAGATATTTGAAACCATATTTGTCACTCGATAATAGACTAGAGGATCGATGGGTTCGATATATGAAAAAGGTCACAGTAATCAATAGCAGAAAAACAACAAGCAATAGAAGTTTTTGGCTTTTTCGAATTTTCATTACTGACCTGCAATTAAGTTCAGGTCATCATCATTGCGTAAATGAACCAGTTCCGCGGTCATATTTGCTTGACCGGGCTCGCTTTGCAGCCAGGTGTTATGTACAGCAGACCATGTCCAGCCGCGTTGGTTATATGTAAGCGCCTCGTCACCTTTCTCACTCCAGCCGGAGACGAGTGGATATTGACCAGAAAATCCAGTTACGATAGCAAGATGATCAACTGAACCGTCATCATTCCAGTCATAGCCTATGACGTCACCAAGTTTTGCGTCCGGCACATTATTATTCACGGCGCTCATATGCCCAAGAGGCTCTATTTCGGCATAAGGCTGTGTTCGCATGTAATCTACGAAGTTTTGAGAAGCCCATGCATCATCCGACCCTTCGCGGATGCCATGTTTTGTTGCCATGGGATTATTATTCCACTCTGCCGATTGCGGCACGCCGCCATTCCACAAAGCGCGACTGACAAAAATCGTGCACGATCCGTCGTTTGGCGGCGTGTCCTTGGCGTGGTGCAATGCCCATCGAGCTGCCGCATTACGGTCAAAACTTAAGAACGGTTGAACAGATTGCGCTGGCTGCAGTCCAGTTGGCGTAGACTGTTGTTCGCTACCGCATTGCGGCTCGCCTTGACTCAAGAGTTGCGAAGCCTCGTTGCCTTTTGTCACCTTTGTATCAAGGTAAAAGTCAGCCGCATAGCCTTGCCGGCCCGTTGCTATGTCTCTTCCAAACTGCCAAACGTTGTCTCCTTGCACGTCGTCGCCCAGACTGAAGCAATCAATGGCAAACTCAGAGCCTTCGGGCATCACTTCACTTTTAGCGCCTTGGATCGTTGGCGCATCGGGATGGAGCCACAGCCCATCGGTACCAGTATGGTACACATGATGAATGGAAACTGCGTCAGCTTCAGCACTGGTCGCTTCGGCGACCACCCCACCTGCAGCCAAACCAACACTTGTAAATCCGGCAATCATCGCTCTTCCAAGCCGATTATCTAGGAATGCCGTGTGGGAAACTTCGAAAAGTTCGTTTGTTTGTGAGGCAACTTCAGGACTCGATACATTCATGTAGGCTCCTCGTTAGGCCTTTAAAATATCATGGTCTACCCTAAAAACACAAGCTTGATAGCCCAATTATTATCTGGCCGCTATCACGCTTATTTCAAGACTTGCGCCGAGCGGGAGCGCCTTTACGCAGACGGCTTCACGCACTGGTAGAACGTCATTAAAAAAAGTAGGATACACTTCGTTGAGTTCAGGCATGATTGCCATATCGGTGACATAGATTACGACTTTTACAATATTATCAAGAGTTGCATCGGCGGCTTGCAAAATAGCTTCAATATTTTTCATGCTCTGGGTAACTTTTTCTTTGGTAGTCTCACCTACGAGCTGTAGATTAGCATTACAATGCACCTGACCCGAAACCAAGATGAATCCATTGCTCACAATTGCTTGTGACAAAATATGTGCTGACTTCGTATCTCCGGTTGTAATTTGTTGCTTCATGGTTCTAGCTTATCATCTACGGAATATGAACCATAATAGATGCGAACCCATGAAACAGATTAGAAAATGGAAACAAAGGAAAAAACGATCATTTGTGATCGTCTTCGTGTCTGTAAGCTGTGTTTGGTACGCCTGCGGGGACCTTCGGCGAAACAATTTTGGGAGGGATTGGAATGGCTCAACGCGCAATTGGAAGATCTTGATGTTGAGACGAAGGGTGAGTCTAGCTTTTGAGGAACTCCAAGAGATATATATTAATCAGGGCGATACTACGGAGAAATCCGTCTATTTATAGTAAGACCGTTCTATAATAAGCGGTGTTTTCTTCGTGTAATAGGAGTAGCGAATCCATGTGGGGGTAATTTTAAATAGACGGACCCTTGGATCACGCAAGAACTTTTCCGTGCAGGGAGTATCTTTTGCCAAAAAAGCTTGTATGTAGGCTTCTGATTGCTCGTCATTTTTAGCGGGGACCGCTACACCTTCGTACTGCACAGTTACGTGATGCTTTGTATCCCAACCAATTACTAATGACACTTTTGGATTTTTTCGCAGATTATGCCATTTGCGAGTATCAACAAATGTTTCGAAGATTATTTCGAGCGTATCTGTCTGAGTAAATGCTATGAGTGCCGACTCAGGTTGCAATGAGCCGGGCGCAATGGTTGAAATAGCTGCCATTGGCTGTGATTTTAGGAATGTGAGAATCGTTTTGTCGTCTTTTGTCATGGCCTCTCGCTACCGTCAGTAGCCATAGAACCTAATATACTATATAAAGGAACGAGGTTGTGTTTGTCGAGTTTTCGGGTTTCACTTGCATTAGCATTATCGGAGACATTATCTTGGAGTACCGATACTGTCTTGCCATCTGACGAAACGACCTCACAGCCTGGCCTAACGGTGACATTGTTGTCTTTTTCACCTTCCGCTGGTTTTACTACGACAGGGCAGGAAACTTTAGTCCAGTCTGGATCGGGTTGAGCTGAACCCTCTGTTCCACCCTTTTCGGGAAATGCAGTTGACCAATCTGATGGATATGTAAAAGTGAATTTGTTGGCCGTGTCAGTGTACGTTTTCGTCGCGTCAGAGTGTGTGGCGCTGGAGTTTGAGTCTGCCTCCCTATTTGATTCGTAGACTTTCCAACTTGCAAATCCTACTGTAGCCAAACTAAGATAACTACAGCTAATACTATTGTGCTAAAACCACTCTGATTTCTTCATTAGTAGCCCCCTTAATTGTTCTCGCCAGACCAACGTTTCATGCTTGCAAAAGCGTAGCCCAGACCCAGCCCTAAGCCTATTGTTCCATTAAGTATTAGAGCAAGCTTGTTTGTATCAAAGGTACATGTTTGATTCTCATTAGGCCGCTTGAAAGCAAAGGGGATACCCTCGGCGTTTCGAGCTTTACAGTGAGAGTCTTTGTAGTCGGCGGCTAGCGCACTTTGCCAGGCAAACGGTAGCTCTACCGTAATTCCAAGCCGTGAAAGCGGAGAAGCATTCAGAAGTAGCACCAGCAGTATGCCTGCGACTCCGGAAATGACCCATGTGCCCATATTTTTACTCATGAGAATAGTATAGCGTAATAGCCCAGAGTTGGTTGTAAAGTCAGGTGCTATATGCTTTTATACTCCTATTAAGAAGTACGATCTTTGGATAGAGCGTAGGACCGACGAACCAGGCTATTCACCATATGGAGTAGAGATTCAACCTCCGATTGGTGAACTGGCTGCGCAAGGCCTATGCGGTGCGCTCACTCGACAGCCACCGGTAGGAGAGCGGCCAGCTTACCCTCTTGCAGATGCGACATATATGACAAGAAACGATGATGAGGGTACGGCCCTGATGGTATACCCGCGCGCCGAAAATACGGCCTTTCATGGCGAGTACCTCGGCGAGATAGTTAAAAGTTATATTGATCCATGCCACCGGCTTGAAGTTGAGCTGCATCTTTCAGCAGAGTAAAAAATAAGATCTGTCCAGATTCTTTAACGGGCAAATCTTACGTTGATTCTATACATTACATTTAGCCATGTGATTAGGATGGTTCGAATCTTCTTTGGTCTGAAGACAGCAAAAAATAAAAACACCTCTGTCATGAAGGTGCTAAGCACAAGCCTGATGGTACGCCCGAAGGGATTCGAACCCCCGACCTTTGGTACCGGAAACCAACGCTCTATCCAGCTGAGCTACGGGCGCACATAGGGGTGATTATATCATCAAACTTCGCGCGCTAGCAGCCACCTACCAATACCCCGATCCTAAAGAGCCGCGATATGCGCTATAATGCCGCTCATGACCCAGGTAAAAATCGTTGGCATTGTCAATGTAACACCCGACAGTTTTAGTGACGGTGGGCAATACGCACATGCTGAAGCGGCTGTTCGGCGCGCCGAGCAGTTGTTTGGCGACGGCGCAGCGCTCGTGGATATAGGAGCCGAATCTACCAACCCCCGCTCTACCGCCATTGCTGTGCATGAAGAATGGCAGCGTTTAGAACCGGTGCTCTCGCAATTATTTCCTCGCTATAACGACAAAATTTCGATCGACACCTATCATCCTGAAACAGTGGAACGTGCATATCAAAAGTTCGGTTCGCATTTCATCGTGAACGACGTAACTGGCATGAACAATCCGGCGATGCGTCAGGTTGTCGCACGCCATGAACTACACTGCATCGTCAGCCATTTGCCAGCTCAGTTCGGCACCGACATTCAAGCCGCGCACAAGGCGGCAACTTTGAGTGACGCACAAACCGTGCGCAGCGAACTGTTACAGCGACGCACAGAACTTATGACGCTGGGCGTGCCGGCAGATCGCATCATCCTCGATCCAGGTATTGGTTTTGGCAAAACGATGGAGCTCAACCAAAAACTCCTGCAATTTGCGCATCTCGTTCCAGGCATCAAAGTCATGATCGGTTATTCCCGAAAGCGCTTTTTGGGCGAGCACCGGTTCGAAATTGAACCTAATCTTGCCGCGGGTGACATCGCCGTACATGCCGGCGCCGCGTACTTACGCGTTCACGATGTCCAAGCGCATGTTGAGCATTTTGCTCATCAATGAGCCAGTCCGATGAGCCTTTTGACATACACGCCATGGAGGCGTAAACTATGCTCTTTCGTCATGAGCATGGATTCTGGAAAATTACTTGAGACGGCAGCATCTGCCGTCTCGTCTCTTACTAGGTCGGTAAGTCACTTTGAAAGTGCTACCAATCTCTGGTGGGAGTATGTGGGGGTTGCTTTCCCATCGTGGAATGCAACATTGTCTGTGGTTCTCTTTGCAGGACAACAGAAGCTAACTGAAATCGGCACACAGATGGATGCTACCGTATTAATCGTTGACGGTGCCGAAGCAGATGCCCAGCAAGTGATTAATAACGAGAAATCAAATCTCAATGCAGTCGGCCTCATGCATGGCGTCGAGGCCGCAAGGCGTGGCATTGAGGAAAACCGGCGTGCAATTGACGAAATTAGCGAACAGCCGGCAAAGTTCGCCGACTTGTCACGTGCACTGGAGCATATGACTACTCTGGCGGTTGGGCAAGTCGCACGCAATGAGGCGGTTATTGGCGAAATTCGACTTGGCATCGATCATGGGCAAAAATACAAGCCCATTATCTAGCCGACGCCAACTATGCTAGTTATTTTTGTCGTTCTCGTTTTGCTGTGCTTTGCCCGACGGTAAACCTTTGGGCGCCGGCGGATTATCGAACTGGTGCAACGCTTCGGCCAAAACTTTCATGACGTTTTTAGCTTGGTCGCGGCTCATACCAATGCGGGCGATTGCGAGCGGCTGGTTGCTGCTCGTGCCCGGTCCGGCTTGCGAAAAGTTCATCACAACGCCGCCGGGATTAACCGAAATGTGCACACTATCACTGTAAATAACACGCGGGTCGATGCCCATCAGCATAATCGTCGGGCGATTGTCGGCATTGTCGTTTACCTCTTGCGATCGAGGTTGGTCATAGCCGGCCAATAGCCACAAATTGGCAGCTTCTTCTTCGCGCATCCCAAAGTGACTGATTAATAGTAGTAAGATATCTTCGCTAGGACGTTCTTGGCCTTGCTCGATGCGCTGGAGCTTTTCTTCGTCGATCTCGATCGCACCGGAAACATCGGCGACACTTTCCTGCAGTTTTTGCCGGATAGTTTTCAGCCGTGTACCGAGAGATTGGAATGGTAGGTGTTTGGGTTGCTCACTCATATACGTCATAATACCGCTTTTACCCCTAGCGGAGCAAGTAAAAAGCGCTATACTATACGTAATGAAAGTGCTCGAAAACGTTCCTTTACGCGATTATGCCACTATGCGGCTCGGCGGTCCTGCGCGCTATCTAACAGAGGTCAAAAAGCTTCATCAGCTCGAAGAAGCGGCCAACTGGGCATTAGACCGAAAATTGCCAATTTTGGTTTTGGGTGGCGGCTCAAATGTGATTATTCGCGACGAGGGCTACCCGGGACTGGTAATTATTAACAAAATTAAAGGTTTCGACGTTATCGAGGACACGCCCGAGGGGGCCGTAATCCGCATTGGCGCAGGCGAAGACTGGGACGAGGTCGTTGAACACACCGTTCGTAAACACTTAAGCGGTATCGAAGCATTGTCACTCATTCCCGGTACGGCGGGCGCGACACCGGTGCAAAATGTCGGTGCATACGGGCAAGAAATCGCCGATACGTTTATTGAGCTCCAAGCATACGACTTGCAAACCCGAAAACTCATCACCTTAAGTAAGGAAGATTGCGGCTTTAGCTACCGCAATAGCATTTTTAAACCACTCGGCAACCGACGCTATATTATCGTCAATATTACCCTGGGATTGTTCAAAGATACTCCGACGCCGCCGTTCTACCCTCGACTGCAAAAGTTTCTGGACGATCATCATATCACTGAATATACCGCGCAGATTATTCGGGATGCGGTTATTGCGATCCGCACGCAGCGTCTTCCCGACCCCGAGAAAACACCAAATACCGGCTCATTCTTCAAAAACCCTATTGTAAGCAAGTGGCTCTACGATGACCTACACGCCCAATACCCGGACATTCCCGGTTATCCGCAAGCTGATGGACAAATAAAAATTCCGGCCGGGTGGCTGCTCGACAAAGCGGGCCTGCGTAATTACGCCGACTACGGCATGCGCACTTACCCCAATAACGCCCTCGTATTTGTGAACGAAGACGCCCGCAGTTACGCCGACCTTGCCCGTTTTCGCGATGAAATTAGTAACGTTATCGAAACACGGTTCCGCATCAAGCTCGAACAAGAACCCGAACTCATATAATATATCTTGACTTTCCCCCTTAAAAGGACTACCCTACACATATTATGAGTAGGTCCCCCGAGACCGCCGGTGGGGACGCTATTCTCCATGCGGTTGTCGATGCCCAAACAAGTGAAGCCCGAGTGCGCACGTGTTTTTGGGAAAGTCCTCGGCGGCACCAGGTAAGCGACCGGCCATATTCGGTATTCTTTTATAAAAACACAGCGTCACCCCTACCGCCACCAGTGAGAAAACATACGCGGAAGGTAGTTGTTAGTGAAATTGTTGAGCTAGAAGCCGATCCTGAGCTTCCCGGTTATCGCGAACCCGTCTATGGCCGTCAGTATCGTTGTATCTATCAACCACACGGCAACTATCGCCCACCACGAGTCAACATCGGCGTCCCCGAGACATTTGGGCCTCCCGACTTTCGAGCGGTGCATGAATATATTCTCGAACAATTCGAGCAAGAAACGACGCTTGGCGAACCACAATCAAAATACCCCACAGACTTTAAAGAAGGCATTACACTACCCTCCTACGCCATTATGTACGAGCCGCACAGCAACGCATCTTTGCGCCACATCGAGCAGCACATCGTCTGCGCCGTAGCCGGACATTTGGCGCTCGATAAATATTTGTAATAATTTATTATTAACCTACAAATAACCCTTGTATTTTTCAAGCATTTAATGCAATAATGATGGTTTTGTTATATCGCTACACATAGGAGATGTATGTCAACACCAGAAGGCCCCGAATTCAGTACGGGCGAACCCCTACCACCCGCCGAAACACAACCTACTGTACCGGAATTCACTCCAGTAGCAGCCCCCCAGTCCAAAGCTGAAGCGCCTGCGCCAGCTCCGCCTGAAAGCGGCGAAGAAGTTTGGGTTCATGATCCGGTTTTCGGCCGTATTCCACATAGGCCTACCGAACCTACCTGGGGCGATGACGTTGCCAAAAGGGCTGCAACGGGCGCTTTCACTATTGAGCCGAGCGAGGCTTCCAAGCCCGTCCCTACAACGCTTCCTGGTTTTTACGACCAGGATCCGATAGAAGCGATCCATGCAGACGAACCTACCACGCCTGTAGCAGAACATGTAACACCCGAGCCAGAAGCTGAATTACCCGAATCATTTACTGCGGCTGCGGATACCCAGCCAGTTCCAACACCGGAACCAGAATCAGAACCAGCTGAAGCAGAGAACGCAACCACGGAAGCAGCCTCTACAAGCGTCAGGCTAGGTGGGAAGATTGCACCAGCACAACCTACCTCCGGCCGGCATACCCTTATGGATTTTTCGAGGTTAGTACAACCTAGAACAGTAGAAGCACCAACCGCACCCGTGGCAGACACGCCTCAGGTGCCACCTCCTAAACTCCCGAGGCGAATACCCGACACCCACTTCCCACCAGATCGTGCAGACTCAGAGACAGCTACGCCGGCGGACACAGAGTTACCCGCAGCATCCCGCACCGTTTTTCCTAAGCGGGTACCTCAGGCAGAACTACCTGCAATAAAAACAGCCCTCCGCGCTGCTCGAGCTGGTGAGTTCACTGCACATTGCTTGGGTGCTCGCCGCGCCGCACTGGCAGATTTAGCAGCCGAGACGAGTGGCGCCGAGCCCCCGGCACAATCCGCCGACGAGGAATGGCCAACCCACCAAGGCTCACCGACTGCCGGCCTGCTCTTTCGCAAGGGCGCAGACCTCACCGGCCTTGAGAATCACGGCACCGTCGCCGAAGCAGCCGCATTACCCTCTACCCTTAGCACGATACTCAGCAAGGGCATAAACGCTCAGGGTGAAGCTACTCTGTGGCCGGGCGGCACAGAAGTAGACCCAGGCAACGCTCAGTAACTTCTAGCGATCGCTCGGCAGTGGGAACTGCGTAGCGAAATCAATCACCTCAGCACGTAAGGCGGCGAGTTTTGTCTCGTCGCTTCTTGCCTGCAGCGCATCGTACATCCAGGTTGCAATCTGTTCCATGTCGGCTTCTTTGAGTCCGCGCGTGGTAATTGCCGGCGTTCCCAAACGAATACCACTTGGACGGAACGGAGGCAGCGGATCGTCTGGAATGACGTTTTTGTTGAGGTTCAAGCCAATTTTATCGAGCACTGATTCGGCCTCGCCACCATGGATGCCAAAGCTTTTTTGCACATCGGCGAGCACCATATGATTGTCGGTACCGTTCGTAACCAACTTAAAGCCTTTGTCCATGAGCGCTTTGGCAAGCGCTTGTGCGTTCAATAATATCTGCTTGGCATAGACTTGAAATTCTGGCTGCGATGCCTCGTAAAAACTGACTGCCTTGGCTGCGATAACATGCTCGAGCGGACCGCCCTGCACGCCAGGAAACACGGTGCGATCCACTAAAACCGGCAAATTCTCGACCGTTTTTTCGGGTGCTTTGAGTGGATTGCCTACCTTACCACGCGTTAAGATCATGCCGCCGCGGGGGCCACGCAGCGTTTTGTGCGTTGTAGTAGTAACAATATGAAAACCATAATCAAAGGGGTTTTTAAGCTGTTTACCGGCGATCAAGCCGGCGATGTGCGCCATATCCATCATAAGAACGGCATTAACTTCTTTGGCAATTTCGGCAAATTTGGCGTAATCGAGCTCGCGTGGGAACGACGAAAAGCCGCCTAAAATGATTTTCGGCTTGTGTTTGAGCGCCAAGGCACGCAACTGTTCGTAGTCAATCTCGCCCGTTTCGGGGTCTTTCATGCCGTAGCGGATAAAGTTAAACAGTTTGGCGAGCACCGTTCCTGGCCGGCCATGCGTTAAGTGGCCGCCGTGGCTGAGTTCCATGCCCAAAATAGTATCGCCAGGTTCCAGCCAGGAGTGGTATGCGGCTTCGTTAGCCTGCGCACCGGAGTGGGGCTGTACGTTTGCGTGGTCGGCGCCAAAAAGCGCTTTGGCGCGGTCGATCGCCAATTGTTCGATTTGATCGGTGTTTTCTTGGCCGCCGTAGTAGCGCTTGCCTGGAAAACCTTCCGAATATTTGTTGGTAAACACGCTGCCCATGGTGTCGAGCACCTGGCGGCTTACATAGTTTTCGCTTGGGATCAGCTCAAGTCCTTCGCGTTGTCGTTTTTCTTCAGCGGCTACAAGTGCCGCAATAGCGTCGTCAAATACTGCCATCACATTATTCCTCTTAAAATTTCCCCAAATTGTGATGCAAGCTAGATCATACTGGTATTGTAACACCGGCAGGTTGGCATGAATATGTTTTTTGAACTACAGCTTACCGGTTACTTGATGTAGCCGCTGATCAAAGCCACAATCACACCCAATGCCGCGCACACTTGTCCAAGCACCCAAAAGCGCATGGTAACTTTTGTTTTGGGCCATTCCAGCGCTTCAAAATGATGGTGAATTGGTGCTGCAATAAAAATTTTACGATGGAATATTTTTTTAGAGAGAACCTGCAAAAGTGTCGAGCCAGCCTCGGCAACAAACACGAGGCCAATTAGAGGCAATAGAAAGATCGTGTCGGTCTGCATCGCCACCACCCCGAGCGCCGCTCCAAGCGAAAACGAGCCGACGTCACCCATAAAGAAACGTGCCGGAGGAATGTTAAACCACAAGTATGCCAGCAACGCTCCACACACCGTCATACAAAAGGCCGCAATACCGAAGTTACCTTCTAAGGCGGCGATAACCGCATACGCGCCGTAAGCGCTCAATAACAGTCCGCCAGCGAGCCCATCCATGCCATCGCTGATGTTAACAGCGTTCCCAGTGCTCACCACAACCAAGGTAAAGAGCGGAATAATCAACCAGCCGACATCAATGCTCCCGGCAAATGGCACATGTACGGTCGTAACCCCAAGCTTATAATAGAAGAAAAGCGCGCCAATAATCGCAACTGCGGTGATCATAGCAAACTTAACACGAGGCCGGAGGCCGGCTACTTTTCCGCCGCCGCCTTTAATGTTAATGATGTCGTCGATCAAACCAACCAGCCCGCCGCCCAAGAATCCGGCTATAGGCAGCCAGGTCTGAGAACGGCTCCAGTTAAAGGCAAAAGTTACAGCGGTTACGGCAAGAATAGTAATCAAACCCGCCATGAGCGGCACCGTGCGTTTAATGCGCATTTTGCTAATTACCGTCAGCGCCTCGCCCGTAGTGGAATGCGTGCGATGCCGTTTCCAAAGTTTATGCTTGTAAGCAAAATGCGTGTAGATAGGCGTAAGCAGCAGCGCAATACAAAAAGCCAAAAAGCTTAAAAGCAATGCAGTGGTTGCTTTTTGCGTAAACAGATGTGAGGTAAACATTTTTTATAATCCTTTTACTATGCATCGTATCGCAGTACCGGCCTATATACAACGAGAAATCGCGCGGTAACATTGCATGCGTATAGAGATAGAGTATATACTTAACCTGTTTTTAACGCAAAAAGGACGTAGATGCCCGCAGCAAACCACCCGGATCCTATTGTAATTTTGATGCGAGGACTGCCCGGAAGCGGCAAATCATACCTCGCGAATGCCCTTCGTACTGCCTTGGGTAAAGACGAGCTAATTATGCTCGACCCTGATGCTACCGATTACGAAGGTGCGGCTTACAAAGCACACACAAAGCAACTTACCGCCGAAGGCGTTGACCCAAAATTGCACGCTTACCGCTTTTTGCGCGCGCAGGCATACGACGGCATCGAAGCCGGCAAAATTATCCTCTGGAACCAACCGTTTACCAACCTAGAGATTTTCCAAAAAATGATCGATAGGCTACAAACGCACGCCAAAGAGCACGATCGCTACCTCTCGATACTGGTCGTTGAAGTTGAAGTTGACCCCAAAATAGCACTTGCGCGCATACAAAACCGCAAACGGGCCGGCGGCCATGGGCCGTCAGAAACAACGTTTTTACGATTTACCAAAGATTACACCAGCTTTGCCCATTTAGGCTTTGCCACCGTGCGGATTGATGGCGCAGACGATGTACAGGCTTCGGTCGCAACGCTTGTTGCCGCGCTCCAGGATTTACGCGCGCAGATCACATAAAACGTACGTAACGTTACTGTTTCACCTGAGCTTGCGTCTGTAACAGCTCGCTCAAATCTGCCGCTAACTGTTGGTGGTTTTGCGCGTGGATGGTAGTAAAACCGAGCTTTTGCGCCGGCTCAAGACAGCGCATTTTGTCATCAATAAAAACCGATTCCTCTGCCCTAACCTGCAGCCGTTCAAGGGCCAGATGATAGATTTCTTCGTCTGGCTTGGCGTAGCCGACCTTGCAAGAGGCGATAACTTCGTCAAACATACCGTATAATCCGGCGTCTTTAATGACGTTGTAAGTGGGTTCGAAGATATTTGAGAGGACGGCAATTTTCATGCCCATCGCCTTTGCCTGCTGCGCAAGCGCGAGAATAGTTTTGTCTACTTCGAGCCCTTTCCACTTTTTGAATTCCTCCGAAATACTGTCGTGAACAGTGAGGCCATACTCTTTACGCAGCGCATCCCAATATTCTTGTTCAGATATTTTGCCGCGCATGAAGTCAATCTTGTACGTCGCAAATATATGCGCTATCTGAACCTCGGTTGCGCCGAGCTGCCGAAGCATCATTTCGAGGAAATCATTGCCAGGGTCACGTGCAATAACACCGCCCCAGTCAAAAAATATCGCTTTGTAGCGCGTATGCTGCATGTTGTTCTTAGATATCATGGAAGACTTGGATATGCGCGCCGATACTATTAAGACGCTCGGCAAGATCTTCGTATCCACGGTTAATTGTGTAAATGTTACGAAGGGTAGAAATGCCCGGAGCCGCCATCATACCAATAAGCAAGAGGCTGGCAGGACGCAGCGCCGGCGGACATACTACATCGGCTTTTCCGAATTTGGTCGGACCTTGAATGTACAAACGGTGCGGGTCGGCAAGTTCAACTTGCATACCAACTTTGGTCATCTCGGTGTAATAAATGGCGCGGTTTTCGTAGATCCAGTCGTGAATTAACGTGCGTCCTTTTGTGACGCCGGCAATCGGTACAAAGTACGGTAAGTTGTCGGGGTTGAGGCCCGGCCATAAGTTGGGGTGAATTTTGTCCGGTAACGCATGGAGGCTGCCATTGTGTTTGTGAATGGTAATATCGGCAAGGTCAAACACGCCGTTAGCCGACTTGTAAGGTTCGCTCATATCGTATTTGAGGCCGAGCTTTTTCAGTTTCAATAGTTCAAGGCCAATCCAGCGGAAAGGAACACGGCAAATGGTAATACTTGAGTTAGTGCTTACTGCCGCCGAGATAAAGAACATGGCTTCTACAGGGTCTTCGGTAAGCGCGTAGGTTACGTTCTTTTTGATGTGCTCAACACCGGTTACTTCAAGTACCTGCGTGCCCATACCCTGTATTTTGACACCCAGCTTTTGCAGGAAACAACATACGTCTTGCACCATGTAATCAGCGCTCGCAGCCTGGATCCTGGTAGGCTGTATGGTGCGTGCCGCAGCCATAAGGGCGTTTTCAGTTACGGTATTGCCCGTTTCGTACAAGACGATCTCGCCGGCGGGCCGTTTGGCGACGGTTACTTCGTAGTAGCCTTGTGTCGCAACAATATCCATGCCGAATTCTTCGAGGGCAAAAAGGTGCGGCGTAACAGTGCGCTCGCCTAATTTACAACCGCCGGCATACGGAATTTTGAACTCCTTAAAGTCGTGCATAAGCGGGCCCAAAAACATGAGCACGCTCCTGGTCTTGCGCGCAGCTTCGGCATTTATTTCATCCACTTTAAGTTTTTCGGGGCGACGGATTTCTATGTCGTTGCCGATCCACTTTACCTGCACGCCCATGCTTTCGAGCACCTCGATGATGCGATATACTTCCTCGATTTTGGGGAAGTTGGTAAAACGCGTGACGCCGTAGTTCAACAAGCTGGCACACAACAAGCCAACGGCCGCATTTTTACTCGTTTTGAGCGTGATGTTTCCGTGCAGTTCGTAGCCGCCTTCGATACGTAAGTTGACCGCGCCGCTACCGAGGCTGATGAGCTGCTTATTTAACACGTCGCTAATACGGCCGAGTGTTTCAACGCTCAAGTTTTGCTTGCCGTGCTCCATCCGGTTTACCGCCGATTGGCTGGTACCGAGCCGCCGGGCGAACTCGGCTTGCGTTAAGCCGCGCTCTTGTCGTATCTGAGAGATTAAATTACCTATTTTCTCGTTGGGATCATTCATGATGCTACAATGATACCATATATGATATCATGTGCAACTTATTCGCCTTAGTCTCCAGGAATCTACCAGCATAAAGATAGGATCTGCTATAATACCCCTGTCAACTCCGAGCTAGCGAGTGTTGTATAACGGCTATTATGCCAGCCTTCCAAGCTGGAGATGCGGGTTCGATTCCCGCCACTCGCACCAAAAATCGGAGATTCATGAGCAAAAACCTCATTATCATTACCGGAGTTGGCAATTGGAGTCGCGTATACGATTTCTTTGCTTTTGTTTGGCAGTTCTATGGGTATAAAACCGTAATAGCCGCATTCCGGTGGGAAGACTCCGCCAATACTTTTGATTCAAAAATGCAAAAATTGCTGGCCGACATCGACGCCATGCCGGGCCCGGTGTACATTATTGGTTTGTCCGCCGGTGGTACCACCGCAGTCAATGCGCTCGCTGCGCGGCCGGATAAAATTTCGAAGGTGGCCGTGCTCTGTACACCGCTTTCGACTATGGCCAGTCTTCGGAATCCGCTGCTGGCAGAATCCATTGCCCGCCTGCCAGAAAACGTCGAAAAGTTAGCTCACTCAACGCGCAAGATCATTTCGGTGCATGCCACACGCGACGATGTCGTTAACCCAAAACTCAGCAAGATACCGGGCGTGCGCGATTACCGTCTCCTGACTCGCGGCCACGCTGTTACGATATTTACCGGCATGACTCTGTTTAGCTTTCCCATTCGCAAATTTTTTCGTAGTTAAACTCGTTCGTACCTCTGGTATAATGACGCTAGGATGAGTGTCCCCATATTATCTCAACGCGCGAAGTTTGCGGTACTTTATCCGCAGTGTTTAAAGCACGGAGATGATATATGGGATACTCGTCAATGCAGGCCTGCCCCGGTAGCTCAGTTGGATAGAGCAAGAGACTTCTAAGCTCAAGGTCGGGGGTTCAAATCCCTCCCGGGGCGCCAGTTTATACTATGACCACTTTTTTTCTTGTAGCTGTATCATATCGTCCATAACTCTTGGCCACGGCCCTTCATGAAGCCCACTTCCCAATAACGCATTCGCAAAACCAATCAGACGTTTTACCCGTTCACTCCGCTCTTTCCTTTCGTATCCCATCTCTTTTAATCGTTGCATTTCATAAGCAAGAAACGACGGCCCATCACCTGCTACAATTTTGATTATTGCCTTGTCTCGCGCCTCATGATCAATATCTTGCGTTACTTCTAACTCCCTGTAGTGCTCAGACATTTGCATGTCGCCCTCCCAGAACGTTCGGGGTGAGCCTCCTTCGGCGATATGAGTCCACTCGCGACGGCCCGAAGTAATTAATTCCGTCCCTTTGACGAGCTTTGGCATACGCATTACTTGTTGACCTTTTGGAGCAATACGATATAAAAGATTGTGCAGCTCACCAAGTCGTCGGTCTACCTGCGGACCATTTGCCATCATCCATCCACGCGTTGACATGCCTACGCCCAGCTCGAGCGCCGACCGAGTGCGCTCCGAATGGAGATCCGACCAAGCTACAACCGAATCAAGATTCGGAAACTTGCCGTTGCTGCGTTCGCGTAAAACGCGCGGCTTGACGGCTATCATAGGGTCAGTTCCTGGCGCCGAAAATGCCGTGTATAAGGTATCCAGATGATTTGGGCTCAGTCGGACGATATCAGCACCATGCGCTGCGATCATAATGTCGTCAAGTCGCTCCGAATAACGCACGCCAAGCAACATCGTATCAACCGTCATCTTGAGAATCGTGCCAATTGCCGTGCCCGCGCTAAGTTCGCGCGCACAAAAACTAATCGGCACCTCATGATGTTTTTTCTGAAAATCAGCAACGGTTTCAAGTGTTTGCTCAACTCGTTTCGTATCGGCCCCTTCTGGCCAGTTACAAAACAACATAAATCGACGCATGTGTTCCCCGCGCGCCTCAGCAACGTACTGCTCGAGTGTTCGACCGATATGCCCGTACTCCTGATGTGCAGCTACCATATTCGGCACGAGTATCGACGCTTTGCCTTCGCCCTCTTCATACTCCGGCGTGCAATTGTCTAGCGTATCCCAGTACAAATCTCCTACCAGATCCATGTAGGCACTCGTGCCGGTAGTCATTAAGTATGCACGAGCCGCCTCATCAAAGGGCGTGCCAAGCGCGAGACGCTCACGCAATTCTTCCACAGTCGCTGGTTGATCGGGCATTTGCGGAGAATGGGCTATAAGCATCTCGTACGAGGTGGCTCGCGGTGTTTCGGTGCTCATTATTCAGGCAATTATATCATCCCCGACTGCCTATTTAGGTGAATTATCAAGATACCTGTTTGGTAAATACCACGAGACGTTCAGTGAATTCACTTGTGCCGGGTTTTACCTTGCCGCCACAAGTAATCAAGTTTAAACCGGGCTGACCGGGCACCACCGGAGTAACCGCAGCATTCATGTCGACCGCGTCAGTACTATATGTTTGCGTTTTCACCACTTGATACGTAAAAACTTTCCCATCGCCGCGTTCCACCAAAACGGCATCGCCAGCTTGTAATTTTTTGAGATTATAAAAGATGCCGTTTGTCGTCCAACTCGAGACGTGTCCGTCAAGGAGCATTGCGCCCTGTTGTCCGGGCAGCGACGAAGCGGTATACCATCCCGCATCGTACACATTTCCGGGCGCAGCGAGACTGCCGTCTTTCGCTACTCCTTCGGCTACAATTCGAGCTTTTACGCCAATTTTAGGAATGGTAACAATGCGCGGCTTAGTGGGTGCGACCTGATACGACGCCAAACTATTTTGTGATGGCTGATCTGTTTTGGGCGGAGTTTCGGCGGGCGGCTGTGAACTTGAAGTATTACTGCTGGACTGTAATTTCTTTACCGTTGCTTCGGCGTTACGGTTGGTGCGCCACGAATCAATCGACACGAAAATTCCCACGACGAATATCAACGCCGCGCACACCATCAAAACTACTGATGTTCGTGAGGTACGACGTTTTTTGGCCTTACTTTTTGTGTTTGCTCGTGGCGCATTGCGCGGCGTGCTCGGATTAGTCGTTGCTCGGCCTGCTGCGGATACAGGAAACGCGGACCGTACAGGATCACTCTGTGGCATAGGTCGCTTCGGCTGCGGTAATAAAGGAGTGTACGCCACTGGTTTTACGGTAGGTTTCGGTGCAGACTGTGGTGCAAGACTGAGGACGGCCGGGCGTCGTTGTGCAGCAATAGATGGTGCAACGAAATCTCGCCGCACCATCCGTACGTCCGCCATACTCCGCTGAGGTTGAGGGTGATGGCGCAACCGACTCCGCAACGCAGAATCGTTACTTGGTAAAGGAGTTGCGCCGTCCATTCCGTCTCAAACTACCGTTTTGCGGGGGACTTGCGGAATCGAAAAGCAATTGCGCCGAGCACAACTGCGCCAAAGGTTGTAGCAGCCAAGGTTACAAGTGGGTTGCTCTGAATAGCGCCCAACCCGGTGTTAGGAGCTTTCGGTGTGGTCGTAGCAGCTGCGGTAGGCAAAACAAGCGTCGTGTTGTTAATGGCGGTTAGTGTGAAACCGTTCGGTGTATACGCACCACTCAGGACTATTCTTGAACCACTTGCACTGACAGAGCTGTTAGCGGCGAGTGCGACACTTCCGGAAAGTGTTAACTGTGCGCTTGAACTACAGGTACCACCTGGACAGCTACCAAGTCCCGCCGAAATAGCACCGAGTGTGCCGGTGCCAAAACCAGTACCGCTCAACGTAAAGGCGTTTGGCATTGTCACAGCGTTTTGGTTGCTCACCAGTGACAGCGTTGAACCGCTGCCGACAGTAATGTGGCCACTCCCAAGTGCAGTCAAAGTATCTTCAAAAATCGTTACAAAACTCGTACCAGTGATCGTCGTACTACCGGTAAAGCCACTTGCTGCTCGAGTGAAACCAACAGCCGCGTTCGTTAACACGATGTTGCCTGAACCTGCCAATGCAGAATCGATATCAACACTCGGGCTACCAGTGATTGTAAGCGTACCCGATGAAAGCGTTAGCGTACGTGCAGACAAGGTATTACCAATGATCAGGTTTACACCACCAGTCGATGAATGCGTGCCTGTAATAGTCTGGTCACCCGTCATGGTAATAGAGGTATCGATGGTGTTACCTGCGTTACCAGACGAGTTATCTGTAATACCACCGGTTAAAGTAAATGCGTTACCACTGATGTTATATCCTGAGGCGACCGTCCCATTGAACAAAATGTTTGCGAATGTTCGGCCCGAAAGGTCGTTATTGTTAGTCTGTCGTGCAGCGCTTCCTGGGAATATCAGGTTGTCACCGTTACCAGGGGCCGTACCACCACAGCCGCTCCAGTTACCCGTGGTACTAAAGTTGGCGTCAGCGCCAAGGCCAGTCCACGTACAGTTTTGTCCTGCAGCAAATGCAGTTCCCGAAGCTAAACTCATGACGGCGAACGTCAATAGAGCGCCGCTCAAAAGTGATAGATGCTTTTTTATTTTCATTTTTTGTCTCTCTTTATATTTATTGCTTATCCTTATAATATTACAACATTTCCATGTAGGTCAACAATATGTGCGTTAATATTCTCAGACTTATTTACTGCTGGATTATTTTGACGAGAAATGATACACTTCTATCTGTTAATTTGGCGGATGTAGCTCAGTTTGGTTAGAGCGCTGGATTGTGGCTCCGGAGGCCGTGGGTTCAAGTCCCATCATTCGCCCCAAAATTATGATCCGAAAGAGACTTCAGATATGAGGTCTCTTTTGTTATAAGCTTCCGCGCTCGATTATTTCTTCGTAGAATGGTTCGCTTTGTGATTCGACACGATCAATAACGCGAGTAGCTACCTTTTTTGGATCAAGGAATTCGGTATATTGCACCGGCCGGTTATTATCCCAAAAAGGCGTTTGCATACCGCCGGGCATAAAAAGCGCAACCTTGCAGTTGGCGTGCAATCTTTCCGCTTCGAGTCCGAGACTGCGAGCGAATCCGGTCTGCGCGTGCTTTGTTGCAGCATAGACGGCTTCGTCTTTTCGCGCTTTGTAGCCACTCGTTGAGCTGATAACTACCAGATGAGTAGTTTTTTCGGCCGCAAGCATCATGCGCCATGCGATTTGCGCAACTGGCAAAACGTTACTAAAGTTGACGGCCGCCATGGTTTCGGGACTCGGTTGCGCAGCAAAATCGCCTTGATATCCGTAGCCGGACACCCAATAAAAATTAAGATCTTCGCCCAAACTTTGCAAGTGTTCACACAATTGTTTTATATCCGCCTTTTGCGCAAGGTCAATTTTCATTCCAGCGCCATGCGTTTGCTCGTCGTATGAGCGCCCAATCACAAAAGTTTCTTTGCCATTTGCGCGCAGCGCGCCGGCGATCTCTGCGCCAAGTCCACTCGTACCACCAAGAACTACCGTAATCATGCTTACGAGTATACCACGCCGGCTAATCAATTTGAGCATTCCTACCGCTGTTGCTATACTAAACAAGAATATCCTAAGGAGTACTTTTTGTGAAACAGCTGTGGCATTTTTTGCGTCGGTATCAGCAGTTTAGCTGGGCATTTTTGGTGGCACTCGCGGGCCTTGCTTTGGACCTGCAAGGCAAAGATTTTATCGCGCATCTTTTGTTGGGATCGGCAGCAATTATTTCGGTTATCCCACTGCTGTGGGGTATGATGCGCGACCTGCAAAGCGGGAAATACGGCATTGATATTTTGGCCGCGACCGCCATCATCACCGCAGTTATTATGGGTGAATATTGGGCAGCGATCGTAGTTGTTTTGATGCTTACGGGCGGTGAATCGCTCGAAGATTACGCCGAACGGCGGGCTGAGCGGGAGCTCGACGCACTGCTTTCTCGAGCACCACAGCAAGCCCATGTCGTGCGCGGCCGCAAAACCATCGACATCGCCGCTCGCGACGTGCAAGTGGGCGACAAAATCATCATCAAAGCGGGCGAGATGGTGCCGGTTGACGCAATCGTACTCGAGGGGAGCGCCAATTTCGACGAAGCCAGCTTGACCGGCGAAAGCTTGCCGCAACTAAAGGAAACTGACGACCAATTACTCAGCGGTTCGCTCAGTCTCGACGGCAGTATCACCGCGCGTGCCACCCAAACTGCCGAACACAGCCAGTACGAGCAAATCATCAAGCTGGTACGTTCGGCACAGCGGAGCCAGGCGCCGTTTGTACGGCTTGCCGATCGCTATGCCGTGCCATTCACCCTACTTTCCTTCACGATTGCACTTGCCGCTTGGTTTATCAGCCACGAATCCATCCGATTCTTGGAGGTTCTAGTGGTTGCTACGCCCTGCCCGCTCATTTTAGCTGCACCGATCGCTATCATTTCAGGAATGAGCCGCAGCGCCAAGCACGGTATTATTATCAAAAACGGTTCGGCGTTAGAACGTTTGGCCAGTGCTAAAACATTCGCTTTCGACAAAACGGGTACGCTCACTAAGGGAACTTTACGAGTTTCGAGCATCAAAACCTATAACAGCTTTAAAAACGACGACGTCCTGCGCGCCGCCGCAACGCTGGAGCAACATTCCAGTCACATTGTGGCCACCGCTTTGCTGGACGCGGCACACAAAAAACACCTCTCACTGGGCAAGCCGCGGCACATTACCGAGGCTGCCGGCCAAGGATTGGAAGGCACGGTGAATGGCAAAAAAATTGTCGTTGGCCGATTGCGTTTACTCGAAAAGCACGGTGTCAGTTTGCCTGACACTTTCAGCACAAAATCGCTCGACAAAACTGCCGCACTCGTCGCTATTGGCGGAAAACTTGCCGGTGTTATTAGTTTTGAAGACGAGATTCGTGCCGAGAGTCCTGAAACCCTCGAATCGTTAAAAAAAGGCGGCGTCAAAAACTTCCTGATGGTTACCGGCGACAACCAACGTGTTGCTAAGCGCATTGCGCAAAAACTCGGTATTAGCAAGGTGACGGCCGAGGCCTTTCCGGGTGATAAATTGCGAGCGCTCGAAGCCGTCGAAGAAGACTTGCGCCCCGTCGCCTTTGTGGGCGATGGCGTGAATGACGCTCCGGTACTCACGGCCGCTGACGTCGGTATTGCATTGGGAGCTCGCGGCTCAGCGGCAGCGAGCGAATCCGCCGACGTTGTCATCATGCTCGACGATCTTGGTCACGTTGCGCGGGCCATGGCGATCGCAAAACGCACATTTCACATCGCACGCCAAAGCATCCTGGTCGGCATCGCGCTGAGCATTATTTTGATGCTCATTTTTGCTACCGGCAAATTCAAACCGCTGTACGGTGCCATTATTCAAGAGGTTGTCGATATTGTGGTAATCTTTAACGCCCTTCGTGCCCACGGCGGAAAAAGCGCCGCCCGCCCCACCACAAAAACCATCAACTAGAAAAACTTGAGCATTCCGGCCACAATGAGCGGGACGAGCAAGTTATCCGCGCCAAAGACCGCGACGTTTTCAACAATGGTCGCCATTATCGGCACTGCTACAAACAATTGCCAATCATGGGTGTGCGTGATGGCGAAGTAAGCGCTAGTGATGCCGACCGAGACGATAAAAAACGACAGCGTTCCCACCAAGCTCTTTTGGTTGCCGAATACTTTGTAGCGAGTGCGACTCTTTTTGCCATAGGCCACGCCGACCACCGCCGCCAGCCCATCGGCCAATCCTAAATGCAACATGGCCGCAGCAAAAACCCACGGGCTGCCATCCAAAAAAGCCAATATACCAATGGCCAGTGCAAACAAAATTTCACCAAACGATCGACGGTTGACACTATGGATTGACTGAAAAATGTTGTACTGAATTGAAAGACTCACCACAAATAACGCCGCGAGGCTTATCAAGCCGATCTGCCACCACTTGAGGTAAAACGGCCAGGTCGCAACGAACACACCGGCCAACATGTGTACGATTTTACGGGTGACTTCGGAGTGAATTTTTCGCCGGGTACGCGAAATGTACTCAACGATGCCGAGAACAATAAAAGAGCCTATGATAGATATGGCCGCCAAAAGCATACCCTGTATTGTAAGACTTCTCGCCCAAAAATACAGTTAATCGGTTATTCAGCGCCGAAAAAGTCTTGCATCGGTTTGAGCGTGGGGCGTATCTCCCGGTGGACTTGATGCGTGTGCAGTATATAGTTTACTGCGGCGCGAGCGACAACCTCTGCCTGCGCTCGATCCTCGGTTATGTACTGAAGGCCTGGAATGTGGTCAAGTCGTACTTGCTCGGATGGGCGCTCAACGGTCAATAACTCCTGTTGATAAGTAACAAGCACGCGTTCATGTAGTACGAGCTCACCTACATGGAGAGCTCTGACTTCAAAACTTACGAGTGTGCAAGCAGTATGGCCGCTGACCCATATATCAACCAATTACCTATTGATTTCTTTCTCACTTCTGCATCACAAAAATCATAAACTGTGGAATTTTGGAATGGATCGCCCAATACTCAGGGTCGAGTTCTTCAGTTTCAGGTGTTGTCGCTGGCTCTACAAAATCAATTAGCTTTAAGCCAGCCTCTCGAATCAAACGCAGGTAGCCAGATATAGGACGATTCCAATACGTAATTTCCGGGTAGTTTTGCGGTCTTTGAGTTACTTTGGTTACATTCAGGTAGTCGCCGTATATGCGTGCTGGGTTTTGGTATGTGTCGTACCCCATCAGAAAAGCCCTCCTGCTCTCGTCCTCGCTGTCCCTCTTAACTTCGCCAGCCCATTTAATAGGGTGTAGCACCGAAACCTGCATACGCCCGCCGGGCTTCAAAACACGATATAACTGAGACAGGACTTCATGGGGCCTTTCAGAATAGTGCAGCGTCAGACCAGAGTAAATAAAATTAAACTGACTGCTACCGTACACAGACAGATCATGCATATCCAGAACTTGTAGGTTTGCCCCTGGAAATGCCTCGCGGGCCAATCGAATCGACCCCGCAGAGATGTCAAAGCCATCTACAGTAGCTCCCCGCTTCAAAAGTTCCCCACACTCTTCACCCGTTCCGCAACCGGCACAAAGTACATGTTCGCCCTCCAGGTCAGGCAGTAGCGCCAGCATAGCTGGCTTTTCAATAAATTCATGTGATTTTTCCGCGCCACTTCGTAGGAGCTGAGCTAATTTGTCTGCGTAGCTATCGTAATCATTGATTTTTTTCATGATCTAATCATAGCTATCTATTAGCTTTATGAATAGCTTCATCAACGGAACGGGACACTTCTTAAGCCCGAAACTTTTTCGGCTTGTGAAGGAATTGCTGGGGCTGGAGTGAGTAGTGGTTCGCGGGTTTGAGTAAGGTCTCTTGTCGCCACCCCTGCGTCAGTCTTAGCAGATGGGCCATATGTGCGAAGCACATGGAACCAAACTACTTGTCGTTAATTGCAGCGTGCCCGAAAGGCACGCCCGCTGTTTGGACTGATTATTTTATCATAACGGGGGTAGAAAATGAAATACTCTAACCCCTCGCCCACCACTTTTTTGTAATTTTTTGTAGCATTCGTTAGGCGCAAAACGAAGCTCTAAAGGTATTACCTAGCGGTGCTTGATGCATTACTCCGCAGCCGCCAGCCAAAATCCAATGGTTAGCCGGGTTCGCTACGGCATTATCCGGCACCAGGTTGATTCAATTCCGCTTCCTGTCTCAATAACATCTCATGGCCCAAAACAATGCAGGTCATGCTGCAATCATAGAGTACGCCCGTGGCGCCCAGTTGCTGTACTATGTGCTCACGAAGGTGTATCTGTTCGGCCTTAAATTCACTTCTGATCACCTCAAGTTTGACAGGATCCGCAGGTGTCTTCTGCGGATCACCGTCAGAACGGGCCATTAGTGTCTTGAAATAATCATCTATAGTTGTGCTTTCTACTCTGGGAAGCACGCCGCCATGCGCATATCGGATGGCATTGTACGCCAAAACGACCTCGTCTTTGACCCTACCCAATTTACTTGTCTTATCCTCCGGCGGTAAATAATCGCCATAGGTGCTGACTCGTCTCATTATCCAGCCATTGAGCGGGCCTTGCTCACTATTGATTGCCGCGCGGGAATCAGGTTCATGTTCTGCCTTGCTGATATGTTCGGACAGGATTATTATCCGATTAACTTCAGCCATGATTTACTGCCAGTTGTGCCTCAACGAGTTGATACATCATAGCTACGCCCATGCCTGCCGCGGCGAGACGAAGGGCATCAGCTCTAAAGGAGCCTACTACGTGCTCACATAACTCTTGCTGCTGATCGTGAAATACCTTAAAAATTGCCTCGACATCCTCGTTAGAAAGGTTGTCCGGCCGCGACGGATTAGGCTGCTTCTTAACACTTTCGAGATACTCTGTCACCGTATTTTCTTGCACTGTTACTAAAGGTCTGCGGTATGTATATTGCATGGCCTGATACGCCACACCCGTTATACGCGTAATAGGAGTCATGTCAATAATAGGCTCCCCTGCACGACGTACCGCATCATTGACTTCGGTAACTTGGTCGGCAATAAATTCCGCCACTAAAAGTTGCTCATCCACAAGTTTTACATACGGATCTTGTATCTGCTCAGCCCGCCGGATATGCTTTAGCTGAATCGGTGGAACATACAAACCTTCAGGACGAGCCATGGTTACTCCTTTATGCCAGTCTTCACATAATACATTCCAGCCGCATTTCACACCAAAAAGAAAACCCCCGATTTGATTCGGGGGTTTCCTAGAGTTGTCCTAGAGCGGTCAGTCATTGCTCGTTACGTGTAACCGTGGCACGTTTCGGAGCCAAAGGGCTACCGGTTATCTACAGCTTCTTACAAGCTAGTGGCGCGTACAAGACGACGCTTTTGGACGAAGAAGTGAGCAGCTGCACCGAGGATTGATGTACCAGCGAAGATACGTTACCTGCACCCGTGTTAGGAAGGGTCGGAGCAGGTGTAACGGGAGTTACTGGAGTACATTCAGGGCTACCTGGGGCAGGCGTGCCACCTTCAGTACAAGGCTTAGGGCCACACTCTTGGCTTGAGTTATTTTGTATGTCGAACTCTCCAATATTCAGCTCCAACCTGGACTACCGGCCGATATGGCGGAACTGGAAGCTAATTCTCCATGGCTTAAAGCTCTTACCGATAGAAGTAGTGCCGACTTTAAAGTAGCTAAAGAGTGGCTCGACGAGCATGGTGCAAACCTTATCCAAAGCAGCTCAGCTAAACAATATTACGATGAGATTGATAGTGATGTTATAGACAGCGTGCGTGATACGTTTGGCGTCTATTCCTTTCCTCTGGACAAGAATAATAAAGCAACAGGATTTGAATTTTTCTCGACCCCGGCACTTCTGTAGTAAAAAACGCCACCTGAACAGATAACGTTTGTTTGAACCCGAACCTTCTTGAGGTAAGGTTTTGCATTTGCAAATGGTCGGGGTGAGAGGACTTGAACCTCCGACCTCAGCGTCCCGAACGCTGCGCGCTAGCCAACTGCGCCACACCCCGACATCTGTTGCGATTGCTTTATTTTATCACCAAAAAATATATTGCACCATACGGTATTTGTGACGTGGCTGTGTTGGAGTTGCGCGGACGATCGTTATATCGCCGAAATGTTGCCGACGACGAAATCTTTGTAGAACTGTGTACGCAAAACGTTGTCGGTTTCGTTGTTGCAGGCGCCCGGGCCGCCGGTGATAGCATAGTAATAGTCACCAATCTTTTTCTGCTCAATGCCAGAGGTAAAGCTGGTTTTTGCGCGGAACAATTTAAGACCCGGCTGGCAAGATTCATCATCCTTTAGCACGCCGGATTTAAAGTCTGCCGTGGCATAGCCGTCATATTTGTCCAGGCCACCAGCCATCGAACCGGGAGTGTTATACACTTTGATTTGCAGCTTGTCGCTATTGTGCAGTGATGCGACTTTTACACCCCAATCCTGGACATCAATTGCGCCAGTAGTTGTTTGCGTCGTCGAAGGAGTCGTAGGAGCGTTGGTTTTTTGATTGGTGGTTTGCGAAGCCACAGGTGTTTTCTTGTTTTTGTCGTGCCAGACTTTCCAGCCTACAAACCCGATAACAGCCAAAACAATTACGATAACAAGCACACCGAGAGCGCCAAAACCATTTTCATTCTTTTTCATTTTGCGATACTCCTCATGGTAATGTGGTAATTATAACAAAGAAAAACAAAAAACAGCAAACTGTGATGCTTGCTGTTTTTTGTTGGTCGGGGTGAAAGGACTTGAACCTTCGACCTCGCGGTCCCAAACCGCGCGCGCTAGCCAACTGCGCCACACCCCGAGGTGAGAACAGGGGTATTATACCAAAAGAACAGCATGATTTCTAGAGGTTGCCGGTTATTTTGATTCTGCCGGAAAAATACGTTGTATGCGCTCGACCCGTGTGGCAAGTCCGGTGTCGTCATCAGTTTCAACAAGCAATGCGTTAAACTGGCGGCGCCCGCCAAGCTCCAGCTCATTTTTGTTCACATGACCATCGCGCCAGCGAGCTACCAGTGGTTCAAATTGTACGCCCAGACTGGAATCGAGCGATCCGCACATGCCAACATCAGTCATATGCGCGGTGCCTTTAGGCAGAATATCAGCATCCGCGGTTGGCACATGCCAGTGATCTCCCACGACCACTGTTACACGACCATCTAAATAATAACCGATGATGCGTTTTTCGCTACTAAAGTCGCCATGAAAATTAACCACGGTAGCAATTTTTGGCATGGCTTTTTCTTGCTCCAAAATGCGGTCGATGACTTGCAAAGGGTTGTCCATGGGCTTGTCGGCATCCCGCCCCACAATCTTTCCGAGCAAACTTACAACCAGCACATCTCCTGCCGGCGTCTTGCAATATTTATAGCCGAGTCCGGGCGTTCCCCCCTTGTAATTTGCCGGCCGGATAATCGGTTGCGTCGGATCGTTAAGCATCGGAAAAATTTCTTCGCGGTAAAATGAGTGATTGCCGCCGGTGCCAAAATCCACCCCGAGGCTCCGCAGGTGGGCAAAATCCGTCGGTCGGATTCCTTTGCCGTCCGATAGGTTCTCTGTTTGCGCACATACAAAATCAATCCCACGCGCTTTTTTGAGGTCCGGCAAAGCGTTTTCGAGCACCGCCAAACCCGGCTCACCCATCACATCACCGATGTAAAGCAATTTCATGGTTGTAGTATAGCGCGATTATCCGGCCCGCGGCTAGCGGGAGATGTGCGGTGCAAAATGCGCCCATTCGCGAATAACTGCGACGGGTTCGCCATGGATAGTCAGCTCGTCGAGTGCAAAAGGTGCGTCCGTCGGATAGAAAATAATGTGGTCGATGCCGGCATTTTTGGCGGCGAGTGTATCACGGGCAGTGTCACCGATCATTACCGCACGTGTTTTATCGGTTGCGCCCAGCCGCTCCAATGCAGTTAGAATGCCCTCAGGATGCGGTTTTTGTTCTACAACATCTTCATGTGTAACAATCACGTCAAAAGCGCCTTCCAAGGCATGCTTGGTGAGCATTGCATTGATAATCATTGGCCGGCTCGCCGTTACTATTGCCAACTTTTTACCTTCTTTTTTAAGGGCATATATCATTTCTCTGACCCCATCATACAACGGCGCTCCCGACATACGAGCAGCCGCCATTTCGCCGGTAGCAATATGGTAATTAGGATGTTCGTCGGCTGGAAGCCCATGTTTTATCAGATCTTTCCAGTCGCCCATAGACGCCAGCAATACTTCGCGCGGCAAGTTTAGATCGTACTTGAGCAAATTCTCATGCATTGCCTGCACCCAAATTTCGGTGCTATTCATGAGTGTGCCATCCCAATCAAAAAGATAGAAGTCGTAATCGTGCAAGTCGTACCTCTTGGTGTGCTTATTTTGCAAATTCGATCGCGCGTGTTTCGCGAATGACGTTCACTTTGATCGTACCAGGATATTGCATCGTGGATTCAATTTTGGTGGCAATGTCGCGTGCCATTTTGATGGCTGTTAGGTCGTCAACTTGGCCCGGTCTTACAAAGACCCGAACTTCGCGGCCAGCGCTAATGGCATAGGATTTCTCGATGCCATCAAAGCTGTTGGCAACGTTTTCGAGCTCCTTCATGCGCTCTACGAAGTTTTCGGCGCTGATGTTGCGCGCGCCAGGCCGTGACGCGCTGATGGCGTCGACCACACGAATAATCAACGCTTCGGTGCTGGTCGCTTCCACATCGTCGTGGTGCTGCTCGGCGGCTTTGGCGACGGCATCGGGCGCCCCGTATTTGCGCAGAATTTCTCCGCTAATATGGTGGTGCTTGCCCTCCATTTTGTGGGTAAGCGCTTTGCCGAGGTCGTGTACAAGGGCGGCGTATTTTGCCGTCTTCACATTGGCGCCTACTTCTTCGGCGATCATGCCGGCAATGTGTGCCATCTCGGTGCTGTGTTTGAGCACGTTTTGGCCATAGCTGGTACGGAATTTCAGCTCACCGAGTAAATGCAAAATCTCTTTTGGAATGCCGATAATGCCCACTTCGCGCGCGGCATCTTCACCGGCACGGACAACTTCTTTTTCAACGTTTTTCTGGGCTTTTTCAACAACTTCTTCGATACGGCCGGGATGGATACGACCATCCTTCATGAGCATTTCGAGTGTCTGGCGAGCTACTTCGCGGCGAACCGGATCGAATGAGCTGAGGACGATATAGCCAGGTGTGTCGTCGACCATGATGTCCACACCGGTCGCTCGCTGCAGCGCCTGAATATTGCGGCCCTCTTTGCCGATAATGCGGCCTTTCATTTCTTCGTCTTCCAGTTTTACGCTCGTCACGGTACGCTCAGCGGTTACTTCGCTCGCCATGCGTTCCATTGCGGTCGTAATAATCAGCGCCGCTTGGTCTTCGGCTTCCTCTTTGGCTTCGTTTTGCAGTTTTGCAACAAGCCCTGTAAGATCACCACGGATGTCGCGCTCCGTCATTTTCAACAGCTTGTCGGCGGCTTCCTCTTTGCTTAATTTCGCAATTTTCTCGAGTTTTTCCTGCTGCTTTTTGCGAATGTCACGAATTTCATCTTTGAGCTGTTCGACTTCGTCCTCGCCTTTGCGCAGTTTCTCGGTGCGCTTATCGAGTTCATCGAGTTTTTTGTCGAGTGCTTCTTCGCGATTTACTAATCGTTGCTCAAGGTCTTTGAGTTCGCGCCGGCGCGTTTGTTCTTCTTTGCGTGCTTCTTCGGCAAGCTTGCCGGCTTCATCGCGTGCTTGGTTTACTAACTTACTCGCTTCGCGCTTAGCTTTGTCGAGTTCTTTGGTTGCCTGGTCGGCCGCAGAGCCTACCTTTTTCTTGGTGATAACAGTGTTGGTTCCAAAACCAACAGCAAGCCCAGCCACAGTAAGCACTATGGTGAGTGGGTCCATATGTATCCTTTCTATCGGTGCAGACACTCCAGTTGGCGATCACTATCACTTCATTAGCCTGAGAATAGAATGTCTGAAAAACGAATTACGTTAAATGGGAATCAGGTTGGATGATTGCAAGAAAGCAAATCCTTATACAAATATACGCGCTCGAGAAAGAGTGGTCAAATTTACAGCTGTTTCGGAAAGTCTAGCATTTGCTACGCGATTTGTCAGGCTGCCAAATATTGCGCACTGATGTCCTGCCTGAGATGGGGGAGATATTGTACGGTGCCAACTGCAATCTCGCCCAAACGTGCCATCATCGGCCACGGCGTCATGCCGTCAGCTTCAGGTGTGCCCTTAACTACTGCTTCGAGTCGTGCCCCTACATGCCCCATGTCTTCGGCATTCCATGGCTCGGGGTTAATCTGCTCAATTGCCCGCTTTGTCATTGCCCCCAAGAGAACTTCCTGCGCACGTGTTCTAATGTTTTCCCCCTCAGCCGGCAAACACAACACGCCACGTTGTTCGGTTATATCAAATGCTGCTCGTGCAAGTGGTATGCCTCGGCGAACAACATGCTGGCCGCTCCCGACGATGAGCAAAGGGTTTACGTTGGTAAATTCTTGCCCGGCAAAGAAGCCGTTTTCGAGCACTTTTGCAAAGTTGTCAGTAGTACTTACCGACTGATCTTCTACTTCAATGAGTGGACCAGGTACTCCCGCCTCCATCATCACCTTCCTCATAAGCCGTGCTTCACGGAATTCTACCGGTGGTGCTTCCTGGTCGGCAGCAACACCTGCATACCCGCCGCTCACTACAATCCGCGAATCGTGTGCGCCGAACCATAGTCGGTGATCGGCATGATACCGTGCAGCAGCCATAGCGCGCGCATGACTGGCCCTAGATAGACTATATCCGTTAGAATCGTCAATCCGATCTACGCCGCGGCCCAAAAGTAAAACCTGATTCGAAGGGATATGCTCGGGTGATTTCATAGAAGATTACTCTACCACATTATCGGTCGTGATGCCAATTCTACTTTTTCGGCAAGGTAACGTTGGCCTTAGCGCCGTACTCTGGCAAAGCTATAGGGTCGGCCTCACCCTTTTCTAACCGCACGATACCGCTTGTAACCCAATCCTCGCCTTGCGTTGCAACAATCGGCGTATCCAGGCCATACGCCAGGGTGTTGGCAACCGTCAACCCGATACGCAACCCGGTAAAACTGCCCGGGCCTTGAAAACAAACGATACCCTGGATATCTTCTAAACGTTTGTCCTGCTCCCTAAGCAATGTCTGGATCTTCTTGTGGATCGTATTGGAAAGTTCACGGTGGGCATGCCACGACTCATATGCCAGCTGCTGTTGGCCGTCATACAGACCAATTTCAGCGTCTGGATTGTCAGTTCGAATCGTTAGGACTATCATTGCTGTCCGTCCTCCATGAGGTAAGCAAGTGTTTCTGGATAGGTAAAAGTCAGATCTCTCGTATCGTCGCTTGCTGCACTACGACTCATATGAATGGTCATGCGCTCTTTGGGTAATACATTATTCACGATGCCGCCCCACTCAACCACTGTTACTACGTGTTGATCGCCAATAATATCGGCGAGTTCTTCCGCGACCAGTCCAGCCTCGTGTAATCGGTAGAAATCAAAGTGATAGATGCTGAGACGGCCGGACGTATATACCCGGCTAATCGTAAACGTAGGACTGGCCACCCGGTCACTACTGCCAAGACCACGCGCCAGGCCACGAACAAACGTCGTTTTTCCCCCACCTAAATCGCTCGCAAGTTCAATTATCTCACCCCCCTTCAGCTTCCGGCCGATTTGCTCGGCGAGTTGCTCGGTTTGTTCTGAATTGGTAGAACTTGTTTGCCAAGTCTTGTCGGTACTCATATAGCCCGTATAGTAGCGCGAACCCGGCAATAATCGCAAGCACGGCTGGATGTAAAGGACGGACTGTGGCATTTGTTGCCACGGTTTTTGCCGATGCAGGTTTGGTTGTTTTTTCCTTGGACTGTTTAGCTTTTGTGGCGGCAGATTTACCAGCGGCCTTTGTAGTGGCTGCCTTTTTGGCGGTCGCACTCGCGCTAGAGACAGCCGTCTTCTTGGTGATCGCTAAAGCCACGTTCAGATTATTTGCACTCCCGGGTGTCGGCGAAGTCGTCCAACTCCAGGTCGACCCGACGAGCGCCCATGCTTGACCGTCTTTCGCAGTTCCATATACTTCACTCTGATTACGGACCACCCCGTATGGGTCGATAAATCGTACCTGGCCGCCACTATTCGACATACTTAAGCCCGTAGCTTCCGAATAAAATGCCGTGAATGATTGCGGTGCCAGCGATGCTCCTCCGGGAAAAATATAGCGATGCTTCGTGGCGATACCAACTTCTAGCGAGAATCCTGACAGATCAAAAGCAACGGATTGCTATTATACAGCTCTATAAATTCATCCTGCGCATCTGTTTTGGGAGCAGTCGGATTAGGAAGCAGTTCAGTAAGCTGTGGCGTCACTAACCCCACATCTGCAGCAGGGAATACAGGTGTCGCGGCGCTATTATCGATCGGCGTAATGGCGTTCGGGGATGCGCTAGGTGGCGCATCATTTGTGCCTGGCTGTTGCAAAAGCGATCCGACATCAACGGGTGGCGACGGAGGCGTACACCCTTCAATCGCTACCCTAGGCAATGGCGACCGTGTATGCACTGGAGGCGCTAAAGGCGCGTTCGTGCTTAAAATCATGGGCGAGGGTGCAGTCGTAACCGTAAAGTCATTCGCATTATTTTGTGTATCAATATACGTTCCATCAGTGGTACGCACGCGTGATAAGCTTTGGCCGCTAGGCGGCGCAATCGCGGAAACGCCTTGTGCATACAAGGCGTTTCCCCACGCCACTTGGTCTTGTACTGCCAACATGCAAGGCTGCAACCCGTCCGGTGCCAGCAATCGAAGATTACCACCGGTCGCCGCCATAGTCCCCGTGTAAAATTGCCGGGCGATACTGCTCAAATAATCCACGCGCCCCGACAAAACATAGTAATCATGCGCGCCAATTATAGGCGAATCCGTCCCGTTGCCCAGCATAATAACGCCACTTGAGCTCGGTTTATCAACACTAGCCGCTTGCGCCGAAAGATACCACACCTGCCAACCGGTGAGATCGATAGGCTCATCGGTGGTGTTATATAGCTCAATAAATTCCTGCGTGCCGCTCGTCTTGGTACCGGTTAGGATTTCGGTGAATATAATCGGCGGAAGGTCTGAGGTAACTCCCGTATCAGCTACTAAAGCCGAACACCACGGAGAACACACCAAGAACAACCCCATAAAAACGACTGCATACCACTGTAAAATCCGCTTGGCATATTTTTTCATGTCGGGATTGTAGCCATGAATGCCCCAGAAACGCAAGCATTTTGGCAAGTAACCCAAAGACGCGGTATACTACTGATATTATGTTGCAGTTGAGTTCGACGTTGCTGAACAAGCCGGTGCTGTCCTTGCGCACCGGTAATGCTGTGGCAACCACCATTGCACCGGTGATCAATCCCAATAATCTTAAGATCGAAGGTTTCTATTGCCAAGACCAGAGCAAACGACGCCTCGTGCTGGTCTACCAAGATATTCGCGACATCCTTCCGCAAGGCTTCGTCGTGGATGATCAAGAGGTCTTGGTAGAACCCAGTGAGCTTGTCCGTCTTCAAGACATCATCGAACTCAATTTCGATATTATGAACAAAAATGTCGTCACCGCCACTAAGAAGATCGGCAAAGTAACCGATTACGCTACCGAGATCGAAACCCTGTACATTCAAAAAATCTATGTGGCACAGTCTATTTTTAAGAGCTTCAGTGGCGGCAACTTAGGAGTGGATCGTTCGCAGATTGTCGAGATCACCCCAACCCGCATTGTTATTAACGACCCCTTGCAAGGAGCACCGGCGCGCGCCCCGGCAACGGCGTGATTCACCAATAAGTCTATATTCTTATAATTCCGGGTTATCAGGATCTTCGGCAAGCACCGCTTTAATGTCATCGTATCCGTAGCCCTGCCGCGCCAAGTATTGCATGAATTTAGTCTGATCAGCCCGATAGCGGGCAATACTGCGTTTTTTAGCCACCAGATCTCGCAATGTTTGGCGCTCATCGGCGGTATCCTCAGCCAAGACTTGCTCAATAATGGCGTTGGGCACTTGTTTTTGCTGCAATTCCTGCACGAGACGTCGTTTGCTCGTTGCCTTTAGTAAGCGTCGATTAGCCACCCAAGCACGCGCAAAAGCCGCATTATCAACTAAACCGTTCCGTCGCAATCGCTCAGTAATAGCCGCGGCCTCTGCAGCGTCAACATCTTTGCGTTTCAAATAAAACCGCACTTCCCACTCACTACGCGGGCGCATGGCGACATAGCGCAGCGCCCGACCATAGGCCTTATCGCTGGCTGAAAGCTTTTTAAGTTCTGCGAGACGAGTCGTTGTTAGCTCCTGGCCACTCGCAATGCCGCTGTCGAGCAGTGCCGTTTCACTCAAACTAAACGAATACTTACCGTCAACAAATACCGAATAGCGGGTTGCCTGTTTGACCTGTTGTTTGATGGCGGTAATGCGCATATTAGTAAAAGTGTTCGATCACCTGCCTGAGGCCATCGGTAACGTGCTCGGGGTCGTGCTTTACTAAATTTTTGACTTCAGCAATCGTAAACCACTGTGTGCCGGCAACTTCCTCGGCTGATAATTTTAGCACCGATTGGTGGGTGATTTTGCCCTTGTAAAACGCGTTGAAACGTTTTAGTTTGTAGGCTTTCCAGGTGAAATCAACATAGTAAGTGCCGACTTTGGTGAGTGGCACTTCGATGCCGAGTTCTTCTTTCATTTCGCGCAGTGCGGCTTTGTCGTAACTTTCGTTGGCATCAACGTGCCCCGAAACGGATTCGTCCCAGCAGTTTGGATACAACTCCTTGTCTGCGGAGCGTTTTTGCAGTAGTACCAAGCCGTTTTCGTCTTCTAACATTACCCGTACGATGCGATGGATAAGCCCTTGCGACCAAGCTTCTTTCTTGGTCGCAGCTCCTACCGGGTTATCTTGCTCGTCAACTATTTGAATCGGCAAGTTCCCCATGGCTTTTACTCCTTTTCAGCGGGTGGCGTTACAGGCTTTTCGTCGGTAGTATCTTCGTCGTCTTCGTCGCGCGCCTTGGCGTCCGCTTCGTACTTCAAGACTTTATCGGCAATTTCTTCCATTACGTCACGATGCGTTTGCAAATATTGTTTTGCGGCTTCGCGGCCTTGGCCGATTTTGCCCTCGCCATACGCAAACCACGCACCCGATTTGTCGACAATATTGCGGGCCACAGCCAGATCGAGTATATCGCCCGAGCGGCTAATGCCTTCGTTGTACATGATGTCGAATTCGGCTTCGCGGAACGGCGGCGCAATTTTGTTCTTCACCACTTTTACACGAGTGCGGTTACCGATGACGCTTTCAGCTTGCTTGATCTGCCCGATGCGCCGAATGTCCATACGCACCGACGCATAAAACTTCAGCGCGTTACCACCGGTAGTGGTCTCGGGATTACCAAACATCACCCCGATCTTCATACGGATCTGGTTAATGAAGATAACCGTAGCTTTCGAGCGGTTAATAACACCGGTGAGCTTACGAAGTGCCTGGCTCATAAGCCGTGCCTGAAGACCCGGCAAGCTGTCGCCCATGTCGCCTTCGATTTCGGCACGTGGCACCAATGCCGCCACCGAGTCTACCACAATAATATCTACCGCGTTGGAGCGCACCAACGTCTCGGTAATTTCCAGCGCTTGCTCGCCGTTGTCCGGTTGGCTCAGCAGCAGGTTTTTTACATCCACGCCAATGCGCTTGGCATAGGCCGGGTCGAGCGCGTGCTCGGCGTCGATAAAGGCCGCTGTGCCGCCGGCTTTTTGGACCTCGGCAATCGCGTGCAGCGTCAAAGTGGTTTTACCTGATGATTCCGGACCGTAAATTTCAATCACACGGCCGCGCGGCAAACCGCCGCCTAAAGCCAAATCCAAAGAAATCGCCCCTGTCGGCACAACCTCAACTTTGATGTGTGTCGATTCGCCCAATTTCATGATTGAGCCTTTTCCAAACTGTTTCTCAATAGTCTCTAGCGCTAAGCCGAGTGCTTTTGTCTTGCCATCGGTGTTCGATGCAGCGGTATTATCCGCTTTCTGAGCCGAATTTTTGGCCATACTACCCTCCGTCATTTATTACTCAGCTCTCTATAGTATACCAAGTTGCCAAAAAGCCAAGAAGCTTTTATTTTATTCCTAACAGGTTACGCTTGTCGTTGCCGGAAACGCGTTATTTCGGGGAACATTTGCTCGACGTGCGCATAAAAATCAGATACGAGGCTCTGCAGCACTCCGACCTCAACAAGAGGTGGTTTTGGCCCCAATGCTTTATAGGCGCGTAGGTCACCGTGCGTTATCGGCACTAACTCTGGACGTAAGCCCACACCGGCAAGCTTGCGACGTTCCATCGCCGTCGCAAAACAGCGTATCAGCAGGCCTTCCATGTCGATTTTGCCTTCCACGCCCGAAACTTTCCCTTTACTCAGTGCCTCTTGATAGGCAACAACCGCGCGCGGATCGCCACTTTCTACCGCACTATTAAGATGCACCGCCGGATGCCACTGCAAGGCCTCAACCTGGTCGTTATCTGGAAAAACGGGGCCATGCACCAGAAACTGGCTAAAGTCTGCCGCGCAAAATGGCTCAAACCAAGTGCTATCATATCTTGCGAGCTGCGCCATACGGTGTCCAATATTGGCATGCGGCATATGCGTTTTTCGATCGTTAAATATGATGTCATCGTGGGAAATTGGCTGCAGCCCCACCGGATATCCATCGTCACCGAGCACGGCTACGGCTTGAGCCATCACCTCGTAACCGTCATCGGGGATGGGCGGAAAAAAGACTGGCTTTTCGATAACCATACCCTGTCCCGCTACTCTCTCCGCGCTCATACCCCTATCATACGACTTTTTTTAGATTTTAAAAGTATGGTTGGAAGTGAGTTTTTACTCCTCATGCCCGTGCTTAGGACACTGCGGATAGAATACCGCAAGACTAGCGCGCGTTGAGATCAGGTAGCCAAAACTGCCGCCAGAGCCCACACTTTTGCACCTTGACGCTGCCGTGTCTGAGGATATAATCATGAGAGACACTCGGCTTAATTTAGAACAAAGCTGCCAAAAACAAGGAGAATTAGATGACAGTATACAAAAAACAATCGGGATTTACGCTGATTGAACTCTTGATTGTCATCGTTGTTATCGGCATTCTGGCCACCCTTATCGTCACGACAAACAGCGGTATCCAGCAAAAGAATCGCAATACCAAGCGCCAAACAGCGATCACCGATCTGCAAGCCCAGCTTGAGGCGTATTTTGCACAGCAAGACAAATACCCAACACTCGGTAATTTCCAGGACCGCACCTGGATCAAATCAAATATGAAGAAGCTCGATTTAGGTTCGATCCAAGATCCAAGTTGGGTATTAAACGACAAATGCACCGATAAAACCTATCTGCCGATCTTGACGGACAAGCCAACGGCCGGCTGCTACTCATACCAACCGACCACCGATACCGGCGCCGCTTGCGACAACGCCAACGCCAACTGCACCAAATACACGCTGACTGCAACAAGTGAAGGTGGCGGCACGATTGTAAAAACCAGCCTCAACTAAGCGGCTGATTCGTTACTGGCTATTTACTGGGTAGCTTTCGATCAACTACTGATAATCGAAAAGATTAGCGATTTTCGCCGCCGCGCTGCAAGAATAACTCGCGCGCCATTAAGATTTTACGCGCATACAAATTGGGGTCCGGGCAATACAAAAAGAAGAATTTCGAGTGTTCCCCCGCGGTTTCAACCCGCAGCGTACCGAAGTTAAACAAGCTCGGAATAATACCGCGCTGCTCGGCGGTGACGTCTTCGAGGTTGCCGAGCGACAGCTGGCTGGTCTGCCGGTTAAATAAGCCGTTTTGCGTAATTTGCGTCAGGCTGTCACTGGTTAGCACCCAGCGGTTTTGCCAATACACGATTGTCATGATCGTCAGGCCGATCAACATAAACGCAAGCACCACCACAATCAGACCAACGGCAATATTGCTCGTGCTATAGCTGGAATTACTGCCCAGCAGCTTTGGCACCAACAGTAAAATCACGCCGCATGCCGCCGCAAACGCAATAAACGAGGTAATATACACACTTACAATGCCGAATGGGTGGCGATGAATGTCGGCCAGGATTTCTTCACCCTCTTGCATTGAGGCAAGCGGGTTTTGAGCGAGATGCCGCCGGCTCTCTACCTCGACTTGCTGATAGCGCGTCGGTGGCTGTTGGCCGGGCATCGGATTAACTTGTGGAGTGGGCGCTTGTGGAGGCTGCGATTGGTCGGGGTTATGTGTTGGATCCATATGCAGTTATTATAGCAGGCTATTTTGCTCGCTGTCAGCGCTGTGGGGCGTTTTCCCTAGGTGCCTATAAGTTTTATGCGTCACTTTACGACCACGGGGAGTTCGCTCAAGCAATCCGATTTGCATAAGGTACGGCTCGTAAAAGTCTTCGATGGTGGAGCGTTCTTCGGCGGTAAGCGCCGCGAGCGTCTCGACACCTACCGGGCCACCCTTGTAGTTCTCGATAATCGCCGCGAGTAGCATGCGGTCGGCCGGATCCAGCCCCAGCTCATCAATCTCGAGCAGTTGCAGCGCTTTGTCGCTGAGCACGGTATCAATAATGCCATCACCATTTACGTCGGCGTAATCGCGGACACGTTTGAGCAGGCGATTGGCGATACGCGGCGTCAAGCGAGATCGTTTTGCCAGGTTGGCTGCCGCGGTAGGATGAATTTGTACGCTCAAAATACCTGCGGCGCGTTCAATAATCTGCTGGATTTGATCAGGGGTATAAAATTCCAGCCGATGAATAAGTCCAAACCGATCACGCAGCGGCGCCGCCAATGCTCCCGTTCGTGTTGTAGCGCCAATAAGCGTAAATTTTGGCAAGTCTAAACGTAAACTTCGCGCCGACGGGCCCTTGCCCAGCATAATGTCGAGCTTGAAATCTTCCATCGCCGAGTACAGCACTTCTTCGACGCTGCGGTGCAAGCGATGAATTTCGTCGATAAATAAAATGTCGCCATCCTGTAAGTTGGTAAGCAAACTTGCCAGGTCGCCGGCGCGTTCGATCGCCGGGCCGCTGGTAATGCGAATTTGGGCGCCCATTTCGTTGGCAATCACGCTTGCCATGGTGGTTTTGCCGAGTCCTGGTGGGCCATACAGCAATACGTGGTCAAGTGGTTCGCCGCGCTTTCGAGCCGCGTCGATAGCGAGTTGCAAATTAAGCTTGAGGCGGTCCTGACCAATATAGCTGGCAAAATCACGCGGCCGGAGCGTGACTTCGAGCTCTTGTTCACCCGCGTCGCTGTCATCATCGTGCACCGTGGTGCTTACAATGCGGTCAATCATAGTTTGCCCTTCAATGCCAGTTTTACGCGTGCTTCGGTTGGCAAACTTGCGTCAATATTTTTTACTGCCAGCGCCGCGTCTTGCGGTGAATATCCGAGTGCCACGAGTGCTTCGGCCGCTTCGTCTTGCAGTGCTACGGCGTCGCTTTGCAGCAACCCGGTGGTTGCCAAATCCACGCCAGCCAGCCCCACCTTATCTTTCAAATCGACCACCAATCGCTCGGCCACTCGCTTACCCACGCCATTTGCCTGCTGGATAAACTTTACATCGCCACCCGCCAAAGCAGTACGTACCGCTTGTTCACTCCCAATGCTCAACACATTAAGCGCCATGCGCGGCCCCACACCATTGACGTCAAGTAATTGCTGGAACAATTGCTTAGTTGTGAGCGAGGTAAAACCAAACAGATCGTGCGACTGCTCACGAATGTGCTCATAAATATATACTTTAGCGGTTGCGCCCGTTGCTAGACTACCGGCATCATCAAGGGTCATAAACAGGCCATAGCCCACGCCCCGTACCTCCAGCACAACTACGTCTGCAATTTTTTCGGCAATCCGGCCAGTCAATGTCGCAATCATCATGTAGTAGTATAGCAGCTCCTGCCTAGGCTATTCGCGCATTCATGCTGTGGGTGATCGCTGCGGCGAGCGCGTCGGCAGCGTCATCGGGTTTGGGAATTTCTTTGAGCTGCAAAATCACTCGTACCATTTCCTGCATTTGTTTTTTATCGGCTTTACCGTAGCCGGTAATCGCTTGTTTGATTTGCATTGGCGTGTACTCAAACAGCGGTAAACCGGCTTGTTGGCCACACAACAAAACCACACCGCGCGCCTGGGCGACGGTCATGGCAGTCGTAACATTACGCGCAAAGAATAATTTTTCGACCGACATCACCTGTGGCTTCGTTTGCACGATAATATCGGTTAATTCTTCATAAATGGTGAGTAAGCGAACAGCGTCGTCTTCTTTGACGGGTGTACGGATAACGCCCGCATCTACAATCTGGGCTTTTCCGTTGCTCGCTTCGATAATTCCAAAGCCCAAAATGCCGGTTCCGGGATCAATTCCTATAATTCGCATACGTTTAGTATAAAATAAATCACATGAGTACACGAGAATTTCGGAACGATGACTTCCGCATGCTGTCGCGCCCAGATTATTTTGCGCTACTGGCCAAAGAACTCTCCCGGTTACATACCGGTGATCGCGCCGTGGTAATGACCATGGGCCTCACGCCGACCACGCCAGAAGTTGGTGCGGTGGTAACGAGCATGAATCAAGCTGCCAAACAAGGCGCCGATGTTTCGCTCATCATGGATGCCTTTGACTTTTTGATCAATGGTGATACCAAAGTACCCGGGCCGCTGTGGCTCAGTTCACGGCTCGATTTCGATCGCCGCATGTGGGAGCCGTTCAACGCTAAACTGAAGACTTTGCAGCAATTTAGTTTGAATGGTGTGCGGCACACGGTTACGAACCAACCCGGCAAGACATTCGTATGGCCGTTTGTAGGACGTTCGCATATCAAAGTTGCGATAGTAAACGACGTAATATATATGGGTGGCTGCAATTTGAATAATCCTCATGAACTCGACATTATGTTGCGTTGGCACGATCCTAAAACTGCCAATTGGTTGTACCAACTCCTTCTCGATATCGAAAAAGTCGGCAGTGTCCGGAAAAGCTTGCACGACAAAGATATCATGCGGAAGCTCGGCAGTAAAACAACCTTGTACATCGACGCCGGCGTGCAGAAGCAATCGGCAATTTTTGATGAAGCACTGAGCATGATCGACAACGCCAAAGAATGGATTGTGTTTACCAGCCAATATTTTGCGCCCGGTCTCGGTATAAAAGCGCTCGACCGCGCGCTGAAACGCGGCGTTAAAATCACCTATTATTACAGCCACCACAGTATGCACGGGCCCATCGAAGGCCCCTTGCACCGTATCGCTCAATGGCGCGAACGGCGGCGGCTCCCTGCTGCGTTATTTGAAAAACGCCTGCCCAAAGGCCAGCATTTGCACGCCAAAATTCTGGCAACCGAAAACGGCGTGTTGATCGGCAGCCACAACTACGGCGACATGGGCGTGAACTCCGGCACGGCCGAAATTGCAATGAAACGCAACGACGTAGCTTTCGGCAAGCGGGCAGTTGCGTTTATCGAAAACCTGATCAACGAAGAAAAAACCATCAATAAACGGGAAAAGCATTAGGCACTTTTGGTCCGGCGAGTGCCATTGCTAGGTGCTCGGGTTCGGCGGGAATGATCATGTGTGCATAATATTGGAAGTTGGTGTCTAAACCATCGCGCGCATCAAGCGTAGGACTGATCAGCCCAGAGCTATACACTCGTTTTGTTCGTCCTGCCCAAGCAATCTCCTCGGCCACACGAACACCAATATACTCGCCATCCGTGATTTCTGGCCGTGGCTGCCCAACCACATACACGAAATCACTGTTATCAATTGCGTGCAGAAAAACGAGTTCTAAAAAATCTCCTACTTCGGTTTCTGACAGTTTTTTGCCCCAACGCTTTTCCATGAGTTCGAGACTTGCAGCGTCTTCGTCAAGTACCTCGAAAGTATTGGCGTAATGCGTAATTTCATTGCCGTGCGGCGCCAACACATGCAGACCGGCATTTGTCAGTCTGGTGCGATATTGTTTAATTCGGGGCCAGGCTTTGAACGTACCGAGTACGACAACTTTCGGATCAGGTGTTTCAACATCTTCATACTGCGCCAAAAGCTCTGGTGTGTACTGTTGGATCCGCTCAATCATGCGCATGATTATACGTCAAGTAATTCTTCGGGGATGTCGAAATTGACGTGCGTGTTGACGACGTCGTCGATGGCTTCGAGCGCGTCCATGAGACGCATAATTTTACCGGCGGTTGCGGCGTCGGTAACTTCGACGGTGGTGTTCGGAATATAGGTGAGTTCGGCCTCGGTGATGTGGTAGCCGGCTTCTTTCATGGCATCGCGGACTTTGGCAAGTTCGGTTGCGGGCGTATAAATAATGGAATCGCCGGCTTCTTCCTGCACGTCGTCAGCGCCGGCGTCCACGGCAGCGAGCAGTACTTCATCGCCAGTTGCGCCCGAAATGCGGATCATTCCTTTGTGGTCAAACTGAAACGCCACGGCACCCTTTTCGGCGATGTTACCACCGTGTTTGCTAAATGCTAAGCGCACATCGGGATACGTGCGGTTGATATTATCGGTGGCGCATTCCACCAAAATTGCGACACCGCCCGGACCGTACCCTTCGTACAAAATTTCGTGTAATTGCGCGGCATTTTTATCGGCCACCCGTTGAATGGCACGATCGATATTGTTAAGCGGCATGTTGGCGGCTTTTGCCTTGTCGATCGCCAGGCGCAGCGCAAAGTTCATCTCCGGATCTGTTCCAGCGCGGGCGGCGATAGCGATTGCGTTACCAAGTTTGGTAAACAATGCGCCGCGGGCGGCGTCTTTCGCACCTTTTTCGCGTTTGATGGTAGACCATTTTGAGTGACCGGACATTGCTACGTTCCTTCCGTTTTTTCTGCTATCTTATCTGTTATTATAGCACTTTTCGGCGGGTGGCGCCACAAAACCCCCAGTAACAATCCAACAACACCATATGCGGCGATCATTTGCCACAGCGGGAACCCGATATGCTCGATAAATGTGTGTGGAATTTGACTGAGTACCCGTGCCGCATCAAGCATATACGTCAGCACATAGCGCGCCGGCAGAGCCACAAGCCCGGCGAAATTCGGCAGCCACATACCAGCGAGCCCTGCCACCAGCGCCAGCAGCATAGCAAGCGGCACCAAAGCTACCACCAGCACATTTGCCAAGAGCGAAATAAGCGACATCTGTCCGAAAATATACAGCACATACGGCAAGGTACATATTTCCGCGCACAGACTTTCAAATAAAATTGCCACGAGTATGTGCGGGTTACGACTCCGAAACAGACGACGGCTTACCAGCGGTGCCAATAGCATTACACCGACGAATGCCAGAAACGACAAGTACCAACTTACGTTTCCCCACACGTACAGTGGATTTACAAAAGCCGTAATCGCGGCCGCCAAAAGCAATAAAGTGACGGGCTTGAAAGTCCGACCGTAATACCACGCCACAATACCTACCAGGCTCACGATTGCCGCGCGAACAATTGAAGGACTCGATCCGGTTAACACTACGAAAAGTCCGATAAACACCCCAAACAAAACTGTCGCCTGGAACTTAGAACGCTTGCCAACCAACCGGCGCGCCGCCTGTAAAATGATCGTCAGATTATAGCCCGACACCGCGATTACATGTACCAGCCCGACGTGCGTTAGTTGCGTCGCAACGTCGGCTGGTAACGTGCTGCGCTGCCCAATCAAAACACCCAGTCCAAACGACGCGGCCGGTTCCGGCAGAGCCGACATCACACCCGCTGCAAACTTTCGGCGCACCGTATCGAGCCAAGAATCGTGATGGCTCAACACCGTTATCGCGGCAAAGCTCATCCTTGCCTGATTGCCGCCGAGTGTCGGATATAAACTGCCATACAAACGCACTTCGTCACCACGAAAAATAGCATTCGTGCCAAATCCACCGACTGAAATTGTTCCCACCAAAGGCTGCGCACGAGGCGAAACCAGCCGCACATGTCCCACGGTTGTGGTGAGTTGCTTGTGCTCATCATAGGTTGCATCACCAAGGGACATCCCGACCAACACCACTTTTTGTTTGAATAATACCTCATACGCAAGCACCTGCCGCTGGTACGAGTGTCCGCGCCATATACCAAACCCAAAGCAGCAAAGCGCCGCGCACAACAAAACTCGCACGTTCTGCGCGGAGCAGCGCACGAGACCGAGCGGTGCCAAAAACATGAGCCACCAAAGCCACCACGTCCCGGGTTTTTGCGCAACAAAAATACCAATTACAAACGCCGCACAAGCAAACGCAATAATCGCCGGACGACGAAAGCGATACGGGGGTAGCCGCTTCATAGATTTCATAGCGCCGGCATTGTAACAGCAAGTGCCCGTCCTGTTCGATCAAAATCATCTGTGATCGTTTCCATAGATCGCACGCGCTTCATGGCTTACGGTCATGGATGGGGACATGAGGGACCCGGAGTTCATAATTATAAGGAGGTGTCATTATGAAAAATGTAACTGCACAGCGATCTGAGTATCGCTCAAGCCTATTTGGGAATTTTTTTGCAAATCTAGCGGCAATGCTGGTCGGCATCCCAATCTCGGTGGCCACCGTAACCGCAATCGTGCACGCACAAACCGGGCAGTTGACACAAGCAGCGCAAGCAGCCGTTCAGAATGCTCAAGTTATGCCAGCAGCGCAACAATCTGCTTATTCGGCTCCGATGAATAGCAGTTGTAGCGCACCAGCAGCAACTCAGGTTTCTGCCGATCAAACCACGCCAACTACAACCCAAACCGCCATGGCGAGCACCAGTCCATGGGGTGGCAGCGGCAGTGGATCACCCTTTAGTACCGCAGGTTATCACTACGCAGCGAGTGCCAGCAACGCCCTCGCCCAAAATATTTCTAATGTAACGAACAACACAACCACCACGACCAACATTAACAGCAACAACACGGTCGGTTCGTACAACTCGAAAGTTAACACGCACGTTAAGAACACTACTGTCTCTAACGTGAATAGCTTTAATAAAGATTCGGGCAACACCAAAGTCGTCAACGTCAACAGCTTCAATCATGTGAACGTCGATAAAACAACCACTATCAACAAGAACAGCAACAATACCAACTCGGGCAACAGCGTGGTGGTCGTTACCAAAGATTCAGGTAACACAACGACGATTAACAAAGACAACGGCAACACGATGAACGTCAATTCGGGAAACACGGTGAACAAAGACTCCAACAACACCACTGATGTCGATACCACCGTCAATAACACGACGACCAATACCGATAATTCAACGAACGTCAACAGTAACAATACGAACGATAGCAACAACAGCCATTCGGTTGTTATCTAGCCGCGCTACGGCAAAACAGCTCCAACCACTAGGAGGCTCCCCCGAGCCTCCTAGTATTGTGTTTCCGTATTCAAGGGCACAGGCCTTTCGGCCGGCGCAACGAGAACCGTCCTGCCATACGAAAGCGAGATGGGAAGCTGATCCTCACCCTGTACTTCTTCGGCAGCTTCTATGGCGGTGATCGGGCTGAGATCTTCGTTAAAAATATGCACGACATGTCCGACCGGGCCCTCGCCTTGATCCGGATCGGTTCGTTCCGAGCAATGTTGTTCATAAATGGCGTAAGCAACGGCACGTGCCGAGGTAGAACTGGGCTCGGCTATTGCCGTAGCAACCAGTCTATTTTTTGCTCCTTCGCAGATAGACACGCCTAGCGGTGCCGTATAAAACATGCATGCCCTGCCGAGACAATTGACCGACTGTTCTGACGGGATCCTATTAACGGTATTCTGGCATTTTTCAGTACTCGACATATATATCCTCTAAAAATAAAATGCGTTCGGTTACCCGCACGCATTTATGTATTCGATTGTGGAGGGCCCACTGGGACTCGAACCCAGGACACCCTGCTTAAAAGGCAGGTGCTCTAACCGGCTGAGCTATGGGCCCCCATCGGCTTCGTATCGACCGGTGGTCCGGGACGCGAAAACACCTTATTTTAGCGCTTTTTGGGGCAAATTGTCAATGTTTAAACCGAATGGCGAGCAGATATCGTTCACCGAGGCACATCGGAAGCGCCAAGTATGCTATAAAAAAACATACTTGGTGACCCGCAAGTGCCATGGGGACGATATCTGCGAGCCTATTCGGGTACTATAGTTATCCTCGATGTTTACTTCCAGACCCCTCAATCGATTTAATGCTGCGGCGCTGCGTCCACAAGAAAATCAAACTCACCAGTGCTGTTACCCCGACAGCCAGTGCTTCTGCTCGGCTCAATTGCTTCCAAAAGGAACCAGACTCGATAGCCTTACGGAGTCCAGGCGTAAACAGCGGTACGCCCATAAGTGTTGCCAGTAGTCCCACGCCCATCGAAGGCAATATATTGATAAGTTTCTTAATTTTGCCACGAACACTGCCAATCATAATAAAAGTCGATGCTACCGCCGGAGCAAGCAGCAGGCCCAGCTGCAACATGCTTTTGTTGAGCTCGCTGAGATGCGGTGAAAGCGTCGTGAGGCCCGAAATCGCCTCGGTACCAACGTATTGCACGAGCACTTGGCCCAAGCATAAACTCAGGAAAACTACGGCCGCGTTCACACCGAATATCGTAAACACCACCAGCGGTGCAAACAGAGAAATCAGCAGCGGTATATCATGCGCCATATGCCCTTATGATAGCACCAAGCGCTGCAAAAACGTAAGCGTTACCGTCGGCTAGGCGCCCACACGGTCCTTACGATTTCGCTGGTTGGCGTTTCGTTCGATATATTCGATAATTTTCACCGCCACGTTGCGGTTGGTGAGCATTTCGGGGGTTTTGAGGCTTGCCGATGAGTTCACTTCGAGCACCAATGGTCCGCGTTCGCTGCGCATCATGTCAACGCCGCAAAAACTGAGGCCCATGGCTTTGGCCGCTTTTACCGCGGTGCGTTCTTCTTCGGCCGTGAGCTTAACCGGTACGCCAACGCCGCCTTGGTGTGTATTTGAGCGGAAGTCATCGTCTAAACTTTGGCGTTTTACACTCGCTACCACTTGCCGGCCAACAACGAGCGCACGGATGTCCTCACCGGCAGATTCTTTGATGAACTCCTGCACCAAAAAGCTCACACCCTCAACGTAAAAGGCCTGCATTACCGCCTTGGCGGCTTTGGTGGTTTCGGCGAGCACAACGCCATTGCCATGCGTGCCGCGGGCGACCTTAACAATCAAGGGCGCGCCACCAGCTTTTACAATCACGTCTTCTAAATCAGCGGTTTCGTGAGCGAACACGGTTTTGGGCACACCAACATCGGCTTTTGCCAGCAACTGATATGAGCGCAGTTTGTTGCGTGAGCGGTCGATCGCAATTGATTTATTTGTGGTGTACACATCCTGCATTTCAAACTGCCTGACCACCGCACAACCATATTTGGTATAACTTTGGGCGATACGGGGAATAATTGCGTCGAACGTGTCGAGCACTTTTCCCTTGTAATACACCACCGGATTACCCTTTTCGACGGCCATATAACACTTCGCGTAGTTGATAACTTTTACTTCGTGCCCGCGCGCTTCGGCTTCCTCTTTGAGTCGCTTAGTCGTATAGTTTGCGGCGCCACGTGATAAAATTCCAATTCTCATAGCACCTCCTTAAGATTTTTCTTTCAACTTTGATTGCAGATCATCAATTCGTTTTCTCTCTGCATCATATAGGGTTTTGCCCTTTTTTACATCCACAATAAATTTGCCAAGCAAAATATTGCGGCCCACCAAAATCGGATATACCTGCGTCGCACGGTTCGTGAGCGTGAATGATGCACGCACTTTTTTGCCCTTTAATTTGATAAGCAATTTTACTTTGTAACGTCGTTCGATCATGCCGTTCGAACTTGCCACCATTTGCTCGGCAAAATCAGTAAAGGCTGCTTCTTTACCGGTGTAAAATGCGCTGGATTCGTCAAAAAACGTAAAATATAAGGTGTCGTTCACGACATGAATGTTGCTGGCCCAGAGCGCCGAAGTCCGTGCGCCCGTATCAATCCGAGCCGGGATCTTTTCCAAGTCGAATTCAGGGAAGCTTACTTCTTCCGCGCGACCCACGATACGCTGTTTCTTCTCTGCTGAATCCATGACTACTAACTTCTAACAATATCCTGTAGTATATAACAAATAATGAGGGGATCTGATGTATCTGCTACTCGGCCGCTTCAACAAATTGTTTACTGCATACTGCGAAGCACACCAGATTCCATATTATATAATAAATGATCTAAAATCTCAATCGTCTTTTGGTCAGTCCGTTGATTTTGCCGATAAAAAAGCTCTGTACGCCGCTATTGACGCCTTGCCCGTCGCACCAACCTGCGTGTTTACTATGTACGAACAGTACATACCGATCGCCGCCGACGTGAATGCATACTTGGGCCTCACCCATGCTTTAAGTCCCGAAGCTGCACGCAAAAGCACCGATAAAATCTTGATGCGCCAGGCATTTGCCACCGCCCAAGCGCCGATTTCTCCGGCCTTTACGCTGGCAGAAACATGGGAAGACGTACGGGCTTTCGCCGAAAAATATAAGTTCCCGCTCATTCTTAAACCGGCTAATCTGTCGAAAAGCTTGCTTATTACGCGCTGCGATTCCATGAATGAGCTTCTGGCCGCCTGGGAACAAACCAGCCGTGAAGCACCGGCTTTGTACGAACGATTTACCGACGGTTTGACGCCACGCTTTATTTTGGAACAATTCATGCCGGGAAGCGTGCACACGGTGATGGGTTTTGTAGACAAAGACGGAACCATTGCTTTGGCCGACGGCATCGTAGACAACGTTACTGCCGAGGAAGCAGGGTTCCACGATAGTTTCATTTTTAGCCGCACCCTGCCATCTGGCTTGCCTGTCGCCGACCAGGAAGCTTTGCTTGCATGTGCGCGGCTCGGCATGGAAACGTTGGGATTGCGGTCTTGCGCCGCGCATATTGAACTCGTCCGTACCGCAAATGGACCGCGATTGATCGAAATCGGTGCGCGTGTCGGCGGCTATCGCACTGTCATGTACAACCAAGCCAGCGGCATCGACGTCGTGGGCGCTTGTCTGCAAGTATATAACGGTACCTTGCCCGATCTCACCCCACGCAAACATGCATTTTATCGGGCAATCGAGATTTTCCCAGAACATAAGGGCACGTTCGCACAAGCAGAGAACTTTGAAATCGCACAGAAATTACCGAGCATTTTATCGGCTCGCATTATGCGCGAAATAGGCGAGACCATCGGCAAAGCCGCAGAAGGATTCAAAGCAGCGATCGTCCTCGAACTCGCCAACGAATCCGAAACGCAGATCGCCGAGGATTACGAATACATTCGCAAAAACGTCCGCGTGGTGGTGCGATAATTACGAGAGTGCGATTACTGCTGCGTTTTGGCAAGCAAGTGATCGACAATAGCACCCGCAACATCAAAGCCGGTGTTCATTTGGTTGCGTGCAAAGTTGCAGGGGAAGTTAACTTCGGCGATATAGGCATCACCTTTTTCGTCGACTAATAGATCGACACCGCCGAATTCCAGGCCCAACGCTTTTACCGCAGCAGCCGCAAGATCAAAGTACTGCTGATTTTCACCGGTCTGCGCGTATGGCTCGACTTTGGGCGTCGCAACCGCGTTCGTACGAAAATCGTCTGGCTGCGGGAAGTAACGAATCGCGTCAACTACTTGATTGCCAATAACCACCATGCGCAAGTGCGTGGCTGCATGAATAAATTTGCGTAGCGCAAACAACGTCGTTTTATCCGACGCAACATAGCCGAGTACCGACCTGAGCGACTCCATCGAGTCCAAACGCAACACCGATGCACCATGACTACCGCCACTGCCCTTTAAAATAACCGGAAATCCGCCGAGTTTTTCCACATAGCTTGCCAGATGTTCATCCTGACCCTTACCCACATTCAGCACGGTAGGGATGATGGGCAAGTCGGCGCGCGAAAGCCGCTCGGTCGCACTCCACGGGAACATCCGACGATAAAGGTTTGCCGAATCAATATACAATGATGCGACTCCCTCCTGCATCAACATGGCCTCGAGGAGTACGGTGCGCCGCGTGGTGGCCACGCGATACAATAGGGCCGGTGTTTCGATCATCGTCGTTTTATCTTGGCCGTAATCGAAAGAAGTGGCTTCGAGTAAGACAAACTCCAGCCCGCGCTGTTCGCAAGCTTGCCGTAAATAATCGACGCATTCTTGGTTGTGACCCTTTTTTTCGTCAGATACTAAACAATAAAATTTCATGATACATCCTTAATTTTTGCTTGCACGAATGCCGCGTATTTTGCTATTTTCTCACGCTGGAATAAGCCGGAAAAGATGGCCGGTGTATGGTTAACCTCTAAAACATATGGTTTGCCCGTCTGCTTGTCTACCAGAATATCAACGCCGCCAATCTCTCGGCCGAACACTTCCATAGTTCGCCGCGCTAATTCCAGATGCTCGGGGTTGCAATCCGCGAGCGGAATCATCGTACCTTGCCCGCCCTGGGTAGAGTTATTCAAATGCGTGTCATCACTTGCCGCGCGGCGGTGGAACGCAAGCTGCTCATCGCCCAAATATAAGAACCGAAAATCGCCGTCGTTTGGCAGGAACGGCTGCAATATATAAGCACGCCTTTCGCCGTCCTTCAAAATTGCCGTGTATTCGTCCCAATTTTTTACCAAGTGGTTGTTGAGGCCTTTTGTTCCGTCGTTGGACTTCATGATAAATGGCGGCTGCACAAATTTCTGAGCCGCCTCAAGGTGTCCTGCATTATCCCAAACGGCAAGCGTGTCCGGCACCGGAATATCGCCCAGCGCAAACAAAACCATCTGTGAAATTTTACTAAACGCCGTACCCTGCACATCGGACTCGCACACCCAGGTTATTTTGTGGTGGTTCAAGTACAGCGCTACCGCCATGAAGTGATCCCGCGCAAAATGCACATTAAGAAAATGTACCAAGGCGTAAGCTGTTAGATCGTATCCGTTGCGTAAATCTTGGATGGCTACGACGCCGTCTTTTACCTGAATGCTTATATCGTCTACCGCTGCAGCAAAGTACCGTGTGTTTTCATTCGCGAGGGCTTCGCAGGCGCGCAAAAGGTTTTGTTCGTGAGCCGTGCCTGTAAATTGCCCTCGGCGCGTCGTAGTAAGTAACAGAACTTTTTTATGCATACATGTTCCTCTTAAAGTTCTGATTATTTTTGCCAAAAATGTTTCTTGCCGCCAAGCGAATCAAATTGCTCGAGTAAAGCACGCTGTTCTTTGCTGATGTTTTGCGGCGTCTCGACCACAATCGTTACAATGTGTGCACCCCGAGTATTACCCCGTAAATGCGGCACGCCATGCCCGCTAAGCTTAAAGTCGGTGCCACTCTGGGTGCCGGCTGGAATTTTCATACGCACCAAACCATCCACGGTTTCCACATCGATTTCCGTTCCCAGCGCCGCCTGCACCATATCAACATGTTCTTCACTGAGGATAAGATCACTTTCGCGAGTGAATTTTTTGTGCGCTTTTACGCGAACATTTACATATAAATCACCTTTTGGACCGTTGGCTACTGCTTCACCGTGTTCGCGCAAACGAATCGTTGCACCGTCGTCAATACCGGCTGGAATTTTCAGCGTGATGTCTTGGCTTTTTCGTACCGTACCTTTGCCGCGGCATACGCTACAAACTTTTTCAGGCACTTTACCTTTGCCGCGACAAGTCGGACAGGGAGTTGCCTGCTGGATATTCCCAAAGATGGTTTTTACTACACTCACTACTTGGCCCGCGCCTTTACAGGTGTCACAGGTTTTGAGCTCATAACCGGGCTCGGCTGTGGTGCCTTTACAATGTTCGCAGGTATCTTCAAGATCGAGATGTACCGTCTTTTCAGTGCCAAAAATGGCTTCCCCGAAAGTAATTTCAACGCGTGCTTCTACGTCACGCCCCCGTGCTTGGCCACGACGCCCTTGACCCTGGCCGCCGCCAAAGAAACTTTCAAAAATATCGCCAAGTCCGAGATCGCCAAAATCAAAGTTTACGTTCTGACCACCCGCGCCGCCAAAGCCGCCAAACGGATTGCCGTCACTCGCAGCACTGCCGCCCACGCCCGCATGACCAAATTGATCATAGCGCTGCCGCTTTGAGGGGTCTTTGAGCACTTCGTAAGCTTCATTCACCTCTTTGAATTTGGTTTCGTCGCCGCCTTCTTTGTCCGGATGATATTGAATAGCCTGACGCCGAAACGCCTTCTTGATCTCGTCGGCGCTCGCGTCTTTGCCTACTCCTAAAACTTCGTAGTAATCTCGTTTTGCCATAGTACCCTACTATTTTACGCTATTATTCCACCAAAAGAGCGGGATTATTTATTGCTGCGGCCAGTCGCGTGAGGTCGAGTCTGAAGGTTGGCTACCAGTACCCGCAACGTGAGGCTGTTGTTCCATCCAGCCCAAGTAGCCTTGAACCGCTGCCGCTTGGTTATACTTTCCATCGGGCTTACCAAATTCGGTTCGGGGGTCGAACGGCACCGTCTTCTCTCCTCTTGGTTCTGCTTCACCTCCGCCCACCGGTTCCATTGCTTGCGTGGGCTCCGCAGGAGCTTCTACGATTGCTGCTTTCGCCATACGTGTAGTCAGTTCGGGCTCTGGCTCAACTGGCTTGGGCTCGCGGAGTGCATGACGCGCCGCAATCATTTCTGCTGCAGCATCTGGGTTGATTGCTGCCATGGCAGCTTCGACTTCTTCGGCATTTCCGCCTTTTTCACCAAGTTTGATAAGGGCAGCATGTGCTAACTTCAAACGTGCTTCGGCTTGTTCTAACGTTTTACGCTGCGTCTGCTCCAGCTCCTGTAAACGCAATATCGTCTGGCGTCGGTTGTTGAGCTCTTGGATGGCCCTTTGGTTGCTGTTAGCTAAGGCAGCGGCTTCCTCGCGGAGTGCATCGATTGCTTCACGCGCCCTGGTTTCTTCCTCGACTAAGTCACGACGAAAGTTCTCTTCAAATTCGGTCAACTGATCTTCCGGATCGCCCGCTTCTCGCATGTTTTCGAAGATTTCAGCAAGTCTTTCACCTCGTCGACGCAGGGTCTGCGGTTCTCCGGGCACTCGCTCTGGTGGATCGACCGCTTCAACGCTGACACCATCGACTCCACCTTCTACGACTGGTTCTAATACATTTGGTTCTACAGGCGCACCTTGACTTAGTGCTTCGTCGCCCTTACGTTCTTCGCTCATGTTCTGGAATACTGTACTTTCTGCCGCACTGGAATTTACTGAAATTTAGCTACGGGCCTTACTTGTCTTCTTCGACAACTTCGCCTTCGACCGTATCTTTCTTGTCCTTCTTGTCTTTTTTGTCAGACTGTTCGGACTTTTCAGAAGTGTCGTCTGATGCGTCTCCGTCGGCAGCTTCATTCTTTTCGGCTTGTTCGTACATTTTGGCGCCAATCGGCATCAATTTGTCGTTCAAATCCTTGGCTGCTGCTTCGAGCGCATCTTTGTCGGCTTTATCGTTACCAGCCACCTTTTTAGCATCTTCCACGGCGATTGTCAAGGTCTTCTGGTCGTCTTCGCTCAACTTCTCCTTGTAATCACGGCTCATTTTCTCGGCTTGGTAAATGCTGTTGTCGAGCAAATTTCGAGCTTCAACCGCTTCGCGCTTTTTCTTGTCTTCGTCGGCGTTGGCTTCAGCTTCTTTGGCCATTTTTTCGACATCGGCTTTGTCGAGGTTTCCACTGCCCGAGATAGTAACCGATTGTTCTTTGCCCGAACCTTTGTCTTTGGCCGTGACATTCAGGATACCGTTAGCGTCGATGTTAAACGTAACTTCGATCTGCGGTACACCGCGTGGTGCCGATGGAATCCCATCAAGGATAAATCGGGCGAGCGATTTGTTGTCATTAGCCATGCCGCGCTCACCTTGCAGTACGTGCACTTCTACCTGTGGTTGATTGTCGGCGGCGGTGCTGAATACTTCGCTTTTGCTTGTTGGGATGGTGGTGTTGCGCTCGATGAGCTTGGTCATCACGCCGCCCATCGTCTCAATGCCGAGACTCAAAGGTGTTACGTCGAGGAGCAGCACATCTTTCACATCGCCCTGCAGTACGCCACCTTGGATGGCTGCGCCAACCGCAACGACTTCATCGGGGTTTACGCCCTTCATCGGGTCTTTGCCGAAGATCTTCTTTACTTTTTCTTGTACAGCCGGCATGCGCGTCATACCACCGACCAGCACTACGGCGTCGATGTCTTTGGCGCTCAATTTGGCGTCTTTCAAAGCTTTTTCACAAGGCTCAGCGGTCTTGTCGATTAGATCTACTACCAATTGCTCCAGTTTTGCCCGCGTCAGTTTGTGCTCAAAGTGCTTCGGACCATCGGCATCGGCGGTCAAGAATGGCAGGTTGATGTCGACCTCTTGCGCTGTTGAAAGCTCAATTTTAGCTTTTTCGGCTTCGTCGCGGAGGCGTTGCATGGCAGCTTTGTCGTCGGTAATGTCAATGCCGTGCTCTTTTTTGAATTCGTCGGCAAAGTAGTTAACGATCGTACGGTCGAAGTCGGCACCACCCAGGTGTGTGTCGCCATTGGTTGACTTTACTTCGAATACACCGTCGCCGAGTTCCAAAATCGAAACGTCGAACGTACCACCACCGAGGTCGTATACGGCGATCTTTTCGTCTTTTTTGTCGCCCTTATCGAGGCCATATGCCAAAGCGGCAGCAGTCGGCTCGTTGATGATGCGCTTTACTTCAAGCCCGGCAATCTTACCGGCGTCTTTGGTGGCCTGGCGCTGTGAGTCGTCAAAGTAGGCAGGAACGGTGATCACTGCTTCGGAGACGCTGTCGCCCAAGAAGCTTTCGGCGTCAGCCTTCAGCTTGCTTAGCACCATCGCGCTAATTTCTTCCGGGCTGTATTCTTTGTCGCCCATCTTGACCTTGACGGCCGAACCGCTTTTGACGATTTCGTAACCCATAAGTTTCAGGTCGCGTTGGACTTCTTTATCTTCCCAGCGGCGGCCGATAAGGCGTTTTACTTCATAAATAGTGTTTTTGGCGTTGGTAACTTGTTGGCGGCGCGCAACTTGGCCCACCAATCGCTCACCATTTTTGTTGATCGCAACGACCGAAGGAGTCGTGCGGTTACCTTCTGAGTTCGCAATAATTTCCGGCTTGCCACTTTGCATGACCGCCATCGCTGAGTTCGTAGTTCCCAGGTCAATACCAATGATTTTTCCCATAGATTTTGTCCTTTCTTGTTAGCAAAAATATATTTCAGGTGCTTGTACTTACTAGCATAAAAAATTAGCACTCGCATGTCAAGAGTGCCAACTTTGACTACTGCATGGTGACTTCAACCATCGCGTGACGGATAACTTCGTCACCAAATGCGTAGCCGGCTTGCAGCTCTTTGCTCACCATTTCCTGCGTGCCGCCGTCATCATCTTTTACGACAACCGCTTCGTGCCACCGAGGGTCAAATGGCTCGCCGGTGGTTTTAATGCGCGTCACACCCATATCGGTAAGTGTTTTATTGAACTGCGCCACGATTGCTTCGACGCCTTTCACATAGTCATTACCCGTGAGATCCGCCGGAACGTGCTGCAAAGCGCGCTCAAAATTGTCAATAACCGGCAGTAATTCGCGGACGATGTTCGCTTTTACGGTGTTTTTGAGGTTAGCAATTTGCTCCTCGTGACGACGCCGCATGTTAACAGCATCGGCGCGTTCACGCTGAACCGCCGTAGTCAATTCATCGACTTTATTCTGGAGCATCATCATGTTGTCGATGGTCTTAGAAGGTTTTGCTTTGGGGTCTTCCGATTGTTTAGTCATTATTACCTCGCTTAAAAGTCACTTTGAACAGATCAACAAACCATGAAATTATAAATACGAAAAAGGCGACCACTTGATCAAGCATAGAGTGCACCCTCTAAAGCTTCGCCGGCATGGCGTACTAATTGCATGACATCTTTATAACTTTGACGGGTCGGGCCAAGCACGCCGATGTAACTGTTGTCGCTGTAGGGGCTGTGAAAACGGCTGATGATTAGCGAACATCCCGCTGAGCGGCCAATCGGATTCTCACGACCGATATATACACTGAGCGGTTCATTAGGTGCGGCCTCACGAAGCCATGGCTCGAGGTTATCGAGCAACTGCGCAACTTGTTTTACTTGGTCGCTGTGCATAAATTCTGGCTGCCCAAACAGATTAGAAAGCCCACTCATATATAACTGGTTCCCGATGGTCGCTAAGCCCAGGTTATGGGTAAGTTCTACCAGTGTATCAACGGCATTACGAATGGTGCGTTCCGGCATACCACCATCTTGCACACGAGCCGAAAGTGCGCGCTCTCCACGATGCTCGCGGCGTTCAGACGGCAGTTGCGAAATCGCTTCCTCGCTCGAAGCTTCGCTTAAAGTATTGACGTAAAAACGATATCCTTTGTCCGTCGGGACGCGGCCGGCGCTCGTATGCGGCTGAGCGATAAATTGCATGCGCTCCAGCTCTGCCATTTCAGCGCGAATGGTGGCCGAACTCACCCCGAATAGCTTTGCTAAGGTAATCGAACCGACTGGCGCAGCGACTTCGGCGTATTGTTCGACGATGGCGCAGAGGATCTGCTTTTGGCGATTAGTCATACTGCTACTCCTTGTAGTATTAGCATCAGCATTCTGGACTCATCATACGACGGCTAGCACTCCTACGTCAAGAGTGCTAGCTATACACGGGCATCGGTTTGTGCAGTAGCAGGTGGAAGAATTGCTTCAAGCCGGTCGAGCAGTGTTTGCATGAGCGCAAGCGCCTGCGGATCCCGGCGCGGCACATTAGTTTCGTTGTGCGCCAAGATGTCTACTTCTTCAATGGCGGTGTTGAGGTCGTCATTGATCACCAGCGAGAAATATTCTGCCTGCTGGACAAATCGCAACTCCTGTTCGGCAATGCGCATGCGTCGCTCGATATCCTCACTATGCGATTGATCATCGCCATATCGTGACAGCAATCGTTGCTGCCAAGCCTCAAAACTTGGCGGCAGGATAAAGATTGGCCGGAGCGTCGGAGTGAGCGCAGCATATTCCGATACGCCGTGCACTTCGACATCACTGAGCGCAATTTTGCCCTCGTCGTGCGCTTTTTGCACTTCGTCTATGGTCGTACCATACACATTATCGTTATAGACTTTTACTTCAATATAGGCCTTTGCGTCGATAAGCTCCGCTGCTTTTTTAAAATCAATGAAGTAATATTCCACACCGTTTTGCTCTTTAACACCGGAGTTCTCACGCATTGGCCGCGTGGTGTGCGAAACAATCGCCCGATACTCCCCCGTCTGGAGTAGCCGTGATACGATTGTGTCCTTGCCAGCGCCCGATATCCCTACAACCAGGGCAATCGGCGTCGTACGTAAAATAGCAATGGTCTTCTCGCCGGGCTCGTACTCGGCGATTTTCTTACGGAGTTCGTCGTCAATCATTGATTTAAATATACACGATTTTTTCTAGTGTCGCAGCCTTTCATATCACCGGTCTCCCATACAGCGGTTGGTGCGGCGGGATATCGGGCAGTCGGCCTGCGCTCGTTATCGGCCCATTAACCACCCCGTTGTTACCGTTACCGGAACTATCCAACGCGAGCGCACCGCTCCGTTCATCGAAGTTGAGCGTGCAGATTGCGCTGGCGGGCACGGTTCCCACAGTGTATAGATTGGTGACATCACTCGCCGTCCAGAGCATATTCGCAAACACAAACTGATCAACCAGCCCGATAAAAGATGTTCCGTTCGTGAAACTTGCCTTGCCGAGGGTAAGCGTTTGCCCGGTTGCTGCGTTCAATGTATGAGTAGTATCGGTTGCTACCGCCGTACCGTTTATATACATTGTCGTATTATTAGGAGCACAGGTGACTACGACGTGCACCCAAGTTGCGAGTGAAAAAGTGGTAGCCGGTGCAAGGCTAATTACCGCTGTACCGCTGGCATTTGATCCTATGAACGTCAGCTTCGTTGTGGTGCCATTTTCTTGCAGCTCAAAGCCGCCGCCACCGCTCGTACGCCAGGAAAGTAATCGCTGAAAGCTGGCAGTAGCATGCATTTTGAACCAAAACCCGAAGCTAAAGCTTGCTGCGGGAACGAGTCCGGGGATTGTCACATTGTCAAAAGTGCTACCACCGCGCAACCCAAGACTTCGTCCCGCATCCTGCAAGCTAGGAGTGCGCGAAACGCCGGGCCTTACCAACAGAGCCCATGGTGGCGAATCGCGCACGAACGCCGCCCCTGTTATACCACCATTGTTATTGGTCCCGCTATAGTCGCGAGCTAAAGCACCTCCGCCTTCGTTCAATCGCCACCATAAAATGTTGCCGTTATTCGAGATTGTTTGGCCATTATAGAGGTTCAGAATTTCTCCCGCAGTGAGTGCGCGCGTGCAAAAGAAGGCATTGGAAAGTAAGCCGATGTAGTTGCGATAAAAGGTCGAGCCGTTTACATCGGTTGTGCCACCTACCGTCGTGAATCCACTTGGTGTAGTGGGCGTTTGCGTGGTGCTCACTCCCATATTTTGGCCATTAAGAAATAGCTGCATCGTCCCGTTCGCACGGACCACTACCACCTGGAACCACCCTCCCACCGGCGCGGTAATGCCGGTATTCACCGGCGTAACGCCATTAAAATTTAACCTGAATTGGCCACTCGCAATTTGAAGCGCAAAACCATTAAAATTACTCACTGTGTCGTTAATGCCATTAGAAATAAGCGTGTAAATGCCGCTGCCGGCTATGGTGAGTTTCGCCCAAATACCCATCGAAAAGTTATCAACAGCCGCAGCGATCAAGGGCACCTTTACTCCTGCTCCCGCACTTCCATCCAGTGAAAGACATGCGCCACTCCGGAGTAAGGCAAGACTTGCATTACTCATTCGTACCACCTCCGACCTGCAGTAAGCGGCTGGAATAATCTTCGAAAATCGCCGGTTGATAGATGCGCACCCCATACGTTATCGGAGGTAGCAAGGTTGTTATAGAAGATATGATCGTACGTGAAGTAAAACGCCCGGCCAATGCCGCTGGCCGCGATATCTTGCGCGCGGTTAGCAACCAGTACCGCAATTTGTTCGTCGGGCAGATTTTGAACTTGCGGCCACAAATTAGCTATGTTCCATTCTGATAGATATGCTTTATTCCCAAAAGTAGAGACAAATGTCGCAAGGTCGGCTTTAAACAAATTTGGGAATGGTTCGTACAAATCAAGGCCCACCGTATCGAGATCACCCAGCCCCTCGGTATACCAAGGAGTTTGACTGCCCTGCGCAATAGAAAGAGTAGTTGCGCCTGTAAAACCCGCACTTTTAACAGCGGTGGCGAGGGAGCGAATATTACTGCGCTGCTGGGCGTCAGTAAGGCTGGCATCGTGTTTGTGATCTAATTCGTTGCACACAAATAACTCATCGACACCGTTAGCCTGTGCCCACGCTGCGTTCGAAACTACAGCTGCCTGATAATTCGGCCAGTTGGCTGCGGTAAGAACGGTATTAGTACTTGTAAGCCCCCACGACACTCGAAAGCCGGCCGCCTTGGCCATCACCACCACCTTGCGCATGAGATCAATCTGCGCCTGCGGAAAGTTCCAGTCCGGCAATGCAATACGCACATTACTCGTAAATCTTCGAATATTTCTGAGGTCGTTCGCAATCGTCGCAGTTTGATCGGCACTCGGAACATAGCCAAGAAGACTGTTGCCGTAATTCATGCCGAGCCAGCTGTATTTCATCAATCTTCCTATAAATATTGAATATTAACGTCGTGGTCTGCTGCGGTTGCCGCAGTAAAAGCCGTACGAGTACTGGAGACACCCCAGGCTACTCCCGTATTCAAGTAATATCCGTTCATACCAAAAAACAGATTAGGAAGCTGCAACACGCCCGGATTGGTTCCGCTGCCTGCGGGAATAGGGAACGACCATACTGGCACTGCATTTGTCGCAGGCACGCCCGAACTGTTAAAAACTTGGAAGTAGCGAAGCGCGGCATTTTGATTGGTAACATACGCGCCAAAAAAGATACCTGGAATCGCTTTAAGATTCGCAGCCGCTACTGTACCAAAAGCCACTGCAGCCGACACGGTGTAGGCGCTGGAAAGCACCGGTTTTTGTGTTATGCCCATGACATTGTTAGTAGCGTCTTCTCCTGCAATACCCGTAGCGAGGGAGGCAAGCAAGTTTCCATGGATATCAAACTGCGCATCAACGCGTTGTCCATCGCTAAAAGTTGGTTGTGATGCCCGATACACCCCACCGATTTTCACGGGGTTACCACTGTCAGGCGAACCGGAACCGGTATTACCCTGCACCGTCCCTTGTGCACCACCACTGTCATAAATAGGATCACCAGCTGCGCAGTCATAGATGATCTGCAATTTATCACTGTTCGTCATACTCGCCGTATTGTATGTAAGCGTAATGATATTCCCCGCTACCGTGCCACCAAGCGCCGCATTATTAAACTGATAAATAATCGTGTTGGAGGTAACGTTAGTAATGAGTAGCAGGCGATCAAGGCTCACCGCTGAAAAATCGCCGAAAGTAATAGTTCGGGCCGCCGCATTGAAGACATAGTTTTTGATAATTTGTTTCATTACAGGGCCACACTTAAAGCCAATGCGTCACGGGCGTTTATTTTGCTCAACAGATTGGTATCTATATAGGTTTTGACGGCTTTTTGAGAAGCAATCCTACTGTCGCTACTAGCTGCAAGCAAGCCATCGGTATCTATATCGGTCAGCTTAACCTGGGCGTCGTTCGTGACATTACTTAATCCGACCATGCTTTTGGTGATCGCCGTCCAACCAAACCCACTGCTTTGCCCGGTATCCGAGATTAAAGATAGTCCTGAACTAGGTGGTACCTGCAACAACAACGACAGTTTGTGAGTACCGTCTGCATTATGTTGTTGCAGCAAAAAATCATTGAGTATTGTACCCCATTGCGTGGCATCACCACCGGGCGTAGGCAAACGCGACATAGACCCTCCTTTACGGGGGTAATTGACTATTTCTTCGGCCTTCAAATTGGCTCGCGCATAAAGTAACCTAGGTTGCCTCGACGTGCAAGCTTTTTCTTATGCTTTTTTTGAAAGTTCGTGTCGCAGTTTGGCAAGAATTAACTCTAACACCGAGCGTGCTGTGGATATCTCGTGAGACGAAATCGCGCCCGGATCGTGAATAATATGGAGTAATCGCGCCGTGGAAGCTTCCAAATCATCATTAATCACAAACTCAATGTGTGGATCATGCAACGCAAATTCGAGCGAATGGATCACCTCGGTCATACGCTTTTTATATAACTCCGGACCAAATTCATGCGAACGAAGATGTTGCTGCCACACCTCATAACTTTCGGGCACGATATAGAGTGTGCGAAACGATTTGAATGGCAGTTTGCGAAGCGGCGCCACTGCATCAGCCCAGAGGGTCATCACCGCATAGCCGTCGGTTGCATAATTTTCGATGTGCGAAGCATATATATCACCACTGTTACTCGGCGCGTATTGCACATATTCGCGGCGTTCAATTGCCACTACTATGTCATCGCGGCTGCGAAAAAAATAGTGTTTGCCATTAATTTCGCCCGGCCGCATTGCACGGCTCACATCACTCACGACCACATGGAGTGAATCGTCTTGCGTGGTAGCCCGATTTATCAGCGTGGTTTTGCCCGCACCGCTTGGCCCGACGATCGCAATCAAATCCACCTTTTGTAAGATGGAAAGGACAGTGCTGTTCGGCTGATAGGTGCTCGGGTCTTGCATTCACCCCATTTAACCCCGTTTGGCGCTCGGGGTAAAGCCGCTCAGCGAATTTTTTGGTTGTATTTTTGTGCAAGCGCCGCAACGTCAGGAACGCCAAACCGTTTGGCATCCGTAATAAACTTCGCCGCTTGCTCGGGCATGTCGGCTTCGAGCCGCTCGAGGAAATTCTCATAACCGTTAAAAATCGGCTGCTTAGAGTGAAATCGATCGGCGTAACAAATAATTTCGGCTTCGATAGTTTTCGGTATATAATCGCGCCGCGGCAAGGGCCAGACACGAGCGGTATCGGTGGCAATTTCCTGCTTGCTAAGGCCCAGTAACAGATGATTTTCGACCGCTTCCGCAATACGCAAATCAAATCCTTCGTCGGCAATCAGTCGCGCACCAAGCAGCGCATGCATGGGGTAATAACCATAGCCGTCAGTGTGGCCTTGGTCATCAAAGAAAGGATACGAGCCGATATCGTGCAAGAGCGCGGCTGCTCGCAGAACCTTGCGGTCCACCGGTTCATTTACGGTATCGGCGCATTGCAGCGCAATCTCGCACACAATTTGGCAGTGGGTAAACACTAAGTCAAACAGATCTGCCTTTGCGAAACCGGCATAGCGTTTGTGCAGTGCAATAATGGTTTCGGTATCAGGAATCATATTAATCCCGTTTGAGCATCACCGTAAAAGCTTCGGCCGGGATGTCGACTTTGCCGAAGCGCTTCAAGCGTTTTTTACCTTTGGCTTGTTTGGCAAGCACCTTTTTCTTACGCGAAACGTCGCCGCCGTACAAACCGATGGTGACGTCTTTGCGATACGCGCTGATGTCTTCACGGGCAATAAATTTGCCGCCAATTGCCGCTTGGAGTGCCACCGGAAACTGCTGGCGCGGAATAACGTCTTTGAGTTTTTGCACGATTTCGCGGCCGATGCGGGCCGATTCACTGCGGTGTACCATAACGCTCAGCGCATCAACGCGATCGCCGGCGACGTAAAAATCAACGCGCACCAAGTCTTCGGCGCGGTAATCCGCCAGCTCATAATTGAACGATCCGTAGCCGCTCGTGAGGCTTTTGAGTTGGTCGTAAAAATCGGTGAGCAAATTGGCGAGCGGCGCTTCAAAACTTACCAGTGCCCGCTCATCGATATAGCTGAGGTTTTTGTGAATGCCGCGCTTGCCCGAAATAAGCTGGATCACCGAACCCACATATTCTTTTGGTACGACGATTTCGCCTTTGATCCACGGCTCCCGAATTTCGAGAATCTTGGCCGGGTCAGGTAAGTCGGCCGCACTTTTAATATCGATGTCTTCGCCCGAATTCAGGCTAATTTGGTAATCGGTTGAGGGGTTGGTAACGATCAGCTCAAGATTATATTCGCGCTCCAGCCGTTCGCGCACGATGTCCATGTGGAGTAAACCCAGGAACCCGATGCGCACGCCAAACCCAAGCACCGGCGAATTCTCCGGCTCAAATTGCAGCGCCGAGTCGCTCAAGCTGAGCTTTTCGATAGCATCTTTGAGCTCCTGGTAAAACTCGTTCGATTCAGGAAAGAAACCCGCGTACACAAACGGCTTAACGTCTTGATAACCGGGCAGTGCCGTAAGATCACCGGCACGCGCGTTTTGCAGCGTTACCGTGTCGCCCACGCGTGCTTCGCGGGTTGATTTCAGGTTAGTTACAATGTAGCCGATCTCGCCAGTTTTGAGTTCTGTAGCCGGAGTCATATCAGGCTTTAGTGCGCCGACTTCGAGTGCCAAGCCTTTGGCATTCGTCGCCATCATGGTAATTGCCGCATTCTTTTTGATGGCGCCATCCACAATACGCACATACAAAATTACACCGCGGTAATCATCATAATAACTGTCGAAAATGAGGGCGCGCGTAGAGGTTTCACTCGTTCCGGTAGGTGCCGGTACGTCGGCGATAACTCGGTCGAGTACCGCCGGCACACCCTCGCCGGTTTTAGCCGAGATCAGCAAAATATCTTCTTTTTTGCAGCCCAAAAGACTGATAATTTCAGCACTTACCCGGTCCACATCGGCAGCCGGTAAATCGATTTTGTTGAGAACCGGAATAATCTGCAGCTCGGCCGCCATCGCTAAATACACATTGGCCAGTGTTTGCGCCTGCATACCCTGAGTGGCATCAACCACCAGTACAGCGCCTTCGCATGCCTCGAGGCTGCGCGAAACTTCATAGCTAAAGTCGACATGCCCTGGCGTGTCGATCAAGTTCAGTTGGTAGCCCTTGTATTCCATCCGCACCGGCTGCAGTTTGATGGTGATGCCGCGCTCGCGCTCCAAATCCATGCGATCAAGCAATTGCTCTTTCATGAGTCGTTTTTCGATGGTGCCGGTCATTTCGAGCATGCGATCGGCCAGCGTCGATTTGCCGTGGTCGATGTGCGCAATAATACAGAAGTTGCGGATATGGTCTTGATTCATTACTTCAGATTATAACAGAGGTAGGGTCAAGAACCTAGCTGCGCTTACGTACTAATACTGAATCTTGATCGGCTTGAAAATAATCTTACGGAGGCGTTTGAATAACGGCCGCACTTCTTCGAGTCCAAACAGTGAAGAAAGCAGCACATGCACCGCCATAACGGTTCCCGAAATCACCAAAATCTTTGAGCCTAAGGTTACGATACCGCGGTCGCCCAGTCCCAGTGGGAACAGCGAGACCATAATGAATCCGGTGAGCGCACTAAATCCCGTCACGGAAATAATACGAAAACACCCGCCCCAGAACCTTATGTCAAATAATCGTTTATCGCGGATCAACATTACAATCGCCAGAATAATAACTTCAATCATAGCCACCACCGACTGGCTGAGCGCCAAACCGGCCACGCCATACGCACTCGGCCGAGCCCAGACATTCGCCAGGAACACGTTGAGCGCAATGGTGAAAATTGAAATAAAAAGTGGCGTTTTACTGTCTTTTTGTGCATAAAACCAGCGCGAAATTTGCGCATACATGATGCGGAAAAAGATGGCGATGGTTAGATATCCAAAGATCAACGAAATATCGGCAGAGCCTTTTTTAAAAATCAAACGCGCCAAGTATCCTCGGCAAAAATAACAGATCACAACAACGGGCAGCGTGATCCAAATCATGGCACGAAGCACGCGTAAGAAGTCTCGGTTAAACAGATCGCGGCGACCTTGCGCTAAACGGTTCGTAAGGCCCGGAAACGCCGCAGTCGAGATTGCCGTGCCGATTAACATGATCGGTGCAGTTTGCAGCACGAACGCGTTGCTGTAGTTCGTGATGGCACCAGAGCCCATGCGCGTTGCAAAGTTTGTTTCAATAACTGATTGTACTTGGTCGATACCTTGGTCGACCGAGCGGGCCGGCAGCTGATGCAAAATCGTCCTAAAATCGCGACTCCGAAACATAATTTTTGGATACCAACGAAAATTAAGCCCGACCAAACCAATCATCACCACCAATAGCTGCAACACCCCGCCGATCAAAGCGCCCAAACCCAATCCAGTGAGACCCATGCTGTGCCGGAACAGATAAATACTCAAAATAATCGAGACGTTATAAAACAGCGGTGCAATCGCAAAGAAGAAGAACTTTCCGTAGGTTTGCTGCAGGCTGCTCAAAATACCCGATACCGTAAACAAAAACGGGCTTAGCGCCAAGAAGCGCATAATGACTACTGCATGGTGCAGCTGTTCGGGACCCAGTTTTGGCGCTACCAGATTATGAATCAACGGTTCGGCAAAGATAAAAATAAACACACCTACCACCAACATGATGATACTAAGCAAGTTAAGTAAGCTTGAAGTCAGCTCAGCAATGCCTTTGCGGTCGTTTTTATGCAGCCGTTCGGCGAGCACCGGCATGAAAGCTACGCCCAAAGCGCCAGCTGCTAAGGTGTAAAAGAAAAGATCGGGGATTTTGAACGCCGCGAAGTAAGCATCCGTACTGTTTACACCGTCAATCGGAAAGTTAGCGTTTACTAATTGTGTTCGCAAAAATCCCAATGCCTGACCGAGAAGCGCTGTGCCCATCAATAACACTGCGGTGTTGCCGAGTGAAATCCTGGGTTTGGCTTGCTTCGCCGGTTTTTCTTCTTGCATCAAAAATTGCGTGTTCTTGTTTAGATCTTTCGAGGTTGTTACAAAGTGCGAGGTGCACAAATACGTGCGTCAACAATTTGAACCCGCCCTAGACACTAACTATACACAAGTTTTAAGCAGTAGCCTACCCGTTTTTCAGGATATAGCGGGGTCTTTAGATGCCGATAAAGCCTAGTACAATGCAGCTTCTTTTGGCATGTGCGTGCCGTGCAAGACTTCTTTGACCTCATCGGCCTCAACCGTCTCTTTTTCAAGCAAGCGATCCTTGAGCGCAGTCAGAGGTTTGATGTTGGCTTTTATCACTTCGCGGGCGCGTTTTGCAGCTTCGGTAATAAGCGCCTCTACTTCGTCGTCAATCACTTTGGCAGTTTCATCAGAGTATTCGCGCTCGTGTACCAAACGATCGAGCATCATGCCGTCTTCACTGTGGAATACCTGATCGCGAAGTTTCTTACCCATACCTTGGTTGATCACCATGTCGCGGGCAAGCTCAGCCGCTTTTTGCAAGTCGCTGCCGGCGCCTGTTGTAACGCGTTCCGAGCCATATATGACTTCTTCGGCGATACGCCCACCAAGCATCCGTGCCAATACATCTTTGAATTCGATAATTGAGTGGTAACTCTTGTCTTCCGGCGGAATGAACCATGTCACGCCCCCCGTGCCACCACGCGGAATGATTGTAACTTTGTGCACGACATCACTATCCGGCAATACGTGACCGACAATCGCATGTCCGGCCTCGTGAAACGCAGTGATTTCCTTTTCTTTCTCGCTCATCACCTTGCTCTTGCGCTCTGGACCGATGGCGACTTTTTCGAACGCCTCGGTTACGTCAGATTGATTGATCTCACGACGATTACTGCGAGCGGCAATAATAGCGGCTTCGTTGGCGATGTTCGCAAGGTCTGCACCTGATGAACCAGCCGACTTGGCAGCCAAAGAGTCGAGGTCAACGTGTTTATCCAGTGGTTTTTTAGCAAAGTGAACTTTCAAAATAGCTTCGCGGTCTTTACGATCAGGCAAACCGATATTGACGCGGCGGTCAAAGCGTCCCGGACGGAGCAAAGCGGGATCGAGTACATCGGCGCGGTTTGTCGCAGCCAATACAATCACATTTTGACCTTGTTCGAATCCGTCCATCTCAACCAAAATTTGGTTCAACGTCTGTTCCCGTTCGTCGTGTCCACCACCCATACCAGAGCCACGGCGGCGACCAACGGCATCAATTTCATCCACAAAGATGATACACGGTGCGTTCTTTTTGGCTTTTGCAAACAAGTCGCGGACGCGGCTGGCACCAACACCCACAAACATTTCGACAAATTCCGAACCCGAAATGCTAAAGAACGGCACGTTGGCTTCGCCGGCGACAGCGCGAGCAAGCATCGTTTTACCGGTGCCCGGAGGACCGATCAGCAAAACACCTTTTGGAATACGCGCACCGACGTTTGCGAATTTCTTGGGGAACTTCAAGAATTCAACCACTTCTTGCAAGTCTTGCTTGGCTTCGTTGCTGCCGGCGATGTCGGTAAACATCACTTTGTCTTTTTCATTGCCGTATAAGCGAGCGCGGCTTTTGCCAAAGCTCATCGCTTGATTGCCTTGGCCCTGCGCGCTGCGGAGCATAAAGTACAAAACCAAACTAATGATCAATACGGGCAACAGTGTTAAACCGATGCTCGCAAGCGTCGAACCGGTGGATGAATTCGGCTTGGCCGAAACTTCGACCTTCGAGTAGTTGAGCCCTTCATCTTTCAGCGTTGCATTGGGCTCGGTATAGGCCTTGAGCGTGGCATGGTCATCACCCTTTTGGGTAATACTCAGCTGGTTGCCGCTGATTTCCATTTTTTGATATTTACCATCGTTGGCGTCTTGAACTGCCTGCGTGATGGGGATAGTTTGTAGCGTGTTCGATTGGCCGTACGCCGCAAAAACTATCAGTGCGAATAAAATAAGAAGCGCGACAAAGCCAGCGTTGCGGAATCCACGATTTCCACCACTACTACTCTTGCCGTTCCTCGAGCGAAATGATTTTTGATTGTTCTCCATACTCCAGCATTATACACTGGTTAGCGGTTTTTACGAGGAGACCTTTTCACGTAATTCCAGCGAATGTTTGCCGACATGCAATAACAGATCGGCATTGATGTCCGAAACCTTGCCCGGAACCGCGACTTTTGCCGCAATGACGAGTCGTTCGATAAGTCGTTTGTCAAAATCCCGCACATTGTGAGCGCGTAGCCAAGTTGCCAGAACCTCGCGCGAAACTTGGTGCGGCAACATAATAAACCACTGACGATCCATGCTATTGCCGCCGCGTTTTATAAGTTCATCGAGCATGCTGTCGATGGCTCCATTCGAGGTTTCGGCGTGTGCCACAAACGCAGCGAGCTCTGCTTTTTGCCGTGCATTCAGCCGCGGCATGATTTGCCGGCGAATAAAGTTTCGCGTGTAGGTTTCGTCGGTGTTTGTACTGTCTTCGTGCCATTTTATATGATGCTCTTGCGCGTAAGCCAAAATTTCGTCTTTATATATATGAAGAAGGGGCCGAACGAGGTCGGCAGTGGATTGCAGCGCACTCAGGCCCTTGCGCCCCGTGCCGCGTATAAGGTTAAAAATAGCTGTTTCGAGCACATCGTCTTTGTGATGTGCAGTGATGATCCCTGCGGCATTTTGTTCTTTTTGCACTTGCCGCAAGAAGTTATAGCGCACGGTTCGCGCCGTAGCTTCGCTCACTCCAACTCCTAAATTGCCGTGCTTATACACAAAGGGCAAGCCGTATTTTTCGGCGGTGGTTTCGACGAGCTTACGGTCTTGGTCAGAATCTTTACGGATGCCATGTTCAAAATGTGCAACGATTAATTCCACATCGGGCAAGCCTCGCAGAATGTCGAGCAAAACCATCGAGTCCACGCCGCCCGAAACCGCGACAACATATTTTCCTGGTGCCAAATGCACTTTCATGCTGTAATTGTAGCAGCTATGAAGGAAGTTGTTTTCGCCACCAGCAGTGTTATTAAATATAGCGTTGCGCGTGATGTCCTGGCGCAATCCGGCATCACCTTGGTGCGTGAAGACCTGGACGTACCCGAAATCCAAGGCGAGGATGGCGAAATTATCGCCCGCAACAAAGCCGAAAAAGCCTTTCAAAAACTTGGCAAACCGGTAATCATCACCGACGATACCTGGATGATTCCCGGCCTCAACGGCTTTCCCGGCGCCTACATGAAATCAATGAATGAATGGCTGATGCCAGAGGATTGGCTCCGCCTGACCGACACGCTTGCCGACCGGCGCATCATCTTACGCCAGTTCGCCGTCTACCAGGATGAACAGGTGCAAAAAGTTTTCGTTGGTGACGTTGAGGGCATATTACTGCACGAAATCCGCGGCAAAACCAAACACCCCCACTGCACTATTATTTCTTTCGATGGCGGTAAACACAGCGACGCTGAATTCCACGAACAAGGCTTATCTGGTACGAAAGATTCACGCACCGTATGGGACGAGCTCGGCCCCTGGCTCAAAACCTATCTTACAAGCTAGAAATACTAGTCAACAGCTCAAAAACGTGGTATATTCTCCCTGTTGTTCCGTTTCCTAGAAACCACGGAAACACGATATGGCGGCGTAGCTCAGCTGGTTAGAGCACAGGACTCATAAGCCTGGGGTCACAAGTTCAAGTCTTGTCGCCGCTACCACATTGATCGAATCAGGACGGCTTTTTGGTCGTCTTTTTTGTATGCTTTTATTGCGGCCCGCCGTCCATATCCGATGTTACTACTGCTCAGCCGGCGGCTGTGCTTCGGGCGGCATCGGCTGGGGAGGCTCATTAATAACACAATCGGGCGCCGCTTTTGCACGGATAGCATCCATAATACTGGCGTCGCCGTGGGCCGTCGCACTTCGTAAAACATCCATCCCATTAATGGAACATGCACCCACCTTACAGGCACGCAAAAGATCCAGGGACCCTGCCTGTTCTTGTTTCGTCGGACTAAATTTACACTCTGGATTAGTCATAGTCTACTCCTTAAGTTCAGTATTGTATTAAAACATGATTTTAGAAATAAATAAAGCTGCCGTTCGCTCGATATCGTTCTGCTATCATAAGTTACATGATCAAACTGGTGCTTTTCGATGCTGTCGGCGTGTTGTTTCCCCTCAATAAAGTAGTCGGTGACGACCTTTCCGCCGCCTTCAATTTGTCCGAAACACAGCTAAAGCACATGTGGGACGAGTTATATCCCGACTACACCATAGGTAAGCTCTCCACTGAGCAATTCCTCGACCGGTTTGCCGAAATCTATAATCTGCCGCGTGAAAAAGTTACCGAATCAGTATTTTTAGAAAGTTTCTTGCGAGCACTCACCCCAATGCCCGGGATGCAAGAGCTGCTGCAAAAATTGCACAAAGCCGGCGTGCGCATGGCGATGCTCTCCGATACCACACCGATGTTCGCCTATGTCCGCCGTAACTGGATTTTCAGCGAATTCTTCGACCACATCTTTTTGTCGTTCGAAATCGGCCACAAGAAACCGGATAAGGCAGCGTTCCAAGCGGTCATTGACCACTATCAACTTCAGCCGAACGAGTTTTTCTTTGTCGACGATAACGAACAAAACGTAGTAGCCGCACAGCACCTTGGCCTCCAGGCCGTGCAATTCACCACCGCCGAAACACTCGCGCAGAAGCTCGCGCAAGTCCAGGTGTTAGAATCGTAAACTTATTTCTCGGTGACTGATTCCAAAACAAGTTTGAGCTGTGCGTAATCGGCATTGGCCTGTATTTTATCCAATGTGGTTGGCGCGGCGTCGTTTGCCGTGCCCGAAAAGATAGTCGTCATGCCGAAGTACTGCCCCGCGTGTTTGGAAAGTTTAACCCAATGGTAATTCGCTTTGTCTTTGTTGAGTGAAACCGTCACGTCGTTAATGGCGTTTTTGTCGTTCTTGAGACTGCCGTAAGTCAAATACGCCGGTTGTCCCAAAATAGTAATCGGTTCAGTCACGGGCCAGGCTTCGTCGCTGCCCTGAGTATCACTCGTAGCGACTTTTAGTTGAATCAGCCAGCCGCTTGGCGCCGTTAAATCAACCACTTGCTCGTTCGAGTTATCATTGTTAACCTGTATCGTCCACTGGGAGGGATATTTAAAGCTCGCCGAAGTACCGATGTCGGCCGTTTTCCAGCTTGAGTAAGGATCAGCCTTGGTTTTGTCCGAATTGTTAGGATTGTTTTCATTTTTTGCCGGAGTCGTGGTGCCCGCATTCGACCCTGATTTTTTGTTTTGATGCTTATACACGAACACACCAGCGCCTACCAAAATAACCAAAATTATGAGGACAATAACACCTTCGACGGCACTGAATCCCTTTTGGTTTTTTATTTTTTTCATGTATGTTCCTTCACTCTTGCTTAAGATTGCTTTTATCATAGGCCGTTACATACGCTTATACAAGCGTTTTTTACATCATTTTCTTGAGGCAGAATGCTTTATACTGCGAAGACTAATGTAGGAGGAACGTATCATGTCTGATGTTATCAAGTCCCAATTACGCGAAGCCTTAATACCGGTATTTACTGAAAAAATCCCAAGTGATGAACGAGTGAGTGGCCTATTCGCGGCACTGAACAACGATCCTGAACGTCGCGATCCGCATATCACATTGCTTGCCGGAGCACTGGGCGGCTTGATAGCTGGTCATGAAGTTAATTATGGCGCGCTCGCGCACTGGCACCAAGATATACCAGTTACCCCAGAACAATTCGAATTGGTAGTCGGCCATCTCGTAGACGGTTTAACCGCATACGATCAGGCCAATGAAACGACGTTTGCGGGGCAACTCATGGATGCCTATGGACCGGTCAAAGATTACATTGAGGACGCAATAGTGAATGGACCCGCGCCCGACAATCCTCCTGCTGCCTAAATCTAAAGGAGTAAGCGTTACGCTACAGCCACGCGCTTGAGTAATGCGCGAAGTGTTTGCTGTTCGTCATCGCTAAATTGCGCACAGCCACAGAGTGCAGGCAAATCAACCATAATGTTGTCCATAATTTTTTGCCCTTTCGTGGTGAGCGAGAGAAGTTTCGTGCGTCGGTCTGACTCACACGATTCACGCGTCACAAGATCTTGTGCGATCAAACGATCAACCATCCCCGTAGCCGTCGACGCATCACAATGCACAGAACCCGCCAGTTGACCCATGGTGTTTGCGCCATGCCAAATGTTATACATGGTGTGCAGCTGGCTGAGGGTGAGGTCATGCGCATCGGCCGCGGTACTAAGCGCAAATTTTAATCGGCCTAAAACAGCGAGGAGCGCTTCGCAGGTCTGAACTTCTTCTGCCTTCATATTGCCATTATACTACGTAAAACAAATATTTGACAATACAAAGTATTTCGCTATACTTTGGTTGGTAATACAAAATATCCAGCAAAACGAAAGGTCATGCGTATGATTGAAAAAGTAAAACATAAAGGAATGGCGCTGGCTGTTTTGGCCGCTGCTCAGTTTATGGTCGTGCTTGATGCCACGATCGTGAACGTCGCGCTTCCCGCCGTTCAGAAAGCACTTGGCTTTGCCGATGCCGCCCAGCTCCAATGGGTTGTCACCGCATATGCTTTAGTGTTTGGCGGCTTCTTGCTGCTGGGCGGTCGTTTGGCCGACTTGTATGGGCGACGCCGCATGTTTATTGCCGGAATCGTGGTCTTCGCCATTGCTTCACTGCTTGGTGGAATTGCCCAAAATCCCGGCATGTTAATTACCTTCCGCGCTTTGCAAGGCTTGGGCGGTGCGTTGCTTGCACCCGCAGCTTTGTCACTCGTTTTGACCATCTTTAAAGAAGGTCATGAACGAAATCGCGCGCTTGGTATTTGGGGCATGATCGCCGGTGGTGGTGGCGCTGTGGGGCTGCTGCTCGGTGGTATTTTAACCCAGTACGTTGACTGGCGCTGGATCTTCTTTATTAACGTACCGATTGCCATTGGCGTGCTAATAGCCGCCATGAAGTACGTGCCAAAAAGCTTGCCGGCTGCCAAACAACGCATTGATTTCATAGGTGCGATCACGGTCACGGCCAGCCTGATGAGCTTTGTATTTGCCATGGCGCAAGCACCGGACAAGGGCTGGGGAAGCAGCATTGTGCTCGGTTCACTTGCTGCATCGATCGTACTGATGATCACTTTCATCATCAATGAAAAGCGTGCAAAACACCCGCTGATTCGTCTGGGTATTTTGCGACGCCGCAACGTAACCGGCGGCAACTTGGTGCAGTTATTCATGCCTGCTGCAGCGTTTAGCATGTTCTTCTACATGTCGATTTACTTGCAACAAGTCCTGCATTACTCACCCACCAAAACCGGTGCCGCAAACTTGCCATTTACCTTGGTAATGATTGTAGTTGCGGGTATTTTGTCGAAACGACTTACCAAACTCAACCCGAAAGCTGTCATCATTGGCGGCTCGGCGATGGTTGGTGTGGCGCTCTTGTACTACGCACGCATTCCAATTCACGGCAACTATCTTACTGATCTTTTGCCAGCCATCATAGTTATGGCAGCCGGTATGGCCGCCGTGTTCGTAACCGGTACGGTTGCTACGACAAATGGTCTGTCACATGAAGAATCAGGCTTAGTTTCCGGCCTTTTGAACACGTCACAGCAAATCGGTGGAGCACTTGGTCTTGCGATCTTGAGTGTGGTTTCAACTTCAGTTACCAAGCACGATCTCGCCAAAGCCCATGGCGATGCCGCTGCCATGGTGCCTGCGATGGTTCATGGATTCCAACGCGGTTTTATGGTCGCTGCCGGTTTCGCACTGATTGCCGCAATTGTGGCACTGACCGTGTTTAAGGTACACAAACCAACAGCACAAGATATGGCAAACGAAAGCGAAAACGAGGCCGAAGCCTTGGCTGCCATCCCTGGCGTATAAAAACAGAATATCCTGAAATTAAAGTGCCTGGTCGGTAGGAGGTGAGCCAGGCACTTTTTTCATGGTAACGGCGCAACCTTAACGCGAGATTAAACAAACTGCCGCTTCATGAGCCAATTATCTCTGTCATCTGGAAGGCAAGACGATTTTAGTCAACAGGCTCATGAAAGGAGGATTAACTTCTTCCGAGCTCCTGCTATTTCTCGACCAGTTTTCCATCTTGCAATTGAAAGGTGCGATCGGTTTTGCCGGCGATCGAAAGATCATGCGTCACCACCAAAATTGTAGTATTTTCGCTCCGCGCCAGCTCGTGTAACAGATCGAAAATGAGCTTGCCCGTTTGCGAATCGAGATTACCCGTAGGTTCGTCAGCCAAGATGAGTTTGGGGTGATTTGCCAGGGCGCGCGCAATCGACACGCGCTGTTGCTGACCACCACTCAACTTGCCGGGCTTACGCGCCATTTGATCGGCACTCAGGCCCACTTGCTCGAGCAATAATTTCGCCCGCTCAATGCGTTCTTTTTTGTTAACGCGTGCAAATTCCATGGGCAAAATAACATTTTCGAGCGCCGTTAAGTTTGGTACCAAATTGTAGTTTTGAAAAACAAATCCGATTTTGCGGCAACGATAGGTAATCAGCGCCCTGTCGTGCAATGTAGTGATGTCTTGCCCATCAACTGCAATCTTGCCAGCCGAGGGTTTATCGAGCGCGCCCAACAAACTGAGTAACGTTGATTTCCCGCTGCCGCTTTTGCCCACAATCGACGCAAACTGCCCCGACGGAACTTCAAGACTTATGCCGTCTACCGCGCGCACTGTAGTATCACCGGATTGAAACGTGCGCTCTACATCTGAAACTTGTAACATAGTACCTCCTTATTCCGTCCGCATAACTTCGGCGGGCCGAATTTTAGCAATAAAGAATGAAGCGAGCGCGCTGCCGACCAATGCGATGATGATCGCTGCAGCAAATCCGTAAGCAATAATGCTCCATCCGACCACCGCGTGGATATTCGAGAACGAATTGTGCAAACCACCGAGCGGTCCGCCATTCATGATGTGTACTGCGGTCGCGCCGCCCAAGTGACCTCCGCCGGGCGCGGGCGAACTTGTACTGTTATTGACCAGCAACTTTGTGATGGGATTTGCGGCCAGCACACCCAAGCCAATGCCGAGCACCGCACTCATTACCGTCAAGGTTGTGGCTTCGGTCATAAACTGACCAACAATATTTCTATTGGAAGCGCCGATGGCCTTGATCACACCAATCTCGCGGCGTCGCTCACGCACAATCATCACCATGGTCAGCAAAATAATCACGGCGCCAGCAATTACCGCACCCACCAAACTGTATAGCGAAATGGTCTGAATATTTTGCAGCGGCTGGATAGTTTGTTTGGCTTGCTCTGCACTGTTAGTGACATCAGCCGCAGAACCCAATGATTTTTTGACCGCGTTTGTCACGGCGTCGATGTTATTAACCGAGTCAACTGTGATGGTTGCACTGGTAATCGCATCTGCCTGGTTGGTTAGTTTTTGCACGGTTGCGAGCGGCATGATCACTTGATTGTTGCTAAAACTGTTGCCCGCATCAAAGATTCCGGCTACCGTGATCGTGGTGTTGTATGCCGTAAAAGTCGAACCTATCTGCAAATTGTTTTTGGTGGCCAGCGCCGAACCAACAAGCGCTACATTTTCCGTACTGGTCCCGGCAAATGCCTTGCCATTTTTGAGCGCAAAAGTACCGCCGCCTGGTGTGCCGGAAAGATCAGTCGGCGTAGTGGTACCAATCACCGTGATGGGAGGAGTAAAATTGGTCGTCTCGTGCTGCTGACCATCCGTACCAATGCTAATGCGCTGCTCGGCAAAGCCACTGTGCTCGGCAAATCGTTTGCCTAAATTGCCCGCTTCAAGCGCGGTTTTGAGGTCGGTTGCGTCGGAATCCAATCGATCCATCAACACTTCATTTACTTTACTCACGTGGTCGATTTTAGCAATCGGCGCCAATTGCGATGCGGGCAAGGCATTGCCCCCGCCATCAAAACCGCGCAGTCCCGCCGGCGAAACGCTCACCGTATTGCCAATCGAACTTTGTATTGATGTTATCTTTTGGCCGACAGCTTGATGCGCCACCAGCATAGAGAGCGACAGCCCGATACTCAAACTCAAAATTACGACAATCGAAACCGTGCGCACCACATTGCGAAACGCGTTTCGAATCCCCCTTGTTACGACATTCATAGTACATCCTTATTTACGTGATGGCTTGAATGTAGCACGAGTAGATTTAAAGCGAGCTTAAAGGCCTTTTATTGAGTAGCGACAGGGACAGTCAGGGTAAAAGTTGAACCTTTGCCCGGTGCACTTTTGACATGAATGGAGCCCTTGTGCTGCTCGATAATATGCCGTGCGATGGCCAATCCGAGCCCGTAACCAGATGTGGTTTGCTTGGTCCGCGACGCATCCACGCGGTAAAACCGATCAAAAATGTGCGGTAGTTGCTCGGCAGGAATACCCGTGCCGTGATCACGGACGGCGAGCTTGTGGGCGGTTGCCCCTTTTTCACTGGTAATGGTAACTTCGGATTTCTTGTCGCTATATTTAATAGCATTGTCGAGCAGCGCCACAACTACCTGGACAAGCGCATCTTTATCACCCATAACTTGCACATGCGGCACGGTTTCTTCGATGCTCACACGTTTGAGCTGTGCGGTTTTGAGCACGCGGTTTACTGCCTCGGTGACGATGTCGTCGAGCCACAGCGGCTGTACGTGCAATTGATCACCGCGCGCGAGACGCAACAGACCGTCGGATAGATCGCGCAGCCGCATGACTTCTTCTAGATTACTCGACAAGAGTTCTTTGGCGCGAGGGAGTGTTAAATTTTTACTGCGCAGTGCAACTTCGTTTTCGGTTTGAATAGCGGCTAGGGGCGTGCGCAGCTCGTGGCTGGCGTCGGAAGCAAATCGGCTTTGCGCCTCCAAAGCTCGTTCAATTGGGTTTAAAGTGCGACGCGCCAAATAATGACTCAGAAACGCCCCGCCCACCAAAGTTAACAAGTTAAGGAAAATTAATTTGGCGAGCAGATCGCCGCGGCCTTCGTTCACTCGTGTTTCAAAGAAGCGGCGATAACCACGAAAGTCCGGCGACGGTACAGCCGTAAAGCCGCTATCCAAAAGCACCGATTCGGTTGGCACTTGCCGCCCGAGCTCGTGCGCCGACGTTTTATAAAACACAAAACTAAAGCTCAAACTCATCACCATAATAATTGCCAAATACGACAGCGCCAGACGGCCTGTCGTGGCCGGCACCGCCATCGATACCGTCGTTTGCCGCGGTGCCCACCAGCGCGTCGGCACTCGCGCTGCCCAGACTGGACGACAGCCTGTCGACTCTGATCGATTGAAAGTCCGCGTAGTAGGTCCTGCCTTCAGCAGCTGTCTTTGCCGGCCCGAGCGAGGGATCGCCCACAGGGTTCCCGGCCCAGTCGCCGTTGGCAGGGCCGATCGTCGTGGTCTGGCCCCAAATGTTGAGATGAAGTCGCTGGTCCCTGCCTGGATCCGGAAGCGAGTCCGCATTGGTTACGTGCCGAAGGACCTTGCCATCGATGTAAAACGTGACCCAGCTGGGGAACCACTCGAACTTGTAGGTATGGTACTCGGCGTTCGGCAGTGGATTCGGTGAACAAATATTTATCGCGCCGTCGAGTTCGGGTCGTTCCAGGATCCAGATCAGCGAGCGGACGAAATCCCGCTCGTGAATCCATGAAACGTATTGCTTTCCGTCACCGGCTTTTCCGCCGAGCCCGCGTTTCACCAAGGTGCGCAGTGTGT
>Ga0207701_10000004_pt1 | contig 166162 bp, 122 predicted proteins | sample KBSSwiSSwithPhiX_FD_184294 | JGI IMG/M metagenome (GOLD analysis project Ga0207701, IMG submission 184294) | Switchgrass rhizosphere bulk soil microbial communities from Kellogg Biological Station, Michigan, USA, with PhiX - S5 (SPAdes) (version 2) | ecosystem: Environmental > Terrestrial >...
TCTCGGCCATCTGGTGACTACAGCTGTCGTCAGGCTAGCACTGACGACAGCTGTAGTCAACCACCCCAGCGCACCACCCCAGCGCGCCTGGACGGTGCGACGTGAAAAACCAAAATCGAAAAAGGTGGCTGGCACCTTTCCCTGAAAGGTGCCAGCCACCTTTTTCGATTTTCGTCTACCGCGTCAGCGCCGGACACGGCGTCACTGGCAAGAGGCCGCAGTCCGCAGTCGAAAGTGGCGATTATTGATGCTAATTTGAACTACTAGCAACCTGCACTTTCGGTATCCTCAAAGGTCGATACGAGCGCATGCCAACGTTCATCGCTCTCCTCCGCGCCGTCAACGTCGGCGGTACCGGCAAGCTGCCGATGACCGATCTCACCCGCCTGTGTTCCAAGGCAGGGTTCGACAATGTACAGACCTACATTGCCAGTGGCAATGTGGTTTTCGATTGCGACAAGCCGGCGGCCGAGATCAAAGCAGCGCTCGAAGCGGGTTTGAGGCGCTACGCCGGCAAGCCCGTCGGCGTCGTCGTACGAACGGGCCCGGAGATGGCGGCGGTGCTCGAAGCCAATCCATTTCGTGAGGCGCCGCCCAACCGTGCCGTTGCGATCTTTCTGGACGCCGCGCCGCCGAAAGATGCGCTGGACAAGATCAGTGGCCAGCAGGACGAGAAGGTTGCGCTCGGTCGCCGGGAGATCTACGTTTGGTATGGCGATGGCATGGCACGATCGAAGCTCAGGATCCCCGCCGCGGCGCAAGGCACCGCACGCAACATGAATACTGTGGCGAAGCTGGCCGCGATGGCGCGGCGAAGCTGATCATCGACCTCAAATCCCTGAATCCTCACGACTCGAAATTGATTCAGCGATTCGGGGATTCGCGGATAAAGGATTCGCGGATAAAGGATTCGCGGATTCAGGATGAGTGATCAGTGATCAGGGATTGATTAACCCTGTTGTCCGCTGATAATTCGTAGATAGGCGGTCCACGGTCCAACTTCGCCGGTGTACTGACGCGCGAGCACCCGCGAAATCTGTACGACGTGATCGAGGTCGTGCGCCACCCAGGTCGCGAGCAGTTGACGCAACGTCACACTGCCGAACGCGGGGTGTCGAACGCGCGAGCGTCACCGTGTTCCAGGATGATTTTTACGCGCGGCACCCAGTCGGTTCGCTCGCCATGGATCAAGTGTCCGACGACATCGAATGGGCTCCAGGTGCGGTCACCTTCGTTGGCGGCGATCCATCCGCCGGGAAGGCCGCGCAGCATGGCGTCGAGTGTGCCCGGCGTGCGGGCAAGAATAGCGACCCCTTCTTCCATCACGAACGGCCGTCGCGTGCGATCGGTTGGTACGTCTGTCATGTCCGGCGTCGACCTTTGATCATACGGTGAATTGACGCGAAGTGGAGATAATGCGCTGCCGTGGATCCTTCCGATTGACGGGGAGTAACCTCAATGATTCGATTGACCTCGCGGCTGCTCGCCGTACTCGCATTGCTCGGCGGATCCGTCTCGGCTCAGCGGGCCGTACCGATCCCGCAGCACCTCGTGTTCACGCCCTATCATGCGAGCGGGATCTATGAAGTCGGTGAAACCGTGGGTTGGACGGTGACGCCCGGTTCGCCGCCGCCAAGCGACAAATACAAATGGACGATTCGCCGAAACAACGCGACGGTGCTCAAAGAGGGCGCGCTGGATCTCGGGACCGGCCAGGCGACGATCGAAATCGTCGGCGATCAGCCCGGGATGATCTACGTCGCGGTCCAGGCATACGAGGATGTGAAATCCCCGGGCGCTCCGCCGTCCGGTGAGTCGCCTCGCTTCGTCGGTGGAAACGCCGGGCGCAACACCGGTTTCTATGCCGTCGGTGCCGCAGTGGCGCCGACCAGGATCGGATTGTCGACGCCTCGTCCCGCAGATTTCGACGCATTCTGGGAACGCAAGCTTTCGGCGCAGGCCACTATCCCGACCACCGCGACGCTCACCCGTGTGGAGACGCAAGAACCGGGCGTGGACATGAACATGTTCGAGCTCGAGGCGCTCGGTTCCAAAGCCCACGGTTACGTGGCGAAACCGGCACGCGAAGGCAAGTTTCCGGCGATCATCCAACTGCAGTACGCGGGGATCTACGCGCTCAACGCAGCCGCGGTCGCGCGTCGCGCGGCCGAAGGCTGGTTGATCATCAACGTCGATTCGCACGACAAGCTTCCGTCCGAACCATCCGGCAACGTGCCGCGCCCCTATCAGTCGGTCGGCAATACAGACCGCGAGCAGTCCTACTTCCTGAACATGTATCTCCGCGACGCTCGAGCGCTCGATTACCTGATCACACGACCCGACTGGGACGGGAAGACGATCGTCTTGACTGGCGGCAGCATGGGCGGCCAGCAGAGCCTCGCGCTTGCAGGCTTGCGACCGGAAAAGATCAGCGCCGTGCTGGTATGCGTACCTGCCGGCGCCGACACGAACGGCGATCTCCACGGTCGCAAGGCCGGCTACCCAAACTGGCCGTCGGATAACGCCGACGTGATGAGGACCGCTCTCTATTTCGATCCGGTGAATTTCGCGTCGCGAATCAAGGCGCCGGTCATGGCGGGCGTGGGATTCATTGACACTATTTCTCCGCCGGCCGGCGTCTGGACGGCACTGAACCAGATCTCGGCACCGGTTGAACCGCTCCCGATGGTCGAATCCGAGCACGACAACCTGACTCCCGACAAAGCACGCGCGTGCACAATTCGCACGAATGAAATTCTCGATGTGCTCGTGCACGGTGGACAGTTCACACCAAAACCGCTAACTCGGTAAGCTGCGCAACAATATTTGTTGCGCAACAAATTATGTTGCGCTAGACTGGGGTGGTATGCCGGTTGCGCTCGCCCACAAGGTCGAGGCCCTTCGCGCCGATTTCCGCTCGGCGGCGCAGCTTGCCGATCTGCTTGGCGTCGATCGCTCGCAGGTGATGCGCTGGCTGCGAGGGGCCGGCATCGATCCGCTGAACGCTGAAAAAGTTGACCTGCTCGAGCTGGTCTGGTCGAACCTGCTGCGGTTGTACGACCGCGATGCCGCGCTCTCATGGCTGTTCGGCGTGAATCCTTCTCTCGGTGACCGGCGCCCGGTCGATCTCATTCGCCTGGGACGCGCAGAAGAACTGATGCGCGCCATCCGTGCCGAACGATCCGACTCGTTCGCGTAAGCGTCGATCGCACCTCCGTGATCCTCTACCGATGCTTCGCCTGGGACGAGCGCGCTCACGAGACGGATCCGGACGGACCGCTGTGGTTTCCCCGCGTCTACCAGGGTGAGGGACGTCACGACAATCCCGATCTCTTCGGCTGTCTCTATCTCTCCGAGCAGGCCCTTTCGACGCTCGTCGAGCAGCTCGCGCGGTTTCGCGGCCAGCGGCTGCTACCCTCGCTGCTGCGACGCCGGGGCCTGCCGCTGGCGCTGGCCCACCTCGAGCTCGACAATGACGCATCACTTGTCGACCTCGACGATCCGGTCGTCCTGCGGCGCGAGCGGCTCAGGCCGTCGCGTGTCGCCACGCGCCAGCGATCAACGACCCAGCCGCAGGCACGTCTGCTTCACGCCCGCTATCCTGACGCCGCCGGGCTGAAGTGGTGGTCCACGTACGAATCGCTCTGGATGAACGTGACGGTGTTCGACCGCGCCGCGCCACGACTGCGCGTCGTCTCGGTGCGATCCTTGACGACCGATGATCCGGCCGTCGTCGAGGCCGCGGACTTCTTCGGTCTTCGAACGGTGGCCTGAGAGCAGCCCGTAGTTTCTCCACTAGACGCTCTAGACTATCTCCACTAGATCGTCTAGAGTTGGGCAATGCCGTCCCCGAATACGCCACTCCTTCAGGGCACGCTCGATCTGATCGTGCTGCAACTGCTGAACGCGGCGCCGACCAACGGCTACGATCTCGCGCTCCGCATTCAGAACACCACCGGCGACGTGCTGACGGTGAACGCCGGCTCGCTCTACCCGGCACTGTACCGGCTGGAACAGCGCGGTCTTATCCGGGCGGCGTGGCAGGCGACGCCGAACGGCCGGCGCGCGAAAGTCTACTCGCTGACCCGCGCCGGGCTCCGGCATCTCAACGATCAGCGAGAGGCGTGGCACCGCTTCGCCGGCGCCCTCACGGCAATCCTTCACGTCTCATGATGATGCGCGGCTGGCTCTGGCTTCGCTCGATCCTCTTTCGTCGCCGCCTCGAACGTGAGATGGACGAGGAAATGTCGACGCACCTTGGCCGCTCGGTCGAGCGTTTCCAGGCGGCGGGTCTTTCACCGGACGACGCTCACGTCGCAGCAACCCGCGCGTTCGGCAACATCGCCGCCATCAAAGAGGATGCGCGCGACGCGCGCGGAGGGCGTGGAATCGAGTCGGTCATCATGGATGTGCGCCATGGCATTCGCTGTTTGTCGCGGACGCCGTTCACCACCCTGACGATGATCGTGGTGTACGCGCTGGGCATCGGGGTCAACGCTGCGCTGTTTCTCTTCATCTCGTCGCTCGTGCACAGCCCGCTTCCCGGGATTACCCCAGACGACTCGCTTGTTCGTATTCGAGGCATCGAGCGGCGTACCGGAGCGAATATCGGGCGCGAGTTCTCGTATCCCGAGTACCGCGACTACGCTGCACAGACGTCGTTGTTCACCGACGTTGCCGCGTGGACATCTGCCGACGTAGTCCTTGGCGTCCGCGGCAGCGACGGCTCACGTCACGAGACGCTCTTCAGCGGTGCTGCGACATACGTGACGTCGAACTATTTCCCGGTGCTGGGAGTTCGTCCCGTTCGCGGTGCCGGCCTCCCACCTACCTTTCCTGACGACGGTGGTGAGACTGAGCTCGTGGCCGTGATCAGTCACGTCGTATGGGAGCGATGCTTCGGCCTCGCAGCCGATGTCGTTGGCCGGGCGTTACAGGTCAACGACACCACGGTCACGGTCGTCGGCGTCGCACCGCGGCATTTCTCCGGCGCCCGAACGGGCGGTTCGCCGATGCGCGTCTGGGTGCCGCTCAATGCGCGGCCGATCCTGCAACGGACACCCGTCGATCTGACAAGCGACGATGCGGCGGTTCTCGGCCTGGCGGCGCGGCTGCGATCAGGCATTGGTGCGGATCAGGCCCGGCCAACCGTCGAGGCGATCGGTGCGCGATCAATGCAGCTCATGACCGGGATGCAATCAGCAGGGGCTCGCTCGACCGACCTGGTCCCCATGCTCGCGGGCAACTACTTTCCGCCGTCGGGCGAAACGCCCAGCGCGATCGAACGGGCCAGCAGTCTGGCCATGCCCATTCTGATCCTCCTGGTCACGTGCACGAACGTCAGTGCACTGCTCGCTGGACTTGCGATCGCACGCCGGCACGAGATCGCCGTGCGGCTCACGCTCGGCGCGGCACGTCGCCGGATTGTTCGCCAGCTCGTGACCGAGAGTGTTCTGCTGGCGGTGGCGGCGGGCGTCTCGGCGCTGCTGGTGATCTGGATCCTGCTCCGGCTGGTGGAATCGAGCGTTGCCGACATGTACGTCGTCTTTGACTGGCGTGTTGTGCTGTTCACAGTCGTAATTGCCGTAGTCGCAGGCATCATCTTCGGTCTGTCGCCGGCGCTGCATGGGACGCGCGGGCCGCTCTCAGACGTTCTCAAGGATGCGGCGGGCACTCTCGTCGGATCGCGATCCCGATTGCAATCCGGCCTTGTCGTTGCACACATCGCGCTCACACAGCCGTTGCTGCTGGGTATGGCGGTTCTGATTCTCGAGATGCGTGACGATCTCAGGAGAGTACCGTCGACCGTCTATGCCGATCGTGTCGTCGATGTTCGTTTCAACACCAATCCGCGTTACGGCTCAATGGACCAGGCGCGCGAGATTACGCTTCGACGTTTGCGGGATCGGTTCGCCGCGTTGCCGGGCGTTGTAGCAATCGTGGCGCAGGAGAATGCCGACGAGTATTTCGATGCCGCCGTTGCCGGCGTAGACCAGGCGGGTGACGAAACTGCGCAGCGCTTTTTCGTTCGTGCACAGGCTGCACCGCCCGGTTACTTCTCGCTGATGGGCATGCCCATTGTCCGTGGCCGCGACTTCGATACGGGGCGTCGTGAGGATTCCGCAGCGATCGTCATCGGCGCGGCAGCGGCGAACCGCCTCTGGCCTGGCGCCGATCCACTTGGTCGCCGCCTAGTCAGCTTCTCGCCGACACGCCGGGGCAGCACCTTCACGGTTGTCGGCGTCGTGGACGAACCCGGCACGGGACGCAGTGACAACGGCGAGGAGATTCGCGTCTTCGTTTCGGACGTCCGGGTGACCGGTCACTTCCTGATACGGATGCAGAATCCGGCGCAGCCGATTCTGCCGACAATCCGCAGCACGGCGGTGAGCGCAGCACCTGATCTGGCAGTGGTCAGTGTGCGGACCCTCGAGTCGATCGAATCCGAACGTCGCAATTCATTGACACGAGCCCTCGCCGCCACGCTCGGTGCGGGCACGCTGGCATTGTTCCTCTCGGGGATCGGTCTCTATGCCGTCGTCGCATTCGCCGTGCGGCAGCGCGCGCGAGAGATCGGCATTCGCACCGCTCTTGGCGCCAGTCGTCGGCAGGTTGTCCGCTTGTTCCTGATGCGCGGTCTGAGACTCAGCGTCGGCGCGATGATGCTGGGTCTGACACTGAGTGTGATCGTGGTCAGGCTGATGGCTGCTTTGAAAGGCGACGATCCGCCGTCCGGCCTCACTGGATTGGCCATATCGATCGCCGTCCTCGCGATCGCGGTCACGGTGCTTGCGACCTGGATTCCGTCGCGCCGCGCCGCGGCGATCGACCCGCTTCTGGCGTTGCGCATCGAATGAATAGCGGCGCAGTGCTTCCGATATAATCCGCCGCACACCAATGTCTCTCCAGGCAGGCTCACGTGTCGGCCCTTATGAAGTTGTTGCGCCGCTCGGCGCCGGCGGAATGGGCGAAGTGTATCGGGCGCGCGACTCGCGGCTGCGTCGCGACGTCGCGCTGAAGATCCTGCCGGCGAACGTCGCCGTCGATCCGGATCGCCGCGCACGGTTCGAGCAGGAGGCGCACGCAGCCGCGGCGTTGAATCATCCCAACATTCTCGCCATCTTTGACGTCGGCGGCGCCGCCGATGTGTCCTACATCGCCTCCGAACTGGTGAATGGAACCACGCTCACGACGGTCATCGAACGCGGACCGATGCCCGTCCGTGCTCTGCTCGACATCGCCGTCCAGATCGCCGACGGCCTGGCGTCGGCGCACGCGGCGCGTATCGTGCACCGCGATTTGAAGCCGGCCAACGTCATGATGACGAGCGACGGCCGGATCAAGATTCTCGATTTCGGACTTGCGAAACAGACTGGAGTCGCGTCAGGCGTCGACGAAACCATCGCGACCAATCACACCGTCCCGGGAATGATCGTCGGCACCGTCAACTACATGAGTCCGGAACAGGCGTGCGGCAAGCCTGTCGATCATCGCTCGGATCAATTCTCGCTCGGGCTCATGCTCTACGAAATGGCCGGTGGCAAGAAGGCGTTCGACGAGCCCGAATCGGTGCAGACCCTTGCGGCGATCGTGAGCAATGAGCCGCCGCCCCTCGACGTGCGTGTTCCCGCGCCGCTGCGCTGGATCATCGATCGCTGCCTGGCAAAGAATCCGGAACACCGCTACGAGTCGACACGCGACCTGTATCACGAGTTGAGGAACGTTCGCGATCACCTGTCGGAGCTCTCGACCGAAGTCGTCCAGCCGATCGCTGCGCCGACCGTTGCGAGACGGAGCGGCGGATGGCGCCTGCCGGCTGCATTCCTGCTCGGCCTTGCCGTGCCGGTGGCATTCGCTCTCGTGTGGGTTGGTCGGCCATTGCCGGATCCCTCCACCTACCGCTTTACACCATTCGCGTTCGACCCCGGAGGCCAGAGCTGGCCCGTGTTCTCGCCGGATGGGAAAGCCGTCGCCTATGGCTCCCGTCAAAGAGTGCTGGAGCCGTATGACGTCTATGTGCGCTATCTTGATGCGCCGGCCGCCATGCAGCTCACCCATCAAAAACTGCCAGCGCATCCGATTGGGTGGAGTCCGGACAGCAAGCGTGTGTTCTTCGTCACGATGGGAGACTCGCCGACCGTGTGGTCCGTTGCGATCGTTGGCGGCGAACCACAACTCGTCGCGTCGCTACCCAAATCTCTCGCGTTTACGGGGCCGTTGGCGATCACACTGTCGGGAGACAACAAGGTCGTGGCGTTTCTGGGGCGGTCTGAGGACGGTACGTACGGTATCTCGACCATCGCATTGCCGGCCGGCACACCAGGCCGATATTCGATCGCGCCCTACGCCACCAAGACGGGCTATAACAGTCCAGTTCTGAGATTCTCGCCTGACGGAAAACAACTGCTGCTCATCCTCAATCGCGGGAGCGGAGAAGAAGCATGGGTACTCAAGTTTCCAGAGGAAGGCAGCGCAGGTGTGCACCGGATCGAGCCGCCGCTGCGTACTTTCTCTGGAACGCCGACAGCGGCGTGGATGCCTGACAACCGGCGCGTCGTCATGGCGCTACAGGACGCGCCTTACGGAGCTGAGCAGCTCTGGACCGTGGACACGAAGTCGGGCGAGCGCCACGCGCTGACCAGCGGCACACGAAATACGTCAGGACCGGCGGTCGCACCAGACGGCAACAGGATCGTCTTTCGCGAGACGAGTGGCAACTACGACATCGTGTCAGTCGACCTCTCAAATGGCGCGGCGAGCTCGTTGATTGCGACCGAACGAAACGAAGAGATGCCGGCGTGGGCTGCGGCAGAGAATTCGCTGGTCTATGTCACCAATCGAAACGGACCTGAGGAAATCTGGCTCCGGCAGAACGGAGTCGCAGATCGACCGATCGTGTCGACCCGCGACTTTCCTCCGGATACGACACTGGGTTTCATGGCACCTGCACTGTCACCGCGTGGCGATCGCGTGATGTACACGCGGATCGAGCGCGGTGGACTTGCGCGCCTATGGATCTCTGCAGTCGCCGGCGGGATACCAATTCGAGCGACTCATGACGACGATCGGCGCGGCGAGTTCGCCGGTTCGTGGTCACCCGACGGCACGTGGTTCGTCTACTATGCCCCGACAGGCGACAAGCAAGAGCTGCTAAAAGTGCAGACGACCGGCGAAGGCGTGCCTGTGCTCCTCAAAGCGGCGATTCCCGAAACCCGGGACGTGCCGACCTGGTCGCCATCCGGGGAATGGATTCAGTTTGCCACCTCGTTGATATCTCCCGACGGAAAAATGGAACGGTCACTTCCTCAGAGTGCGCCGGCCTATTACGCGTTCTCGAAAGACGGCAAATTGCTGTATGGGTTACGCGCCGAGAACGAAAAGCAGTTGCTCTTCTCGATTGACATTGCCGGCGGTGCAGAACGCGCGATCGGCTCGCCGAATACGTTCGAGCCTCGCAGCCCTTTTTCACCCTCGATCCGTCTCAGCCTCGCGCCTGATGGCAAGAGCCTGACTTACGGCACGGGCATCATCCGAAACAGCCTCTGGATTCTGGAAGGGTTCAACCCACCTGATGGGCTCGCCGCGCGGCTCGGCCTGCGCCGCTGATCACTTCTGATCGTCGCGTTCGTCGGTCCGGAAGAGCGACGCAGGAAGTCCCCACTCGTTGACCAGGTTGCCATCGGGATTGTAGTCCCACGCGTACCGCACCGATCGGGGGTTCGTTACCTCGGGGCTGGACACGACGACTGTTGCACCATCGATCTGCGCGGTTGCGGCGACGTACTTGCCATCGACGCCTGCAATCTGAAAGCCGGTCACCGGTCCATTGCCTCGCGCCTTCAGCGTCTTACCTGCATTGTCGAACCAGATGCGGATCGCATCGCCTTCACGAGTGAACTGACGATAGAGCGGACTCGCACCTTTATTCTGTGCAAGCATCGCGAGGCGGCGGCCGACGTCCTGTTTGTTCGTGGGATGAATATTCGTCGGATTACCGATGTCGTTGATGATGGCGATTCCGGTGTTGCGCAGGGTCGTGGCCTTGACCTGGCCCTCCTGAACGCGCATCCAGTGGCCGTTTTTCGCCGCGTTGCCGTAATTGGCGAGTTGCACCCAATAGAACGGGAAGTCACCTTGCCCGAACGCGCGTCGCCAATCGCCCACGAGCGTCATCAGCGCCTCACCGTAAATGTCCCCCTGCGCGCGCCCCGCTTCTGTTTCTCCCTGGTACCAGAGCGCACCTTTGATGGTGTACTTCACCAGCGGCGCCATCATCGCGTTATAGAGCGTCGTCGGCTCATGCGCATGGCCCGGCCCGAGCGGCGCAGCGGGACGAGCGCCCTGCGAACCACCGGCTTCCCATTTCTTGAGTGCCTGCTCGTAGCGGCTCTGGTTCATCGGGTATTGAAGGATGGCGTTCTGCCAGTACGACAGAAATGGTTCAAGCGTTGGATTGGCTGCCAGCGCCGGACCACTGAGCCACGATGCGATCGGTGTCCCGCCCCAGGATGAATGGATCAATCCGATTGGCGTCTTCAAATCCTGATGCAGCTGGCGACCAAAAAAGTAGAGTACCGCGGAAAAATCCTTGATGGTTTCCGGCGAACACACGACCCAGCGGGCGTCGACGTCTTCCACCGGCACCGGCGATGTTTTCCGCGGAACATAGAAGAGTCGAATCTGCGGAAACTTCGCTGCGGCGATCTCCGTCTCGGCGCTATCCGATTGCGACACCGCCCACTGCATGTTCGACTGACCAGATCCGATCCACACATCGCCGATGAGCACATCAGCAATCGTGATCGTGTTGGTTCCCTGCACGGTCATCGTCGATGGCGCCCCGCCTGCCAAAGGTTTGAGCCAGGCTTCCCACCGCCCCGTTGCGTCGGTCACCGTTCGCACGGTCTGCCCGCGGAAGGTCACCGTCACCGGTTCGGCCGGCGCGGCCTTGCCGAAAATGCGAACGGGCATGTCCCGCTGCAGCAGCATGTGATCGCTGATGATGCCCGGGAGCTGGACATCCGCGGATGCCTGACCAGCCAGCGTGAAAACCAATGTGAAAAACGTCGCCGCAATGCGAGTCTGCATGGGCGCCATTTAATCACTAATTGCTCGTCGCTGATCTGTATCATTACGCGTTACGATGGGCGGCATGATCGCGCCTTTCCTCGTCGCTATCGCCGTCACCGCCCAGACCGCTAGTCTCACCTTCACCAAACCACCCGCGTGGACCGATCGAGCGGCAGGCAGTTCGATGCGCGTCGCGGAGTTCGTCGTGCCGCGAGCGCCGGGAGACACCGAGGATGCCGAGCTGATCGTCTATTACTTCGGCGGGGGCGGCGGCAGCGTCGAGGCAAACCTGGCGCGATGGACCTCGCAGTTCGAGTCGACGAAGGAGCCGGCGCGGACGACGGCAACAGTGAATGGTTTGAAGCTGACGAGCCTCGACATCAGCGGGACTTACGTCGCGGAAATGCGTCCCGGCTCGAGCGACCATCACAACAAACCGGGGTACCGAATGCGCGCGACGGTCGTGGAAACGCCGAAGGGCCCGTACTTCATCAAACTGACAGGGCCCGCCAAAACGATCGAGAGCGCCGGCGCTGCATTCGGACAGTTCCTCAACAGCCTGGCGTTCAAGTGACGCACGTAGTGCGACATGTCGAAGATTAACCGACGGCGCTTTTGCCAGTCGCTCGCTGGGACCAGTCTTCTGTCGCGAGCGTCACTCACCTCGACCGATCTCCTGCAAGCCACGGTCGCAGCCCCAGACAGTCCACACATCGGCAATCTCTATCCGTTCGTGCAGAAACAAGCGGATCGATCGCCATTGGAACTGTCGTTCCTGCAATCCCGTTTTCGCGATCTCAAATCGTGGCAGGATGTCGCGCGCGCGCGAGTTCTCGACCGATTGTGCTATTCGCCGGCAACCGTATCACCCGCCGCAGAGGTGATCCGCCGCACCGATCGTAACGACTACATAGAGGAGTACCTGACGTTTCAGACGACCCCGGATCTCCGTGTCCCCGCTTACGTGCTGATCCCCAAGAACTCTCCGCTCCCGGCGCCGGGACTGGTCGTCCTCCACTGCCACGGCGGGGCGTATGTCTGGGGCAAGGAAAAAGTCGTTGCCACCACGAACGAACATCCGGTGCTGTCGGAGTTCAAGAAGGGACTCTACGAAGGCACAAGCATTGCGAACGAGCTGGTGCGCCGCGGTTATGTGGTGATCACGATTGACATGTTCTATTGGGGCGAACGCCGCATGCTGCTCGACGATGATCCCGCTTCGTATCGCGAGCGGCAGAGCATGACGTCAGAAGAAGTCCAGGCATTCAATCGTCGATCGAGCCAGAACGAACAACTGGTGGCGCGCACGCTGATGACGGCTGGGATCACCTGGCCCGGTGTCGTGTTGTGGGACGATCTGCGGACTCTTGACTACCTCGCCAGCCGGCCCGAAGTCGATCGTCGGCGACTCGGCTGCGTCGGTCTCTCGGTCGGCGGCTATCGAAGTTTCCTGCTCGCCGCCCTCGATCAACGGATCAAGGCCGCAGTGGACGTCGGCTGGATGACCTCTTACGGCTCGAACCTTCGTCGCCACGTCATCAACACCGTCGGCTTTACCTTTCACATTCCTGGTTTGTATAGGTACCTCGATCTCCCGGATCTCGCCGCGCTCATTGCGCCTCGCTCGATCTTCGTCATCAACGGATCGAAAGACGCATTGTTCCCGTCAGATGGTGTTGAGAGGGCCTTCAGAAAGATTGAGGCCTGCTACCGAAAGGCAGGTGCGCCCGACCGGCAACGTTGCCGTTTGTACGATGCGCCCCACCAGTTCAATCGCGAGATGCAGGCCGAGGCATGGGAATGGCTCGGCACGAACGCCCGATAGGGCTGGATATTTGGGATATTGAGGCGTAATCTACGGGGCTCAACACCGACCAAGTCGTGGAACTGGCAACAGGTACCCAGGTTGGTCCTTACCTGCTCGTGGAGCGCTTGGGCGCCGGCGGGATGGGAGAGGTGTACCTGGGGCGCGACACCCGGCTCCAACGAAAGGTCGCGCTCAAGTGCCTCCTCGCCTCACGGCACGACGGGGAACAACACGCGCGCATCCTGCACGAAGCGCGCGCAGCCGCCCGCATCAATCACGGCAATGTCGCCACCATCCATGACGTCATCGACGAAGGGGCCCGTGCGTACATCGTCATGGAGTTCGTCGAAGGAGAGAATCTCGCGGCACGCCTCAGGCGTGACCGAATTCCACTCCGTGACGTGATCGGGATCGGCCGCCAGTTGCTGTCGGCTCTGGCGGCGGCGCACGCCGTCGGAATTGTCCACCGCGACTTGAAGCCGGCCAATATCCAGATCACGCCGGAAGGCATCGTCAAGATCCTCGACTTCGGCGTCGCGCGCGCGACCGCGCCGCTCCTGGTGTCGGCGTCAGCGCTCACCGAGAGCAAGGCCACCGAGACGGACGGGAAAGGGTCTCGCGCCGGAACGCCAGCCTACATGGCGCCGGAACAGATGGTCGGCGGAGAAACCGATCACCGCGCCGATCTGTACAGTCTCGGCGTCGTCCTGTTCGAGCTGGCGGCGGGCCGTAGACCGTACGAGTACGTGGACCCGATCGAGCTGGTCCAGATGCCGGACTCGCTGGCGCGCCGCGCCAACGACGTCGATCCGTCTCTGCCGGCCAGCCTGGCCGACGTCCTCGGCAAGGCGCTCAAGTGCGATCCGCGGCAGCGCTTTCAGTCGGCGCGGGAATTTGACGATGCGCTCGCGGCAGTGTTGCGTGAGCTGGATCGGCCCCGCATACTCACCCGCCGGCAGTCCATCACGCTTGGAGTGGCTGGTGTCACCGGCGTCGCCGCCTGGTTGTACTGGCGCGATGGCGGTCAACCGACGCCACTGCCGCAGGTGATCCGATCGATCGCAGTGCTGCCGTTCGTCAACCTGTCGGGCGATGCGGCGCAGGAGTACTTCGTCGACGGGTTGACCGATGGCTTGATCAACGCGCTCGGCTGTATCAGTGCGGTGAACGTCAAAGCTCGAACGTCGGTGATGGCATTCAAGGGGCTGAAGCGCAGCATTGCCCAGATCGCCCGCGAGTTGAAGGCCGATGTCGTCATCGAGGGATCGGTGTCGCTTCGCTCGAACGGCGTCGAGGCGGTTCGAGTCGCCCTCAATGTGATCAATCCGGCGACCGAGACACAGATGTGGAGCACCGCGATCGAGCGCGGCCTTCGCGAGATCCTCACCATCTATCCGCAACTCGCGCGCGAGATTGCGCAGAACCTGCACCTGCCGCTCACCGCCGACGAACAGCGGCAACTCGATGCGGCGGCGCGGCCGGTGGATCCGGAGACGTTCAAGCTGTACTTGCTCGGCCGCCAGGAATGGGCCGGACGGACGGTGCCGCAATTGCAGCGCGCGCTGACGTTTTTCAGGGACGCGGCGGCTCGAAGTCCAGATTATGCGCCGGCGTATGCCGGACTGGCGGACACCTACGTGCTGCTCGCCGGGGATTTCGCCGCGTTGCCGCGGAGCGAAGGGGCCGCCCTGGCGATCGCCCATGCATCACGGGCGTTGACGATCGATCCGGGCCTGGCCGAGGCTTACACGTCGCTCGCGTTTGCGAATTTTTTCCTGCTCTGGGAATTCGCTGCCGCCGCCAAGCAATTCGAGAAAGCCATTGAGCTGAACCCGAGTTACGCGACGGCGCATCAGTGGTATGGCAATTACCTCTCTGACATGGGACAGGAGGATCGAGCGCTCGTTGAGATGCGCCGCGCGCTCGATCTGGATCCGCTGTCACCGATTATCAGCCGCGACGTGGCGTGGCCATTGTTCTTCAGCCGCCGGTACGATGAAGCCGTTGCGCAGCTGGACGTGACGCTGGCGGCATTTCCCGGGTATTTACCGGCCGAACGCCTGCGCGCGCGTTCACTGGCGATGCGCGGCGAACACGACGAGGCGATTCGGCAATTCGAGGAGCAGAAGGCGCGCGGCGACGGAGCGCGACCGCGATGCGAGCTGGCGTGGGCGTATGCGGTCGCCGGCCGGCGTGAGGAGGCGCGCGCGGAACTGCGCCATGTCTCGGCGCTGAAGGTGCCGGTCTACCCGTACGACGTTGCCCTCGTCCACGCCGCCCTCAATGATGCGCCGGCCGCGCTCGACGCACTCGAGCAGGCCTTTCGCGATCGGGATCCCACACTGGTCAACCTGCGGCACGATCCGCGGCTGGAAAGCCTGCGGGCGAATCCCCGCTACCGGCAACTCGTCGCACAAATGCGGTTTCCGCAACTGTAGTCGGAGGACAATGATGGCGAAGAAATCGAGCGGACGTCGGATCACACGAAGGGATGCAATCACCCTCATCGGCGCTGGTGCGATCTCTGGCACGGCGTCCCCTGCTGAGGCTCAGCCGCCGCATCCATCGTGCGACCATCCTGGAGCGGTGACTCACTACAAGAAGAGCGCCAACAACGCAATCGTCTCGCTGACGTGCTGCGAGGAGACCAAGAATGCCATTCTGGTCGGTGTCGAGGAACAAGGCAAAAAAGCGACGCTGCGGGGGAAGACGCACCTGAAGCCTCTGAGGGATCGCCTGGTCAACGATCAACTCCTCGAGTACTGCTTCATGCTCTGGGGACTCGATCAAAAGCAGGCCCAATCGTTATTCGACCGGCTACCCAAGGAACTCGGGCTCGAACTAGAAAAAGGCAAATGAAAGCTCGCCTGAAGGTCAGGCGCAGCGGTCATCTCGTTTCGTACTGGACGGACGAGGGCATGGTGATCACCAACTACGCAACCGGCGCGGCAGTGATCGCGGATGCTCTCGTCTCCCACGTGCTGGGTTACTGTTCCGACTGGATTGACGCACAACAGCTGCGTGAACGGTTGCCGGGCATCCCGCCGGCAACCATGACGCGGCTGGTCAAGTCGATGATCGAACAGCAACTTCTCGTCAGTTCGAACGGCGAGACAGAACCGCGCATGCGGGCACTCGACACCTGGCACGCATGGAATCCAGCCGCCGGGTTCTTCCACTTTTCAACAAAAGACGTGGCCAGGGCGCGCGATCCCGAGCACCGGGAGAGAGTTCTCCGTCAGAGTGCCCGGGCCCAGGGTGTGCCGCCGGCGCGCAAGACATATCCTCGCAGTCGGTCGCTGGCACTGCCGCCGCCACGCACCACCGGCGCGTTTCCGGAGGTGTTGCTCGCTCGACGCACGTGGCGCAGCTTCGACTCGGAACCGGTGACGCTCGACGACATCAGCACACTGCTCAACCTGACGTGGGGAGTCCAGCGCGTCGTCGACGGCGGTGAGCTCGGACCGGTTCGCCTCAAGACATCTCCGTCATCCGGCGCCCGACAACCGCTCGAAGCGTACATGCTGGTTCGCGCGGTGGACGGACTCGAACCAGGTCTCTACCACTACAGCGGCGACGATCATTCACTGTCGATGATCAGGAAGGGGGCAACAGGGAGAACCATTCAGCGCTACGTCCCCGGTCAGTGGTGGTACGAGACGGCGGCAGCACTCTTCCTGATGACCGCCGTGTTCGCGCGAACTCAGTGGCGCTACCCTTTTGCCCGCGCCTACCGTTCCGTCCTGTTCGAAGCGGGACATGCGTGCCAGACATTTTGCCTCGTCGCAACCTGGCTCGGGCTGGCGCCGTTTTGCACCGGCAGATTCGCCGATTCCCATGTCGAGCGCCAGCTGCGCATCGACGGCATCACTGAGTCTTTTCTTTATGGCGCCGGGGTCGGCCGGCGGCCGCCTGGCGTTGCCTGGGCACCGTGGGCGCTCGACAGCTCACCCTCTCACCCGCTGCGCCGACGCCGACGGTCCAGCGACGACCAAGAGTAGGGCCGGGTCTTTAGACCCAGCCGGATGGATGACGGCACCGATGGTGACGATTCGAGCGGCAACGATCACTGATTTGCCGGCGATCGTCGCGATATACAACGAAGCGGTGGCGCAACGTTTCGCAACCGCCGATCTCGACCCGGTCACGATTGCCGATCGATCGCAGTGGTTCCACGATCATGATCCGGCAAGCTATCCAATTTTCGTCGCCGAGCGTGAGGGAACCGTCGCCGGATGGTGTTCACTCAGTGCGCATCGGCCCGGTCGCGCTGCGTTGCGCCGAACGGCCGAAATCTCCTACTACGTTCGAGCGGCTGATCGTGGTCGCGGCGTCGCCACGGCGCTCGTTCAGCACGCCATCGATCAAGCTCCACGATTGGGCAAGCACGTGTTGTTCGGGATTCTCCTCGAGCGAAACGATGCCAGCATCCGGTTGCTGAAAAAGTGCGGCTTCCAACTCTGGGGCCGTTTGCCTGACGTCGCGCTAATCGAGGGGGAACTGGTCAGCCATGTCTATTACGGGAGAAGCGTTTGACTGCGTCATTCAGCGGCCGCCCGGTAGGGGCACGTGAACCGGATACGCTTTCTCGCCGGCAAGAATCTTGACCGGCAATCGATTCTCACGAAGCGGAATCGGGCAGGTCGTGTTCGGGTTGAACGCGCACGGCGGGTTGTAGGCCTCATTGAAATCGAGCACGGTCGTACCGTCGTCGCGAAGATCGGAGTAGAGGAACCGCGCGGTTCCGTATGTCTCCTGTCCGCTCGACGCGTCCCGGAAGACAAAGTAGAGCCGCTTCGGTCTCGTCGTAAACGGCCGCAGCCGCACCGTCTGACCCTCGATAGTGAATTCCACCACGCCTTCCGACTTGTAGTCGTCGACGTCGCCGTATGTGTTGACGACCTTCAGCAATTGCGGCTGCGAATCGCGAATCATCCGGCCGGTGACGCGGTACTTCGCGTCGATCGGAAACCACGAGAAGCCAAGGAACCCGCGCGCGAGCGGTCCGTTGGGATCGCGGACACGCACCGACCGCCGTTCGCCGCTCACGTGAATCACCAGGCGGACGTCCCCGATGGCGAGTTCGTCCTCTTCCGGCTCGCGGTCGTCGCGAAGATCGACAGCTTCCGTTACGAGCGCGTCCTCGAGAGTAATGTGGGCATCTCGCGCAGGCTCGAAACGTACCTGCTGTCCGGTCATGACGAACCGTCCAACCGTCGCCGGCGTTGATGACGGGAGGACGATGTCGTTTGTCGGCGCGCTGCCGGCGGTGTTGACGCCAGGTTTGAGCTCGTGGAGGCCGGCAATGCTGACCCAATCGCGGCGGTAGTCCGCTTCGTGTTTGGCCTGCCACTTCGCGGCGGCCTCATTGGCCGCTCGCTCGTCGGTTTCCGTTGAGCGCGGCGACTCCGTTGATTTGGCGCAGCCTGCCGCCAGCACAAGCACTGCTGCGATCACGATTCGGAGCGGATGAGGGGACGCTCGCATCGACGTCCCCTCCATTGTTCACGATCTGCGTGTTGCGTGCTGAAAATGCGGATTTCTGGGCTTACCTGTCGGCCGCTACGACAACGGTCTTCATGACCGCTGCGGCTCCATCGGTACGACGGTCGGCTGCGTCTCGCTCCGCCCTGGTCAACGGCAGATCGAGGCGTGATGTTCCCTCCAAGCGGATTTGCCGCAGGAAGTATTGATCCCCGTAACGGTGGAACACCAGTGACGGCGGTGTGTCATCGCGGGCCATCTTCACTTCCGCCACGCGCACGAATGCACCGCTTCGCTCGCTGCGCAGCAGCAGCATCTCCGGGTGTCCGTTCATTTGCGACAGGCGATAGGTATCACGTGGCAGGGTCGTATCCCCGACAGCGAATTCGAACGGTATGCGCGCAATCACCCGGACGTCCTGCTGCGCCTGTACCGTCGCGACAGTCGCCAACGCCGCAAGGGCGGCGAACGCTGTGACGAGTCGGTGGTAAGTCTTCATATGAACTCCTTTCTTAAGTTCATACGAACGCCGTGTGGCCAAGGTTGTCCATGAGTGTGAAATTGATGTGACGAAAGTACTGATGGCGGGCATGAATCGCTAATCACTGATCACTGATCGTCAATCCACGAATCCCGAATCGCCGAATCCGAGGATTAGGGATTCGAGGATTCGAGGATTCGAGGATTCGAGGATTCGAGGATTGGGGATTGGGGATTGGGGATTCAACGATTCACGATGAGTGATGAGTGATCAGTGATTCATTAGCGTGCGCAACAGGCGCTGCATCTCTTCGACGACTTTTGCCCGGTCAGGATCCGAGGCCAGGTTGCGCAACTCCGACGGGTCCGATTTCTCGTCGTACAACTCGACGCCGCGCTTGCCCTCATCCCACTCGGTGTAGCGCCACTGTTCCGTTCGAACGCTGTAGCCCATGAAGAACCCGTTCGCGGCATTCCCGCGACGGACTTGCGTGAATGCCGGATGGTCCCATGCTGTCGCCGGATCTCGCAGGAGTTGCACCAGCGATCGGCCGTGCAAACCGGGTGGAGGGGCGATCCCGGCAAGATCCGCGAGGGTTGGGTACAAATCGACAAACTCGACGATTCGTTGAGACGACTGCCCTTTCGCACTCACACCTGGGGCGGCGATGATGAGCGGCGCGCGAGCAGAGCGCTCAAACAGCATCTGCTTCATCCACTGGCCGCGCTCGCCGAGAAGGTACCCATGATCGCTGATGAAAATCACGATGGTGTTCTCGCTGAGACCCAGCCGATCGAGCGCGTCGAGCACCCGACCCACGTTGGCATCGAGAAAGCTGATCGACGCGTAATATGCCTGGATCGTCTGCCGCACGCCTTCCTCGCTCACGTCCCAGTTGGGCGGCGTGGTAAACCACGCCGGGGCAGGCACTTTCGCGACATCATCGGGCGACCACTTCGGGGCGGCGATCCGATCGAGCGGATACATGTCGAAATACTTCCGCGGTGCGATGAACGGACAATGCGGACGATAGAACCCGGCGCCGATGAAGAACGGACGCTCCTTGTGCTTCTCCAGCAGCGCGATGGTTTCCGCGGCGACCTTCCCGTCGGTATGTTGCTCGTCTGGTGCGGGCGACGCATAGTACGAAAGTGAGCTGCCGAGGCCGCGGTTCGGCGTCAGGTTGGTGAGCGTGGTCTCCTCATCCTTGTCAATGCCGCGCGGATTCACGACCTGATCCCACGACGCCGGATCGTCGAGCCCGCTCGTGCCGATGTCTCCCGGGTTTCCGTAGTGATAGATCTTCCCAACGCGGACGGCGACATACCCGTTCCGTTTGAACATCTGCGGCAGCGTCACGGCATCCGCGAGGTTGCTGCGAAAGTTCGTCTGCAGCTCGTAGATGCGCGTCTTGTCGGGACGAAATCCTGTCAGAAGAGAGACCCGGCTTGGGCTGCATAGCGGAAACTGCGTATAGGCACGATCGAACTTCACACCACGCGCGGCCAAACGATCGAGATTGGGCGTCTTCACCATCGGATGCCCGAACGTGCCCATATCGTCGTTGAGATCGTCGGCCATGATGAGCAGCACGTTCGGCCGCCGCGCCGAGGGTTGCTGCGCGAATGCCGGGAAGGCGACGCCAAGAACAATCGTCAGCAGTGCAGCGATCCCCAAAGCCGAGACTGTCCATTGCCGGCCGGTATTGGCTTGCGTTGTTGATGCCATGATGACCTCTCAGGCTATTTCTTTACTGGTGCATCGGCGGGATTCACACAGTTGATCGTGAACGGACCAATGCCGTGTACCTGAACGAGCGTGGTAGCGTAGCATCGACCGGCCCGGATGGCGATTGACTCCTGTCAGGCATACGCGTAGAAGATCTGGCAAATAGGAGGGAACCCGATGAAGCGTCTGGCGCTGTTTGGCACGCTGGTCGTCCTGCTTGGGCTGGCTTATGTGCGCACAGTCGAAAGCCAGTCCGGCACGGTGCGCCAGCTCGCACCTGGCATCTATTCCCGTCAGGGCGACCGGGAGACACAGCAGCCCGCGAATACCAGCTGGATCGAGTTCCGCGATTTCGTCGTGGTCATCGAGGCGAACACGCCGTGGGGCATCAAGGCCGCGCTGCCGGAGATTCGCAAGACGACGAGCAAGCCGATTCGATACGCGTTTGACACGCATTACCACTGGGACCACACGCAAGGCAACAGCGTCCTCTTCGACGACGGGGTCACCGTCGTGTGCTCTCAGGATTGCGCGAGCGAGCTCGGCACGAAGGGAAAGACCGAGTGGGAGCAGATGTCGAAACGGACAGGTGAGTACAGTCTCGCGTCGTATCGGCTGCAGGCACCATCGGTGATGTTCGGCGACTTCATGGCGATCGATGATGGTGAACGACGACTCGAGCTGCGGCGGGTCGGACCGGCGCACACGATTGGCGACGCGGTCGCGTTCCTGCCGAAGGAAGGAATCCTGTTCACCGGCGATCTCTGCGTCAACTGGCGATCCGGCAACAACGTCGGCGATCGCGACGCCGATCATCAGCACTGGGTGCAGGTGCTGAACGAGATGGCCGGATGGAACGTGAAGACGGTCGTGCCGGGACATGGTGGTCTCGGTACCGTCGCGACGCTCAGGGCGCAGAGCGCGTTCATCGATGACCTGTGGAAGCAAGTTTCGGCGGGAAAGAAAGCGGGCAAGACGGTCGAGCAGCTGGCGAAAGAAATCGACCTTTCGAAGCACGGGGATTTTGCCGCGGACGCCCAGCAGAACCAATCGGCCATCCGGTCAGTCTTTCGGAAAGCGCCGGGATAGTTCGCGGGCCCCGTGCGAGTGACCCGTCAGCGCTGCTCGATCGAGAATGCTACCGGTAGCTTCAGGAACTGCTCGTATCGTTGTGCTGCCGCAGTGAGCATGCGGCGCTCGGTTGAATTCAGGCGCCGCAGCGGCGTCACTCGAACCTGTATGCCGCCCGGCGAGCGCGTCACACGCCACGTACCTGCCACGTATCCGGCGATGACCATGGCATGCTGAAACGTCACCCAACCATTTGACGCGAAGGCGATCTTCGCCGGTCCGTGCGGCACCGCCGTGCGATCGCGATAGGCAACCAGATACTCGTCATAAATCGGCAGCAGGTAGGCGTGACGATCGCGCGCACCCGACCGTGGCGACGGCCCGGCGGTCCAATACGTCAAGCCGTTGTCGTTCTCGCGTGTCGCCTGAATCATCTCCGTCGCACGCCTGCCCTCCGCGATCGTCAGTCCCGACCACCACGCGAAATCCCGGATCGTCGCCGGTCCGTGGCTGGTGAAGAATCGTTGACCCAGTGTCGCCAGCGCTTCGTCGCGGGACAATCGCTTCGCCTTTGGCGCGCGTGCACTGACCAGGGCATACGTCGATTGCCGTTCGCGCCGGCGTCCGCTGCAGATGATCCCCTCGAGTTCGGCATGCATGACCACACGCGCCAGACGATTTCCGGTCATCGGCAGGCGGGCGCGGTCGAGGCGGGCGGCCAGCTCCGCTCTCGTCAGGTGATCGCCGTCACCGAGGGCTCGCTCGATGGTCGCGGCGCAGCGTGTGAGCGTACGGGCATCAAGCCCGAGTTTGCCGTTGTAATACGACATGATGCGATGGACGCGCGGCGCGGTGAGTTCGAGCAACCAGCGGATATCGGACGCGGCGACGAAATGCCAGGTCGGCCGCATCACATGAGTGCGAAGAATGCGGCCGTCGTCACACGCCCGTTGAATCTCCGCCTCGGTGACGCCATCGGCCATGCGCAGACCGATCGCCCATTTCGCCGGTTCGTACTCCTGCGCCTGCATGGCTCCGAACCATGCCACCACGTCGGCCGGACGTCGAAGACCTGCCGACGTGAGCTGTTGATTGCGGAGCCGGCGTTCGGCGATCGTCACCACGGATTAACACGAGCCACGGATGAACACGGATGAACACGGATCAACACGAGCCACGGATGAACACGGATGAACACGGATTGACTATGTCGATGCGGTCTCCCCGCATGAGCCACGATCCTACTTCGATTTCGTGTTGAGCTTGCACTGCATCGCATCTTGGCGGAACGTACGGTACATGCGGATCGCGCAGGTTGCACCCTTGAGCGAGAGCGTGCCGCCGAAGTTGTATGGCGGTACTGAGCGTGTCGTTTCGTTTCTGACCGATCAGCTCGTCGATCTCGGCCATGATGTGACGCTCTTCGCGAGTGCGGATTCGTCGACGTCGGCGACACTGGCGCCGATGTGGCCCGAGGCGCTGCGCTTACAGGGTACCTGCAAGGACCATCTCGCGCCGCATCTCCTGATGCTGGAGAAAGTCGTCGCGCGGATCGCTGAGTTCGACGTCATTCATTTCCACATCGCGCAGCTTCATTTTCCCGCCATGCGGCGGCTGGCACACGTTCCGCATGTCACGACGCTGCACGGACGGCTGGACATGGATGAACTGAAGCCACTGTATCAGGAATTTGCCGACATCCCGGTCGTGTCGATCTCGGACGCTCAGCGGCTTCCTCTCCCTCATGCTGGCTGGGTCGGTACCGTCCATCACGGTCTGCCTCTGAAACTGTTCTCGTTTCAGCCGCAATCGGGAGACTACCTGGCGTTTCTCGGACGGATCTCACCGGAGAAACGCGTCGATCGCGCCATTGCGATTGCCACGGCATGCGGCGAACGTCTGCGGATTGCGGCCAAGGTCGATGCCGCCGATCGCGACTATTTCGATCGCGACATTCGTCCGCTGCTGGATCACCCGCTCGTCGAATTCATCGGCGAGATTCCTGATCGTGAGAAGAACGCCTTCCTCGGCGGCGCGAAGGCGCTGCTCTTCCCGATCGACTGGCCAGAGCCGTTTGGTCTCGTGATGATCGAAGCCATGGCGTGTGGTTTGCCGGTGGTCGCTTTTCCCGGCGGCTCCGTGGGCGAAATCATCGATGATGGCGTGACCGGGTTCATCGTCGACAGCATCGAGGACGCCGTCCATGCGGTTCGCCGCATCCATACGATTGACCGCGGCCGATGCCGGAACACGTTCGAACGGCGTTTCAGCGCACGCCGGATGGCGTCGCAGTACGTCGAGATCTATCGACAGCTCATCGTCGGGAGACCAGGGCTGGTGGCATAAGCCGGCGTACTATGGCCGAACTCGTAAGCCTTGAAGAACACTTCGCGATCGTCACCGACACCGATCGCAGCGGCTCGCCTCGCCGTGTCCTCAAACATGGAGACACGTTCGGCGTCTTCGACCTGCACGGTGATGCGATCTCGCTCGAGAATGGCGACCAGGGCCTCTATCATGCCGGGACACGGTTTCTGTCGCGATTCGAGCTGCTGCTTGGCCGCCGGCGGCCGCTGCTCTTGAGTTCGACGATCAGCGACGACAACACGATTCTCGCCGTCGATCTGACGAACCCGGATGTCGTTCGCAACGGCCACGTGCTGATATCCCGCGGGTCGGTCCACATCTTCAGGGCGCGCACGTTGTGGAACGGTCATTGTCTCGAGCGCATACGCGTGACCAATCACTCGCAACACTCGATTCAAACTCCGCTGGCGCTGCAGTTCGATGCCGACTTCTCGGATGTGTTCGAGGTGCGCGGAACAAGGCGCGAGCACCGCGGACATCGAAGAGGGGACCGCGCAACCGCCGAGCAGGCGGTGCTGCGATACGAAGGGCTCGATGGTTCGGAACGGCGGACCGTCGTCACGTGGGATCGCCCCCCGGCGCGATCCGATGTCGGCGCCGTGGTTTTTTCGCTCACGCTCGAACCCCAGGAGGTGACGGAAATAGAACTCCGCATTGCCTGCGAAGTTGGCGAGCCCTCGCTCGATATCCGCTTCAGTGAAGCTCTGGAGAAGTCGAAAGCAGCTGTCGGCAAACACGACATCTGCAAGTGCACGGTCGTCAGTTCGAGCGACAGTTTCAACCGCTGGTTCAGCCGGTCGGCTGCGGATCTTCACATGATGCTGACCGACACGCCGAGCGGTGTGTATCCGTACGCCGGCATTCCCTGGTTCAGCACACCGTTTGGACGGGACGGCATCATCACCGCGCTTGAAACACTCTGGGCCGCGCCGGACATCGCGCGCGGCGTCCTCGAGTTTCTCGCCTCGACTCAGGCCACGGTTTACAACGAGGCACAGGACGCCGAGCCGGGCAAGATTCTGCACGAAATGCGTGACGGCGAAATGGCCGCCCTCGGGGAGATCCCGTTCGGCAAGTACTACGGGAGCGCTGATGCGACGCCTCTCTTTGTCGCGCTCGCCGCGGCGTATTTCGAGCGAACCGCCGATCATGAATTCGTTGACTGGTTGTGGCCGCACATCCTGGCCGCGCTCGAGTGGATGGATACATCGGGCGATCGAGACGGCGATGGATTCATCGAGTACCAGCGTCGCAGCCACACCGGGTTGATCCAGCAGGGATGGAAGGATTCGTACGACTCCGTCTTTCACGCCGACGCGTCTCTTGCGGAACCGCCAATTGCGATGTGCGAGATCCAGGGGTACGCGTACCAAGCGTGGCGCGGCGCCGCGAAGCTTGCCAGGTCTCGCGGCCACGCAAAAGAGAATCGCGACTGGCGCGCGCGGGCGATGCGGCTGCGATCGCGGTTCGATGATGCGTTCTGGTGCGACGACATCGGCATGTTCGCGCTGGCGCTCGATGGGCGAAAGCAACCCTGTCGCGTGCGGGCATCCAACCCGGGACACTGTCTGTTCAGCGGCATAGCCACTGTCAGACGCGCGCGCAAGGTCGCGGCGATGTTGATGGGCGATGTGATGTTTGCCGGCTGGGGGGTCCGCACTGTCGCCGCCGGCGAGGCACGATACAACCCGATGTCGTATCACAACGGATCGGTCTGGCCGCACGACAATGCACTGATTGCGTCAGGCCTCGGCCGCTACGGATTCACCGATCGCGCCGCGCGCATCATGTCGGCGATGCTGGATCTCAGTCAGTGGGTCGACAGCAACCGGCTTCCCGAGCTCATTTGCGGTTTCCATCGCCGCGGTGGCGAATCGCCAACGCTCTACCCGGTTGCCTGTGCACCGCAAGCATGGGCCTCGGCTGCGGCATACATGCTGCTCGCCTCGTGTCTTGGACTGGAAATCGACGCCGCCGGACGCCGCGTCTGGTTCCGGCGTGCCATGCTTCCCGACCGTGTCGAGTGGATTCGGCTCACCAACCTCTCCATCCTCGATGCCAGCGTCGACCTGCTGGTGACTCGTCACGCGCAGGACGTTGGAATTGAGGTCCTTCGCCGCGAGGGGAACGTCGAAATCCTCACCGTGAAGTGAGCGTAGTCGCCGAGATAACGGAGAAGACAACTCTGCTATCTTGAGCTCATGTCCGTCGCACCCGTCTCAACTCGCGCTCGACTGTCCGTACGCCGCTGGATGCTCTGGCTGGCGTGGTCCGCTCTGCTGATCTTTGCCACCATCGTGATCGGCGGCGGGGTCAGTGCGCGCCGCCGTCTTCCCGACCTCCAGCCCTGGCACCGGATAGTCCTTCGCGATCTCCGAGCCGGCGACGTGACGGCACGGTCGACGCTCAACGACTACCTCGGGATCGAAGATGCCGCCTTTCGCGCCATCCACGATCAAATCGAGCAGCGGCTCGACGCCGCCGAGCGAGTGCCGGCGAATCGATACAACCCCGACGGCATCTCCCATCCATCGCGGCTCGGGACTGACTGGAATCGAACGCAGATCCTCTCTCCGGCGGCAGAACCCGTGGGCGGTGCGCTGCTCGTGCACGGGCTCACCGACAGCCCGTACAGCATGCGGACGATCGGAGAGGATCTGCGTGCGCGCGGCTACTACGTCGTGGCGTTGCGCGTGCCAGGGCACGGCACAGTGCCGGCGGGCCTGACCGACGTGACGTGGGAAGACTGGCTCGCAGCGGTCAGACTCGGCGTGCGGCATGTTCGGACAACGATCGGCGACAACAAACCGCTGGTGCTCGTCGGTTATTCGAACGGCGGGGCGCTCGTTCTCAAGTACACCTTCGACACCCTCGACGGCTCCGGCGATCCTGCCGTTTCTCGGATTGTCCTGCTCTCTCCGATGCTCGGCGTCCAACCGTTCGCATGGCTGACGCGCGTGATCAGCATGCTTGGACCAATTCCAGCGTTCGAGAAGGCACGCTGGCTCGATATCTACCCTGAGTACAACCCGTTCAAATACACCTCATTTCCCGCCAACGCCGGCCTGCAGACCTGGCGTCTCACGACAACGCTGCAGCGACAGATCGCGCGCGCGGCTGGCGCAGGGCTGGCGTCTCGCTTGCCGCCGGTGCTGACATTCCACTCACTTGTGGATGCGACGGTGAGCACGCCGGCCGTCGTCCACGCGCTGTACGACGTCATCGCGGATCAGCGTTCGGAACTCGTGCTCTTCGACATCAACCGCGCATCAGGACTGGTGCCGTTCATTCAGCAGGCTGACGCGACGCTGCTGTCCCGTCTCACCGACGCTTCTCCACGAAAGTACAGGCGCACATTGATCACCAACCGGGATCCGCAGTCGCTCGATGTGGCGGAACGGTCAATCGCGCCAGGCGCGACGACGATCGAGACGCGCCCACTGAATGCGGCGTGGCCGCGCGACGTGTTCTCACTGTCCCACGTCGCCATTCCCTTTCCTGTGTCCGATCTGATCTACGGACGCGATGAAACGGCAAACCCGACCGGGATCATTCGGATCGGAATCCTGAGCCCGCGTGGCGAACGATCAGTTTTCTCGATACCGTCCGATACACTGATGCGCTTGACGTGTAATCCGTTCTTCTCTTACCTGGATGAACGGCTGGTGGCGTGGCTGCCATCCGATCGAAGCGCGCATTAGGCGGGAACGTGACGACGACAAACGCGACAACAGCAAAATCATCACGGCAGCTCACGGTGCCACGTTCGGCGCGTTACTGCGGTTGCTGTATTTCCTTGTGGCAGTACTCGCAATCGCCGTTGATCGCAGATCCGTCCTTGGCCTTGTGTTCGTCGTCATGGCAGCGTGCGCAGCCAGGAGAGGCAATGTGGACCCTGTTCTCGGGATAGGAGCCCCACGTCACCTTCATCGCGGGAAACACATTGCGGCGATAGACCTCCTGGAGTGCCGCCGAGGCTCGGCTGACTGCCTCGCCGTCAGCACCGCTCTGCTTTGCATAGAAGTCCCGGAGACCACGATCGATGGCTGTCGCCGCGTCCTCATGACTGGGATAAGAGGCGCTGACGAGCCGAACGCCTTCGCGCCGGGCAAAGGGAAGCTTTTGACTCACTTCGCCGGCCGCGATGGCACGATCGACCATCCGTTCGGCGGTCGGCGAGATTGGATGTCCGGACGTGTTGTGACAGTCGACGCAGTCCATCGTCCGTCGGACGCCGCTGTTGATCGCCTGATCGGTGACGTCCGCCGCGCGGAATTCTTTGACCTGGCCTTTCGCATCCGTGGACTTGACGTAGATGATCGTCTGGCGATCGGCGCCCGTCGCGACGTACTCAATCTTGTTTGCCGGATCGGCGTGCCAGTGAATCGAGTGGCCGCCTGACGTCGGACCACCCATGAACATCTGGAGGACCGTCACCGTCTCGGTATTGGTTTCATCGTCTGCATATTCCCGAATCACTCGAACGCGGTCGGCGCCGGTGCGGGAGGGTCGATGGCAGCTCTGGCAGGTCTGAGCCTGGGCTCCAGGAGGCATGTGCGCTCCCGGCGGGATTGGCTTCGGCACATTACCCGTTATGACGTGCACGAGCTGCCGGGTGCCGGCGAGCTTCGCGTTGACGAATCCCTCTGCCCCCTCGGCGATGTGGCACTTCGCACAGGCGATGCGACTGTGTGGACCGTCACGCCACGCCGTAAACTGCGGATGCATGGGCTCGTGACACACCTGTCCGCAAAACTGCGGCGAGTCCATCCAGTGAAGGCTGCCATAGCCGGCCAGGAGCAGGATGATTATGTTGACAGCGGTCAGCCCGACGAAAAGGAGCGTGCGCCGACGGACCACCGGTTGGCCAAAATCGACGACCGGCCAGCCGGCCGGCGCTTCGGGATGGCGCTGCAGCTTTCGCTGCTGCAGCCACATCCCGAGAGGGATCAGTAGCAGACCAAGAACAAAGAGGGCGGGGATGGCGATGAAAACGACGAGGCCGGCGTAGGGATTCTCGAGGAGACCCGTCAACTCAGCGATGACCAGCGCAATGAACACGGCTGCTGCAGCAGTCGTGATCACCGCGCCGGCAATCGCTACGGGGTGGCGGCCAAGTGCTTCGAACCGTTTCACCGGGACCCGCTATTTGAGGCTTTGCATGTAGGCGACGAGAGCATCAACGTCCGCGGGCGGCAAACCACCGTATTTGGCCGCCATCGGCGGTTTCTTGGTTGATTTGGCCTTCGCAGCCATTCCCTTGGGATCGAGAATCCACTGTTTGAGCTCGTCGGCACTCAACTTGGTGCCGACGCCGTCGAGCGCTCCGCCCGTCTTCTTGCCCTTGCCAGCGATGGAATGACAAGTCGCACATTTCTGAGCGGCGTAGACTTGTTCACCTTTCTTCACGACCGCCGCGTCCTGCGCTGAGGCAGAAACGGCTCCTGCCAGCATTACTCCGGTGCTGAATACGGCCAACTGCAGGATCCTCAGTGTCTTAAACGATATCGCCATGAAACCTCCAGGAAACTACCAGCCGTACTCTTTACCACAAATATCGGATCCCGAAGTTGAAGGAATTCGCCGTATACGGACGATAGATGTAGCCCATGACCAGCGAACTGGGCTGGACGATGCTGTTGACGACGGTTTGATCGAAGGCAAAGTCGTAGACCCGGAAGGGTTCGTAGAGGTACGAGAACGTCGCCGCCACTCGGTTCGAGATCCGATGCCTGACGTCAATATGCAGCTGCTGGAGTTTGTTGGAGACGTCGGGGAGCTGGTTGGGGGCCACCAGGCCAACCGAGGTCCAGCCGGGATCGGTGGTGTACAGGTAGCTACCGATCGCGTCACTGATGTCGTACGAGAACCGCGCTTCAGTGTTGGGACCAATCTTGGGCGGCGCCGCGTAAATCGAGAAGTAGTTGACGCGTTCCTTCGAGTTCACCATCCAGTCCCGTCTTGGATCGGTTTCCTGCGGCGGCGTCTGCCCGGGGCTTGCCGTCCTCGATCGCTGATCGCCGGAGTAGTGCTCGTAGTTGTAGCTGGCCCCGACGCCCCAGCCGTCCGGCTGCTTGTAGTCGGCCCCGACCGAGAAGGTCTGAAATGACGTCTGCTCGAGGCCGAAATAGCTATCGGGAAAGTCGTCCTTGCCGAAACCCGCCGAGGCACTGAGCGTCAAGAACTCATTCGGGCTGACATCCATCTGTCCGGTGAATTTGTTGCGGTCCCGGTCAGCGATGTCGTAATGACGCATGGCCGGCTGTTCGCCAATCTGAACCAGCAGCTCTTCATCCAGGTCCGCACCGGTGCGCGATGAGTGCTCGTACTGCGCGCGGAAGGTCACAAACTGCGAACCGATCGCATCGGCTGTCAGACGAAACACGTCTTCGCCGGTGTTTTCGAAGATTCGGAAATCATGTCCGGTGTTGTTACGGCTGTATCCGGCGGTCAAGGCAACCGGTTGTAGCCCGGTCCATGTCGCGTCGGCATCGAAGTTGGTGCGGCTGTGCGCGTAGAGCTCGGGTCCGCCGGTCGGAGAGGTTGTGACCGAGGTGTCGTAATTAATGAACTGAGTGATCGAAAAGTGCGGTGTGTTGTTCGAGTAATCGTAATTGCGGAACCGCGCGCTGAAACGCCAATCCATCTGCGGGCGGGAGACAAGATTCAGATTGGTCGACACCACGCCGGCTTCTGCATCAGCAGTGGTTCTCGGCAACGGCAGTTGCGTCAGCGTCGGATTGATGGTGAAAGGCTGAAGCGTCTCGTTGTTCTTCCACGTTCCAAACGAGATGAAACCGGTCAGCTGCGTCCGATGTGCGAACTTGGTGAAGCCGCCGACGCTCACCGTCTGGGCAGAGTTGGAGGGCCAGAGCGACATGCGGCCGCGTCCAGGGGCGCTGGTCGTATCGGTCAGCCGCAGCGGGCTGTCCCAAATCAGCGGCGTGTCGAGATTGTCGAACCACGATCCGTTGTAGGCGACGCTCAACATGTTGCGCGTGTTATTCCACTGGGCTCCAATCGTGAAGTCGTTGGTGCGTGAGTCGTACGGCAGCGGCACTTCGACGTCATTGCCAAATCCGAAACTGGCGCCCCATGGCAGTTCGCCGACGTGGCGATTCATCGTATAGCTGGCGGTCACGTCGAGTTGCGGCGTCGGCGTGGCGACGAACTTCACACTGCCAATGTCACGGCGTTCGCGCAAATCAAACTGCGGCGATTTCGAGAGCCAGACGTTCAGGCCGCCACCGTTCTGCGCCGCCTGCTGCGTCGCATCATCGAGCACCAGGTTGTCGCCAGTGTGCGTGTATGGTGTCGCGGTGTCGACGCTATAGAACTGCGGGATCTCGTCCCAAAGGCCTGAAACCTTGAATCGGCCTGTGCGTTCGTAGTCGGCGAAATATCGCTGATCGCGGTAGCCGACGTTGTCGGCCGCGGCACGGAATTGATAATCGCCTTCGGGACTCTCGTTCGCGTATCGCGCATCAGTGAAGAGCACGCCATCGCGAACGTCCTGGTAGCGTTGGAATCGGGCCGGATCTCCGTCGATGCTGGTCACCCGGCCGCCAAACTGAAATTGACGCCAGGTTTGATCGAAGAGGCTGTGTGGAGCTTCAACCGCTGGAGCGGCGGCAGCCGGCGCTGCAGGAGGCGTCTGCGGCGTTGGCTTGGCCTGGCCGGCGGGCGGCTTGGCCTGTTCGGACGGTGCTTGCGCCCGCGCGACCATCGGAATCGCGAGTCCGAGTGAAAGCGTCAACGAGACGAGTACGAAGCGTCGCATGTATGACTCCAACTGCTACCGCATGTAGAACTGCCCGGACGGATGGTTCGAGCCGTGAATGTTGGAATGACAGTTCACGCACGAGCGTCCGAACATACGGTTGCTCTTGTTGGTGGTGATTTCATCCTTGTCGTAGAGCGTTGCCGGATGCCGTGTGGCGACGTGGCATCGCTGACAGAGCATCGGCATTCTGACGACCAGCATGCGATCGTTTGATGAGCCGTGCGGGTCGTGACAGGTGGCGCAGTTCTCCCGCACCGGCGCGTGCTCCCACAGGACTGGTCCCCGCATCTCGGTGTGGCAGCTAATGCAGAGCTCAGATACCGAACTTCCAGTCTTCAGATTCTTGACATTACTGATCGATCCATGCGGGTTGTGGCACGACGAGCACGACAGCTTGCCTTCGCGCACCGGCATGTGGGCGACGGCGCGTTCCGTCTTGGCCACCTGCAGGCGATGGCACCTGGCGCAGACTTCAGTTTGGGTCGTCTTCACGAGCTGGTGCTCGACCGACTTGAAACTGTGAACGCTATGGCAGGTCGCGCAGGACAGATTTCGCCGCTCGTGCGCGCCACCCTCCCACCCGACGTGGTCGGACCGGTTGTGACACGTCAGACATATCTGGTTCACTTCGCCCGGCTTCATTTCCTGGATCTTGGCGATGTGACCGCTCGCGTCGTCCTCAACGTGCGCCTGACCCGGACCGTGGCAGCTCTCGCATCCCTGATTGGCCGCGGGGGATCGTGGGTTCTTTGCCTGCGCGTGGGGCGTCCCCTTTAACTTCTCACCCTGTTCCTCATGACATTCCAGGCACTTGGCGGTGCCGACGTAACCCCCTGCAGCGGCTGGAGCAGGAGCCGGTTTCTGACCCTGGGCCTGCGCCGGCGCCGGTTTGGAACCGGATGTCTGAGGGGTGGATTGAGGCGGCGTTCCGAAGGAAATCGCTCCGGCCGCACGAACCGTGATGGCCGTAGCGAGAACGCACGCGGCTACCAGACAGAGACGATGATGCACGGTAACTCTCCACACACGAACGCGTGTCGTGCGCATTCGCATACTGGGTCGCCGTCGTCGTTTATTGACTTGCTCGATGACTCGGGCGGAGCTCCTTCAGCACGCGCCATGCCAGAGGGTTAGGATGATACCGCCGGTCCTAAGTCCTTCCAAACGGAAGAACTTGATACATCGGCTATTCGCGGGTCGATCGCGCACCTTCTTTACCGGCTCCATGTGACCGGAGAAGCTCCAGAATATCGGAGCCAAATCGGGGGCAGTCACAGCGCAGTTGCGAAAAGTCATTGGGTCGGATGGAACAACTACTGCTGCAACCACTCGTTTGCCATGGTGAGGGATCGCATGGGACAAGGAACATTGAGCGACGCCGCACCGACGCGGCTTTCAGCAGACACTCGGACGGGCCAAAGTAAAGAGGCCATCGCCCGGGGCTTGATTGATAACTTGCGATGCCTTCAGGGCAAGCTGCCGCAGCATGCGACCCGGAACGACTGGTATATGGCGCTTGCCTACACCGTCCGCGATCGCATGATCGATCGCTACATCAACACCCTCGAGACGATGACCGACGCCGGCGGCGGTAGCAAGGTTGTCGCCTATCTGTCGGCCGAATTCCTGGTGGGTCCCCATCTCGGCAATGGGCTCATCAGTCTGGGTATCTGGGACACGGCCGAACAGGCGCTCGCCGATTTCGATCAGGACCTGCCGGTTCTCCTCGAACAGGAAGAAGAGCCCGGCCTGGGCAACGGCGGACTTGGCCGCCTGGCCGCCTGTTACATGGATTCGCTCGCCACGCTCAACGTGCCGGCGATTGGCTACGGCCTGCGCTACGAGTTCGGCATCTTCGATCAGGTGATTCGCGACGGCTGGCAGGTGGAGATCACCGACAAGTGGCTCCGGTTCGGGAATCCGTGGGAGATCGTCCGATCGGAAATCACTTTTGATGTGAAGCTCGGTGGGCGCACTGAGTCCTACCAGGACGAGCAGGGTCGTTACCGGGTCCGTTGGGTGCCGGACAGAGTCGTGAGGGGTATGGCCTACGACACACCGGTGCCCGGTTACCGCGGGACGTGCACGAACCTGCTGCGCCTCTGGAAAGCAGAGGCCGCCGAATCCTTCGACTTCGATGCGTTCAATGTCGGCGATTACTACCGGGCAGTCGATCAAAAAGTGGAATCGGAAACGATCTCCAAAGTGCTCTACCCCAATGATGAACCGGTAGCGGGGAAAAAACTGCGCCTGGCGCAGCAGCACTTCTTTGTCTCGTGCTCGTTGCAGGACATGATTCGCATCCACTTGATGCGGCAGAAATCGCTGGCCGACTTCGGCTCGCACTGGTCCATCCAGTTGAACGACACGCATCCGTCCATCGCCATCGCCGAATTGATGCGGCTTCTCGTCGACGAGCACCAGATGGACTGGGATCAGGCATGGACGATTACGCAGCAGGCCTGCGGCTACACGAACCACACGCTCCTTGCCGAAGCGCTGGAGAAATGGCCCGTGCCGCTCTTCGCCAAGTCGCTACCCCGGCATCTCGAGATCATTTACGAAATCAACCGCCGCTTCCTGGACGATGTTCGACGGCAGCACCCCGGGGACGATCAATTGCTTCGTCGCCTGTCATTGATCGACGAGACAGGGGATAAGTACGTCCGCATGGCACATCTGGCGAGCGTCGGCAGTCATGCCATCAACGGTGTCGCCGCGCTCCATAGCGACCTCCTCAAGCAGACCGTCCTGCGCGATTTCCATCAGGTGATGCCCGACAAGTTCTTCAACGTCACCAACGGTGTCACCCCTCGTCGCTGGATCGTTCTGAGCAATCCGCAATTGTGCAGGCTCATCACCGGTCGAATCGGAGATCGATGGATATCGCATCTCGAAGACGATCTCGCGCGACTCGAACCGTTAGCCGGCGATGGCGATTTCCAGAACGAGTGGCGGACGGTGAAAGCTGACAACAAGGTCGCGCTCGCTGGCTTCATCAAGGACCGGACCGACATCAGCGTCGACCCGGATTCGCTGTTCGACATTCAGGTCAAGCGCTTCCACGAGTACAAGCGACAGCACCTGAATGCGCTCTACCTCGTGACGATGTACAACCGGCTGAAGCGTAATGGCACGGCGGGCGTTACGCCGCGCACGGTGATTTTTGGCGGCAAGGCTGCCCCCGGCTACCGGATGGCCAAACTGATCATCAAGCTGATTAACTCGGTGGCCGCCGTCATCAATCGGGACCCGGAGATTTCACAGGTCCTCAAAGTCGTGTTCATCCCCGACTTCAACGTCAAGGCAAGCCATCGGGTCTACCCGGCCGCCGATCTCTCCGAACAGATCTCGACCGCAGGCAAGGAGGCGTCTGGCACCGGCAACATGAAGTTCGCGCTCAACGGCGCATTGACGATTGGCACGCTCGACGGGGCCAACGTCGAGATCCGCGAAGCCGTCGGTCCTGAGAATTTCTTCCTTTTTGGTTTGACGGCGGGAGACGTCAACCGCGTCAAAGCCGACGGCTACCGGCCCAGCAGCCATTACGAAACAAACGCGGAGCTTCGCCAGGTGTTCGATCTTCTGGATAACGGATTCTTCACTAACGGTGACCGCGAGGTATTCCGGCCGCTCATCGAGTCGCTGCTCACGCGAGATGATTACATGCTCCTGGCGGACTATCAGAGTTACGTCGACTGTCAGGAGCGCGTCAGTGCGGCGTACCGCGATCAAAACAGCTGGACGCGGATGTCGATTCTCAATTCGGCCAGGAGCGGACGCTTCTCCTCGGACCGTTCAATTCGCGACTATTGCCGTGACATCTGGAAGATCAACCCGATCGCGCACGAGTCACGCCCGTGATCGGAGAGGTCGCGCCGCGAGCGATGGCGATCCCTGTCGAGCCTGGTACGCCGGCGCCGTTGGGCGCGTCAGTGTGTCCCCGCGGCGTCAACTTCAGCGTCTTTTCCAAGCACGCATCCCTCGTCGAGCTGCTGCTGTTCGACGACGTCAATTCCACCGAGCCCTCGCACATCGTCCCACTGGATCCCCAGGACAACCGCACGTATCACTACTGGCACACCTTCGTCCACGGCCTCCGACCGGGGCAGGTTTATGCGTACCGTGTACGAGGGGCATTCGAACCCGATCGCGGGCTTCGATTCGACGGCGAAAAGCTGCTGCTCGATCCCTACGGTCTTGCCGTGGCCGTTCCCTACAGCTACGACCGATATGCGGCGGGGCGCCCCGGATCGAACATCGCGTCGGCAATGAAAAGCGTCGTTGCCGATCCCCTGCGCTACGACTGGGAAGGGGACACGCCTCTCTGCCGGCCGTTTGCTGAAACCGTGATCTACGAGCTCCATGTCGGCGGATTTACCAAGCACCCGAGCTCTGGCCTGTCTTCAACCCGGCGAGGGACCTACGCCGGACTGATTGAGAAGATTCCGTACCTCAAGGATCTCGGCGTCACAGCCGTGGAGCTCTTGCCGGTTTTTCAATTCGATCCACAGGCTGTACCGCCAGGACTGGTGAACTACTGGGGTTATCAGCCGATCTCGTTCTTCGCGCCGCATCACGGCTACAGCTCGCATCCCGACCCGCTGCGTGTCCTCGATGAATTCAGAGACATGGTGAAGGCGCTTCATCGCGCCGGCCTCGAAGTCATCCTCGACGTCGTCTTCAATCACACCGCAGAGGGTGGACACGACGGCCCGACGCTCTGCCAGCGCGGACTCGCCAACGACATCTATTACATCCTCGCTGACGACAAGTCGCGCTATGCCGACTACACCGGCTGCGGCAACACCCTGAACGCCAACCAGCCGATCGTGCGCCGATTGATCCAGGACAGCTTGCGCTACTGGGTCACTCAGATGCACGTCGACGGATTCCGTTTCGACCTGGCATCGGTCCTCTCGCGCGACGAACGCGGTCAGCCGTTGCCCAGTCCGCCAGTGCTGTGGGATATCGAATCAGATCCTCAATTGGCCGGAACGAAACTGATTGCGGAAGCGTGGGACGCAGCAGGCCTCTATCAAGTCGGGCGGTTCGTTGGCGACAGCTGGCAGGAATGGAATGGCCGCTTTCGCGACGACGTGCGTCGGTTTCTCAGAGGCGACAATGCATCGGTCAGTGGTATGGCGACGCGGTTTCTCGGCAGTCCGGACCTGTACGATCACGAGGAACGTGAGGCGGAGCAGAGCATCCACTTCGTCACCTGCCACGACGGGTTTACGCTGAACGACCTCGTGTCGTACAACCACAAGCACAACGAAGCGAACGGCGAGAACAATCGCGACGGATCGGACGACAACCTGAGCTGGAACTGCGGCGTCGAAGGACCGTCGGATGATCCGGCGATCGAGGCGTTGCGGAATCGTCAGGTCAAGAATTTTCTCGCGTTGACGATGCTTGCGGTCGGGACACCGATGCTGCTGATGGGCGACGAGGTTCGCCGGACGCAGCATGGCAACAACAATGCGTACTGCCACGATAGCGAGATCAGCTGGTTCGACTGGACGCTCCTGGAACGGCACGCCGACGTTCACCGCTTTGCCAAGGAACTCATCGCCTTTCGCCAGCGTCGTGACGTCGTCATCGAAGAGGAAACGCTGTCGCTGAACGAGCTGCTGCGACGCGCCGACCTCGACTGGCATGGCACCACGCTCAACGCACCGGATTGGGGCGACCACTCGCACAGCCTCGCATTCACGATGAAGAGCCTGCGGTCGAGGTTTCTGCTACACGGAATGTTCAATGCGTATTGGGAGCCGCTGACATTTGAGTTGCCGCCGACGCCCGCGAGCGGTGGGTGGCAACGGTGTATCGACACGGCGCTGCCGTCACCAGACGATGTGCGGCGATGGGAAATGGCGCCGATCGTGGACGCGGCGGTTTACGTCGTGCAGTCCCGATCGATCGTGCTGCTTGCGCGCGCCGTCTAAAGTGCTAATCAAGATTGCGAGGAACTATGGACACTCAACTCGCGCATGAGACCGTCGCGCAAGGTCCGTTGTCAGATACAGAGCTGTCGCTGATGGACGGCTATTGGCGGGCGTGCAACTACCTGTCGGTCGGGATGATTTATCTGAAAGACAACCCGCTGTTGAGAGAGCCGCTGAAGACCGATCACGTGAAACACCGGCTGCTCGGACACTGGGGCGCCAGTCCGGCGCTGTCGTTCGTGTGGGTTCATCTGAACCGGCTGATTGTTCGCGACGGCCTCGACATGATCTTTGTCGCCGGACCAGGCCATGGCGCGCCCGGCGTACTCGGACCGGCCTATCTCGAGGGGACCTACTCCGAGATCTATCCCGACAAGAGCCAGGATCTCGAGGGCCTGCAGAAGTTCTTCAAACAGTTTTCATTTCCGGGCCACATCGGCAGTCATGTGACGCCTGAAACGCCAGGCTCGATTCACGAAGGCGGCGAACTCGGCTACAGCCTCTCGCACGCCTACGGCATGGCGCTCGACAGTCCCGACGTCATTGTCGCCTGCGTCATCGGTGACGGCGAAGCCGAGACCGGGCCGCTTGCCACGTCCTGGCACTCGAACAAGTTCATCAATCCGATTCGCGACGGTGCGGTGCTGCCAATTCTGAATCTCAACGGATACAAAATCGCGAACCCGACGATCCTCGCGCGCATCAGCCACGAAGAACTCGAGGCATTGTTTCACGGCTACGGTTACACGCCGTACTTCGTCGAGGGCAGCGACCCGGCGGAAATGCATCAGAAGATGGCCTCGACGCTCGACCGGGCCATCGGCGAGATTCGCGCGCTTCAGAAAGCCGCGCGCGCGTCCAACAATCCAGTCCGTCCGCGATGGCCGATGATCGTGCTTCGCTCGCCGAAAGGATGGACCGGTCCAAGAGAGATCAAAGGCCACAAGGTCGAGGGGTCGTGGCGCTCGCATCAGGTCCCGTTCGCCGATGTTCGCGACAATCCGGCAAATCTGAAGCTGCTCGAAGACTGGATGCGCAGCTACAAGCCTGAAGAACTGTTCACTGCCGACGGCTCTCTTGTCGCGCAACTGAAAGCACTGGCACCCATCGGCCCTCGCCGGATGAGCGCGAACCCGCGTGCCAATGGTGGCCTGCTTCGCAAGGATCTCAAGCTGCCGGATTTTCGCAAGTACGCGGTGGACATTTCGTCGCGCGGCACGGCGGAGTACGAAAACACCAAGCCCTTAGGGGAGTTCTTGCGTGACGTGCTGGCAAACAATCCCACGTCCTTCCGTCTTTTCGGACCGGATGAAACGGCCTCGAATCGACTGCAGGCCGTCTATGGCGCGACCAAGAAAGCGTGGATGGCCGACCTGCTGCCGGAAGACGCCGACGGTGGAGAGCTGTCGCGCGATGGCCGGGTCATGGAAATGCTGTCCGAGCACACGCTGCTCGGCTGGCTCGAAGGCTACCTGCTGACCGGCCGTCACGGACTGTTTCACACCTATGAAGCGTTCGCGCACGTGATTGATTCAATGTTCAACCAGCACGCGAAGTGGCTCGACATCTCGCGAAATCATGTTCGCTGGCGCGCACCGGTTGCGTCGGAGAACATTCTGCTGTCTTCGACCGTGTGGCGCCAGGATCACAACGGGTTCTCACATCAGGACCCCGGCTTCATCGATGTCGTCGCCAACAAGGGGCCGTCGGTCGTCCGCATCTATCTGCCGCCGGACGCGAACACACTGCTGGTCGTCGCCGACCATTGCCTGCGCACGACCAACACCGTCAACGTGATCGTCGCCGACAAGCAGAAGCACCTTCAGTTCATGAGTATTGACGACGCCATCACCCACTGCGCGAAAGGCGTGGGCATCTGGGGACGAGCAAGTACTGATGCCGGCGAAGAGCCCGATGTGGTTCTGGCCTGCTGTGGCGACGTCGCTACGATGGAAGCCCTGGCGGCGGCAGCGATTCTCCGCGACCGCGTGCCCGATCTGAAGCTGCGGTTCGTGAACGTGGTCGATCTCTTCAAGCTGCAGCCCGATACCGAGCATCCGCACGGGCTGAGCTCGCGTGAGTTCGACAGCCTGTTCACGCCGGATAAGCCGATCATCTTCAACTTCCACGGCTATCCGTGGCTGATTCATCGGCTCGCCTACCGATTCAAGGGTCACGAGCACCTGCACGTGCGCGGCTACAAAGAGAAGGGCAACATCAATACGCCGCTCGAGTTGGCGATGCTCAACGAAACGTCTCGCTTCCATCTCGTGATCGACGTCATCGATCGAGTGCCGAAGCTTCGGACAAAGGCGGCACACCTGAAGGAGGACATGAAAAACGAAATCATCGAGAATCTCGAATACGCGCACCAGAACGGCACCGATCGCCCCGAGATCGTGCACTGGACGTGGCCTTATTGACCATCAGTCGACTTCCTGAACAGCGGCGTCACGTCCCGTTTCCCTTTCTCGAGGTACGGCACGCCGTGTTCCATCCAGTCAGGCTTTGCTGCGTCCTTCAGAAAGTAGTCGAAGTACTCGGCGAGGTGGACGGTCCAGTGTTTCTGGTTTTCCCGCTGTCGCAGGCCGTGCTTTTCGCCGTTGTAGCTAAACATGTACGCCTCTTTCCCGAGGCGGCGCATCGCGGTGAAAAACTGGATCCCCTGCTGCCACGGAACGGCGTCGTCTTCATCATTCGCCATCGTCAAATACGGCGTCCTGACCTTGTCGATCCAGTAGATTGGTGAGTTCTCGAGATAGAGTTTCGGGTTTTCCCAGGGCGGAACGCCGATGCGGCTCTGCGTTTTCTCGTACTGAAATGCGCGCGACATTCCCGTACCCCAGCGAATGCCTCCGTATCCGCCCGCCATGTCGACGACCGATGCGCCCGCTTCCACCGCGCGGAAAATGTTGGTTCGGGTAATCATGTAAGTGATCTGATATCCGCCCCAGCTGTGTCCCTGAATACCGACGCGCTTCGGATCGACGAAGCCCATCGCGATCACTTTCTGCGTTGCCGGCAACACGCACTTCAGTGCGCTCTCGCCAGGGTATCCGATGTCGTAAACGATGTCCGGCTGCAGGACGATGTAGCCGTTGCTCGCGTAACGAGTGACGTTGATGCTCGAGCCGCCGGGAGCAGGGGCGACGTAGCGATGGAGGTTGTTCGAGAGTTGTTCGTAGATGTAGACGAGCAGCGGATACTTCTTCGACGGATCGAAATCCTCCGGCTTGGTCAGAATCGCCTTCAGTGTCTTGCCGTCGGCATTCACGTACTCGATCAGTTCCGACGTGCCCCAGTTGTACTCGGCCTGCTGCGGGTTCGCGTCGCTGATCTTCTTCATATCGCTGAACGCGCCGCTCGACACCCACAGGTTCGGAAACTCCTCGAAGCGCGACAGGGTAAAGACAAAGACGTCGGCATCTCGCGCCTTGATCGGGACGCCAAAGCTCTTGTCGAGCATCACGAGTTTCGCCGGCGCCGCGGCCGCATTCAGCGTGACGCGATAGAGGCCACTGGCCCGGGTGTTCTCGTTCACGGCGGAAAGGATGAGCGGCTTCACCGGTGAGATCGCACCGTCGTCGGCATCGCGCCGGCCCGGTCCCCCTTCTTCCTCGGACGTTGACACCGGCTCCGTGCGCGGATACCGGAAGACGATCTGCTCGCGCCGACCGTCCGTGATTTTCCGTCCGCCGGTGCCATCCGGTCTCACTTCCCAGATGTCGTAGCGATCGTAGAGGAGGACGCTCTTGTCCCCTTCCGTCCAGCCGCCGCTGCCGTAAGGCGACGGATGCGCCGGGTGATCGTCGGTCTCGCTCTGAAACTTGACGCCGAGTTTCGCGGTGAGGTTGACGTTCTGGCCATCACTCGTCCGGATCACGTGCCAGTTGTCGTCGCGCTCGCTGAAAAACAGCACGTAATTCGCGCTCGGAGACATCGAGCCGGAGAAGTTGGCTTTCTCCAGGATCCGCTTCCGCGATCCATCTGTCAGCGACACGAGATACTCGTCGTCGTAGCTGCCGTCCCACGAAACGAGTTGCTTGTACGGCACGTTCGAAACGCCGAGCGCGAGACAACAGGTGCCGTTGGTCAGCACCTCCGGCATGTCGGCAGACGCCAGCTGTGTGAATTTTCGATCGGCAAGCGTGATCATGGCGCGGAAGTTCCGCTTGCGTTCGTCGTCGGCACGGACCTTCTGCATCGGCTGGATTTCGGGATCCTTGTAGTGCCAGACGTCCACCTTGACCGGCTCTGGCGCGTCATCGGGGTCGGCGTGGGGCGGTCGCGCCGTCCCAAAAAAGAGGCGAGTGGCGTCCTTCGAGAATTCGAGACGGCCGTTCTCGCTCACCGCGATTGGACCGGCGCGGGTCTCGGCTGGCACGTTCAACTCGATCGCTGAGTTCGCCGACATCGACGCGTGATAGAGCTTGAAGCGCGAGGCTTTCGCCGCGTAGTCGTCGCGATCGCTGATGAACGCAAGTTGTGTGGCCTTGGCGTCGAATGCGAACCCTTTGTAGCTGCCCTGTCCGGTCATCAGCGTCTTGGTCGAACCGTCCGCGGTCTTTCGAAGAAACGCGCCGTCGCTTGTCGGCGTCCTGGACGATACCGAGTAGGCAACGGCGCTGCCGTCTTTCGCGACGGCGTACTCCATGACTTCGGCGATGGTTGACTGCGTCGCCGCGGCAAGATCGCGAATGATGAGATCCGTTCCCGGATCGTGTTTTTTGACCGGAGGCCGGGTTTCCTGTCCTTCGTCGCCTTCCGTGCGTTCCTGTCCACGAGCGCGCGGCGCAGGTTCCGGCGCTGCGAGGTAGACGACGATTCGTATCGGATCTTCAGGGAGACGATAGCTCTTGACGTGCTCGGCGAGCGTGGTCACCTGGCCGTTGGACAGATCGACGACGCCGACACCAGCTTTTGGCATTTCCTCAGGGCGGCGTTTCGCCTTCCGTGCCTTGTCCACGTCTGCCTTGAGCGGTGTCTTCTCGAACACGACGAATCGGCTGTCGGAAGTGATGACCGGGTTGCGGCCGCGCGGAGCGCGATACTCCGCGCTCGTCTTCAGATTGCGAACGACGAGTTCTCCGTCGCCATCCTGTGGCGTCAACGCGTAAGCGACCCAGACCCCGTCGTGCGACAGCTTGGTACCCTGGATGGATTTCCACCCGTCGTAGACATCGTGGCTGATACGTTTCTTGGCGGCTGACTGTTGAGCGCCAACGGGCGCCACGAATAGAGCGATGACACAGGCAACAAATAGCTTTTTCATACACCAGCCCCCGGCAGCGTTGAGTGGTCGTTTATCACTATCCATCGCTTCAGGCAACAGATCACGGATCCAGTAGTCCCCGTCTCGTCGCTGCTCGAATTGCAGCGGACATCGAGCGACGAGGCGCGGCTGCCCCGGGTCGCATAAAGCGCCGGGGGCCCGAGCGAGGTTGGACCCCGCGAGCCGTAAGTAAAGCAGACGAGCTTTTCTGCTTAACGTCTCTCCTCGGTCGTTATTCTTGGCTCCGCGTGCTTGACGTACTTGTCGAACCAGGCAATCTTCTCTGCGATCAGATGAAGATGCGTCTCGCGCGCGGCGTAGCCATGCGCTTCGTACGGGAGCGTCACGTAGCGCACCGTGGCGCCGTGACCTTTGAGGGCCATGTAGAAACGTTCGGATTGAATCGGAAACGTGCCGGAGTTGTCGTCCATTTCTCCGTGCGTCAGGTAGATCGGATCTTTGACCTGGTGAGCGTAAAAGAACGGCGACATCTTGCCGTAAAGATCGGGTGCCTCCCAGAACGTCCGCCGTTCGCTTTGAAAACCAAACGGCGTCAACGTCCGGTTGTAGGCACCGCTCTCGGCGAACCCGGCGCGAAAGAGGCGCGAGTGAGCCAGTAGATTCGCCGTCATGAACGCCCCATAACTGTGACCGCCGACGCCAATGCGATTGCGATCGGCAACACCCATCTCGGCAACCTTGTCGATAGCCGCTTCGGCACTCGAGACGAGCTGTTCGACGTAGCGATCGTTGGCCGTTTCCCCGGGCCCGACGATCGGCATGGTTGGCCCATCGAGGATCGCGTACCCGGCAAAAAGGAGATACATGTGCGAATTGCCGGGCGTCACGAGCGTGAATCGATTTGGTGATCCGACCACCTGGCTCGCCGTGTCGGTGTCGGAGAATTCTCTTGGATAGGCCCACATGACGACAGGAAGACGCTCGCCTTTGCTGTAACCCGGCGGCAGGTACAGAGTCGCCGAGAGCTTGATCCCATCTTTGCGTTCGTAGGTGATGAATTGCCTTTGCACGCCGCGGAAGAATTCCTGCGGATCGCTGAAGGTGGTCACGGCTTTCCGTGAAGCACTGTCTCTGAGCGCACGCGTGTAGTAATTCGGCGGATCGGTATTGGATTCCGCCCGAGTAAGAATCGAGCTCGCGTCGTCGGTCAACGGGACAATCGGCGTCTCGTATGATTTCGAACCGCTTCTGAACAGTCGCTCGATCATGAGTGTTTTCAGGTTCAGCCGGTCGAGAAATGGCCGATCGCCTTCCGACGATGCCCCGTCGCCGGCGAGATAGATGTCGTCGCCGCTCTGCAGGATCGCGCCGGGCTGGCCGCCGCCCCGGCCCCCGCCGAGTGTAGTCCGTTGATCTCGGCGAAGCAGCGGTGTGCCCGGATTCGCGTAGCGGTCCTCGCTGCGGCGCTCCCACAGTTTCCTGGGCGATGAACCCGGCTCCAGAATCCAGGTGCGGACGCGGCGCGTCGCCCGATCGGACTCTCCGATCAGGGCGATGCCCTTCTCGGTGAACGAGACATTCTGAAAGCGATACTCCGTCTTTGCGAACTCGGTTGGTGAACCGGTGAATGGCGCGTCCAGCGAGAGGATCTTGTCGCGGAACGGCACCTTGTTCTTCAGGTCGCCTTCGTCCAGCGCCTCCACCCAGATCAGGGTCGCGGGCTGATCCGGCCGCCACCGGTACTCACGCGGTCCAGTGCGCACGCCCGTCAACGTCACCCCCTCGCGCGAGGGGATGTCCGCCACTGCTCGTACTTTTTCACCGCGTCGATTCCAGATCTCAACCTGTTGCGGAAAGCCGTCCATTGGAATCAGGTGCGAATACGGACGCTTCACCCGCGAGATCAGAATGAAACGATCGTCGGGGGCCGGGGTCACGGTCGCAAAAATGGCAGGATTGCCGATGACCGTGCGCCGACCAGTTGTCGTGTCGATGGTCGCGAGCTGGCTGTTGAAGTAGTAGTCGAACAGCGCCTCGTCGTGCGACGTTCGGATCATGTCTTCATACGTCGGTGCGGGAGCAGCTTTGTCGTAATTCTCGAGCACGTTCGGCCCCGCGGGAATTGTCGGCTCAAGCGGCACCGGCCCTCGGTCCGGCGGTACGAGCTGGCAGAGCAGCGTCGCGCTGTCGTGCAGCCAGTCGCACGGATCGCCGTTGGCCGCGTTCAAGCGATCGGTTCCGCTTACTTTCCTCGCCTGGCCGGTCGCCACGTCCGCAATCCAGAGCTCGATGGCACTGTCGCGGGTATTGGTGAACGACAACCGCGATCCGTCTGGAGAAAAGTGCACGTTCGATACGCTCGCCTGCGGCGGCACGGCCACCGCCAACTCACGTCCGTCGGCGATGCGCTTCAGCGTGATCGCATAACCGCCGCCATTGGTCGCGGTTCGACGCGGACCATTGTTCTTCGGGTCGACGCGCGCGCCCGCGAGCCGCAGCGTCGGCCGCGCGAGCTCCGCCAGCAGCGGACTTCCTTTGCGCATGGTCAACGCCAGAACTTGCCGCGTCGGACTGACGATCGCCTGCGGCGGCGGCGGCGAATCAAAGGTCGCGACGATCGGCGCCGAGGGCGTCAGGTATCTGGCGACGTTCGGACCCGGCGCGACCGACTGCGCTTTCGTCTGATTGTGCAGGGTGGTGATCGAGAAGATGACAAGGGAGGCACCACAGGCGGCTCGTCGTAGGGATGGTGCTGACATTGGGGCTCCTCGTGAACGTTCCAGCGCGGGCTACGATAGAGCGAATTGGACCCCGGTTGTCAATCGAGCTGCGCCGGCTAGCGTTGTGTGAGTTGGCCCCACCCCAGCATCATCTCCTCGACGAGCGTCTCTACTTCCTTGCGCAGGCGTGGCTGGAGGGCAGCAACGGCAGTAACTGATTGAGACCGCAGGCTCGCATCGTCAGCTCCATGAACGCTGCCCGACCCAAGCTGGGCGCCTGAATCGTAAACAAGATCCGACAAATCCTCGACCGATCGCAGATCGTCGAGTGTGATCTCGCGGTACGACGGTTCCCAGCTGCGGACCCACCAGTTGCGGAGGTGCTCGCCCTGAATGGTCATTTCAGGAATATCTTCTTCAGGACCTGCGACCAGAATGTTGTGCCGCAGACGGCCGACCTGCTGGCTGCCGATGATGACTCTGAACGCAGGTCGAGACTTCGGGATCTCGAGGCATCCGAGTCCTTTCAGCGCTCTCAGCGCTTTCGCCTCGAGCAGTTCGTCGTCTCCGGGAGCGTCGGAAGGCCCTCGCACACGCATCAGGATCTTGCGGACGGCGGCGCTGCCAATACCCATCTGCAACCAGCCGGCGCGAATAATCTGAAAGTAGCCCTCGGGCAGCTCCGACCGTTCGCGTCGCACGAGGCGGGAGAACACGGCCATCGACGCGAGCAATCCGTTCATCGACACCTCGGGCATGGGCGCCATCTTCGTCTCCGCCCACGCGAAGAAGGCTTCGCGCGACGGCACGGGGTTGTTGTCCCTGACCCATCGCACGATGTCTGGCTTGGCCGGCTGGTATGTGGGTTCCGAGAGGCCGCGGCGGTAGCCTTCAAAGAATCGCTCGAACAGCCGATCGCGGTCCCGTGCCCAGCCGCGACGCCGCGTCGCCAGATCGATCGATCCGAGAAATCTCGAGATATCGACCAGCGCCGGGCCGCGCGTCGAGTCATCGAAGTCGTCGAGGCCCCATGCGTCGTTGGTCAACGCATACTGTTCGATGTGCGCGTCACCGTGCAGCTGCACGATCGGTTGCTTGGCCAGATCAGCGGCAAACACTTCGCAGACGCGCGACGTCCACTCGTGATTGATGAAACGGAAGTAGTTGTAGGGATCGGCGCGGAGGCGATCGATGAGGTCCGGTGAAGCCGCCGCGAGTGCGGCAGGGTCAGCGACGAGCGAACGGTGATCGAGCCCGGGGTCTAAAGACCCCGCGCGACATGCGACGGCCCCCGCTAGTGCAATCGCGACGGGCAGTAATCGGGCGAGGGCGTCAATACGTCACCAGACCTTCGGACTTGTAGATGTCGATCGTCTGTCGGATAACCTCATTGGTCGGTGGCTTCTTATCGTTCAGCGTGTACGGAATCCCGAGTTTCTCCCATTTGTACTGGCCCATTTGATGGAACGGCAGGACGTCGACACGTTCGACGTTGCCGAGACCAGCGACGAATGCAGCCGTTTGCTTGATGTCCGCCGGGTCGTCGGTCAACTCCGGTACGAGCACGTAACGAAGCCAGATTTTTCGCTTGCGCGCCGCCAGGCGACGGGCGAATTCGAGTGTCGGGGCATTATCCATTCCGGTCAGGCGACGATGCCGCTCTGAATCCCATGTTTTGATGTCGAGCAGCACGAGATCGATCGCGTCCAGGTCGTCGTCGGTCAGCCTCTCGCCGTAGTAGCCATTGGTGTCGAGCGCCGTATGGATCCCCATTTTCTTCGCGGCTTTGAAGAGCTTGACCACGAAGCGGTGCTGCATCAACGGTTCGCCGCCGCTGACCGTGAGGCCGCCCGACATCACTTTCAACCCCTGGCGATACTTGCGAAGCTCCTCGGTCGCTCTGGCAACGGTCACGGGTATTCCATTACTCATCGTCCAGGTGTCCGGGTTGTGGCAGTAGAGACAGCGCCACATACAACCGGCTGTCCAGGCGACGACTCGCACACCGGGGCCGTCGACGGTCGCGCCCGTGGTGAACGAGTGCAGGAAGCCCATATCGCCGGTGGCAAGAGCCGATCGGACATCTGATTCCGGAACGCCCTTGCCGAGGTTGACTCGAAGTTCAAAGGGGCTCTTCGCTTCGAGCGGCTGTTCTTGAATTGGTGTCGTCATACTTTCCTTGCGTGCGCACTGCCGAACTAGGTCGTCATCGTCGCGCCGTGGAACGTTCGGTTGATGACATCCATCTGCTGTTCACGTGTGAGGCGGACGAAGTGGACCGCATAGCCGGATACGCGAATCGTGAGACTTGGATACTTCTCCGGGTGTTCCATCGCCTCGATCAGCATGTCGCGGTTGAGCACGTTCACGTTCATGTGGTACCCCGTGCTGCTGAAGAACGCATCGAGCATTGCGGTCAGATTCGTCGTGCGATCCTCGGCCACACGGCCGAGACCGGATGGCACGAGCGACGAGGTAAGAGAAATCCCGTCAGCCGCGTCTCGATACGGAATCTTCGCCACCGACGCCGCTGACGCGTGAATGCCGTGGCTGTCCCGTCCGTGCATCGGATTGGCCCCGGGCGCGAAGGGTTCCCCGTGCCGCCGCCCGTCGGGCGTATTGCCGGTAGCTTTGCCGTAGACGACGTTCGATGTGATCGTCAACACCGACTGCGTGTGAACGGCTTTGCGATAGGTCGGATACTTTCTCAGCTTGTTCATGAACGTCGTCACCAACCACACGGCGAGCTGATCGACACGGTTGTCGTTGTTGCCAAAGAACGGAAACGTTCCTTCGGTCTGATAGTCGGTGATCAGCCCTTTGTCGTCACGAACGACGCGAACCTTCGCGTACTTCATCGCCGACAGGCTGTCGGCAACAACCGATAACCCGGCAATGCCAAACGCCATGGTTCGAAGCGGCGCGTAGTCGTGCAGCGCCATTTCGATGCGCTCGTAGGCATACTTGTCGTGCATGTAGTGGATCACGTTCATGGCGTTGACGTAGACGCCCGCCAGCCAGTCCATCATCTTGTCGTACTTACCGAGCACGTCATCGAAATCGAGATACTCACCTTTCACCGGCTCGCAGGCCGGCGCGATCTGCTCGCCGTTGATTTCGTCTTTTCCACCATTGATGGCGTAGAGCAGACACTTCGCCAGGTTCGCCCGGGCGCCGAAGAACTGCATCTGTTTGCCGAGGAGCATCGGCGAAACGCAACAGGCGATGGCTCCGTCGTCGCCCCAGGCCTGACGCATGATCTCGTCGCTTTCGAATTGCAACGAGCTCGTGTCGATCGCGACCTTCGCCGCAAAGCGACGGAAGCCGTCAGGCTCGCGCGCCGAGTACCAGATGGTCAGGTTTGGCTCTGGAGCCGGACCAAGGTTGTACAGCGTCTGAAGAATCCGGAAGCTGGTCTTGGTCACGAGCGATCGGCCATCGTCGCCCATTCCGCCGATCGACTCGGTGACCCAGGTCGGATCGCCGGCAAAGAGATTGTCGTACTCAGGAGTACGCAGGAAGCGAACGATTCGCAGCTTGATCACGAAGTCGTCGATGATTTCCTGTGCCTGCTCCTCCGTCAGGAGTCCTGCCGCAAGATCACGCTCGAAGTAGATGTCCAGGAATGTCGTCGTACGACCGAGAGACATCGCCGCGCCGTTCTGCTCCTTCACCCCGGCGAGATAGCCAAAGTAGAGCCACTGCACCGCTTCCTTCGCGGTGCGCGCCGGGCCGGAGATGTCGAAGCCGTAACTCGCCGCCATTTTCTGCAGTTCTTTGAGCGCGCGGATCTGCTCGGACAACTCTTCGCGATCGCGAATGATTTCGTCGCTCGACTGGAACGCGTCGAGCGCGTTCTTTTCCTCCTGCTTGCGCTCGATGAGCCGCGCCACGCCGTACAAAGCGACGCGCCGGTAGTCGCCAATGATTCGGCCTCGGCCGTACGCATCTGGCAGTCCGGTCAGAATGTGCGAGCTCCGGCACCGCCGGACATCGGCGGTGTAGGCGTCGAAGACCGCGTCGTTATGCGTCTTTCGATATTTCGTGAACGCCTCGACGATGTGCGGGTCCGGCTCGTAGCCATACGTCTTCAGAGCGGTGGCGACCATGCGCCAGCCGCCGTTGGGCATGATCGCGCGCTTCAGTGGGGCATCGGTCTGCAAGCCGACGATGACTTCGTTGTCCTTGTCGATATAGCCCGGTGCGTGGGCGGTGATCGAGCTGGGAATCTGTGAAACGTCGAGAACGCCCTTCTTCCGTTCTTCGATGAATAGCGCCTGAAGCTGATCCCAGATCTTCAGCGTTCGTTTCGTCGCCGGCGACAGGAACGATTCGTCGCCATCGTACGGCGTGTAATTCTGCTGGATGAAGTCGCGAACGTTGATCTCCTTTTGCCAGAGACCGGTTCGAAAGTCCTGCCACGGCGACGTTTTCGTTGCAGCCGCCTTATCGGTGGATGTGACGACGTCCATGTGCCACTCCTCTATGTCTGTTCGTGCTAACGCGTTCGGGTTTCCATAAGACCAAGCACCATTCCGGTGTGGCGAGCAATCACGAGTTCCTCATTTGTCGGAACGACCCACACCGACACCGCACTCCCCTTGCGCGAGATCCGCGTTTGCTTCGTGCTGTTTGCGTCGGTATCGAGATCGATACCGAGCCATGCCGAGGCGTCGCAGATGCGACTGCGAATCTCCGGAGAGTTCTCGCCAATGCCAGCGGTGAAGACGAGCGCGTCGATCCCGCCGAGCACGGCCGCAAGAGCGCCAATTTCCTTCGCCGCCCGGTAGACAAAGTACTCAACCGCCAGCCGGTCCGATGACTCTCTGCTGCCGAGCAGATCGCGCATGTCATTGCTCGTGCCGGAAATGCCGAGCAGTCCCGATCGTTTGTAGAGAATCGTCTCGACTTCCTTCGCTGACAGGCCAAGGCCCTGAAACAAATAGAGGACGACGCCGGGATCGAGCGCGCCGGGGCGCGTTCCCATGCAAAGACCATCGAGCGCGGTAAAGCCAAGCGAGCTGTCGATGCTCTTGAGATTTCTCATCGCGCAGAGACTCGCACCGCTTCCCAGGTGAGCCACGATCACACGGCCGTGGGCGATCTCCGGCGCGACGTCCGGCAACACCGACGCGATGTATTCGTAAGAGAGACCATGAAACCCATACCGCTGCACGCCGGCATTTCGGATCTCGCGCGGGAGGGGCACGAGCTCGGCAACCTCCGGTTGCCCACGGTGAAAGCTGGTGTCGAAGCAGGCGACTTGCGGCACGTCGGGCAGTTGCGCCGAGACAGCGTCGATGGCGGCAAGATTGTGCGGTTGATGTAACGGCGCAAGCGGTATCAGCTTGCGCAATTCCGCAAGGACCTCGGGCGAGATGATGGTTGGTCCTGGGAACCGCGCGCCGCCGTGAACGACGCGATGCCCGACACCGAGCACCCGCGAGCCGCCATAGCTTGAACGAAGCCAGCCGGCCAGCGAGTCGAGCGCACCGCGCGCGTCGCGAACCTTTTCCCGGTCGAGTTCGTTGTCGACCAGCCGCGTACCCGATCCGTCCTTGGCGGAGAAGCGCGGTGAAGTTCCAATCCCTTCGATCTGACCGCGTGACTCCAGCCGCCACTCTTCCGATTCCGGTCGGCGATAGATCGAAAACTTGAGGCTCGATGAGCCGGCGTTCAAAACAATGACAAAATCATCCATATTTACTCCGAGGGCCCCTCGGACTCCCCCACACGCTCGCTCGCGGGGACCCCACAAGCCCCAGTCCGCTCGCGTGGGCTCACTCGCGCACTCGTTCGCCTAGTACCGCCAGCAGCCAGCAGCCCAGAGCCGGCCATTAGGTCGCGACCTGAAGAGTCTTGCGACGCGCGTGTGCGGCCAGCATCGCCACTGCGCAACTGGCAATCCGCGATCGCACGCTGTCGGCGCGGCTTGTCAGGATGATCGGCACCCGCGCGCCGAGGACAAGCCCGGCGCTGTCGGCGTTGGCAAGGAAACTGAGCTGCTTCGCAAGCATGTTGCCCGCCTCGAGATCCGGGGCGAGCAGAATGTCGGGATCGCCCGCGACGTCGGATTTGATCCCTTTGATCTTCGCGGCGTCCTTGCTGATGGCGTTGTCGAAGGCCAGAGGACCGTCGAGCAGGCCGCCCTTGATCTGACCCCGATCCGCCATCTTGCAAAGAGCGGCCGCATCGATGGTGGCCGGCATCTTCGAGGTGACGGTTTCCACGGCGGCCAGGATCGCGACCTTTGGCGTTGACACGCCGAGCGAGACAGCAAGATCTATGGCGTTCTGAATGATATCGACCTTGTCGTCGAGCGTCGGCGCAATGTTGATCGCTGCGTCGGTCACGATCAGGACCTTGTGATAGGTCGGCACGTCCATGATGAAGACGTGGCTGATCCGGCGGCCCGTGCGCAGGCCAGTTTCTTTGGCCACGACGGCGCTCAACAGTTCGTCGGTGTGAAGGCTGCCCTTCATCAGCAGCTCCGCCGTACCCTGACGTACGAGTTCGACCGCCTTGAATGCAGCCGCATGACTGTGCGCCACGTCGATGATTTTCACGCCGCCGAGGTCGACGCCTCCTTTCATCGCGATCTCGCGGATTTTCGTCTCCGGCCCGACAAGGATCGGAGCGATCAATCCTTTCTGACCTGCCTCGACCGCGCCTGCGAGTGCCGATGCTTCGCACGGATGTGCGACGGCCGTCGGTACGGGCTCGAGACTCCGGCACCGCTCGAGCAGCAATTCATACTTTCCAGTTCCAGTTGTGCGATTCATAGTTCCTCGTTATGCGGCGACGGGCGTCGTGCGACGGGCCGCCGGTCCGGTTTCTCGCAGGAAGAGCGTGAGCGCAATTGCCAGACCGACGCCGTAGAGCAACGGTTGAAACGCCGTCTGGTAGTGCTCGATGTTCATCGTCGACGACCCGCCGCTGACGTTCATGAGGATCCTGGCAAAGACAGGGCCCAGGAGTGCGCTGAACGTAAAATTCAGAAAATTGACGACACCGGTCGCGGTGCCGCTCATCTTCGGCGGGTTTGCTTCTTTAATCACGGTGTAGGGGAGCATCGCCGCCCCGGAGGCAATGCCGGCGACGATCGCCAGCACGTACGGCGGAAACACGTCGACCGGTCCGTAAAGAATCCAAGCGAGGCAGGCGAGCAGGACGGCGGCGCTCGCAATGATCACCGGCTTACGGCGCCCGATACGATCGGAAATGAAGCCAAGCAACGGGCAGCCGATGATCCATCCGAGTGGAACAGCCGCCGATCGAAGCACCGCGTTTGCATAGTCGAATCCACGGCCTTCCTGCAGATAGCGGACGCCCCAGGTCATATCGAAGATCGTGGTGGGAATGAAGAGCAGGCCGGCGATGATCCCGCACAGGATCGATTGCGGATTGCGAAACACGACACCGAACGCACTTCCAGCGTCCTTGAGCCAACCTTCGCGGTTTTGGGTCGGCTTCGGTTCAGGAAGAAGAAGGTACAGCAGCACGCTTATCGCGAGGCCGCCAATACCCATCCCGACCCAGAACCTGCTCCAGTTGACACCCGCGCCAATCATTGGACCGACCAGGAACTGGCCGGCTGAGCCGCCGGCCATGCCGAACATCTGCGTCGCGCCGATCAACGTTGCGGCACGTGAAGCGGGAAAATTCGTCGTCGCAATGTAGGCGGCGCCGACCAGCGCGAATACGCCACCGGCGCCTTGCAGGAAGCGGCCGATACTCGCCAGTTGACCGTTGCCGGTGGCAAACATCAGCGCACCGATCCCGACGGTCGCAGCGCCGAGCGGGACGACCTTGCGAGGGCCGAGCCCGTCCATCGCGGCTCCGGCCACGAGACTGAATGGCGAATACCCGTAGTAGAACAGACCGACCATCGAGGCGACGGCGGTCGCCGTCATCCCGAATGCATCCGAAAGCTGCGGCATCATGACGGCCGGAGCCGATCGCAACGTGTACTGATAGAAGTAGTACATCGCCGTGATCAGCCACGCCACCGCCGCCGTTCTCAGCTGCTGATTCACGGATGTCGCCTCCGACCGGCTGCCGACCGCGATCCTGCTTCAGCACAGAACGATCGAAACCGCCTGGGAGTACGCAGATCCGCCGCCAGCGATTGGGCGGCAATTGATGTGCCGGACGGATTCCCAGATCATGCCTGGTTCAACCGCGGAAATACGAAGCGTTTGACAGAGAATCCGGCGGGACCGACGGTTATTCGGCGGAATTGACCTCCGCCGGGCCGGAGATCCTCCCGAATATCGGAGGCGACGACAGCCTGGTCACGACGACGGCTTCGGGGCACGAGAAACGCGGATCAGTGGGTCTTGGATGCCGATGCTGGCAGGTAGAAATCATCCTGCATCCAGGTGTGGTCCTTCATGTAGCCCTTGCCCTTGAGGAACTCCTCAATCTGCGTTCGCTTCGGTTCTTCGTTGTTGTGTTCGATCGCCATCGATCCGACCCTGTATTGATCGAAAGGGAACCCGCGAAGTGCCTCGAGTTCCGCCCCCTCGATGTCGAGACTCATGAAATGAATGAATGAAGGGGCATTGGCTCGCTGCAGGATGCTGCCGAGCGTCACCGTCGTCAGCTCGACCGTCTTTGCGTCCTTCACAACATCTTTATAGCGATCGAGGTGATCCGAAATTCCGCCCAGCTCGCCGGCGACGGCAAACTGCACCTTGTGTCCGCCTTCAGCGTCGACGGCTTCTTTAAACATCTGGCAGGTGCGTCCCTGCATGTTTGATGGAAACGGATCGATGCAGATGCCTTTCCACCCTCGCTGCTCGAGCGCCCAGCTATTCGAGTTGAGGAAGCCGTCGGCCGAGCCCACATCGAGGAAGTACCCGTTGGTGACGCCGGGAAACACTTTCTCCGCTACCCAGCGATCCTGACCGATCTGCGAAGGAAACTTCAGGAGGCCGAGTCTTTCCTTGACGCTGATCTCGAAGTTGTGCCGCTGCAGGATCTGGCAGCACATCTGGTTCAGTTGAAACGAGCGGCCGACACGCATCCCGAAATACCCGGCGGCCGTCGAGACGCACAGGATCACGAGCGCGGCTACGGCCAACTGAACCAGTCGCTTACGCATCCGATCATTTTACGCGGAGTGAACTGGCGAACTGCGCGCGAAGACTATTTTCGTTCCGCGATCCAGATGTCAGCTTCTTCGTGTACGGCGCCGTAGTAGATCGTCCGGCCGTCACGGCTGATGGAAAACACATCGTTGGTCGGAGGGCCGGGCAACTGCACCGGAACCACTGATCGCTGACGCGTGACGGAATCGACGATGACGAGATCGGGATGCTGTCCGGCCGTGAAATAGACAACGCGACGACCGTCCGGAAGCCAGCGCACGCCAAACGCTTCTTCGGTCGCAATCGTGGTTGTCACCTGCGACTGAAGATCGTACACACCGATCGCGTACGAGCGACCGCTTGCGGAAACGAGAGGACCGCAGAGACGGGCGCCGTCCTTCGACCACGATGTCGCGAAGAAATATCCTGTGCCCGATTTCGTGCCGGGAAGAAGTGCCGGTTCAGCGCCACCGGAGAGCGGCACCGAAAACACTCCGCCTGCCGAGAACGTGCCCGAGAAGACGACCCTGTCGTCGATGGGTGAAGCAACGGGATAGGCACCGCCGCCAGGGATCGATCCGAGCTTGCGAAGGTTGCTGCCGTCAGCACGAACGGCCCAGACGCCCCACGCGCCATCACGATTCGAATAGAAGACGATCGTCTGACCGTCATGCGCGAAGACCGGAGCGCGATCGCGCGGCGTGTCATCGGTCACGTGACGTATTCCCTTGCCGTCCGCGCTCCCGACGAAGATATCCTCCTGCAACTCGCCAATGCTGAAGTACGCGATCTGGGCACCGTCCGGGGATGAGTCGCTTGGAATTCGGACGTTGTTCGATCGATCGAGCACCACCGGGACACCGGCACGGTCGGTTCGCGGATCGAACGGAATCGCCACGGGATTTACTGATGCGATACGTGAACGGAACGCGAGGCGCTTTCCGTCCCTGGAGAATCGCGGCTCGGTGGCGCGTGCCTGGACACCGGTCGTGACCGCCAGGGGCGCACCGGCAACACGACCACTCGCCTGATCAACCGCGATTCGCCACAGGTTCATGGCACCGCCGCGGTCGCTCGAGAAATAGACGAACCTGCCGTCTGTCGACCACACCGGAGACCAGTCGAGCGCCGCATCCTGCGTCACCGGCACACGTGCACCACCGGATGCGGAAACCGTAAAGATGTCGCGCTGTCCGCCGTTGTTGCTCCAGTAGGCGACGCGATCGCCGGATGGCGACCACGACGGTTGAATCGCATCACCGTCCACAATCTGCTTTGGCGCGCCGCCACGCAGCTCGACGATAAACAGCGCGCTCGTCGTCTGTCTCGATGAAGGATCCCGTACTTCTTCCGTCGAAAACGCGATCTTCGTTCCATCAGGCGACCACGCCGGGTCGAAACCGGTGTCGGTCAGGCGTCGAACGGATTCTCCGGTAGCACCGGCAATGAAAATTCCTCCATCGTCGTCGGACTCGTGAAATGCGATGAGTGACCCGTCGGGTGAGTATGCGGGACTGCCTTCGTTGCGCTTGGGATCGTTGACGATCGGTGTCGCATTCCTGCCGCCGACCCGCTGCGCATAGATGTCCCAACTCTCGTTGACATAGATCGCGTACGCCACCGTGGCGCCGTCAGGGGAGAGCGTCGGGGACGCCTCGACGCCCGCTGCCTCCGTGAGCCGCGTGAAGTGCTGCCAGGGGAGTTCCGGCTCATGTGCTACTGGCCGGTAAAACCAGACTGCCACGGCGGCGGCGAGTGACGCGAGCGCGATCGCCCATGGCAGCCACGCAAGTCGTCTCGGAACAGCTGACGCGCGCTCGGCGCCCTCGACCCGCATCGCTGCACCGGTCGACATCGTCGCCAACGTCTCGAGCGCGAATGCCAGATCGTTTGCTGATTGAAAACGCAGCTCCGGCGTTTTCTCGAGGCAGCGGCGAACGATCCGATCCACGCCTGGAGAAATCGCGAGACGTGCGGCGTCCAGCTCGGGAGGTTCTTTGGTCAGAATCGCCGTCATCGTATCGGCGGCGGTCTCCGCCTTGAACGCGCGCTCGCCGCTGAGCATCTCGTACAAGAGAGCGCCAAACGCGAAAATGTCGGCCCGATGATCGACGGCCAGTCCTCGCACCTGCTCGGGCGCCATGTAAGCGAAGGTCCCGAGCACCATCCCGGCGTTGGTCAGCCTTCCGCCGGCACGCGTCTCGTCGGTCGGCGCCGGCTCCATCGGCTTCGCCAGCCCGAAATCCAGAATCTTGACGTGGTCGTCCCGCGTGATCATCACGTTCTCGGGCTTGAGATCGCGATGAACGATTCCACGCGCGTGTGCGGCAGCGATGCCTCGTGCGATTTGCAGTGCATACGCGATCGCGCGGCGCTGCGGGAGCGGCCCCTGCTCGAGCCGCGCCCGTAGAGTCTCTCCGTCAATCAGCTCGCTGACGACGTAGGCGAGACCATCATGTTCCCCGAACTCATAGATGGAGACGATGTTGGGGTGCGAGAGCCTTGCGACACTCAGCGCCTCACGCTCGAATCGCGCGCGAGCTTCGGCGGTGGAGGCGAGTTTGGGCGAAAGGACCTTGAGGGCGACGTCCCGTTGCAGCTTGGCGTCGTGTGCCCGGTACACTTCGCCCATGCCGCCTGCCCCGAGCGAGCCGACGATCTCATACGCCCACACGCGTGAACCGACGGCGAGTGACATCGCCCCGGGAGCATAACACCTCCGGCGGAATGGAGGATTCGACTGCCGCGGGCGGCTCCCGAATCAAGAGTCAAGCCTTTCTACAACAAGCACTTGATTCGCTTCCACACGCGATTGAGCGGTCGGGTACGGGCTCTGCTTTGCCACCTGAGGCGCGTTTGCTCCGAATGGATCGCCGATGATTACGAAACTATTCCTCGCAGGATGTCTGATGGGCTTTTGCGTGACTATCCACGCGAGTGGCGTGACCTGGGCCCTCGGTCGAATCAAGCGACATCCGGAATATCCAAGGTTCTGGGCGGGCACCTGGCTGTTTATTCTCGTGGCAGCCTGGATTGTGATGATGCATCTCGTCGAGATCGTCGTCTGGGCCGTGTTCTATTTCGCGGACGGCGCAATGCCTGCACTCCAGACCGCCGTTTATTTCAGCGCTGTGACTTACACGACCACGGGATACGGCGATCTCGTGCTGCCACCGGAATGGCGCCTGGTTGGCGCGATTGAAGCGCTCACCGGAATTCTGATGTGTGGATGGTCAACTGCCTTCTTCCTCACAGTCGGCAGCCGGCTTTATGAGCCTCGGCAGGGAACGGCGGCGCAACGATGAGCACATCTTTCTCGCTCAGGCCGTCGATCAACTGGCTTCTGGCATTCATTCCAATTTCTCTCGCGCTCGAATACGCGCATGCGCCCGATCCCGTGCTCTTTTTCTCGGCGGCCATCGCGATCGTTCCAATCGCACGGCTCATCGTCCTTTCGACCGAACAGATCGCGACGCGCACGGGAGACGCGATCGGCGGTCTGCTGAATGCGACCTTTGGCAACGCGCCGGAGTTGATCATCGCGATGGTCGCACTGAAGGCGGGGTTTTTCGACATGGTGCGCGCTTCGATCATCGGATCGATCCTCGCCAACCTGATGCTCGCAACCGGCGTCGCGTTTTTTCTCGGCGGCCTGCGCCAGCACACCCAGGAATACAACTCCGGAGCTGCGCGGCTTTACAGCTCGATGATGTTGATCTCGGCGGTCAGTCTTGGTGTGCCCAGCGCGTTCAACCGGTTCTTCTCACCGGAAGGCACCATTCACGAAGAAAAGCTCGTCAATCTCGGCACGGCATTCGTACTGCTCGCGGCATATGTGCTTTACCTCGTGTTCCTCTTGAAGACGCATCCCGACTACTTCAAGAGCGTGACGGTCAGTGAAGTGGAACACGGGCACGAAGGACCGCAGTGGAGCGTCGGACGCGCCGTCGGCAGTCTGGTCGGCGCGTCGGTTCTCGCCGCCTGGATGAGCGAGATCCTCGTGGGAGCAGCCGAAGGGACAGGCAAGGCGCTCGGCATGTCGGAGGTGTTCATCGGGATCGTGTTTCTTGCGGTTATCGGGGGGGCCGCAGAAAGCGGCTCCGCCATCGCGATGGCACGCAAGAACAAGCTGGATTTAACCATCGGCATTGCCATGGGCAGCAGTATCCAGATCGCGCTCTTCGTCGCGCCAGTTCTCGTGCTCTTGAGCGGATGGGTGGCCCCTCAGCCGTTGGAGCTGTCGTTCAGCCGCGCGGAAATTGGGACGTTATTCCTGGGTGTCCTGATTGCGGCGATCGTGGCGGGAGATGGGCGATCGAACTGGTACAAGGGCGTGCAATTGATGCTCGTTTACGCGATGATCGCCATCCTCTTCTATTTCCTTCCGGCGGCCGCTCACTAATCGTTCGACGACGCTACTGACCGGCCCGAAACGGCGCGAAGTCACTCCAGATCTGCTGAATCAACTTGGGATCGACGACGCGGGTGTCTGCTTTGTCGGGTTCCTTCTGGGAATAGAGCATGAGTTTGACGCTTGCGCACTCGGGACCAAGTGCGGCGGGATCGAATATGTATAAGCCTTCGACGACGGTGTTGGTGTCCGAGACGTTCTGTTCCAACTTGAACGGATGGATCGGCGTGACCTCCGAATCGCCGCAGAACGCCTTGAGGCGCGAGAATCCTGATTTGAATCGCTTGATCGCGGGAATCGCCATACCCTGCGTCTGTGCCGCTCCTCTCGCGACTTTCGTCCAGAACCCTTCTTCGAACTTCGGCGTCACCCGAATCATGAGTACGGGTGGAACGTCGGCCACGTATTCCGACCAGTTGGCGAAATCCATTTGCGGCCGCAGGAGCGCCGGTCCGGTGTCCTCTGCCCGTCTGCCTCGGTCGTTGCGATCCCGTTTGCTGGCCTGTTCGGCCTGATACTGTGCCCCATATACCAATACCGGCGTGATGAAGCCGATGTCGAAGTCGGTTGAGGCCATCTGATACGGGTTCAGGCTGCCTGCGCGGCGCTGCACGATCTCCTTCAGGGCATCGGGCGGGAATGACCCGGCAGGTTCGACTGGCAAATGGCCGGCATCTGGCGCCGTCACATCCTTGACCTTCTGTGCAGCCGCGACAACCTCGCACGCGTCCTCGGCACGAATGACCTTCAAGTCGCCGCGGGCTGTCGCATCTCTCTCGTCAACCACCGAGGTGATACCGAGCAGGGCACCATCAGCGGTGAATACCGGACCACCGGCGCCGCCAATCGCGAGCCTGAAGTCGGATTCGATCGCGTGAGGCCCGACATGCAACACGACCCCCGGTGTCATGCCTTTGTGCTGACGGAGCGGCGCCGCGATCGCGTAGATCTCCTGCCGTTCAATCACCGGCCGGGAGGCGGGTTGTCCGCATTTCATGTCGACGGGACGTAGCGACTCAACGGTCTTCGGATCCACTCTCACCAGAGCCACGTCACGTTCAGCGTTCGTTGCCAGAACACGTCCCGCAACTTTGACAGCTGGCGTGAGCTGCACTTCCACGGCCGTCGCGGTTCCGACAGCACGCTGACTTGTGACGATGAGGCCGTTGGCGTCGATGAGGAACCCGGACGCATGCGTCGTCGGCGTCCAGATCCCAAACACGCTGTCGTGCCACGGCATCAGCAGCAATGCGGGGTCTGATTCGATGGCAGACGACACGGTTGCCGTTGACGAGGTGGCAGCGCCGATCTCGGCGTTCGTTGTCGTCAACTCCAGGTCCAGAGTACGGCCGGCGGCGACGTCGATGATCTGCATCCATTCGTACGACTTGCCCTGAAAGGCAACCGGTTTGTCCGATTCAACCGTGTAGTTGCCCGGACGCAGGGTCACTTCGGCCGTGCCATCAAGAGCGGTGATGACGCGACGCGGGGGCGCACTGGCCGGGTTGTCGCTGATGAGCAGCACGTGACGCGGGATGGGTATCGCCTTCTGGTCCGCGTCGACGATCGCCACTTTGATATGGAGTGAGCCGGTCGCCTGCGGTGCCGGCGACTGCGGGATCGTCATGACGAGGATCGTGAGCAAAGAAGCGATGAGGTTCATTGGAATTTGGCCGATCCCGGCCCGCAGAGTTCATTGTACCCGCGCGAGACGGGGCGACAACTCACCCTGTTGAGCCACTTCCGGCGACAGAGTTGCAGGCAATCCTGGAGGAGGCACATCCATGGCAAAAAAGACCACCAGCGCAAGGAAGTCGACCTCTAGAAAACGCGCCGCGAAACGTGAGCTGATCTCGCCGCGTAGCGACAAGAGATATGTGAGACGAGGGGCACGCGGACAGTTTACGGAATCAGACGACGTTGGCCGATCGCTGGCGAGCGATCGACGGCGAGCAAGCAAGGCGAAGGCAAAGAAGGGTCAAGGAGACCGCGGCGATCGCTGAGGCTATTCCGTTCGTAGCGCCGTCATCGGATCGATCGTGGCGGCGCGCCGGGCGGGCAGGTACCCCGCAACAAGCGAAGCGGCGATCAAGATCGCGGCAAAGCCGATCGAGATACGTGGATCGCCGGATGCGATGCCGAGAAGCCCCGCTTGCATCAAACGGCTGAGCGCCATCGCGAGAACTAAGCCGATCGCCGCTCCGGTCAGCGTCATGCGGAGCGCCTGCCCGACCGCTAATCCCACAACGTCGCGCGCCGATGCGCCAAGCGCGATGCGGATGCCGATCTCGTGGCGCCGCTGCGCAACGAAATACGTGAGCAGCGCGTAGAGGCCTACCGTGGCGAGCAAGAGCGCGATGGCCGCAAACGTGGCCATGATCGCCGCCAGGTACTGCAGCCCAATCGTCCGCTCGTGAAGTGCACGACGCATCGTCATCACATCGAACACGGGTTGGTCCGGATCGATATTCAGCAAGGCGCGTCGCGCCGTTGGCGCGATTGCTGTCGGCTCACCATCAGTGCGGACGACAAGGCATAGGTAATCACTCGGCGATTGTCCGAACGGCCGATACAGTGCGGGTGTATTTCGACGGTTGAACCAGTCATGAATCACATCGCCCGAAACACCAACGACCGTCAACCACGGACCACTTCGGAGCTTCATCCGCCGGCCTATCGGATCCTCGTTGGGCCAGAATTTCCTCGCCATTGATTCGGAGACAATAACCACCGGTTGCGTATCCTCGCGATCGGCAGTGCTGAAGTGGCGGCCGCGCACAATCGGAATGCGCAGCGCGGAAAAGTACTCGCTTGTGATCGTGCGGTAATCGACAGACGGCAAATTGTTGGGATCGGCAGGAGGGTGGCCGTCGATTTCAATGGCGCGCGACGAGCTCGATCCGCTCGTCGGCATGTTGTTGATCGCCGCAACCTGCTCAACCCCGGCAACCTGTCGAAACGCCTCGATCGTCCTGGTGACGAACTGGCGCCGTGCGCTGTCGTCGGGATACCCGCGATCGGGGAGTATGAGCTTCATCGTGAGAAGACCATCGGGGTCGTATCCCTGTGGTCCGTTGAGGAATTTATACGTGCCGGCGACACCCAGTCCCGCTGCGACGAGCAGTGGCAGGGCGATGGCGATCTCGACAACCACGATCGCGCGACGAACCATGTGACGCCCGGTCGATGTGCGGCCACCTTCTTTCAGCGTTTCGATCACCGACGATCGGGCTGACTGCAGCGCTGGCAGCAGCCCGAAGATGCAGGCAGTGGCAAACGCGATCCCGATGGTAAAGATGACCAGTCGAAGGTCCGGACCGAGCGACTCGAATCCGGGCACGAACCGCAGAATGTTCGCGGGCATGCTGATGCGCAGGGCGTAAAGACTGAGCCAGGCAAATCCCAACGCGGGTGGAACCGCGATCAGCGCAAGGAGCGCGCTTTCAATCAACGACTCGCGCGCGATGCGGCCGCGCGTCGCGCCAAGCGCGATTCGCACGCCCGTTTCATGCCGACGCTCCGACGCACGGGCGAGCAAGAGGTTGGCAATGTTCGCGCACGCGATAAGGAGCACGATGAAGGCCGACGCCTGCCATAACGACAGCAGCGGGCCGGTGCCTTCGTCGAGCATGCCGCGGGTCAACGTGTAGACACGCACGCCATGATCACGGTTCGCTTGCGGATATTCGCGCGCGAGCCGCGCGGCGATGAGCGACAGCTCCGACTGCACGCCTTCGAGCGTGCCTCCGCCGCGGATGCGTCCGATGGGAGTGACGTAACGTGCCGTGCGGCTTGGAGGTGTTTTGGGATCGAATGCAACCGGCGCCCAGATTTGAGAGCCGTCAGGAAAGGCAAATCGCGGCGGCATGATCCCGACGATCTGGTGCGGCTCGCCGTCGAGAATAATCGCCCGTCCAATCACCGACCGATCAGCATCAAAGCGCCGCTTCCACAATGCATCACTGATGATCACGACGTGATGACGACCAAACGTCTCGTCGTCGCGGACGAACGTTCGGCCGAGCGCCGGTCGCGCGCTCAATGCTTCGAAGAAGCCGCTGGTCACCCGAAATCCCGGAAGCCGTTCGGGATTGCCTCGATCGACCAGGTTCGCGTCCCACCACACGTAGCCCGACAGAAAATCGAGCGTGTGCGCCTCCGCCCGCCAATCGAAAAAATTCGCCGGCGCGACAGCCTCTTTCTTGAATTCCTGATGCGGGCCCGTCTCCGACAGGAGCACAACTGAGTCGGGATCGTCGAGCGGATAGGGACGGAGGACCAGGCGATCGATCAGGTTGAAGATGGCAGCGTTTGCGCCGAGGCCCAGCGCCAGCGTTGACGCGACGGTGAATGTGAGAAGGGGACGCTTCAGAAGTGCGCGGAAACTGTGCCGAATCTCTTTGAGCAGGTCGGACATGAGCGCGTCTCCGCAGGCGGTCGCCGGGTAACCGCCTATATTACGGAGGCGCGAAGACTATCGTTCAGAAGAATTTACCGATTGCGACCGTCGTAGCCGTCGTGCCTTCACCGAAATATCACGGTTGGACCGGATTCCTTCATTACAAACGCGTGCTTTCCGGCGATATTCGTTTCTACACATTGCCGGAGTATGAACATGACAAGCACACAAAACCTTCTGTTGTGGGTACCCAGGATTGCCGGATTACTGGTGGCGACGTTCCTCGCACTCTTTGCCCTTGATGCGTTCAACGAGACCAGCTCGTTTGTGGGCGCGCTGCCAACATTTGCGATCCATCTCATTCCTTCGCTACTCGTCTTGATGGTCGTCGCCATCGCATGGAGGTTCGAGTGGATCGGCGCGATCGCATTCATCGCACTCGCGGTGCTGTATGCCGTGATGGCACGCGGCCGTCTCGATTGGATTGCCGTCATTTCCGGCCCGTTGGTGTTAGTCGGCGTGTTGTTTCTCGTGAGTTGGCGCCAACACGCGAATCTCCATGCCTGGAGTGGAGGGAGCGGTCGCGGACCGTCGTAGCATTCGCGGTGCGGCGCTGAGGGCAATTCCGTAGAGCGCCAGCGCCGCAAACAGCGTCTGCGGATGACCCTGCGGAAAATCAATCGACACGAGCTTCGCGCCGGTAATGAACAAGAGTGGGTACACAAGCCAGCCGGCCTCGCGACCTGAGTGACATCGCGCAGCTAACGCAAGTACAAGCGTAGCGATCACGAGCGCACCGGTCCGTATCGTCGCCAATAGAGGGCCGCCAATGTGCCAACCTTCTGGTAGCGCGAGCATCACCAGCGCAATAGACGTGCCGGTGGCGGTGTATGCGGCCAGGGTGATTAAGAGGCAACGCAGAACGCTCGCAGAATTGCGCCACGATTCAATCGGTTTCGTTAGGGAAAGAAACGTCACCAATGCGACGGCCACGAGCGGCAGAATCGACCTGAGAGGAATAGCGGGGCGCTCGATCGAGGTGGACCACAATCCGAGCGTGGCATACAGGATCAGGCCTGAAGCGACCGCCGCGGCAATCACATAAACGGATGACTGCAGCCACAGCGCCAGGCGGCGGGTGCGGTGTGCGAGGACGGCGGCGACGATGGCGGCGACCGCATACACGACCGACCCACGCGAGTACCCGAGACAGAGGGCGACTCCAACAAGGGCAAACAGCTGCGCCAGCTGCGCGTAAAAGAAGAAGTTCCTGACGTAGCGATGTCGATCGACGAAGAAGAACGCGACTATGTAGCCGGCCGCCGCCAGAACAACGCTCGCCACGCCAATAACCAGTACGTTCGAAGTGCTGTCGCGAATGAGCGCAATCGCGCCGCCAAACGCGACGACCAGCACGGCGATTGACTGCGCCACCTCAAACGGAATGACCGGTCGGCCGATCACGAGCGTCCGGATTGCGAAGCTGCCCAGATAACTCACCAGCATCAACATCTGCACTATTAGCGCGGTGCCGACCTCGCCCTGCACCGCGGCGCGAGCGGATGCGATGAGCAGCATCGCGTCGGCGATCACCGCACTCGGCCATCGAAGCAACGTCCAATCGCGCGTATAGCCAAGCCACAACGTCGCAACTCCAACGGCGATTGCGAGGACGGTATAGGAGAGCCAGTCACCAGTTCCAATCGCCAGGCCGACGGCGGAGACCATCGCGCCGATCGTCGCGACCCACGCCAACCCCTGGAGCTTGCGTAACGATGAAAGTACATACGCACCTGCCGCTAACGCGCCGAGGAGGGCGGCGCTTTGCGCCGGCGGGACAACCTCGAATCGAAGAGTCGCTTCCCACACCAGCGGATAACCGATGAGCGCGGCCGTGAGCGCGTGCGCGAAGGCATCGAGTTGTGCGCCACGGCCCGCGGCCCGCGACGCGAGGAGCAGCCAGGGCGCGCCGTAGAGGATTCCGAGTCCGACGCCGGCCGAGGCGGTCAGCACACGCGATTCGGTAAGGGCGCGCAACAGATAGGCGCCACCGAGCACGACCAGGGTGCGCCCGGCAAGGGCAAGCCAGTGTTGAACGCGTATCGGCTGAACGTCGCCAATGGGGGCAACGTCGGAGTCATCGGGCGGCGGCCTCCCCGACGACGCCCGCCGCTCGGCAAGACTGAGGCATTGCTCGAGAATGGCAACGCGGTCGGTAAGATATTCGACTCGCGACTCTAGCCGGGCGAGGCGATCCTTCATGAATCCCTCCCAAGCCGCCTGCCGGAAACCCGAAAGCGAGTGTCGAGACCTCGGCCGGAAACCCGTCAATCGCCGTAGAACTTGCCGTGGATCGACGGGCGTCGCGACGCCTCATGCAAACTGCTGCCCGTATCGGTCGAGCTGGATTGGAAATCCGTCGGCGTCGGACTATCCTGCTCCGTCAGTGAGGTGCCGATGCTGAATCAGAGGCGAGGACTGGCTCTCGTAATGGCTTTGACGTTTGTGGCCGCTGGTTGTGGTGCCAAGAGCATCAACCAGGTTTTGGCCGACCCGGCAAAGTACCGCAATCAAACGGTAACGGTGCACGGAACCGTGGACGAGAGCGCATCGGTCCTCGGGCGCGGCGCCTATCGCATTACCGACGACGGTCAGAATCTGTGGGTGGTGACGAGCGGTGGTGCACCGCGCAAAGGCGCGCGCGTCAACGTGACGGGCCGCCTGCAGGAAGGGTACGACTTGAGCGGCCTCGGCAACATCATCAAGCTTCCGGGAGCCGTCCAGAGCGGACTGGTACTCGTCGAGGAGTCACATAAAGCGAAGGACTGATTCTCATCGCCGCAACGAACCCTGCTGGTGCCGAGTCTTGACAGGGCTGCCGCGCTGCCACCTAAATAAGAGCCACCGTGCGGCTGCAGTTCGACGATCTGACGTTCGATTCAGACACGCGACAAGTCTGGGCCGGCAAGAAAGAAGTTCGCCTTTCTCCGAAGGCGTTCGATCTGCTTGCACTACTCGTCGCCCGTCGCCCCAAGGCGGTCTCCAAAGCCGACATCCGAGAGCATCTTTGGCCGGGGACGTTCGTTTCCGACAGCAGCTTGCCGTCGCTCGTGTCGGAAATCCGCGACGCCATCGTGGATCATCGTCGGAAGCCGGGGCTGCTGCGCACGCTGCACGGTTTCGGATATGCGTTTCAGGCGGAACAGGGTTCAGCGACGAAGACGGAGGTGGCGCCGAACGACTCGACGACCGCCTGGCTGATCGGCTCGACCGCCGAAGTTGCCCTGCTGCGAGGCGAAAACATCATTGGCCGCGAGGGGGACGGTTTGATCCTCGTGAAGTCGAGCACCGTCTCACGCAGGCATGCGCGCTTAGCCATTGATGCGTCCGGCGCCGTCGTGGAGGATCTGGGAAGCAAGAACGGAACCTACGTCAACGACCGGCGTATCAACAGCCCGACACCCGTCGTCAACGGCGATCAGATCCGGATCGGATCGCTGCTGTTCACATTCCGATTGTCGGAGGATAGTGAGACGACCGAAACGCAATCCTCTCGCAGCGGGCGGCTACGTTCCTGACTTCTGACAGATACACCGGCCGAGCGAGCCTTCGCGCTTGGCGGTCATGCGCGCGTACTCGGCTGACGATGGAATGCCCGCACTGCCGGCGACCGCGTCTGCCTTCGACTTGCGGCTGAAGCTCCAGCTCGCACCAATGGTGATACCGCGATTGAGCACGTGACCATTCCGGCCGGCAACCTCTCGCACGAACGATCCAAAAAGGTCGAACGAGTCGTCGATCGAATACGCAAGACCTGCACCGAGATTGACGTAGTTCACGCGCTGAATGACATCGTGAACCGGGCGCAGTTCGACTGGCAGACCCGATGTACCAGTGATCGGAAAGTCCACGCCGCCGTGCGTCCGCTGGCCGTTGATCATTCCGAATGCCCTGAACGAGGGCGTGACAAAATACCCTGCCTCGAGATCGGCCATGCTGCGATTGTGTGAGAGATCCTGCACTTTTTCGACGAATCCGTAAGCGATGCGGCTCGACACGAACATCCCCGGTACGCCGCTCGTGAACAGCTTCGCAACAAAGGTGCCGACCTGCAGTTCATTCAGTTGCTCGCCAAAAGCCGCGTGTCCGTAATAGGCATAATCATGGCTCGGCACGACAGAGCCGACGTACGGAGTAATCACCGCGCCTTTTCGCGTCAGGTTGTACCGCACCGACATTCGAAAATCAGTGAAGCTATTGTGGTACGTGCCGTCATCGATGGTGGTATTCGGATGCGGGGAGGTGCCGCTGTATTTCGTGACGACGAAAGGGATCGCGAGATCGACCGCAAACTTATCGGTCAGGCCGTAAGTCACGTCCGCCAGCAGGACCCCGGTATTGATGTGGCCGGCATCCTTGGCAATTGTTCCGGCGAGATGCTTCTTGACGTTCAGCTGCTGCGCCGCCAGAGAGACCGAGCCCTCGCCCTGCTGTGGGACCCACGCCTGTGCAGACACGACGCGGATTGAACCGAGGACGATCGAGACTGCCGCGCTGATGACGCCCACAACGCGACCATGAATCGCGGTCATGACGACGGATCCTTTCGAGTTAATTGGCCTTCGTGTGCTTCGACCGACTCTTCATGACGTTCTCGACTTCGTCGAGATACTTCATTGCGCGATCCGATGATTTCAGTCGGACGTTTAAACTCTTGTCTGCGGCGGCCGACTGCTTCGATGGAAACGCGACATACATCGCATCAGGGTGGGCGATCGATGCCGCGACGACTGGCTGCAGCCGTGACGCTTCAGCGGCATCGACGAGGATGATGTCGACCGGTCCGGTCTTCACGGCCTGCTCCAGCAGGCCCCAGTCTTCGATGATCGACACCGTGTGTCCGGCCTGCCGCAGCGCTTTGTGCACTTGTGGATCACGGATCGCGGCTTTGGGATCACTGGACGGTTTCGCGTAGATGAGAAGTTTTCCGGGATACACCGAGGCGTACGCGCGCTGGAACTTCGCACCGCGTCCCACCATCAGGAACTTATCTCCACAGGCCTGTGCGACTGGCTGAATGGCTGAAATACTCACGGCCAGACCGACGACGAGGGGGGCCATTCGCGACATGTTGCCTCCTGTGAGCGTGCAGTATATGTCCGACTTCGGCAGAGAATCCTTGGAAAATACTCAGGTTTTTCTCAGCGTTGGGCGGAAGTACCCGTCCGCCAGAACCGCTGCCACCACTTGAGGGGAAGCCGAAATCCTTCAATGAGATAGATGTCGGATCGCGCATGCGCTATGGACGTCAAAAATGCCCCGTTTCCGTAGCGGCTGAAGCCACGGATTGGCTGCAGCGCCTGCGGAATCGGCCCAACGTTCATGTTCACAACACGCGGCTTGGCCGTCGCCACTTCTATTGATACCAACGTGACCGTCTTGAGGTCGTCACTTGGCAGGAGGCCGTAGACGTTGCGGCCGCTCGCGTCCCAGGCGTAGGCGAGCCATCCCACGTCACCGATGACCCTCGAGCGAAAGCTCCCGTCCGCAGCGATGATCGATAGTCCCTCGGTTGTTTCGCACAGTACCCAGTTTCCATCAGGCGACCACTGAGGTCGTGCAACGAAGGGTGGAATTCCGGTCTTCGAAAGCAGCATGGCGGATCCCCGCGTACCGACTGGCGATTTCGCGAGCGCCATCTGTCCTGCGTTCCCACCGGTCAAATACGCGATCCAGTCATCCTTTGGCGACCACGTCGGTGCGTCCTGGAATGTTTCCTGTCCTCCGATGGGAAACGGCTTCCCGCCAGTGATTGTCTTTACCCAGATTCGAGAACCACCAGGAAAGTTGGCCGCCATGCCACTCTCGGGGCCCGCCGCCAGCTGAAACGCGAGGCGAGTTCCATCGGAGGAGAACGACAGCGACCCTACCGCCAGCAATCTCAAATCATCGAAGTCGGCCTCGGTCACAATCGGGCGCGAATCCTGTGGGTCCTGGCGGCTTTGCATCCAGATTTGCGGATACCCAGTGCGGTTCGTGACAAAGGCGAATTGGGAACCGTTCGGCGAAACAGCGGGATCAAACTCATCGCGCGTGGTGTTGATGACCGGGCGTGCCCGCGACCCATCGATCGGAACTTCGATCACATCGAAGTCGGTGGCTTCCGAGGTGATCGCGATCGTGCGGCCGTCAGGCGACAGACTTGGCGAGCCTTCATTACCGGGAGTCGTCGTGAGAGGAAGCAACTGGTCTGTGCGAATGTCCGCCAACCACAAATGGCCACCGGGCGAGAGCCCGCCGGGTCTCGCCAGTATCAGGTAGCGATTGTCGACCCAACTGAAAAACTGGAGCGAACCGCCAGCTCGTACCAATGGAGAGAGCACTTGTCGCGGTTCGCCGTCAGGCATTGGAATTTCAAAGAAGGCACCCTGGTCAGTGGGGCCGGGGCCCAGCCAGACCAACAGCTTCGAGCCGTCCGGCGAAAACTTCATAAATCCGCTTGAGGCGTTCCAGCTCTTGATGGGATCTCGGGCGTAGGGCTTCCTGGTTCCTTCGGGATTCGTCATCGAGGCAGACCACAGCTGGAACGAAATGCCGGCACCCGTCGGATCGCTAAAGTAGAAAAGGGTCTTGCCATCAGGCGAGATGGCGGATCGCGAGGCGGTTTCGAGCACCAGTTCTGGATTCCCGCCAACCGGACTCACCTTCCAAAGGCCATCGGCACTGCGCGCTGCGGAGTGAAAATAGATGTAACCATCCGATGACCACGCGGAGACGTAGCAGTCGCGAATGGCGTGTGTGACCTGCGTTCGACCCGGGCTGCCCAGCTGTCGCGTGAACACTTGCACAATCCCGTCGACTTCCGCTTCGTACGCGATTTGTTTTCCGTCGGGTGACCACGCCGGAGCACTCTGGTAGCCCGCTTCGGTGGCGAAGGGCGTCCACCTGACCGCCGGTAAGCTGATATCCGGCGGTCTCAGCGCTGAGGCAATGGCGATTGCGCTGATCACAAGCACACCGATTGCCCCGGGCATCAGCCATCGCCGGCGTGGGGAGGCACTCACGGTTGTCACGCTCGACGTCGCTTCGGACAAATAGTCGCGAATCGTACGAAGGTCGGCGGCGAGATCAGCCGTGTGTGCGAAACGCTCCCGCGGATTCTTTGCCAGCAGACGTCGAATCAGCCATCGCATTGCGACCGGGAGTGTGGGAGCTGCCTGCGCCGGGTCCGGGGGTTCCTCTGCAATGATGGCCGACAGTGTTTGCACCGCCGTCTCGCGCTTGAACGGATGCGCACCTGTTGTCAGCTCGTAGAGGATCACACCGAGCGCGAATTGATCGGATCGGAAGTCGGCCTCGCCGCCGCGGGCCTGCTCCGGACTCATGTACGGAACCGTCCCCATAATCAATCCCGCAGCGGTCTTCGTCGCGGTGTAGGTCCCCAGTATCGAAAGCTCCGTGTCCGGTGCCTTCGCCAAACCAAAATCGACAATTTTCACGTGGCCATCATGCGTGACCATGATGTTCTCGGGTTTGAGATCGCGATGGACGATGCCGCCGGCATGTGCCGCGGCCAACCCTTCAGCCACCTGGCAGGTGATGTCGATGATTCGTTTGAGCGGCAACCGCCCCCGGTTCATTTCAACGTTCAGCGACACGCCGTCGATCAGCTCGGAGACGAGATACTGAGTGTCTCCGTCCGTGCCGACGTCGTAGACCGTCAGGATGTTTGGATGATTGAGCGCGCTGGCGGCCACCGCCTCCTGCGCGAACCGCCGCTGTCGATCGGTGTCGCGTGCGGCGTGGTCATGAAGGATCTTGATCGCAACGAACCGCTGGAGCCGGGTGTCGCGGCCGCGATAGACCTGTCCCATGCCGCCGGCACCCAGGGGGCTGACGATCTGGTACGGCCCGAAGTGCGAAGGCAGCTCCGACATCCGTCTTCTTGATTAGGGACGGCCGAAAACATACTGCGGGCTGCGTTACGGGTCAAACGGCGGCTTGAGCTACGTCAATTCGTGATCCGAGCGCTGCCCGCCCCGTATACCTCGCGTGATTTCGCGCCTTGAAGCCAGACGACCGCTTTGAGCGCGCCGCGCTTCCAATTCTTCGCGAGGCTTAACCGCTTCTCGAGCACGGAACCCTTTGCATTCAGGGAATCGAGGACCTGGACTAAACGGGCCACTGCAACGTGGTGAAGCGTGCGGCCGTTGTTTTCGCCACGGGTGACGACTGACGACAGCCCGTCTTCTGTAATCGCGGCAACGATCTGGATCTTCTCGGCGTTGTTGGGCGCTGCCGGCGCCTGAATCGTCAACTGCACCCGGTCGGCGACGACTCGAGCCACGACGTGTACCGTCAGATGCGGCCTCCCGGCCGCCGACTCGATCTCTCGTCGAACCATATCGCCCTCGGTTCCCTGAATGGCCTTCTCACCATCCACAACCATCTGCGGCGTATACAGATTGTCCTCGCCGAACACCGATGAGTAACCGCGCTGCCGCGCCGTGAATGATGCCGACGAGAACGCATCTTTCCATCCGAGCTGGTTGAAGTAGTCAACGTGAAGACCGATCGGAATGATCTCGGCGCGTGCGATCGGCTGGTCGCGCGCGAGCGACTCGAGAAAGACGTCGGCAGGCGGACAGCTGGAGCAGCCCTCGGATGTGTATAACTCGACGAGTACAGGGACGCGAGCAGTGGGCGCAGCGCTTCCCTGAGACAACAGTGAGACGAGAAGCGTCCCGGCGAAAAGCGTTTTCATGTGTGAAGCCGGGACAGGTCCGTCACCTGTCCCGGCTCGGCCAGTTTAATGCGTCCCGGGAACCGAACGGAGAAACTTCTGGAATGTCCAGTGTGCAACGCGCGACCCCTGGAGCCGCCCCAGTTCGTCGGCTCGGCGGAAGTGAATCCCCTGCAAAATGCGGACGTCAACGACTTCCTGCGCCGCATCGGAGAAGCGGCTGAAAGACCGTGGATTTGTCAGCAGGCCGGCATTGGGACTCGAGACCGTGAACTGCATCTCGTCGGTACCGAAGAACAGCTGGAGGATCGTCGTGATCCCGCCCGTAATGTTATTCGCTCCCGATGAGTGGTCCGGATAAGGAGGAGTCGCCAGAAACGGCGTCCAGTTCGCATCACCGATGGTGTTCGGGTTGCCGTCGTTGTCACCCTCGCGGATCGCCGTATACGGGCGCCAGAAGTTGTATTCGTATTTCGTGTCGTAGACAGTGATTTGCGAGTCAGCCGCGACGAGCGCGCAAAGCGCCAGCAGCCTCGCCCTGTCACCGATGTCGGGCACGTGGGCGGTGGCAATGGCGCGGACAGCGCCGAACCATTGTCCGACGAACGCCGTCCAGAACCGCGCCATGTCGGTCTGCTCTGCCGTGCGCACGGTGCTTCCGACCGAACCAAGCTCCTTGACCTCCTCGTAGTCGCGGGCGTAGGCGGTGCTCGTCAGCGGATATTGCGGCGGCGGCCGGAACTGCGACGGCCGGAGCAACGCGAATGGCTGCGTTTTGGCCATGAACGTGTTCACACCCTGAGTCACTCCCGGCGTCGGTCGCCATTCGCCGGGTTCCGTACCGCCCAGGAAGGGATCGGTCGGCAAGACGAATGCCGGACGATAGAGTGGTATCAGCACCGCGGCGGCTTCGTAGCCGGCCTGCAATCCGGCGTCGCCCGCAAACGTCACGCCGGGATCGACTGCCCCAGCCATGCACGCGTTCGCCGTGCCATAGAACGCCACCAGCATGCGATAACTCGCTGCCGCGGCGGCCGCCTCCGGGGACCCTACGCCAAGCCGCGACGGATTCTGATATCGGTAGGCTTCGAACCGCCCTTGAATCGCCTGCACGGCGTCGTGCACGGCGGCCTGAACGAGCGCGACGTCGAGAAGGCCTTGAACGCTCGGACGGTTCGCCGAACAGGTGATCGTTCTCGCGTTCCAGTCGGTCACGACATCGGCACGGGCAGGCAGTGCGCCGACCCAAGTGATGCACGCGACGACTCCCGCAACCCTTCGAAAATTTGCCATGGTCGTTCCTCCACATTCGCGTTGTTAGACGTGCGACGGTAGCACTCGAGGGCGGCGAGATTGTTTGGGGTTTTCTTAAGATTTACTCAGCTGGATGCGATCATGCCGGGATCCGTGATCCGGAGTCCGGGATCCGGCGCGCGGATTAGCGGGAAACGGCGGTTCAGTCCCGCAAAGCGACGATTGGATCGACCGCCGCCGCCCGCCGCGCGGGTATGTAGCAGGCCGCGAGCGCGACGAGCGACAAGAGCACCGCGACCGCCGCGTACGATAGGGGATCGGCGGGCTGCACGCCAAAGAGTTGACTGCGCAGCATGCGCGTTGCGCCAAGACTGACGGCGATGCCGACGACGAGGCCCACGCATACGAGCCGTCCTCCCATCTTCAACATCAAACCGAGAACATGACGTCGAGGAGCACCGAGCGCCATCCGTACGCCGAGCTCGTGAGTGCGGCTGAGCACATGGAATGAGAGGACGCTGTAGATCCCGACCGCCGCCAGCGCAAGACCGATCATCGCGAAGGTGGTGAACACCGCCATCGTGAATCGTGGCTGCACCGTTTCCTGGCCGAGAATTTCGTTGACCGTGAACGGGCGGCCTAGTGGCTGGTCCGAGTCGATCGCGCGGACCGCCGCGCGCACCGCGTTCAACTGAAGCATCGGATCCGAAGCCGCGCGCAGCGCCAGCATCCGCTGCAGTTGAGCAATGGCGGTATACGGGAGCGCCACGGTCGGATTCGGTTCCTCCTTCAATCCCGCGTTGCGTGTGTTGGCCATGATTCCCACAATGGTGACTTCCGCGCCGCGTGTCGCGTCCGCGAGGGTGCCTGCGGGTGGGTGCTCGAGCACATCGAGGCGAACGCGCGCGCCAACGGGATTCTCTCCTGCCGCAAACAGCTTGGCTGCGGCTTCATTGATGACGGCGACCCGGTCCGCCCGCCGAACCTCTGCGGCATCGAACATGCGCCCGGACACGAGCCGAATGCCAAACGCGCGCAGATGATTCTCACCGACCAGGTTCACCGTCATTCGCCTCGACGGGTCAGTCGTCTGCCCCACGATCGTGAAGGCGGTCTGCGGGCCGCCGAAGGGATGGCCAATAGAGGCAGCCTCAACACCGGGGAGACTGCTGACGCGCTCGAGCACGCTCGCGACCACCTGATTCCGTTGATCGAGTGTGCTGTATTTAGCGGGCGGGAGAGGAACACCGACCAGCAACACTCGGTCGGGCTGAATTCCCGGATCGATACTCTGAAGTGCGACAAACGTGCGGATCATCAGTCCGGCGCCGACGAGCAGCACGACGGACAAGGCAACCTCGACGACGACGAGGACGTAACGGCTGCGAGCGCCGTCGCTTTCGCCGGCAGTGCTGCGCCCGGCTTTCAAGGCGTCCGCCACGGCAGGCCGCGATAGGCGAAGCGCCGGGACGAGCCCGAACACAATCCCGGTGAGCACAGAGACGACCACCGAGAACGCGAGCACGGGGATATTGATGGTGACGCGCGACTCGTTCGGTACGTAGAACTCCGGCATCATCGCCACAATCGTGCGGGTCGCTTGGAACGCGAAGAACACACCGAGCGCGCCGCCGATGAGCGACAGCAGAACGCTTTCGGTGAGGAGCTGTCGCAGCAAGCGACGTCGGCCCGCGCCGATCGACATGCGCACCGCCATCTCGCGCGCTCGTGCCGTTCCACGTGCCAGCTGCAGATTGGCAACGTTGGCGCACGCAATCAGCAGCAGAAATCCGACGGCGCCGAGCAGAAGTCGCAGGCTGGTGCGCATTTCTCCGCTGGCGACCGTCACGTCGAGATAGTTTCGCAGCCGCGTCGTGAAGCCTTGAGACGGAAAGGTCGTCGGCTTTTCGGCGGCGAGCCGTTGATCAAACGCCTTGAGCTGCTCCTCGGCGGCCGCCGGCGGAACGCCAGGCGCCAGCCTCATGATTGGATTGATGAAGGAGAGGTCGGTCCGTGCGGGGGCGAGTGGAAGCCAGAATGCGTCATTGCCATACCAGCCGAAACGCGGCGGCATCACACCGACGATCGTGTGTGGCTGGCCGTTCAGCTGCAGCGTTCGACCGAGTGCCGAAGGACTGCCGTCGAATAAACGCATCCACAGTTTGAAACTCAAAACGACGACGGGCTCGGCCGAGCCATCTGCGCGGATGTCCGACGGTTGAATCGTTCGTCCGATGACCGGCGGGACGCCGAGAAAGTTGAAAGCGTTGCCCGACAGCAGCACGCCACCGAAACTCTCAGGAGCGAACTCGCCGGTCATGAGGACCGTTTCAATTGATGTGGCCATCACGTCGGAAAACGCAGGAATCTCCGTCAGCCGTCGCAATTCATCGACGCGGTACGCGCGCCCGCCGCGGCCGTCGATGCCGCGAATCTCCGGCGCCCAGATCTCTCCGGGTTTCGCGTACGGATACGGCGCAATGAGCACCCCATAAATGACACTGAAAATTGCGGTCGTCGCACCGATACCCAGCGTCAGCGACAACAGCGCCACCAGCGTGAACGCAGGACTTCGCCGGAACGAACGCACGGCGTATTCGAGATCCTGATGAAGAGATTCGAGCGAGCGCGACATACGGATTCCCCACAACGTTCTTCCGCCTGAAAGGCGGAAGCTACACTTGTCCTTGATCGACTGCTAGTTAGACGTCGGCGCGGCCCGTTCCGTTTGCGACATCGAGGCTCGCCGAGGTTTGACGCCTCGCTCGCGCCACGGCTATCATCGCCGGTCTACTGCGCTCGCGGGCGCATTTGAGAGGACTGACATGACGCTGGCATTCACACGCTGGAGCCGGATGGCAGGATTGCTCATTGCGATTGCCATCGTCGCATCAAATCATTTCGTCGACGCCGCCGATAAACGCATCGTGCTGATCGCCGGTCGACCGAGTCACCCGCCCGGCATGCATGAGTTTCGGGCTGGCTGCATGCTGCTGCAAAAGGCCTTGTCGGGAGTCAAGGGGATCACCGTTGAGGTTTACACCAACGGTTGGCCGAGCAAGACCGTCAACGGCGAAACCGTCGACGACAACGCGGCGCTCGGCGACGCCGACGCTGTGTTCATCTATGCCGATGGCGGCAAGGGCCATCCCGCGATTCAACGCGATCACATGAAGGTACTCGACGCGCTGGCGGTCAAAGGCGTGGGACTTGGCTTTGGTCATTACGGCGTTGAAGTTCCCGCGGGAGAGCCCGGTGAGGCGATGCAGCGCTGGAACGCCGGCTACTATGAAACGAATTTCTCGGTGAACCCGATGTGGTCGCCGATGTTCGAATCGTTTCCCAACCACCCGGTCACGCGTGGTGTGAAGCCGTTCAGCAATCGCGACGAGTGGTACTTCAACATGCGCTGGGCGGCGGATCCGTCAGCGATGAAACGACTGACGCCGATTCTTACGGCAAAGCCGGGAGACGATGTTCGCAAGGGCCCCTATGTGTCCCCTCCGGGACCGTATCCACACATCATTGCCGACAGCGGCAAGGTCGAAACCATGATGTGGGTTTACGAGCGGCCGGGGGGCGGACGGAGCTTTGGGTTTACCGGTGGTCACACCCACACGAACTGGGGCGACGTGAGTCAGCGCAAGGTCGTATTGAACGCGCTGCTGTGGATCGCAAAGGTCGATGTTCCGGCAACCGGCGTGCAAGACGCGATTACAGAGGCCGACCTGGCGGTCAACCTGGACGACAAAAGACGAAAGTAAGCGCCCTGAGTCTTATTGGAAGTACGCGTCGATGGTTTCGATCGAACCGTCGGCGCGGTACTTCAGCTCGGTTACTTTGATGTTGCGCAGGTGGGTCTGACCACCCGAGAGCTGCGCGTCGTGGTAGAAGAGATACCACTTGCCTTTGAACTCGACGATCGAGTGGTGATTCGTCCAGCCCAGGACTGGTTCCAGGATCTTCCCCTTCACCGTGAAAGGACCATACGGCGACTTGCCGGTCCCGTACATGATGAAGTGCGTGTCGCCGGTCGAATAAGAAAAGTAGTAGGTGCCGTTGTATTTATGCACCCACGATGCTTCGAAGAAGCGCCGGCCGTTGTCGCCAGAGAGGAGCGGCTTCCCGCTTTCGTCGAGCAGCACGACATCTTTCGGCGCTTCAGCAAAGCTGACCATGTCGTCGCCGAGTCGCGCGACTTTTGCTGAGAGCGCCGGTTGATCCTTGGCCGGTTGCGTATCGTCAGTCGCGTAACTGCCGGTCTTCCACCGCTGCAGCTGGCCGCCCCAGATTCCGCCGAAATACATGTAGTACTTGCCGTCGCTGTCTTTAAAAACTGCCGGATCGATGCTGAAGCTTCCTTTGATCGGAGAGGCCTGCGGCGTGAACGGACCCGATGGTTTGTCGGCGACCGCGGCGCCGATGCGGAATACATCCTGTTTGTCTTTGGCGGGAAAGTAGAGGTAATACTTGCCGTTTTTTTCCGCGGCATCTGGCGCCCACATCTGACGTCCGGCCCACGGCACGTTCTTGATGTCGAGCGCGACACCATGGTCGGTGACGTGCCCACCGACAGCGTCGGTCGAGAATACGTGGTAATCGCGCATTGCGAAGTGACTGCCGAGATCGTCGGCGGGCACGCCGGCATCAATATCGTGTGACGGGTAGACGAAGATCCGTCCATTGAAGACGTGGGCAGACGGATCGGCGGTGTAGATACCGGGAATCAGCGGCTGGGTCAGGAACTTTGCCGGATCGATTTTCGGCGTGCTTCCCTGCTGATTGCCAAGTAGCAGAGGAGACACAAAGAGACACCCGACCCAGACGATTGCGAATCGATACATCGCACATACTCCGGAAGATCTGCTGCCTGCGGGGTCTACAGACCCCGCCCAAAAACAAGATCAACTTCCCTGCGTCGCCAGCCGCATCCGCTCCGCCTGCAGCTCGTGCAGCAGGCGCATGATGTTGTACGCCGTGAGCTCGACGAGCATATCCGTGACCTTCGCATGAGTCTCGTCGTTCAAGGTCGGTTCGACTTTCTTCATTGCCGCGAGCAGACGCTGCTCCTGTCCCGCAAGCTCCTGTTTCGTCACCATCCCATCGGCAAGCGCATCGGTGAACGTTTGAAGCTGAGACACGCGTTCCTGGATGGCCGGATGTTCCGATTTTTCATCAAACCAGCTCGTTCTTCCCACGGGAGTCCTCTTTTCTCTACTTAGAGACCTTTTACCAACTGTTTCAGCGCCGTGAGTCGGGCCTGCAGTACTGCGCGGCCGCCCGGCGCGTTCGTTTTCTCCAGCATACCCGGCGGTAGAAATTGCTTGTCGGTACACTCGAGGACCGCTGCCGTCTCCTGAAGCTCACGCTCGAGGCCCTGCGTTGACGGCATGAACTCGGCCACCACTCCGGCGAGTGCCTCGCGAGTCACGTGCTTGTTGCCGGCAAGAATCGACGCGCGCCACGCGCGGCCGACCATGCCTTCGATGTCGGCGCCCGAGAGGTGCCCGAGTTGCGGGATCGTCGGCACGTCCTCGAGCGCGAGCGTGGATCCAAGTTTCTTCGCCATGATCACGAACATCTGGCGGATCTCCGACTCGTCGGTCGGGTAGAACAGCGGGATATGCACCTCCGCCCGGCCCTGGCGTTTCAGGTCGATCGGCAATAGATCGGGCCGCGCGGTCAGCAGCATCCACATAATCTGACCGCGATATTTCGTATCCCCCATCTGCGCCGCAATCATCGCAAAGACGCGACTGGACGTGCCGGAGTCGCCGTCCGACTCTCGACTCCCCAGCGCGGCATCCGCTTCGTCAACGACGACGACGACCGGGCCCATCGCTCGAAGCACCGACAACACTCGCTCGAGATTGCCTTCGGTTTCACCAACGTACTTGGAGCGAAAGTTCTTGAGAATCACGCACGGCACGCCGATTTCTCCGCTGACGCATTGGGCAAGAAACGATTTGCCTGTGCCCACGGGGCCACACAGCAGGTATCCCATCGGCAGACTATCGAGCGCGCCGCGCTTCAGGAGCGTCGCATCTTCGCGGAGCCGTTTCTTCGCTGCGTCGTGCCCAACAACCGTGTCGAGCGTCCAGCGCGGCTCGATGAACTCGAGCAAGCCATGACACTGACGCTCGAGCAGTCGTTTCTTGAGCGCGCGGAATGCTTTCGCATCGAGGCGCTTGCCGCTCTCACGCGCCGATTGGATGAGGACGTTCAGATCGGTATGCGAGATGCCCGCGGTCAGCTTGGCCAATTCTGTCGCGTTGAAATCCGAATACTCGCCGAGTGCACGGTCGGTGGTCGCGGCCTCGATGAACGCTTCGCGCGCCGGCTCGTCCGGAAGTGGCACTTCGATCGTCGCGACATGAGGATTGCCCGTCAGGCGATCGCTGAGATCAGCAAGCTTCTCGTCGATCATCACAAACGCCATGTTCAGCCGCTTCACGTGCGGGCTCATCGCCCAATTCAACATCGTCACCAGCTGTGACGATGCCTGCATGTTCAGGCGGCCCGGCTCGGCTGCGGGAAACACGTACGAGGCCTGGTCCATGATGAGGGCGAGACTCTGCCGGTCGTCTTCCGGCGCCATGATGTTGGTACGAACGAAGCGGTCGAGGAGCGCAAACGTGGCAGCCGGATCCTTTGGAAGCGCGCTCAGATCGCCAAGTTTGCGATTGGCGAGGGTGACCATCTCTTTCAAACGCTGCTCGTCGCGTCCGGCAAACGCGCGCAAGCCGCGTCCCAGATCGTAATGAAGGACGAGCGACCAGCGTCCGAACAGTTGCTCAGCGAGAAACTCCGCCAGCACGCCATACCGTGTCGCGTCGTCGCCGCCAATGCGGAACAGATCGTAGGTGTTGCCGGACAGCACGAACGCGGCTGTGGTACCGGAGAAATACAGGTCCGCAAGCTGCGACGCCCACGCGGGGAACCAGGACGGCAGCTCCGTCGGCCGGCGCGGCAGGACGTCGGTCGTCATTGACGAAGTACTCCGCGCAGATCAGTTTCGAGAATCGCTGGCGGTTCTTCCAGCTGTTCACCGAGACCTGTCAGATGCTGCAGCTCGCTGACCGCTTTCTCCGTCTGGCGCATGCTCTCGGCCGCTGAGTCGACCTGGCTGCTGAGGAAATCCGGATCCTGGCGGTTCACCGCCATTTCCGCCAGCGCCTGGATTTTTCCCTCAATCCGATCGAGTTCGACCGAGACGAATTCAGCATTCTTTTTTGCACGGCCGAAGTTATCGAGCCGCAGTTCTCCCATCGCGATGCTGTCCTGAAGCGATCGGACGACGCGTTCGTCGCCACCGGCTTGTGCGTTGGCGAGACTCTTCCGCAGTTCATCGAGGCGGTGTGAAATCTCCTGACCATCCATCGTCTTGAGAAAACGATCGAGTGCGGCCTTTGACAACAGCAGGCGGAGGAACAGCCACAGCAGCCGATCCAATCCCGGGGTGCGAATTTCCTCTGCGGCGGCTGTCTGATTCGCTGCGGTTCCTCGCACGCCTGCAGCGATGCCGCGCATCTCGAGGCAGCGCGCGTGGAGCTGTTCGAATCGCCCGCGCGACTCGGCCGGCAGGCTGTTGAGCATTGCGCTCAACGACGGCGCCGGCACTGCCGGCGTGTCGGTCGTTGTGCCCTGACGGCGGGCATGCACCTTCGCGTCAATGGCGGCGCGAAACCGCGGCACCGACAGGAGCCCGGCGAGATACGCCAGCTCGCCGGCGCCGACGAGCGGCAGCAGCACCGGCGCCAGCGGTGTGAGCGCCGCGGCGGCCGTACCGCCGAGAAAAAACAGGAGGTTCCAGCGAAAGAGAAACGCCTCCTTCAGGTACTCGGACGTGGTGGCGCCCTGCGGAGGCACGTCTGACGTTTTTACAGGATCAGTCATCGCCGGCCCGGGTCGAGCTCGCCAGGTTATCGATGATGTCGCGAATCTCGAAGACATATTGCATGAACTCCGGTTCGCGCTGCATTTCCTTTGGCGGGCGGTCAGGCGGCGGCACGGCCATTTCCTTGAGAATGGTGCCGGGAGCGGAGGAGAAGATGTAGACCCGGTCACCCAGATACACCGCTTCCTCGATCGAATGGGTGACAAAGAACACAGTCGCCTGCGCTTCCCGCCAGAGATCCACCAGCAGGCCCTGCATGTGCAACCGTGTCGTCGGATCGAGCGCGCCGAATGGCTCATCCATCAGGATGATTCGTGGAGACAGGATGAGGGTGCGCGCAATCGCGACGCGTTGCCGCATGCCTCCCGACAGTTCACTCGGGTACTTCAAGGCATCGCGCTTGACGTCGAGGCCAACCTTCGCGATCCACAGGCGGGCCAGTTCGCGCCGTTCAGCAGCCGCCACACCGCGACATTCGAGTCCAAATGCCACATTGTCTTCAACCGTGCGGTTGTCGAAGGACGTGTAGTCCTGGAACACCATGCTGCGATCGGAGCCCGGGCACTCCACCGGTTTCCCTCCGACACGCACGGTGCCCTCGCTTGCCGGATGATGCGGACGGAGACCGGCGATCAACCGCAACACCGTGGATTTACCGCAGCCGGATGGGCCAAGGATGGCGATGAATTCTCCCTTCCCGTGCAGATCGGGAACAGAGAATGTCACATCGCGTACGACCGTCAGTTTGCCGAAGCGCTTCGTGACGCGCTCGAAATCGACAACGTTTGGAAGGGCCGCCGGTGCGGACGCAGCGTCGCTCACGAATCAGTCCTCGACAGCCCGATAGGGAAACAACCCGCGCTGGAACCAGAAGAGCACGCGATCGATCCCGTACGCGAGCAAGCCGATGATGATGAGAATGAGAATGATGTGTTCCGACATGCCGCGCCGCTGACTCGCCATCAACAGAAAGCCAAGGCCATGTTCGGCGTTGATCAATTCCGCGAGCATGATGTACCCGAACGCCAGGCCGAAGAGATGCCGGAGGCTGTTGTAGATATCGGGCAACGCCAGCGTCACGAGGACCTTCAGGACCACCTGATACGACTTGGCACCGAGCGTCTGCGCGGTCTCGACGTAACGGTCCGGGACACCCACGATCGCGGCGACTGCATCCGAGTACACGAATGGCACGCAGGCGATGAAAATGAACATGACCTTCTGTGTTTCATCGATGCCAAACCACAGGATGGTCAGCGGAATCAGCGCGGCCACGGGCAGGTTGCGGCCAAACAGCGCAAGCGGAGCGCCGGCCGCTTCGAGCACGCGCCAGGCACCGGCCGCGATCCCCAGCGGAACGCCGACGAGAACCGCAAGCCCGAAGCCGATCAGCACGCGCTTCAGTGTCGCAGCGACACTCTGCAGCAGCGCTCGCTCGTGGAGAAGACTCGGGAAACTTCGAACCACTTCGCCGGGGCTCGGGAGAATGACCGGTGAGATCCACCGATCTTCCGATCCCAGCCCGGATGTCGCGATCCACCACAGCAGCACGATGAACCCGACCGACAACAGGCCGACGAGCCGCCGCGTCATACGCGGCGGAGGCAGGCGCAGCGCCAGCAGATCCTGTTTGGCGACCGACATCTACTTCGTGGATGGTGCTGCTTCCGCCGGGTAGACCTTCACCTCGACTCGCCGGTTCTTGGCGTTGTTCTCAGGATCCGACGAGTCGGCCGGTCGATCCCACCCCAGGCCTGCGGTCGAGAACTGATTTGGCTGCAGCGACGGGAATTTTCGCAGGATGGCTTCCTTCACTGAATTCGCACGGTTCAGCGACAACTCCTGCACGAGACTCTTGGGAACCGACGCCTTCATCGAGCCGTCCGTGTGTCCCTCGATGACGATCCGCGCCGCCCCATACTGGCCCGAAAGCTTGCCGATCTCTTCCACCACAAAGCCGACATTCGGATCGTAGAGTTCCTCGACTTCCTTCCCGCTGACGTCTCGCGTGACCTTCTTGTTGAGATCCCATGAGTTCGGGAAGAAATGAATGACCACCGTCTTTGTGAGGATCTCGTCTTTCTCTCCCTGCACGCTGCCGGCGCTCGCAGGCGCGAACTGAATGTCGTACTCATTCTTCTGGCTCGCGTACTTCTGTTCACTCCCGAGCTTCTGGATGATGCTGAAGTCCATCACCTGATCGAAGGCGGTCTGCTCGGTCACGGCATTGATGCGCTTGTACAGAAAGTACGCAGTCGTCCAGGTCCGTTCGAAGCTGGTTGGATTGTTCTGGTTGAGGAAAAAGTCGCGGTTCTCGGCGTAGTTGGTCGAGTGCGCGTCGCCGAGCATTCCAAGCGCGTCGCTCTCAGGAATGGAGTAACCGGCCGCCATGAGCTTGGCGACTTTCTGCTTGGCGTCCTGCGTTTTGAGATCCACCATCGCATCGAAGATGCCTCTGGCGATCCCTTCCATGATGTCGGGATTGTCTTTCGCGAAGTCTGCACGGGCGAACCACACGTCTGCGATCAGCTTGTTGGCGGTCGCGGTCGTGACGAGCATGTGGTTGCCCTTCACCTTCTCGAGGTTGTAGATGTCGGGCGCCCAGCTCACAACCCCCGCGAGACGCTTGTCGGCATTGAACGCGGCAGCGGCCTGGAACGCGTCCTGGGTGAATTTGAACTGCACTTCCGCCGGCTGGACACCGGCATTGATGAGCGCATTGAGGATGAAGAAATGCGATGGCGAGTTCTGCGCCAGGACGACCGTCTTGCCACGCAGGTCCGCCATCGTCTTGATCGTGTCGCGGACGACGATGCCGTCGCCGCCGTTCGACCAGTCGACCTGCTGATAGACGCGCGGCATGACGCGCGAGTCTTTGCGCAGGCCTTCGAGGAACAGCGGCAGCATGTCGAGCGTCGCCCAACCGATGTGGAGATTGCCGGCAGCGTAGGCATCTCGCATCGCGATCGGATCGTCGATGAGTACGAGCTCGACTTTGAATTCCTTGCCGTTTGTCGCCTTCCACGCCTTCCCCGGCTTGAAGCCGTTGTTCGCGTAGATGATCGGACTCCAGCCTGCCCAGACGTTGATCCCGAAGCGGACCGTGCGATCGGCCATCGGCTTGTAGCTGGAAATCCCCTTTACCTCGGGCAGCCGCGTGGCGGCGACGTAGTTGTATTCCTTGACCGTGGTGATGCCGGCGCTGTCGGGCGCCTCGGCACCACTCTGCATCTTCTTCAGTTCGTCGGCCGTGAATTGACCGGACTGCGACTTCGGCCCAATCGCTCCGTAGCGCCACAGCGCGAGGCCGACCAGGCCGACCACCACGAGGAGGACCGCGACGTAAAACGCAGGTCTGGGCTGTCCGTTGGCCATGAATCAAATACTCCTGTCAGTTCGTCTGTTTTTCCGTGGCCTTCTCGGTCGCTGCGGGTCCGAGATCTTTCGCCGTCTGCGCCATCGGCGACGTCTCGGGAGATTTCAACCCGAGCTCGATCTCGAAATTGGTGAGCGCATCCTCGGCGAGCTGACTCTGCATGCGCTCTTCGGCCTGGATCTCGGCGATCCCCTTGTGCGAAAGATCCGCGGCGACGCGCACCTTCCCGCGATTCTGATCGATCTTCTGCTGGATCACGGTTTCGATCTCGCCGAAGTCCGTCGTCAGATTCATGTCGAACGTTTCGGAGAGCTTCGCGATCTCCGCTTCCGCCGCGCTCATCTTCAGCTCGGCGTCGTACTTCTGGATCTTCCCTCTCAGCTCGATCAGTTTCTCGTTCGCGTGCTGGATCTTCTTGAGGCTGTTGCCGTAGGCGGTCTCATGCATCTGCAGCTGGCCCTCGTTGGTGGCCAGTTCCTCTTTCGCCTTCTGCAGCTCGAGTGCGAACTTGGCAGCCGTGGTGCGATCGCCCGCCTTGAGATACGCCTTCGTTTCGGCCTCGAGCTTCTGCACGTGCGACTTGTTGGCTGAGACCTGCCGGGTGACACGTTCGACGAGACCCCGATACTGTTCGAGCCCGACGCGGCCCTCCTTGAGCTGCTCGACCGCGCGGTCGTACTCGTATCTCATTTGTGCGATGGGATCGGCTTCCCAGAAAACGTTTGCGATTTTATTGATCTGGGCCACGAACGCGGACCAGAACTTGTGAAGAATCACGGGGGCTCCTTTAAAACTACGAGTTACTTCTTAGCGGGTTCCCGTTCGCCGCCGACGGCCTCGGCGAGAATCTTGCCCTGATAAATACCGTCTAGCGCACTGCGCAGCTCCACGCCGGTTCCGGCGCCTATGACGTCACCACCGGCCTCTTTGAGGAACGCAAATTTGTCAGGATTCGTGTCAAACGCAACGAAGTACGTCTGCACGCCGCCTTCGCTCTTCTGCCAGATCTCGCGGACAACGGTCTCTGGGCTGCGTCCGTTCGTGTTCTGTCCGTCCGTGACAACGAGGAGATACTTGCGGAACACACCGGCGCGATAGAGATCGGGGCGCGCCTGACGCATCGCCTCACCAATCGCCGTGCCGCCGCCAGGCCGCGGCAGGCTCGCCAGCGTCGACCGGATCGCCGCGCGATCGTACGGCTGGATCGGACGCTGGACGCGCACGCCACTCGAAAAACTGTAGACGCCAATCTTGATCGGGAAGTCCGGCCGGCGCGCGATGAAGGCGTCGGTCGCATCCAGCATCGCCTCCAGCGCTTCCTGCGCGACGACGTACTTCGGACGTGAGTCGCCGGGCGCGGGCTCTTTCATCGATCCGGACGTGTCGACGAGAATCGCCACCGCCGCACCGAGACCTTCTTCAACCTCGGCCTGATATGGCGCGTCCGATTCCGCCGCTTGCGATCGCGTTGCCTGCGTTCGATCGCGGCGCGGCGAAGGCTCACACGCGGTCACGAGCGACGCGACCAGAAGAGCCGCACCGAGCCGTCCGAACAGTCGAGCGAGCGACCAGTTTCTCATTCGATGGATCGCGAGTTTAGCGTCCGGTTCTGCCGCAAGCAAGCACAGTTAGCCATGCTCATGCGCGCGCCGCCCCGAGCTCGGACGTACAGTGCGGACACCGTTTCGCCTTCGACGAAATGCGCGAAATACAGAACGGGCAATCGCGCGCATCCTCGGTCGGGGGCGCCGGCGCCGGCGTTTTCAGCCGATTGAGTTGACGCACCATCAGAAAGATCACGAACGCGACAATCAAGAACTCGAGCACGGTGTTCAGGAACATGCCGTAGTTGATGGTCGCCGCGCCGGCTTTCTGCGCGTCCGCAAGCGACGCGTACTGTTGTCCATTGAGCGCGACAAACAGGTTCTTGAAGTCGATACGGCCGATCGCCATGCCGATCGGTGGCATCACGATGTCGTTCACCAGCGACGTGACGATCTTGCCGAACGCGGCACCGATGATGACGCCCACTGCGAGATCCACGACGTTCCCACGCGCGGCAAATTCACGAAACTCTTTCATCAGCGCCATCGGCGTTTTCCTTTATTAAAGCTTCCAGCTTCCAGCTTCCAGCTTCCAGCTTCCAGCTTCCAGCTTCCAGCTACCAGCTTCCAGCGGTGAATGGAGTACTACGTTCGGTGAATGGCTCTTGGCTGTTGGCTCTTGGCAAAGCCAGCCGCCGATAACCAGCCGCTACTTTTTGTACGAAATCCGATAAATGACGCCCGCGAAATCGTCCGACACGAGCAGCGCACCGTCGGGCATCACGAATACATCCGCCGGACGCCCCCATGTCTGTCCTGTGGTTCTGGTGCCGCTCGAGCTACCGACGCCCTGGAGCCATCCCTCAGCGAACGGTGTGAAGCTCGTTACTTTGTTTCCTTCAATCTTCGCGACCATCACTCGATAGCCGATCGGCACTGAGCGATTCCACGAACCGTGCTCGGCGATGAAGATCTGATTGCGATATTCGGCCGGAAACATCGTCCCGGTATAGAAGCGCATGCCGATTGCCGCGCCATGCGGATCGAGTTTTCGTGCGGGCGCCTGGAATTCACTGCACGCGTGCTTGTCGCCAAACTCGGGATCCTTGACCTCGCCGGCGTGACAGTAGGGAAATCCAAACGCGAGTCCAGGCTTGGGCGCGTGATTCAACTCGTCGGGCGGAATATCGTCGCCGAGCAGATCGCGCCCGTTATCGGTGAACCACAATTCTCGCGTTGCCGGATGCCAGTCGAATCCGACGCTGTTGCGCACGCCACTGGCGAAGATTTCACTGCCGCTTCCGTCCGGTTTCATGCGCAGAATCGTGGCGTAGCGCGGGTCGTCGGGTCGCTCGCAGACATTGCACGGCCCGCCGACTGGCACGTAGAGAAGGCCGTCAGGCCCGAAGCGGATGAACTTCTGTCCATGATGCGTTTCCGTCGGCAGATCGCTTTTGACGACGGCGGGGGTCGGCGGCTTTTCGAGTTTGGCTTCGATGTCGTCGTAGCGAGTGATGCGGCTGATCTCGGCGACATACAGGGAGCCATCTCGAAACGCGACACCGCTGGGGTCTTTGAGGCCTTCGGCGATCGTGTAGACCTGGTCCGCTTTCTGATCCTTGTTCCGATCGACCAGCGCGTACACCTTGTTGTAGTCGCGGGTGCCGACAAACAGCGTCCCCTTCGATCCCATCACCATCTCGCGAGCGTGTGGAACGCCGGTGGCGTAGAGATCAATGGTGAAACCCGGTGGCAATTTGATCTGGTTGAGAGGAAGTGGCTGCGGCGGCTGCTGGACCGTCAGGCTCGCGAGAATCGCGGCTGACAGTGTGGCAAGGAAGGGCCTGTACATAGGCAGGAGCATATTCCGAACAGAGGGTCCGTGGAGAGATGGGGAAAGATGCTATTTTTTTGCCGGTGTGCTATTTTCATAGCACCTTTTGGCGTTGCGAACCGTCCAATGCCCTAGAACGCCTGTTCGCTGGTCGGCTTGTAGAGGCGAAGGGCGAAAGTGGACTGAGTATTAAATAGATGATCAAACGACCACACAGCGACCTCAGCCGTCGAGAACGTCAAATTATTGACATCCTCTACACTAGTGGGCGCGCAACGGCTGCCGAAGTTCAAACCGCACTGCCCGACCCGCCGAGCTATTCAGCGGTTCGCGCAATGCTGCGGATTCTCGAAGAAAAAGGACACGTCAGGCACGAGCAGGACGGCCCCCGCTACGTCTATGTCCCGACTGTCGGCCGCGATAACGCGCAGCGGTCGGCGCTTCGCCATATGCTGAAGACGTTCTTCGACGGCTCGGCTGAACAGGCGATCTCGGCGCTGCTCGATGAATCATCGCAGAAACTTTCCGACGCTGAACTCGATCGTCTGGCACGGCTGATCGACCAGGCGCGTACTGCCGGAGCATAACCATGAGGATCCTTGATCTGTTTTCCGTCGAGTTCGGGATCTCGTGGATCGGTGTGGCTGACGCTGTCGTCAAGGCGACGCTGCTGTTCCTCTCCGCAGGTCTGGCATCATTTCTCCTTCGCCGGCGGTCGGCCGCGCTCCGCCACATGATCTGGACGCTCACGCTATCGAGCGTTCTCGTGCTGCCCGTCCTCTCGATCGCGTTGCCGCGTTGGCAATGGAATCTGGTGACGGTCGAAGGGGGCTCGCAGCCAGCTTCCAGCTTCCAGCTCCCGGCTTCCAGCTCGCCACGTCCGTCACCTGGCGCACTCGTGGCTGCTCCGGAGAACCAGCGGCCAGCCGCGAGCCAACCGCCGGCACTTCATCGCAAATCCGAGTCGCCTTCTGCCACGACGCCGACCGCATCAGCGCTCGCGCGCATCCCGCTGTCATGGTCTGCCATTCTGCTCGGCCTGTGGATGATCGGCGCATTGCTGATCGTCAGCCGGCTCGTCGCCGGTGTCATCGCGGTGCAGTGGATGTCGCGGCGCACCGAGCGGGTCACTGATGCGCCGTGGCTCGCGCAGGCGAAGTCACTCGCCGCGGAGCTTGGAATCTCACCACGCATCGTGTTCCTTCGAAGTAAAGGGGCGGCGATGCCGATGGCGTGGGGCCTCTTCCGGCCCGCCGTGTTGATGCCGGCCGACGCCGACTGCTGGCCGGCCGAGCGCCTGCGAATCGTGCTTCTGCACGAGCTCGCGCACGTCAAGCGTCACGATTGCCTCACGCACATGCTGGCGCAGATGTCGTGCGCGCTGCACTGGTTCAATCCGCTCGCGTGGATCGCGGCAAGACACGTGCGCACCGAACGTGAACGCGCCTGCGACGATCTCGTGCTGGCGGCCGGCACGCGCGGATCGGACTACGCCGATCAGTTGATTGAAATTGCACGTGTGATGCGCGCGGGACGCTTCCCTGCGGTGCTGGCCGGCGCCAGCCTTGCCATGGCTCACCGATCGGAGCTCGAGGGTCGGCTGATGGCCATTCTCGATCCCAGCGTGCCTCGCGCAGGGCTGTCGCGCCTCCGCACGAGCGCAGCGATGACGATCTTCGCGCTGGGTGTGCTGCCGCTCGCATCGGTTCAGGCCTGGCAATTCGACACGCCCGACGGCGCGCAGTCAGCACCAGTCGCAGTTCCGCAATCGGCAGCCGCTCCAAGTCCGCAAGCGGCGCCTGCGCCGACTCCGCAAGCACCGGTACAAGCGGAGCCTGCGCCGCTGCCGGGGGATCAGCAGCGCGTCGCGCGCAACGCGCGGCGTGCTGGTGATATCGCGTCCACGACCGTGCAGTCGGCCGTCCAGAGTGCCGTGGCATCAAGTGTCCAGACGAGCATTCAGACCGCAACGACGGTGAGCACGAACGTCGCCGCCGCGGCGGCACAGGGTGTGAACGCGGCGATCGGCCATTACGACTTCGACACCGCCCTGGAGTTTGCTTTCCGCGACCACGGCAACTGGCAGAATGCGCAAGAGAACAACCGCACGCCGAAACCCGCGCCGGGCAAGGCCGATCCTCGAACGGTTGCGGCACTTACCGCGGCGTTGAAGGACTCGGACAAAGACGTGCGTGAAACGGCTCTTCACGCGCTCGTGCAACTGCGCGATCCCAGCGTGTTCGATCCGCTCATCCAGGCGCTCTCGGACGCGTCGGCTGATGTTCGCGAGCAAGCCGCGTTCGGCCTCGGACAGTTGCGCGATCGCCGCGCGGTCGACCCCCTGGTGAATGCGTTGAAAGATCAGAATGCCGACGTGCGCCAGCAGGCGGCGTTCGCGCTCGGGCAGATCCGCGATCGCGCAGCGGTGCCAGGCTTGACCGGCGCGTTGAAGGATACCGACGACGATGTGCGCCAACAGGCGGTCTTCGCGCTGGGACAGATGCGCGATCCGTCGTCGGTCGACGCGCTCACGATCGCGGTTCGCGACGCCAAACCGGATGTCAGACAGCAGGCCGTCTTCGCGCTCGGACAGATCCGCGATCGTCGCGCTGTCGAGCCGCTCATTTCAGCGCTGAAGGATTCGGATGGGGATGTTCGGCAGCAGGCGGCGTTCGCGCTCGGGCAGATTCGCGATTCACGCGCGGTCGAGGCGTTGGTGGTCGCGTTGAAGGACAGTGTCGCCGATGTGCGCCAGCAGGTGGCCTTTGCTCTCGGCCAGATTCGCGATCCGCGCGCCATCGATGGGTTGACCGCGGCGTTGAAAGATCAAAGCGCGGACGTCCGGCAGCAGGCAGCGTTCGCGTTAGGGCAGCTGGCGAGGTAAGTGGCGCGGTCTTTAGGCCGCGCGACGGGGGCGGGGTGAAATCACTGCCCGCCCATTGGTCTGTGTTGTGATGCTAGTTCCTTAGCAGGAGAGGCGCATGAGTCCCATCACTGTCTTCGTTCGGACGTTGTTGAAAACGAGCGCGATGTTCATCGGCTTCGTGTCGGTGATGCTCCATCCGTCACTCGAGTGGACGTCGACGCCTCCCACCGTCGCCTCCAAGTCCGCGGAGTTCCAGTTGCCGCGAGTGAGCGCCGGCCAGAGCCCGCGCGAAGGAGCCGTCGATGCGCTCGTCGGAGCATTGAAGGACGCCGACGCCGGCGTGAGGCGCCAGGCGGCTGCGGCGCTTGGCGAAATCGGAAACGCCCGCGCGGTGACGGGGCTCATCGAGGCACTCAAGGATGCAGACGCGGATGTACGGGCGCACGCGCTTTCCGCACTCGGAGAAATCGGTGACCGCCGTGCCGCCGGCGCCATCGCCACACTGCTGAAAGACAGCTCTCCGTCCATCCGCAGTCACGCAGCGTCGGCACTTGGCGAGCTGGGTGACAAATCAGCCGTGGATGCGCTCATCGCGGCGGCCCGCGACGCGAACGCCGACGTGCGCAAGCACGTGATTTCGGCGCTTGGAGAGCTGAACGACGAACGCGCGCTGCCTGCGCTGACCGCCGCGATGAAGGACGAGGATGTCTCGGTGCGGCGTGCCGCGATTGCCGCAATCGCCGAGATCGGCGGCGACGGCAACTTCCACGTGCCGCATCCGCACCCACACCCACATCCACATCCAAACCCCAATCCGAATCCCAATCCGAACCCGAACCCGCGCCTCCAGGAGCACTGAAGTGGTCCGTACCGCGATTGGCTCAGTTCTCGCCCTGTTGACGCTGACCTCGCCGGCCAACGAGTATCGTGAGACGCGCGCCCAGGGTCGCACTGTTCGCGAGTTGATCGCGGAACTCGGCGCCTCCGATCCGACCGCCCGTGCGCAGGCGGCCTGCGAGATTCGCGAGCTCGGCGATGCGGCAGGCGACGCAATCGCACCACTGGTTGCGATGCTGGGCGACGCCGCACCGGTCGCGACGCTTGTTTGTCATCGAAGCTGGTGGCGTGGAAATCCAAACGATCTGACATCACCCGGTGAGCAGGCCGCCGCCGCTCTCGTCGCGATAGGATCGCGCGCCTTCGATCCCGTGCTTAACGCGCTTCGCAACACCACGTGGGCGGCACGCCGAAATGCGGCATGGGCCCTTGGCGCGTTTGACGATCAACGGGCCGTGACGGCGCTCATCGAAGCTCTGAAGGATCGCGAGGCGGCGGTGCGTGAGCAAGTGGCGTGGGCGCTCGGCGCGATCGACGACAGGCGTGCCGTACAACCCCTGGTCGCCGCATTGAAGGACACCGATCCGCGCGTCCGCCGTCAAGCCGCGTGGGCATTGGGCGCGATCGATGATTCCAGCGCGTCCGACGCGCTGGGCGCGGCGCTCGGCGACGACGATGAGCGCACGCGTGAACAAGCGGCGTGGGCGCTGGGGGCGATTGACGACAAGAGCGCGGTCCCGGCGCTGATCCGAGCGCTCAACGATCCGGCGGAACGCGTGCGAAAACAGTCGGCGTGGGCGCTCGGCTCGATCGATGATTCCCGTGCAGTCGAAGCATTGGTTCGCGCCTTATCAGATCAGAACAGCGGCGTTCGGCAACAGGCGGCATGGGCGCTCGGCGCGATCGGCGATTCGCGCGCTCTGTCCGGACTCCTGCCATGCCTCAAAGATAGCGACGCAGGCGTGCGAAAGCAGGCGGCGTGGGCGATCGGCGCGATCGGCAGATGAGGATGCACACATGTGGTCGGACCTTCGCTATGCGTTCCGGTCGTTTCAAAAAACACCGGCCCTCACCGTCATTCTGATCCTGACCCTCGCGCTCGGCATCGGCGCGAACACGGCAATCTTCAGCGTCATCGACGCGGTCCTGCTGCGGCCGACCCCGCTCAGGAATCTCGATCGTCTTGCGATGGTTTGGGAAACCGATCGCAACACGGCCACGACACGTGAGCCGGCCTCCTTTCCCGATTATCTCGACTTCAAGTCCCGCTCACGGACCTTCGAACAGCTCGCCGCGGTCATGGCGGGAGAAGTCAACCTGACACCCGAGCACGGCGATCCCGTGCGATTACCGGTCCTGAACGTGTCGGCCGAAGCGCTGCCGACACTCGGGCTTCAGCCGATCGCAGGTCGAGTGTTCACGACCGACGAGGATCGGCCCGGAGGTCCGTCAGTCGTGCTCATCAGCGACGGGCTGTGGGAACGGGTATTTCAGCGGCGCGATTCCGCCGTCGGCTCGATGCTTCGTCTGGACGATCGTCCGTACACCGTAGTCGGCGTCATGCCGTCCGGCGCGGATTTTGGCGTCCTGCAGATCCTCTCGTCAGCCGCGTATAGCCGCGGTTTTGCCGATCGCGGACTGAGAGCGGATATCGACATCTGGACGCCGCTTCAGGCCGATCCGCAACAGCTGCCTCGCTCCACGCATCCGATCTTTGTCGTCGGACGCTTGTCGTCGACGGCATCGATCGATGCGGCGAACAGCGAGCTGACAGCCATCAGCGCGGATCTCGAACGCGCCTATCCGGAAAACGCCGCGCGCGGCACGCACGTGGAAGCACTCGACGGCGTCATCTTTGGTCCGGTTCGTCCTGCTCTGTTCGTGCTGCTCACGGCCGTGGCGCTTGTACTCATAGTTGCCTGCGTCAACGTCGCGAATCTGCTGCTCGCGCGCGCCAGCGCCCGCGCGCACGAAGCCGCTCTGCGCAGCGCTCTCGGCGCTTCCCGGTCACGGCTGATTCGTCAGGCGTTCGCAGAAGCCATTCTGCTCTCGACAGCGGCCGCAGTCACAGGAGTGATTCTGGCGTTTGTCGGCGTGCGTTTGCTGACGTCCATGGCTCCCGCGGATGTTCCGCGGCTCACGCTCGCGTCGGTGAACGTTCGCGTGCTGCTCACAACACTCGGCATTGCTCTTTTCATCGGGGCCGTCTTTGCCTTGTTGCCGACGATCCAGGCGCGTGGCCTCAATCTGCAGGCGTCGCTCAGTGATGGGACCGGGCGTGCCTCGGCAGGTCCGACGCGCAGCCGGATACGAGGCGCACTGGTGATCGCGGAGTTGGCCCTCGCGGTTGTGCTCGTTTGCGGCGCCGCACTCTTGATTCGCAGCTTCTGGACACTGCAACAGGTGAATACCGGATTTGTGACCGAAGGGGTCCTGAAAGCCGAATACCAGCTTCCAGCATCACGTTACCCGGCCAACTTCGCCGTCTGGCCGGACTTCAAGGAACAGCATGCATTCAACCGGGCTCTGCTCGCGCGCGCCGCGACGCTACCCGGTGTTCGTGCCGTCGCAATCGCCGGCAACCATCCGCTCGATCCAGGTTTCACCAATTCATTCACCGTTGTCGGCCGTGAGGCCGAGGCGAGCTCGTGGCCGGAGATCTCAATCCGTCGCGTCAGTCCCGGGTATTTCGCGACTGTCGGTCTGCAACTCCTTCGCGGCAGGCTCTTGCTCGACAGCGATACGACGAGCAGCGCGCCGGTCGCACTCATCAACGCGGCAGCCGCCCGGCGGTTCTTCGGCGAGCGCGACCCAATCGGGACGCAGATCCGCTTCTGGGGTACCGGCCGAACGATTGTCGGAGTCGTTGCCGACGAGAAGTTTCATGGCCTCGCTGCGGCGTCGCCGATTGGCGCGTATACACCACTCTCCCAAACACCGTCGGCGAATGGTGCGGGGGTGCTGCTGGTGCGAACCCTCGGCGATTCGTCTTCGCTCGCTCCAGCGGCTACATCCGCAATCCATGAGATCGACCCTGCCCTCGCGGTGTTTGCTGTAGAGCCACTCGACGACACGATGTCGCGGTCGATCGGTCAGCGCCGTTTTACGACGCTGGTGCTGGCGGCTTTCGCCTCAGTCGCTCTGCTGCTCGCCGCCATCGGCATTCACGGCGTGCTCAGTTATGGTGTATCGCAGCGACGCCGGGAAATCGGCATTCGAATGGCCCTCGGAGCGCGCCGACCAGACCTCGTCAGACTGGTGCTGCGCCAGGGCCTGGCTCTGGCCGCCGCTGGTCTGCTCGTCGGGTTTCTCGGCGCGATCGCGTTCACCCGTCTGCTAAGCAACCAGCTTTTTGGGATCACCGCCAGCGATCCGCTCACGCTCGGTGCAGTCGCGCTGCTCCTTGGTCTCGTGGCACTGGCGGCAACGGTATCGCCGGCACACCGCGCCGCCTCAGTCGATCCCGTCGTGACGCTTCGCAGCGAGTGAACCATGTTTCGACAGGCCCTGCAGGATCTCAGACACGGCGGTCGAGTGCTTCTCGCCTCGCCCGCTTTTACATTGGCCGCGATTGCCGCGCTGACGATCGGCATCGGTGCGAATACCGCAATCTTTGCAGTGGTCAACACGCTACTCATTCAGCCCCTGCCGTACAAGAATCCGGATCGCCTCGCGATCGTGTGGGAGCACAACCTGCCACGCGATAAGCGCAATAACGTCGTTTCGCCGGGCAATTATCTGCATTGGCGCGAGATGAATTCAGTCTTCACCGAGATGTCCATCGTCAGCATGACGTTCCGCGCGGCATACACCGGCGATGGCGAGCCTGAAGAAGTGAAACAGCAAGTGGTCAACGCGACGCTGTTTCCGATGCTTGGCGTCAACGCGGCGGTAGGCCGTGTCTTCACTCCCGAAGAAGATCGGCCCAACTCGAGTCGGTTCGTTCTTCTGAGCGATCGATTCTGGCGTCGCCGCTTCGCGGCCGACCCGAACGTCATCAACCGTTCGATTCGTCTGAGCGGCAATCTATTCACGGTTGTCGGCGTCATGCCTCCAGGCTTTTCGATTCTCGACAAAAACGTCGATCTCTGGGTTCCGCCTGGCTTCACGGCAGAATCACGCACTCCGCAAGGTCGCTGGACGATGGTGATTGCCCGTTTGAAGGACGGCGTGACGTTCACGCAGGCCCAGGGCGATATGACCCGCGTCGCCAGTCAGTTGAGCGCGATGTTCCCGGATTTCGACACCGGCTGGACGGCTCGAGTTGTGCCGCTGAAAGAGCAACTGACTGGCGACGTCCGTCCGGCATTGCTCGTTCTACTCGGCGCAGTCGGTTTCGTCTTGCTGATCGCGTGCGCGAATGTCGCCAACCTGTTGCTGGCGCGGGCGACGACACGACATCGTGAACTTGCCGTTCGTGCGGCGCTCGGTGCCGACCGCGCGCGATTGATTCGACAATTGCTTTCGGAAAGCCTGCTGCTCTCGCTCGTCGGTGGCACCGCCGGTCTCGGGCTCGCGTGGTGGGGCCTGAAGTTATTGCGCACGTCGGTTGCCGCAATGCTTCCAATTCAGCGGCTGGAGTTTGTCGGGATCAATGGATGGGTGCTGCTCTTTGCTGGCGCTGCGGCACTGGGAAGCGGTCTTCTGTTCGGCGTCATCCCTGCATTCACGGCCGCGGGCATCTCCTTGACGGATGCGCTCAGAGAGGGGGGCCGCACGGGCACGGGCCACCGCGGCCGGCGTGTTCGCCAGGGTCTCGTCATCATCGAAATGGCGCTCGCGCTCGTCCTGCTTGTTGGAGCAGGACTGCTGGTGCGCAGTTTTCAGAGTCTGATGCGGGTCAATCCCGGGTTCGAGCCGTCCAGGACACTGACCATGAGGGTGACGTTACCCATCAGCAGCCGCGACACGCAGATCATCACGTTTTTCGATCGGTTGTTCGAACGGATCGGTACGCTGCCCGGTGTGCAGGACGCTGGTGGCGTGAGCTTCCTGCCGCTCAACGGCCTCGGTTCGGCGACGAGCTTTTCAATTGAAGGCGCGGAAAAGCCGCGGGCCGGCGACGAGCCCGTGTCGGAAGTGATGGTCGCCACCCGCGACTACTTCAGGGCCATGGGGATTCCGCTCCTTCGCGGCCGGCTCTTTGATGGACGCGACACCGCGCCCAATACCCGGCGCGTGATCGTCAGCGAAACGCTGGTCAAGAAATACTTCGGGAATAGAGATCCCATCGGGCAACGAATCGTACTGAGCTGGTACAACGAGGGGCCGGACGAGATCATCGGCGTCGTCGGAGATGTTCATTCGGTGAGTCTCGAGCTCGAACCCCGCGGGGCGACCTACCTGCCGCCAGCGCGTTTCGCCTACCCGTTCATGACCGTTGTGGTCAAGACATCGACCGGCGATGTGAGCCTGACGAAATCGATCGTCAGCGCCGTGCACGAACTCGATCCAAGCGTCCCGGCTTCAGAAATCCGACCGATGTCGGAGGTGATGGAGATATCGACGGCTCAGCGCCGGCTGACAATGGCGCTGTTGATGATTTTTTCTGTCGTCGCGCTCCTGCTGGCATCGGTTGGGATTTACGGCGTCATCAGCTACTCGGTCACACAGCGCACGCAGGAGATTGGCATTCGCATGGCGCTTGGTGCACAGCGCCGCGATCTTTTGCGAATGGTCGTGGGCAATGCCATGGTCCTCGCGGTTTTGGGCGTTGCGCTCGGCGCCGCCGGCGCGTTCACGTTGACTCGGCTGATGAGGAAGCTGCTTTTCAACGTCGAGCCGCAGGATCCGTTGACCTTCATCGCGGTCGCCGTTCTCCTCGTCTGTGTCGCGGCTCTCGCCAGTTACGTCCCGGGCCGCCGCGCAACGCGCGTCGACCCGGTCGTTGCGCTCAGGGCGGAATGATTCCGGCTGTGTGTAAACCCCAGACCGGGGTCTGACCCCGCGTAACTGGGGTAAGACCCCGGTCGTTCAGTTACCGACAAACTCGCAGGTAAGCCCGACTTCGCCATCTTTTGCAGTACGATCCGGCTGCATGGTGGCGGCGTGGGTAATCATCTTCCTGCTGATCGTTCTGACCGGGTTGTACGTGGCTGCGGAGTTCGCTGCAGTCAGCGCACGGCGCAGCCGCCTCCGCCGGCTGGCGGAGGACGGAGACGCGCTGGCGGCTCGCCTGCTGCCGGTGCTCGAGAATCCGCGGGCGCTGGATCGATACATCGCCGCCTCCCAGATCGGGATTACGCTGTGCAGCCTCATTCTTGGCGCCTACGGGCAGGCGACGTTGGCGCCTCGTCTCATGCCGCTCGTCGGCAAATTCGAGCGGCTACAGCCCTCAACCGTCGAGTCCGCCTCGGCGGCCATCGTCCTCATTTTCCTGACGACTCTCGCCGTGATCCTGGGCGAGCTCGTCCCAAAATCGCTGGCGCTGCAGAATCCGACACGCACGGCGCTCTTCACCGTTCTGCCGATGCAGTGGTCGATCCGCGCATTTTCGTGGTCGATCGCCTTACTCAACGGCAGCGGCGTATTGCTCCTGCGCGCTTTGCAATTGCCTTCAACCGGGCATCGCCACGTGCACTCGCCGGAGGAGATCGCGCTCCTGATCGCAGAAAGCCGGGATGGTGGCCTGCTCGAGCCACAGGAGCAGGTGCGGCTGCATCGCGCCCTTCGTCTCGGTCTACGCAGTGCCCGGCAGTTGATGGTTCCGCGCCCTCGCCTCGCCGCGATCGACGCGTCGCTTCCTTTTGACGACGTTCTCCGTGAGGTGGCGGCCAGTCCTTACAGCCGCCTGCCCGTCTATCGCGGATCGATCGACAACATCGTGGGGATTCTGCACACCAAGGACGTCGTGATGCGATACGTTCGCGGCGGCGGCTTGTCGGTTGCAGCGCTGATGCGGCCGATCGTGCGCGTTCCCGATACGATGCCCGCCGACCGGCTACTGACGTTTCTCCGTGAGCGGCGGAGTCACCAGGCACTCGTCGTCGACGTCAGCGGATCGGTCGTCGGCCTGATCACCCTGGAGGATGTCGTCGGCGAACTGCTCGGCGGCGTTGCCGACGAATTCAAGTCGGTGCAGGCTCGTCCCATTCGACTGTCGGACGGGCGGCTTCGCGTTCCCGGATCGATGCGGCTCGATCAGGCCGCGCCGCTCGTTGGCCCCGAATGGCGCGGCCGCGAGGGCACGGTCGGCGATCGCGTGATCGGCGCGCTCGGTCACGTTCCGGAGTCTGGTGAAGTGGTGGAGGTGGATGGCCTGCACGTGGAAGTCGAGGCCGTCGAGGGTGCGACCATGTCGGTCATTGTCGGCGATCGCCCGGGACACGACGACAGCAGCAACTCATGACCGCCCTTCTCATCATCACCTTCCTGATTCTGCTGAACGGCGTGTTCGTCGCGGCCGAATTCGCGATCGTGGGAGCTCCGCGCGCGGCAATCGACCGCAAGGCCCAGGACGGCAACCGCCTCGCACAACTGGTCCAGCGCGTGCTCGACGATCCCAAACAGCAGGATCGCTACATCGCAACAGCACAGCTCGGGATCACGGTCGCGAGCCTGGGCCTCGGCATGTACGGCGAGCACGTGCTGGCCGACGCGCTTTACGCAATTCTCGGCGGGTACGGCCTTCCTCAGTGGCTGGCGTCGCACGGGATCGCGAGCACGATTGCGGTGGCCATCCTGACCTACTTTCACATTGTCATCGGCGAGATGGTGCCGAAGTCCCTGGCGCTTCAGTACGCAGAGACCCTGGCGCTCTGGATCACGCCGCCGATGTTATGGATCCGAAACGCGCTGTTTCCATTTGTGCTGGTGTTGAACAGTCTCGGCAACCGCGTGCTGAAGGCCGTTGGTGTCAACCGTCAGGCGCAGAACGCGGATCAGTACTACACTTCCGAGGAATTGCAGCTGATCGTGCAGGAGAGCGAGGAAGTGGGCGCCATACGCGCCGAGTCAGGCCGCATGCTGCAGGAGCTTTTCGAGTTTGGCGACCTCACAGCCGGCGAAGTTATGGTGCCGCGGGTGCGGGTGGTCGGGATCCAGCTCGGCACCCGACCGGAACAGATCCGCGAACTCTTGAGCCAAAAACCTCACACCCGCTATCCCATTTACGAACGCGACCTCGATCACGTTATTGGGATCGTCCACATCAAGGACCTGTTGCGAGTGTTGCTCCACGACGAACCGATTCGACGCAGTCACGCGCGTGCGCTGCCGCTCGTGCCTGAGACCGCTCCCCTGGATTCTCTGCTTTCGACGATGAGACAGGAGCGGACGCAGATGGTGATTGTGCTCGATGAGCATGGAGGAACGTCCGGCGTCGTCACGCTTCAGGATCTGTTCGAGGAGGTCGTCGGGGAGATCGAGGAAGGTCATGGCGGGGCGCGTCATGTTTATCGTGATCCGATGGGGCGGCTCCGCGTCCCCGGGACGATGAGGCTCGACGAGCTGGGGCAGCATTTCGATCTGGATCTGGAACACGAGGATGTCGACAGCGTCAGCGGCCTCGTCTTGACGCTTCTCGGTCGACCTGCCGGCGTCGGGGACAGCGTCCGGTATGACCGGCTTCAGCTGGAAGTAACAGCCGTCAAAGGCCACGGTGTCGACGAGTGCGCCGTGTGGCTTGCCGCGTAGCTTCCGCCTTTAGGTGGAAGTCAGGCTGCACCAGTTCACCCCACATGAATCCGCGGTCGGCGCATCGGATTGGGCTCGGCCTGACGGAGGACCTCGCGCGTCACTGGAGCCGTGTCTCCCTCACCTAATGCGAGAAATTTAAGAAGGTACGCGATCGGATTTCCCTCAGTCCATCCGAAGTAGGCATGCGGAATCTTTCCCGTCTCGTCGCGGCAATACAAGAGCAGTGCGGCAATCGCGTTAGGAATCGCCGAGCTCACGCATCGGAGAACCCTATGGCCTCCGATATCGACACCTGTCACTTTCAGTGTGTCCGAGAACTGCGAGACGTCTCCCAGACGCACCTCGACAAACAGCACTCGCTCGTCGGGCGGAAGATGATGCGATTCGCGCGCCTCTCGAAGCTTATTGGCATACTCCTCGACGTCGCCGGCATCGGGCCGGTTGGCAATGATTCTCACCGGTGCATCGGCCGCGGCATGGATGAATTCGCGCGCCGCGGGATCTACATCGATGCCGTGCACGCGCAGCTCTGTCGAGCGGAGCACCCGTGAGGTCATCGACGTCACAATGATCGTGACGATGAAAATCGATGCGATTTTGATGCCTTCGGGACGTTCGACAATGTTGACGAGTGTCGTATACCCGAAGATGACGGTCAGGAGAAGATATCCATGCCATGGCTGGCGCGAGCGCAGACGGGCCAACGTGACGGCAAGAGCCGCCGATCCCATGAGTACAAGGACGCCCGTGGCGTAGGCACCTCCCTGTGAATTCACGTCGGCGCTGAACAACACGGTCACGAGGTACGTAATGAACGTGAAGATGACGACGAGGGGTCGATTCGCTTTGGCCCATTCCGGCGCCATGCCGTAGCGAGGCAGGTAGCGAGGCACCAGATTCAAGAGACCGACCATCGCAGATGCACCGGCAAACCAAAGAATTGCCACCGTGCTGAAGTCGTAAAGCGTTCCGAAGACTTCTCCAAGATGCTCGTGTGCGATGTACGCGAGTGCGCGACCGTAGGCGGCACCACCAGCCTGAAATTCCGCTGGTGGAATCAAGAGCGTCGTCACGACACTGCTCGTTACCAGCAGCACACTCATCACGAGCGCGGCCGTCGTCAGCAGCTTGTGGGTGTTGCGGATTCTTCCTTCGGGACGTGCCTCGCTGTCGTTTGGGCCGCCGGCGACCAGCGGCATCACTGCGACGCCGGTCTCGAATCCTGACAGTCCCAGCGCCAGCTTTGGAAAAAGCACGAGCGCGACAACGATCACTTTGATCGCGCTGCCGCCGTGCTCTGCGAGCGCAGCGCCTTTCCAATGACTGAACAGATCGGGGCGACTCAGCACGTAATGCATGCCCCATATCACGACGGTCAGATTCAGCAGCAGGTAAACGGCGACGATGGGAACAGCCAGCCAGACCGCTTCACGAAACCCCTTGAGAAAGACCGCACCGAGTGCGCCGAGCAAGACGAGCGTCACCAGGATCGGATGGTCCATCCATCGGGGCACCAGCGGATTGTGGATGATGTGCTCGGTCGCGTCGGCGGCCGACATCGTGATCGTGATGATGAAGCCGGTGGCGGCGAAACCGAGAAGACACAAAACCAGCGCTTTGCCGCGCCACCGGGGAAGCAATTCTTCGAGGATGGCGATGCTGCCCTGTCCGTGCGGGCTCAGCTCGGCAACCCGACGATACATCGGCAGCGCGCCAAACAGCGTCAACAGAACGAGGACGAGAGTCGCCAGCGGCGACACCATCCCTGCAGCGAGGAACGCGATCCCCGGTTGATAGCCGAGTGTCGAAAAGTAATCGACCCCGGTCAGGCACATGACCTTCCACCAGGCGGACTGGTGAGCTGTGTCTTCGCTGGCATGCGGACCGGGTTGCCGCCGGACGCCTTCAAGGAACCAGAGGAGGAAGCGGCGCCGCCGGCGACGCGTCAGGCCGTACAACATGACGTAATGCTCAGATTTCGCCGCGCGCCGCCGCGAGCTCCAGCTCCTGGTCGGTGGCCTCGACGAACTCCCCTTCCCACTTGGCAATCACGACGGTGGCGAGGCAATTGCCGATCACGTTGGTCATGGTCCGCGCCATATCCATCAGCTCGTCGACGCCCAAAATGAGCGTTACACCCTCGAGGGGCAGACCGTAGCTGGCAAGTGTGCCGGCGAGAATCACGAGCGAGGCCCGGGGTACGCCCGCCACTCCTTTGCTCGTCAGCATCAGGGTAATCAGCATCGTGATCTGCTGCGTCACAGAGAGTTGCACGCCGGCTGCCTGCGCGACGAAAACCGCGGCCAACGACAAGTACAGCGTCGTGCCATCGAGATTGAAGCTGTAGCCGAGCGGGAGGACGAACGAGACGATTCGTCGCGGCACCCCGAGCCGCTCGAGAACCTCCATGGCGCGCGGTAAGGCCGCCTCGCTCGACGTCGTGGAAAAGGCGATGATTGCCGGCTCCTTCACCGCGCGAATGAACTTTCGCAGCGGCACTTTGAACATGATCGCAACCGGCAGAAACACGGCAAGGATCAGCACCGCCAGCGCGCCATACAACGTTGCGACGAGCCAGGCGAGGTTGTACAGCACGCCGAGCCCGCCATGTCCCACGGTGTAGGCGATCGCTGCACCGACGCCAATCGGCGCGTAGTGCATCACAATGTTCGTGAACTTGAACATCGTTTCGGCCAGCGCCTCGCACCAGACGATCACCGGACGTCCCTTTTCGCCGATCATCCCGAGGGCGATGCCGAAGATCACGCTGAACACGACGATCTGCAGGACGTCGCCCCGCGCCATCGCGTCGATCACCGACTCGGGCACGACATGAAGCAGGATCTGATCCCAGGTTTGCGGCTTGGCGGTGATGTCGGAGTGCGCGCCGATCGGGAGATTGACGCCAACACCAGGCTTTGTGAAGTTGACCGCGGCGAGGCCAATGATCAGCGCCAGCGTGGTCACGACCTCAAAATAAATAAGCGCGCGTAATCCCATTCGTCCAACGACCTTGAAATGACCGGCGCCGGCGATTCCCGCGACGAGGGTCGCAAAAATCAGAGGCGCGATCACCATCTTGATCAGCCGCAGGAACAACTGACTGAACGGACGGAAGTAGACCGCGTACTCGGGGTGGGTGGCATCGACGATCGCGCCGACAATGATGCCGAGGATGAGGCCGATGAAAATCTGTTGAGTAAGACTGAGGCCGCGGCGCGGTGTCGTGGGAGCTGTGGCCTGTGCCATGGGCTGGTCAGGAATTCTATATCGTTCGGGTTCGACAAAGGTTCTAGAAGGTTCAACGACGTTCTGCGGGGTCCTACATCCAGAGAGAACGGGCTGTCAGCTCGCGAGGATCCAGGCCGGCAGCACGTCCGAGCAGCCGCTGCCGCTCGGGAAGCTCAACTCGGAACCGCCACTCGTCACCTCTGCCGCCGGCGGCGGTGAACATCCCCTCCCATTCGGACCACCAGGGAAGCGCGCGTTTCGCAATCGGCTCAATCACCAGGACGTGGGAACCGGTGTCCTTCGCCTCCAGGAGCCGCGAGAGAAGTCCGGCACGAGTCTCATCATCGAGTTCGTTGATCGAATAGGCCGCAAGAATCCCGTGGCCCTTGCGTCCGCGAATCGGCGCGCGGGCGATGCTCACCTGACCTGCATAGCCGGTGATGCCAAACTGCCGGTAGGTCCAGTTCGCTTCATCGACAGCCCACGGATGCTTGTCGATGCCGTTCATGGTGCAGCGTCCGCTCGCGAGTGCCCACGCAGCACCCGCCGCGCCGGTGCCGCAGCCAAGGTCGAGAATCTGGGCGACATATCGTGCGCGCTCGATCGCCATGATGATTTCGCGCGTGACGAGGAAGTGAATCGGGCCGTAGAAGAGCGCAAACGCCGCACGCTTTCCCGCCGTGTTGAGTGCCGCACCGGCGCCGAGTTTGGAACGGCGCTCGACGTAATACGACGAGAGGGAACGCAGCGCTCGAGAGACTTCAGAGGGTCGGAGATTGGCCAGATGCCGCTTGTCGAGGGAGGTCAGCCAGTCAACGAAGGACGAGTCCGGCACTGCTCAGTATTGTGGCACGAGAGCCGCGGAGCGGACGGAGGCTCTCTCAGAGCTCGACCTGCATGCCGAGCTCTACAACCCGCTCCGGCGGAATCTTGAAGAACGCATTGGCGCGAACGGCGTTCCGCGCAATCAAAACGAACAGGCGCTCGCGCCAGAGAGGCAGCCCTGGCCGCCGCGTCGCGAGCAGCGTTTCGAGTCCAAGGAAGAACGTCGTTTCATTCAAATCGATCTTGAATCCGTGGACAGACGCCTGCGCCAAAGCGTCAGGCACGTCGGGTTCCTCCATGAACCCGTACCTGAGGGTCAGCCGATAAAAACCATGACCCAGCGCCTCGACCTCGGTTCGTTTGTTCGATGCCACATACGGAATGTCGCTGGTCACGACCGTCAGCAGAATGACGCGGTCGTGCAATACCTTGTTGTGCTGCAGATTGTGGAGCAGCGTGGGCGGCGTGCCGGTCAGGTTGCTCGTCATGAAAACAGCAGTGCCGGTCACGCGCTGCGGCGGATACGCTTCGATGTCTTGCAAGAATTGGTCGAATGGATACAACCTCTCCCGCATGCGGCTCGCGAGCAGCGCACGGCCGCGCTTCCAGGTCGACAGCACAGTGTAGACGACCGCTCCGACGACAAGCGGGAACCATCCGCCGTGCGTCACCTTCAGCAGGTTCGCGCCAAAGAAGCTGAGCTCGATCAGGAAGAAGAACAACGCAATTGAGCCGGCGACCACGCGGCGCACTCCCCACGCCCCTCTCGCAACGAGATACGCCAGCATCGTTGTGATGAGCATGGTCAAGGTGACGGCGATTCCGTAAGCCGCCGCCAGGGCGCTGGACGACCGGAAACCCAGAACCAGTCCGAGCGTGCAGAACATCAACGTCCAGTTCACTTGCGGGATGTAGATCTGTCCCTGATGATGCTCGGACGTGTACAGGATTTCGAGACGAGGCGAGTAACCCAGCTGAATCGCCTGGCGCGTCAACGAGAATGCACCTGAGATCAAAGCCTGCGACGCGATGATTGCCGCGAACGTGGCGAGTACGACAAGCGGCAACAACCCCCACCGCGGTGCCATCAGGTAGAACGGCGAGGAAGCGGCATCCGGATGGAGAAGAATCATCGCGCCCTGACCGAGGTAGTTCAGGAAGAGCGCCGGCAATACGATCGAAAACCACGCGAGTCGAATGGGTTTCGGGCCGAAGTGGCCCATGTCGGCGTAGAGCGCTTCGCCACCGGTCACGACAAGAAAAACGGCGCCCAGTACGACGAAGCCGTGCCACCCGTTCGCTTCAAAGAATGTCGCTGCATGCAGCGGATTGAACGCCGCGAGCACACGCGGTTCCTTCACAATCCAGGTGAGACCAAGGACAGCAATCACCACGAACCAGACGATCATCACCGGGCCAAACAGCATGCCGACATGCGTCGTCCCGCGCGATTGGATCATGAACAAGATCACGAGGATGACCAGCGTGATCGGTACGATGTAGGGCTCGAAGATGTGAGTCACGATGTCGAGTCCTTCGACGCCGCCGAGCACGGTAATCGCCGGCGTGATCATTCCGTCGCCGTAGAGAAGCGCAGCCCCAAAGAGCCCGAGCGCGATCAGGCTCGCGCGGCTCTTTCTCTTCGCCTCAGGAGACTTCGCCACGAGGGCGAGGAGCGCGAGGATACCCCCCTCGCCGTTGTTGTCGGCGCGCATGACGAACAGGATGTATTTGATCGAGATGATCAGTGTGAGCGACCAGAAGATCAGTGAGAGAACCCCGAGGACGTTGTCGTGCGTCGGCGCAACGCCGTGCTGGCCGTGAAAACATTCGCGAAGGGCGTACAACGGGCTGGTGCCGATATCGCCGTAGACCACGCCGATTGCGCTGAGAGTCAGCAGCGCGAGGCTCGACCGGTGGCTCGTCTCTCGATCCGACGACTGAGCGGCACTGCGCGAAACCGATGGGACAGGTTGTGAGCGCGACGATGAGGACAGGGCAGAACTACCGGAAATTAGGCGCCATACCCCGGTCAATGACGGCATTCAAACATCCCCCAAATGCCTGCGAGGTTAGCTGACGGGCTGGAGGTTGAAGGTCCTCCTCCGGAATATCCACCCGGATATGCCCCTGGCGAGTTGCGGCTCGCCCACTGGTTCCCCCGCTTCGCGCCTGACACGCGCGAATTCGGCTTCTTCGAGGATACGCCCGCCGTCCTGACACGTCAAAGGGCGATAATCAATCCAGCCAACCCCGAAACCACCACGTCAGAACGCCGGAGGAACAATGAGTACACGTGCGCTCGCACTCATGTTGGTTGTCACAGTATTGGCCCTGGGAGCCGTGGGTATCGCCGCTCAGACCCAACGTCCCGGTGACACGATTCAGCTGTGGGATTACCACACCGAGATCAGCCGAGTCGAAACTCGCCGCGAAACGGGCAACCCGGACGTCATCTTGAACGGCCTCGGACAGCAGGGATGGGAGCTCGTTGGAATGACCCGCCGCGAAATGCGCGTCGATGATGCGTTGATGACCGAGACGATCTACACGTTCAAGCGGCCAGGCAGGACAGTCAATCGCTGACGGACTCTGCGTCAGACTCTGTGGCTTCCGGCTTTAGGCGGAAGTCCGGGCGAAGCTCGCAGCAAATCGGAGAGGGAGGGATTCGAACCCCCGGTACCCTTCCGGGTACAGTGGTTTTCAAGACCACCGCCATCGACCACTCGGCCACCTCTCCATACTGAAGTCAGGCCGGAATTCGCGAGTCTATCCCAGGTCGTAGAGCGAATTCCTGGCCAGTGTCACCAAGGTGTAACCACGGGTGCTGACCACCGGCACGAAGCCTCTGGTATTGTAGCCGTGCCCTGAGTGGACCGGAGATCATCGATCTGGATCAGCTGTTTGGTTCCTTGTCGTGGGTACGGTGCAAGTTCTCAGCTAGTTACTGCGGTGTAACGCTCTCGCAGTCCCACATCGATTATGCAAGCTGATTTTCGCAAAATTCGCGTTTTCGTTGCCTCACCAGGCGACGTGCAGTTCGAACGTGAACAGCTCGCAAAGGTAATCAATGAGCTGAATCTGACGATTACTGCGATCGCTCCAGAAAAACGTGTTCTGCTCGAGCTGGTCCGCTGGGAGACGCACGCGGCGCCAAGCCTCGGCTCTGATCCGCAGGATGTGGTCAACCGGCAGATCGGAGAGTACGATGTGTTTGTCGGCATCCTTTGGAAGAGAATGGGGACGCCCACGGCCGTTGCCACGTCCGGAACCGAGGAAGAATTTGACCGCGCGTATGAGCTCTGGCAACGGAACAGAACGTTTCCGATATTGCTCTACTTCTGTCAGCAGCCATTTCCGCTACCACGCCTCAGAGATGAGGTCGATCAACTTGGTAAGGTCGTCGACTTCAAGGCCAAAGTATCCGCGATGGGACTCGTCGCCGATTACGCAGACCACAGCCAGTTTGCAGATGTAATCCGGCCCCATCTGTTACTGGTGATCGGCAAAATGCTGGCGCCAACTCAGTCACCGACCGAGCTGGCGAATCAACTGGCACAGCAACGTGAGAATGTTGAGACGTCTGGCGTCCGTCAACAGATTGCCGGGCTCGCCCAACAGTATGAACACATACGTGCAACGATGGATGCTGGTGACGCACGGACCAGAAGAATGGAAGACATCGCATCCCGCATGCGCTCACTGGCGTTGGCCGCTCACACCTTGATACCGGAACTCTCCGTAAGCAGCTCACCCGGACTACGACTCGCGGCGGTGACAATGCTGCAGGCGGTGCCTAAGCCCGATTTCCTTACGTGGCTGGCCCAGCGACTGGGTATTGAAAAGCCCTTTGTTGGGTATCACGCGGCGATGGCGCTTCTGTCGAGCGTCCGGGGGTTGCGGCAGACCAATTCCGAACAGTTGCGCACGGCGGTCGCATTGGCGAAGGAGCAGTTTAAGAAAAACTATCGTGGATCCGGCGGTGATACCACGGATCGGTACCAACTTCTCTTAGAAGCGGAAAAAGAGCTCAACCGCCCGTAATAGACTCTACTTCGATGAGACGCGACAGCGAATCAGCGGAGCGGCGGTTCGTGATCGTTCCAGCTGTTTTCGGCAGAATCACTCCTGAGTAACGCCGCAGGTTTTGCCGATTCGGTTCGGCAAATCGATCGCCACGTGTGGACCAGGCAGGGGTTACTCGGCGACAGGAACATCGCTCGCCTCCTGCTCTATCTCTTTCCGGCCAGTTTTGTCCAAGTAACTGTAAAAACCGAGATCTTTTCGAGTGAAGCGCTTAGTCAGGAGAATGATCTGATAGGTGTGCCCGGAAAAGTGCTCGACGACGTGGAAGATGGCCGACAGCACGGTGGTGTCGTAGCCTTGGATGGAGACCTCCTCGACGAGCCGCCGGTGGGGAAGCGAGCGGATCAGCGCCACGGCCTCACCCACGGTCCCACGCAGCTTTGCAAATAACACAGAAGCGTTGGCGCCGGTGCGTGCCGAAAATTCGCCGGAGCGGTCACGTTCATCGGGTACAGCTCCAATTCCGGAAAGAATCCACTGTCGGACGTTCCCTTCCAGATGGAGCAGCAAGTTTCCAACCGCATTCTCGTTCTCCGAATCGCGTGCCCAGAGGGAGTCCGGCGGCAGCTCGGCCAGACAGGTCTCGATGCGGTCCAAGTTTTCAGCCAGCTTGTCGGCTGCGCTCGTCAGAAAGTCGTCCTCTAACGTCATCCACGTCTCCGTCGAAGGCTTGCTCGCGCTCCGTCGCCCGCTCCACTTCGTTGCGCTCTCGATCTTACGTTACCGGCGATTGAGTGGTCGAGTACTCGCGCTCGAGCCACGTCTCGAGCCACGTCTTTACACCGAAGCTTCACCGGCATAGTATCCGTCCACGCCAGCCAGACAAGCGATGCCTCCCCTATCGTGGCCTCAGACTGAGGCCCTGATTACCGCCACGTTCGAGAGTCCAATTGTCGAGCGCGAGCGCTTTCTGCGCGACTCCTGCACCGACCCGGCGCTGCGAGATGGTCTCCTCGCACTGGTCAAAACTGGAGCTTCAGCAGATCGAACGAGTGCTTTCCGCACCGACGACGACGAATCGTCCGGGTTGTCGATTGGTTCTCATGTCGGTCCCTACATCGTCGTCGATCGGATCGGACGCGGTGGAATGGGTGAGGTGTTTCTGGCGAGAGATCCTCGGCTGGACCGGCCTGTCGCGCTGAAGTGCGTCCTCTCGCGCCATTCGGGCGGCCCCGACGTGCGCAATCGGATCATCAACGAGGCGCGCGCGGCGGCGAGGATCACGCACTCAGGTATCGCCGCCGTTCATGACGTGGTCGAACATGACGGACGCACGTTCATCGTCATGGAATATGTGCAGGGACAAAACCTGGCCGCCCTGCTCCGACGCGAGCCGATGCCGATCGCGCGTGTCGTGGAGATCGGCTGGCAGCTGGCCGATGCACTCGGAGCGGCCCATCGCGTCGGCATCATCCATCGCGATCTCAAACCGGCCAACGTCCAGGTCACGCTGGACGGCTCGGTCAAGATTCTGGACTTCGGTATCGCGATGGCGCTCGCCAGCGCGACGACCGATCGCACACAGACCGATCCGGGGCGCGCCGCGCCCGAGTGGCTCAACCAGGGCACGCCACCGTACATGTCGCCGGAGCAACTGCTTGGTGTGTCGGTTGATCAACGGACCGATCTTTTTAGTCTCTCCGTCGTTCTGTTCGAGATGGCTACCGGACGACGCCCGTGGGAATCGACCAACCCTTTCGACATTCTGCTTGCGGCGGTTCGTCGAGTGCCGCGCGCAGACGACGTAGATCCGCGCGTGCCCTCGATCCTGGGTGACGTGATTCAAACGGGGATGTCGGCCGACCCGGCGATGCGGTATCAGACAGCGGCCGAGATGACCTACGCCTTGGCGCATGTGCGCCGGCAACTCGCCGGCGACACTGACGAACAGGTCGCCGATTCTGTCAGGCCGACTTCCGTCGATCGCAGATGGGTGATCGCGGCGTTGTTGCTCACCATACCGGCCGGCATGTGGAGCCTTGGCTGGATCATGACGGTCGCGTTCAATAACACACTCGGGCGAACGGGCACGTTCGCGACCGAGCCAATGAGGAGCTATTTCATCTGGAGCGCCCGGTCCCTCGTCGCCCCATTTGTTTATGCCACGCTCGCACTCGGTGCGGTATGGGGCGCGCGGTTTGTCCTGCGACTGCTCGCGTTGTCTCGTTCTGCCGACACGATCGAGCGTCGCGCCGCCGCCACGTGGACGAGTGTGGCGGCGAAGCTGTCGCTTCATGATCCGCTCGTGTTCGAGGCTGGCCTGGTAACGGTTGGTATTGTCGCGCTCATCGCAATTGGGTGGCAGTTCAATGACTTGATTCGAGCCTGGGCCAGCAACATCACAACGGCCGCACCGGACGCAATCATGCGACTCGGCCCGGCCAACGAAGCGGAGAAGGTTCTCTATCGCGCCGCTCTCACGATGTTGTTGCTGGTGTTCGCGGCCGGCCTGCTTCACGCGGTTCGTTTGCGGGCGCGAGGCGCGACGGGAAAATGGGGAGCATTTGCCGCATGCGCGGCTGTCGTCGTGTCCATCCTGCTCCTCAATGAGGTGCCGTATCGCATCCTCTGGCAGAATCAGGCTCCCCGCATTTCGTACGACGGGAAGCGGTGTTACGTCATCGGACGGTCCAGCCCTGAGTTGTTGATTTTCTGTCCTGACACAAGTCCGCCGCGGAATCGAGTCGTGCGCGAGAACGACCCGCTGATACACACGACTGGAGTCACCGAGAGTATCTTCAGTCCCGCCGGTGCACGGCCGTAAACCCATCTGACTGGAGCGTTATATGAAATGGGGACGACTCATCGTACTTCTGGGCATCATCACTTTTTGGCCAAGTACGTCCTACGCCGCGTCGGGATTCTGGGCGTGGCTCGAAGAATTGAGTGGGCCGGGACCCTTCCATGGGTGGGGTCTCTCCGGCCCCGTGCTTTGCACAAATGACGGCAAGGTGGTGTCGTGCCGGTCGCGGTCGGAAACGATCCGCCCCAAACGATTGATCTTCGTGAGTTTCGACCGGCTTGGAAGCAACAGCCACCCCCGGTTCAAGGATGAACTGGATGCACCCGATCGACGCGAAGTCCACGTCGTGCAGTTGTCGGGAGCTTATATGTTCCGACTGCATCCCGCACTCGACGCGGGATTCGGTGGCGGCACGATGCGTTTCTCCGGCGCCGACGTCGACCCGTTTTGGAGAGTGACGCTCATCCCGGTGACCGCCTCCGTCAGGCCGCTGGCTCTCGTCAAAGGGTGGGAATACAAGTGGTGGGCATACATCCTGCGCAGCGACATCGAGACATCCTGGGTGACGAAGGGGGTCAATGCGCAGGACTTCGGCAATTCAACATCCGACTTCTCCAGTGGCCGCGAATTCCTCACCAGAGTGAGCGTCGCTTTCGATATCACGCAGTTGGTGTGGCGGTAACCTCGGGGAGACCGGCTCGGGTTCGTTAGATCCCCGTCGACCGGGACTTTCGAGCTATCCTCTGCGGATGACGATTACGCCCGTCTCCGCAGAGGATCTTGCCGCGGTCTTTGCCGTTCCTCCCCTGCCACGTCGCACCGGCCCGCGCCGCACCATCGACTTCGATGCTGCCGAAGCGGTGGCGAAGCACATCCATGACGGCGGCATCACGCGCTATCTCTACGGCGGAAACGCATTCCTGTATCACATCACGCTCGATGAGTACGAGACGCTGCTCGGATGGCTGGATGGATTCGACGCGGCACGATGGCCGATTCCGTCGGTGGGACCGTCTTTCGGCCGCGCGATTGATCAGGCCAAACTCGTCAAGCGGTATACGTTCCGAACCGTGATGGTCTTGCCGTGCAACGATCCGCGCGACGCGCGCGGGATGGAGGCCGGCCTGCGAGAGATCGCCGACGCGTGTGGCGTGCCGCTGATCCTCTATCTGAAATCAGAGGACGGATTCGGCAACGACAAGGACGCGGGCCTCGATGCGGTCGGCCGATTGGTCAGCGACGGCGTTGCAGTAGCGATCAAGTATGCGGTCGTGCTCGACGATCCGAAACGTGATCCGTATCTCGAGGGGCTGCTCCGTCGCGTCGATCGCAAACGGGTGATCAGCGGCATGGGCGAACGGCCGGCGATCGTGCACATGCGGGATTTCGCGTTACCGGGGTTCACCACCGGATCAGGGTGCATCGGATCGCGCGCCTGCAGCTTGCTCTTCGATGCATGCGTGCAAAAGGATTGGTCCCGAGCCGAGTCTCTGCGGGCCGAGTTCATGCCGCTCGAGGATCTGCGCGACGCGTGGGGCCCGGCGCGAGTGCTGCACCATGCGACCGAACTCGCTGGCATCGCACCGACTGGACCCATTCCACCGTACGTGTCGGTGCTCGGCGACACGCAGTTGCAGGAACTGGCGCCCGTCGCGCGTGAGCTGCGAAGGAGCGAGCGACCGGAACGGAGCGGGGCAAAGGGGGCTCCGCGAGTGTCCGTGCAGGCGAACTGAACGGTCATCGAGATTTGATCGGTTCTCGTAGATGGTCGGCGGGACTCGCTACTTGCGCTTGCTCAATTCGTCGAGCGTGCGCTTCAACTGTTCGAGCTTCTGTCCCGCCTCGCCAAGCTTGCCTTCAGCCGTCAACCGCTGGTAGTCCGCGAGATTCTGTGCGGCTTCCGCGATCAACTTCTGAATCTCGGCAGTCGACGCCGGGGCCGCGGCCGGTTCGCGAACGGCCGCGTCGGACCGAGGTGCCGGCGCGATCGCCGATGTTCCGGCGGCACCAAACAACGCGGCGAGCGCTGCTTCGAACGTCGGGGCGTAGACCAATCGATCCTGCAATGCCAGAACGACGAGGCGCAGCTCGGGCATCGGGCTTCGCTCGGCCTGGAGGTAGATCGCTTCCGCATACAGGAGCGCACGGCCGATCGGGATGACGAGCAGCGGACCACGCCGCACGCGGGACCCTTGCTGGTTCCAGAGCGACAGCTGACCCGAAAGCTGAGCGTTCTGATCGATCCGGGCTTCCACCTGCAGAGGCCCGTCTACCAGCCGTGTCTTCGGGAAGTCGTACGCGACGGCGTTCCCATAGTGTTCACCGTCGCTGCGACCGGCGATCCAGCCGATCAGGTTGTTCCGGTTTGCCGGCGTGAACGGCAGAATCTCGACGAATTCCATCTCGCGCTCGCCGGGCAGTCGCATCAAGAGAAAGTTCGGCTCCATTGGCTGAGCGGTCTTCTCCGGTTGCGCGTTCGCGGATACGTCGGTGGCAACGGTCCACAGATCTTCACGGTTGTAGAACGCCTGCGGATTGGTCATGTGATACAGACCGTACACTTCGGCCTGCAACGCAAGGAGCAACTCCGGATAGCGGACATGCGCGCGCAGACCTGCAGGCATGGCGGTGGCGTCCTTGAACAGCGTTGGAAACATTCGCCGGTAGGCATCGATAATGGGGTCCTCGGCATCGAATATGTAGAAGGTCGTCGAACCGTCGTACGCGTCGATCACGGCTTTGATGCTGTTACGCAGGTAGTTGACCTGCTCCGCTTCCAGCCGGTGTCGCCGCGAGTACGGATAGTCCTCCGATACGGTGAACCCATCCATGATCCATGACAGGCGTCCGTCGGCGCCGAGGACGATGTAGGGATCGGGGTCGAATCGAAGAAACGGCGCCAGCGCCTCCACGCGGTCGCGGACGTTTCGACGCATCAGCAGCCGGCTCTCGGGCGTGACGTCGTCGCTGAACGGCAGCTTTCCGATATCCCCCCGAGCGGCCGCGATCAACACGCGACGGAGAAAACTGCCCAGCACTATTCCGCCGGCGCCTTCGTACGACGTCAGGCTGTTGGATTGCCCTTGCGGGTAATTGAATTCCTGCTGCCGCGTTTTCACGTAGACGTCGGTGTTCGTCATCTCGCCGAAATAGATTTCCGGGCGCTTCACCGTCAGGCTGGCCACCGTGCTCTGCACGGGCATGTCCTTCACCAGAAGGGTTGGCAGGCCTTCCGGAGTAAAGCCGTTGACGGCGTTCATCGTGATCCCGTACCCGTGCGTGTAGATCAGCTTCTCGTTGATCCAGGTTCGGCTGCTCTCGGGGAGCTTCGAGATGTTCAGCTCACGGGTTGCGAGCATGACCTGCCGCGGAGTTCCGTCGATGACGTAGCGATCGATGTCGATATCGGGAAAGTCGTAATACGTACGAATCTCCTGCAGTTGACGCAACGTGTCCTGCAGCACGCGCCAGTCCCAGAGCCGAATGTTCTGGAGCGTCGCCTGGTTGTTCGCGGCGTCAGCCGCCTCGATTGTCGTTTCTGCCGGGAACGGACGCTGCGCGATCCGATTGAGCCCGTAAGCCTGCCGGGTGAACTCGATGTTGTGCGTGATGTAGGGCTGCTCACGCACGAGCTGGTTTGGCTTCACGATAAAGCCCTCGACGTACGCGCCGATTGCGCCGGTGCCCAGATACAACGCGACGGCAGGCAGCACAGCGGCTGCAAGCCAGCGGACACGAGGCGCGATGAACGCGGCGACCACGACGGCGATTGCGCCCGCCGCCAGCGCCATGGCGACGAGCAGCATGCCAGGAACCGTGACGTGCGCCTCGGTATATGTGATGCCGGCGAAGGTAGTGTGATCGTCGAAAAGGCGTTCGAATCGTCCGAGATAGATCTGCGCCGCGAGCGCCGCAATCAGCGGAGCGGCCGAGAGCAGAAGTCTCCGCCCGGCGTCAGCATCCGCGGAGCCACGCTGACGGAAGCTCGTGGCTCCAGGGGAGACGATGAAGAAGAACAGTCCCATGCCGAACGTCAGGACCGCCAGCGTCATGAACCAGCCGGCGGCCAGCTGCCACGCCGGGAGCGTGAACAGATAGAAATCCAGTGGCCGTCCAAAGATCGGGTCGATGACTTGCGACGGATTGACCGGCAGGCGCCCGTACCACCAGAGGGCGATGGTCGACCAGCCGGACGACAGCCCCACGGCCACGCCGAAAGCGATAATCGCCGACACCACCGAGACCGCCAAGGACAGCACAGGACCGATCGGCAGCGTCACCGGGCGTCCGTTGATGATGATGCGGCCGGCGTTCAGCTCGCCGAAACCGGGTGGTTTCAACCAATTGAACCCGCCGATGAGGAACGTGAACGTCGCGACTCCGGCGACCGTAAAGACAGCGCTCTGGATATTCAGCGTCTTCCAGAAGACGTCGCGGTAGCCGAGCGCACCGAACCACAACGCATCCACGTAGTACGACAGGATGGTCTCGGTACCGAACAAGAAGGCGCCCACCAGGGCGAGGAGCAGAAGCAGTCGACGGCGCGCCGATCGCCGGCGCGGAAAGTCAATGGTGTCGACGCGTCGATCGCTCAACGCGCTGCTCCTGACCGTTGCTCCATACCGTCAGCATAGACGATCGGGAGGACCGTGGCGCACCAGGTGCGCCGCCACGACGCGCGGCTTCAAACGCTTTTTGGTGATCCCTTTGTCGGCCAGGTTATTTGTGGGGCGCGGAAGCGGCGCGCTGACTGGGATGTCCGGCCACGCGCTCCTGGCGCAGCCGCAAGATCTGGTCGCTTGCGTCAAATCGCGAATCGACGAGGGGGCGAGGTAGCAGGCCGAGCCCAAGCAGCGCGACGACGAGTGCGACGAATGTCCACGCTTCGCGTGGTCTCAATCCGAGACGAAGGCTGGGGTGCGCGAGAACCTCCGAGCGGCCGCAGAAGAGGGAGAAGTACATCCGAATTACTGCCAGGCCGGTCAGCGCCGATGCAATGACTACAGCGAATCCCATGACCGGGAATACGTCGACGGCGCCGTCGACCAGCAGCTCTTGACCGATGAAGCCGAGCGTGCCCGGAAAGCCGGTGCACGCGAGTCCCAAAGCGAGAAAACTAATCGCCAGCACCGGCATGCGCTCGTATCCGCCGTGGTAGGCCGTCAAATCCAGCCGTCCACGGCGCGCCTCGAGGACCAGCACGCAGCGCGCAAGCCCCGCAAATCCCAACCCGGCCGATAGCCACACGATCAAGCCACCCGCCAGGGCGGTGACGCTGCTGCAGTCGAGACCAGCCATCACCAGCGCCGACTGACTCATGAAGAGATAGCCGCAGGCCCGACGGGCGCTTGTTTGCACCAGCGCGAGCGCCGCACCGTATACAGCTGTTCCGAGCGCCAGGAGCGCGATGAGCCGCAGCATTTCGGGCGAGGCTCGCGGCACGATTAACACCACGGTCATGTACGCGCCCACCTGCGGCGCGTTGAACAAGATGGCCGGGCCGAGTCGTCCGTGATCGAATACCTCGGGAACCCACGCGTGAAACGGGACAATCCCCTTCCGCACCAGGGCCGCGATCACGATCAACCACATCGCCGCGGTCTCGAACGCGGTGTCACGCATGCCGGGACTGACGAGCAGCCCGACACCGAGCGCGAACAAGAGCGTCGAGACGCCCAGGTACACAGCCGCCACCCGGCGCTGATACGCATGTGCGGGATCGGCAAGTGCGGACAGGAACGTCCACACGGAGGCTGCCGACAAGATGAGAAGTAGGACCGCGCTCTCCGTGAGAAAAGACGCCACCGTGATCAGCGTCGCAACGGTGGTTCGCCTCAGGCCCAGCCGATCGAGCGCTGCCCGTGGTGTCACCGCGACGGTGAGCAGCCACAATCCTGCCGCGAACGGCAGGAGAGCGGCCGAAAGCATGTCGATGCGAATGAGCGCTTCTCCGCCGGGAATCCAGCTGAGCGCGGAAGTGCGAATCGAGAAGCTGCGCAGTGTCGGCGACAGAGCGACGACGAGAGCCGCCAGTACCATTCCGATCGCCGACGCGACTGCCAGCCGACGGAGGCGGTCGACATCAACGCGCAAGAAGGAGACGCCGACCACGAGTGCCGGCAGCCCGACAAGTGCGGTGAGCCACACCCAGGCATTACTCATCACGATCACTTCCGTCGTTGGCGGCCGGCACTCGCGTAATGAGAACGGCATCGCACAGCCATTCGTCGAGGCGTGTCAGCAGGGATGCCAGTCGAGTAAAAGGCACCGTGACTGCCCGGTCGAGGATGTTGTCCAGGAATCCACGTTCGAGTGCGATCAGAAACAGCCGCCGGCGTGCCCGCTCAGATCTCAGAACTCCAAGGTGCCCGCCGTCCGGAGAGGGATGGCTGCCGAGGGCAGCTTCGATGCCATGCAGATCGTGAAGGACGTTCGGCGCGCTCAGGAATTGCAGGAGTCGAAAGCAGGCGTGTCCCGCCAGATGGACGAACGCGATCGTATGCCAGCCCAATGCGATCTCGACGACGATGAGACCAACCTGTGTGAGGGACGCGTAGGCCAGCGACGACTTGACGTCGCTCTGCACGCGCGTCGTGATCCCGGCAAAGAGTGCGGTCGCGGCCCCGAGGGCCCCAGCCAGGAGCCGCGCCGCCGGTGCCTGTTCGAGCAGCGGCGCCGCGCGCAGCAACAGAAAGCAGCCGGCGTGAATCGAAAGGGAGCCGTAATACACAGCGCTCGAAGGTGTCGGCCCCTCCATCGCTCTCGGCAGCCAGCTCGAAAAGGGCAGCAGCGCGCTCTTGCCGGCGACGGCCACGATGAGGAGAACGGCAATGATCGTCGCGTGGGTCGCGCTCAGGGCGGTGGCCGACGTCGCGCCTCCGCTGAACAGGAGCGAGAGACTATCAGTGCCGGCGACGTGCCGGAGCAGGACCGCGGCCGACAGCATGGCGGCGTCGCTGATGCGATAGATCGACACGACGCGAAACGCATTCGACACCGCCGCAGGGCGGTCGTGAAAGAACGCGACGAGCAGCGCCGAGCTGAGCCCGACGAGTTCCCACCCGATGAAGAGAACCGCGACGTTCCCGGCGAGCGCCACCAGCAGCATGCCCGTGACGAACATCGCCAGCAGCACGAAATAGCGGTGGTAGCCGGACTCCCGGTGCAGATAGCGATACGAAAACGCTGACACGACGCCGGCGATCGCGGTCGCGAGCGCCGCGAATGCCAGCGACAGTCGATCAACCAGGAATTCGATGGCGATGCCGCCTTCATGCGATGACGACCAGGCTCCGTACGAAAGCAGTTGCGTGCCCGTTCCTGCCATCCCATGCACCGCGAACGCCGCGAGCAGCGCCGTGCACGCAATCGTCAGCGCACTGCCGGCCATGACCCCCGTCCAACGCTCAGGCAGGGGACGGTTGACGAGCGACGCCGCGCCGAGCAGCGCAAGCAGGAGTACGGGCGATCCGACGCCCACCAGCACGAGCATGGCAAGAGGAACGCTGGTCGTCATGCCGAGGGTCGCGACACGATGGCGACGGGAGGAAGAAAGCCGCGTTTGCCCTGGTACCACGCCGCCGATCCGCCCGCCACGACCGGGAGGGGGTGCTCGGGGCGATGGGCGACGAAGCCCGTCGGTCCGAGCTCCCACAAGCCGTCAGCGTCGCTATCGCGGCAGGCAAGCCACAGCCACCGGTTTTGCACGAGGCGCGCGATGCTCGGATTGGCCTCGACGACGCGCCGCAGGCGGTCGTGAGGGCCCTCCACCACAATCGTCAGACGGGTGGGTTCGTGGATCTCGACCATCTGCCAGGGAAGACCGGTACGCAGATCGCTCTGCGCGCCGTCCATGACCCCCAGGAGAGATGTGACGTTGTGGGGCAGCTTGGTGCCGCAGCCGTATCCGGATGGATCGACGTAGCTGAAGTAGTACTCGAGGTTGATTCCGGCAACGACCGGCACGACCGCAGCCATGATACGGGCGAGGATCGCGTCGTCCTCATCGCGCGACGGATCGTACGAGACCAGGAACGCACGCCGGTCGAGGAACAATCCTCTCGTTCGCATCCGCCGACCGATGATGCAGAACGCGTTGGTCGCATGGCCGTACTCGGGGCGCGGCTGCGCCAGATCATCGGCGCGTCCCTGGACGTGCGCGAGCGCAGCGACGGGTGGATACCAACGCGGAACGCCGTCGAAGCGCCGGCATCGTTCGTGCGCCTCACGACGCCTCGTCGTCTCGATCGCGTCGACCGCTCGCTCGAACAGCGGGCGCCACGACGGCGGGACGAGATCCTCATCGAAGAATGCGACCTCGTTGTTGCAGGTGTTGCGCTGGGCGCCAACGAACCACGTGGTCGCGTCGATCGCCAGGCCCTCCGCCGCGAGCAGCCGGCGAACGCGGGAGTCGTTGGCCATCTGCGCGAAGGCGCGGGCGTTCGGTCCGCCGCGTCCGCCACCGCACGCTCCGCAGTCGTGAGCCGATTCGTGGGGGTTGTTCAGGCTGATCGATCCGTGACCGATCACGAGCACCAGTGGCGAGAGGCGATCGCGGATGCCGACATCTTCAATGACGCGCCGCACGATGTCCGCGATCTCCCGCACCGTGAATCCGAAATGCTTCCCAATCGGCGGAGGCTCGTCGACACGATCCAGCTGCAGCCGCGTCGGTGCGGTGATGGTGGTGTGCTGAATCCGGCGCCACCGCGACGAGAGCCACGGGAAGACGACGCGTAGTACGAGCGGAACCAGCGCCAGCCAGCCGAACGCGGTCATCAGCACCGCACCGCGCATCGGGAGCCGGCTTCCCAAATGCACGTTGTAGCCGAGGAAGCCGGCGGCCCGCTGATGCAGACGCCTCGTCTGTTGCCTCAGGCTATGCCCATCGGTTTCGATTTCGGCGATGTAGTGATCGGGACGAATCGCCACCGGGCACAACGGCCGCGGGTGAGCGTCCGTGACGTCCTGGTGATACATCGCGACGTTGAAGAAACCGGCGGTGCTGAACGTCTCGCAGGCTGGCTCGACCTCTTCCAGATGGCGACGAAACGACTCCTCCCGCTCATCCAGGCAGAAGATCGCCTGGAACGCGGGCGGCGCGGAAGGCGAATGCGGTGTGTGATGCACGAGCGCGTCATACAGGCGATGACGAATCGCTCGCTCGAAGGCCTCGTGCAGGATCCGTCGCCGGCGCAGACTATCGAGCTGCTGCAACTCGGATTCGAGCGTCGACACGTGCCGCGGTGTCCACTGCTCGACCATCGACGAATCGAGGCCGCAGAGCTGGGCGACGTGAAAAAGTGGCCACGCGCGCTCGACAGCGGTCGGTGACTTTGCGATCGGAAGCTGATTCCGAAGCCAGTTGCGGAGCTCCGCCAATGGGCCGCTGAACGAGACGTCTCGCGCCGCTTCGTCGAGTGCCGCCCGTTCGAAGAGCAGACGCACGGCGAGGTATCCGCGCAACGTGACCGTCAGATTCCGTGCCGGGACCCGGTCTGGCCGCTCTTCAATCTGACGCACGATGCCGGCCCACCCGCGGAGAGCGAGTAACTCAGCGCGCAAATAGTCCGCGCACTCGTGCTCGACGACTCCGAGCTCGCCGAGGGAGTGTGCGATCGAAGCGAGGGCGCTCCGCCCGGCGGCGTGGTCATCGGCGACGAGCCGGGGCAGCGTCCGGGCCCAGCGGCCGCACTGCGCTGCCACCGCCGTGCGGTAGATCTCGAGGAAGCAGCCATGGATTCCGCGATCCCGATCGGGCATGGACCAGTGCGCGAGGCCCTGATCGAGGTAACCAGCCAGGAATCGAATGAGCGGCGGGTTCATCCAGGCATCGCTGTCGACCCCGTGCACGGCGAGCAGCCAGTCCCGATGGCGGACCGGCATCTCGGGCGCAAGAGCGCGCGGGCTGTCGGCGCGTCCCACCGCATCCAGGCACGCGTTCCACAACTGGTGCACCGCCCGCCGTTCATCTTCCACGCGATCGTTCAATTCACGCAGAGCGGCCAACGCCGACCGGGCGGCCGCCGGCAGATCGGTCCGGAAACGGGACAGCGCCTCCGTTTCTTCAAGGATCCAGGAAAGTTCCGGCCCAGTCGCGACCGGAATGCCGTGAAGCACCACGGCCCGCCAGAGATCGAGCCGGGATCCGACCCCGGCAACGTCCTCTCCCGCCCCCGCACCCAGTTGCTCGGTGAGCAGCGTCTCGACGTCCTTCGCGCGAATGCGGCCGGACGCCAACTTCTCGCGATACCGCGATTCGGCCAGGAACGGTTCGCGGCCCAACTGCACGCCGGCACGTCCCACCGCGTCTTCGAAGGGCAGATGCTCGAACGCGTGCAGCGTGTTGTGGTGGATGAAGATGCTGATCGGTCCCTGGGCCGGCAGCAGGTGCGCGAGCTGGTCGATGACGCGCGTCAGCGACTGGTGGGGTGAGCTGTCGACCATCGACGTCTTGAATAGTATAACAATATTAATATATTATTCTTTATCAATGCCGTCGCAGCGGGTCGTGAAGCACCGTGAGCCAGTCGTCGCCGGCGAACTTCAGAGCTTCAAGGCGCAGTTCTTTCGAGCGCTGGCGCATCCCACGAGAATACGGCTGCTGGAGATTCTCGTGCGGGGAGAGCGCACCGTGCAGGAGCTCCAGCGGGCGTTGGCGCTGGACCAGCCGATCGTCTCGCAGCAGCTCGCCGTGCTCCGCAACCAGGGCATCGTCGCGTCACGCAAGCAGGGACTGTCGGTACGATATGCGCTGCGTGACCCGCTCGTCGGCACGCTGCTCGATGTCGCCCGGCAGATCTTCGACAATCAGCTCGGCACCTCACGCGGGTTGCTGCGCGAACTGCGCCGAGAGAGACGTCGCGGGTGATGGCGACGACGTGTGGAAAGGCTGTCGACTCAAATAACCGGTTGCGCCGCCGCGAACGGCTGGACCAGACTGAGATAGCGTAAGACTGCGATAACTGCGAATACCCAGAAAGAGTGTGATTGTGAGAATGAAACGACTGTTTGCGTCAGCGATCGTCGTCGGCCTCCTCAGCGTCGTGGCCGTCGCCCAATCCAAGGATCCGCTGGTGGGCACGTGGAAACTGAATGTCGCGAAATCGACGGGCCTGTCGTACAAGAGCGGCACCACCAAGATCGAGGCGGCCGGCGCCGGCGTGAAGTTTGACGTTGAGCTGGTTGGTACAGACGGCACGGCCCATAAGTGGTCGTTCACCGCGAACTATGACGGGAAGGACAACCCTGTCACCGGTAATAGTCCGTACGGTGACACCGTGGCTCTGGAGCGCGTCGACGCGCATACGATCCGAACGACCGGCAAACTCGGAGGAAAGACCGTGTCGACCCAGACCATCGTCGTGGCTGCGGATGGAAAGACGCGGACGACCACCACCAAGGGGACCGACGCGAAGGGACAGAAAGTCGACAGCGTCTCGTTCTACGAGAAGCAGTGATCGGGTCGGGCTCGTCACGCAGCCACTAACGAATTGATATCCGAGCTCTCCAGCACGCGTGTCGGGGCGCCCTGTCTGACGACGGTCAACATCGCACGCCCGAACTGTTCTGTCGTGAGGATTTGGCCCGGCGCAACTCGACGCAGGAGCGGCAGCAACGGCTTCGTCATCGCGTACAGCACGCGATAGACGGCTGTCCGTGATCGCTCACCGTTTATCGGCTGAACGACGCCCGGCCGAAAAGCAAACGACGCTTTGAAGGGCAGCCGGAGAATCGCATTCTCCGTCTTTCCTTTCACCCTCGCCCACATCAACCGACCGTGCTCGGTGCTGTCGGCGCCCGCGCCTGACACGAACACAAACGTCATATCCGGATTGAGGCGGCAGAGCGTTTCGGCAGCGGCCATGGTGATCCCGTATGTCACGTGCGTGTAGTCCGCTTCAGACATTCCCGCAGACGTGACACCCAGGCAGAAGAAGCATGCGTCGAAGCCGCGCAGCTGCTCCTCGATGGGCGCGTAATTCCACAGATCAGCGTGGACAAGCTCCTGCAGCTTGGCATTCTGGACGCCGGTCGCGCTCCTGCCAATCGTCAAGACCCGATTGACATCAGGAGCCAGGAGGCACTCACGCAAAACTCCCTGCCCGATCATCCCTGTCGCCCCGAAGACGACCACGTTCATCCTTCTGCCTTCTCCCTTTTCCCTTTTCCCTTCTCCCTTTCAATCCGCATCGTCTGCGAAGCGGTAACCCACCCACGGCTCGGTGATCAGGTAACGCGGACGGGCGGGATCCGGCTCGATCTTCTTCCGAAGCTGTCCCATGAGCACGCGCAGGTGTTCGGGCTGATCGCCGGCGGGCGAGCCCCAGATGGCTTTCTGAATCGATCGATGGGTGAGCACCCGACCGGCGTGCGAGACGAGAAGCGTCAGCAGCTCGAACTCCCTGGGCGTGAGACGAATCTCCTCGTCCCCGCGGTGGACGCGGTGACGATCGAAGTCGATCGTGAATTCAGCGCAGGTGAGCTGTCCATGCAGCACGGCTTCACGACCAAGAGAGCGCCGGAGCGCCACGCGAACTCGCGCCATCAGCTCCTCGGGGCCGAAGGGTTTCGTCACATAATCGTCCGCTCCCAGATCGAGCGCGGTCACCTTGTCCTTCTCGTCGCCGCGGGCTGACAGAATCAGGATGGGGGTATCGGCCCGCTCGCGAATCTGCCGGCAGACGTCGATGCCGTTCATGTCGGGGAGGCCCAAGTCCAGAATGACGAGATCTGGCCGTTCGCGCGAAAACATCTCGACCGCTTCGTGGCCGGTACCGGCCAGGGTCACGCCGTACCCGCGCGAACGAAGGAGCGGCGCCATCGCGCGCTGAATCGAAACCTCGTCGTCCACGAGCAGGATCTGCGCCGGGCGCGTCACAAGGGCTCTCCTTCGAGCACCGTGGCGGCGCGAGTCTCGGCCGGCACCGCAATCGTCACGATCGCGCCGCCCTGCGGATGATTGGCTGCCGAGATCCGTCCACCCTCCGCCGCAACCAGCCCCCTGGCGATGGTCAGCCCCAATCCGGTTCCGAATCGCTGAAGCTGTGCCTCCGACCCGCGGTACGACCGTTCGAACAATCGATCCTGCTCGTGCGCCTTGATTCCCATGCCGCGATCTCTCACTGCGATGCGCAGCTCGTTGGCCTCGACCGCAACGGCGATGTCGATGGGTGACCCCGCCGGTGAGTACTGTCCCGCGTTTTCAAGAACGTGAGCAAGCGCGGCCGATGTAAGGCGAGGGTCGACGCGAACAAGCGATCGATCGCCTCTCATGTCGATCTCGAACCGATGTGCCGCGCACGATGACTCGACCTGGCGCGCGGCCGCTTCGACGATCTCGGCTGGCTGCACCCATTCCTTCTCGGCGGCCACCGCGCGGGTCTCGATGCGTGCCATGTCGACGATGTCCTGAAACAACCGGTTCAACCGGTCCAGTTCGGCTCGCACGATGCCAGCCTGCTCTCGCCGCTCGTCGACCGTCAGCGACGCAGCGTTCAGATTGTTGGCCGCAACCGTGACGGCCGTCAGCGGAGTTTTCAGGGCGTGGCTGAGCGACTCGAGCAGGGCCGATTTCAGCTCCGCCGCCCGGCTCAGGACCTGCGCCTCACGCACCTGCGACGAGAGATGACTCGCCAGCAGGCTGACCGCCAGCAGCGTAAACAGCTCGGCCAGGTTCTGCGGGTCAGTGATCCGTAGCGTTCCGACCGGCGCCAGGAAAAAGAAATTGAAACAGAAGGAAGCCGCAAAGGACGTGGCGATCGCGACGCGCCGCGTAGACATCGTCGCTACCGCGAGGACGATCAGCAGAAATGACAGCGACACGATGGTAGGGTTCGTGAGGTGCAGCCACAGCACGTAGGCGGTGGAGACCAGGCCCAACGAGAGCAAGCCGAGCAGGAGGGCGCGCAATTCCGCCGCGCGTTGAACCCGGTGCGGGACGATCAGAAATGACAGGGCGGCAGCCTCGGTCCCTGATGGTGACGCCGGCTGCCCCATAGATCAAGAGGTCGGATGTCGATCGAGCCAGAAGCACCACGAAGAGGCGGCGGCGACGGCCACCCCGGCGGTGGCCCAAGGCGGCAAACTGGCAAGCAGGACGACGACCGTCAGGGCCACGAGCAGGACGAGCACGACCGCAGTCGGACGGGTCACGGATTTCTCCATGACCCCACTGTCAGGCAGAACCGCGTAAGAAGCGCCTAAACAGGCCGTAAAAAGACCGTAAGTTTCACGGCTCTCCGAGCGGTACGACCTGGACCGCCGCGTCGCGGACCTCTTCTAGGAAACGGTTCAAGGTGGAACCCTTCAGGAGAATCTCCCACCGGCTGCGTGCGGTCTGGCCAAAAATGACGTGCGTGATCCCTTCTCGCTGCGCGAAAGCGATGAGTCCATCGGCGGGACGGCTGGCGCGGACCCGAACGACGGTGGCGCCAAGCTCTTCGGCCAGCGCGATGTTGCGCTGAATGGCCTCGCGATCGGCGGGCTTGATCTGCCCCGGGGCTTCCCGCGGGGTCTGTACGTAGACGGCATACCACCGAGCCCCCAGGCGTCCGGCACTGCGAACGCCGGCGCGGAGGACGCGTGGGGCATCTGAGTTGGAGCTCATGCAGACCATCACACGTTCCGGAATCAGCGCCGGCTCCAGCCCTTCACGCTGTCGATGCGATGCGGCCTTGCTGCCAACTTCATCCGCCACCGCCCGGAGCGCCAGCTCGCGCAGTGTGGAAAGGTTCGTCTCCCTGAAGAAATTGGTGAGCGCCTGTTCGACCTTCTCCGGCTTATAGATTTTGCCCTGACGCAAACGCGACCGCAGCTCCTCGACGGTGACATCGACGTTCACCACTTCGTCGGCGCGATCCAGAAATGTATCGGGGACGGTTTCGCGCACACGCACGCCCGTCACGCGGCCCACGGCGTCATTGAGCGTTTCGAGATGCTGAATGTTCACCGCCGTCATGACACCGATGCCGCTGTCGAGGATCTCGAGTACGTCCTGATAGCGTTTCTCGTGGCGGCTGCCAGAGACGTTCGTGTGCGCGAGCTCGTCGACCATGCAGAGCTGCGGCTTGCGGGCGAGGATCGCATCCACGTCCATTTCCTCGAGTACGACGCCGCGATAGTCGACTCTCCGCCGCGGGACGATTTCGAGGTCGCCGAGCCTCGCTTCAGTCTCGGCGCGCCCGTGTGCTTCGACGAAGCCGATGACGACGTCCGTCCCTTCCTCGCGTAACCTGAGCGCGTCTTCGATCATGGAGTAGGTCTTTCCGACCCCTGGCGCCGCGCCGATATAGATACGCAAGCGCGCGCGCTCCTCAGTATCGAACCTGGCGAGCACCTGCTCACCGCTCGGGCGGGTCTTCTCCTGCACAGATTCATCCTAGCGCGCGAGATTTACCCTCACACCTTCTTTACGAACTCTTTATTCTTCTCTTCGCCGCATCCCGGCGGCCCGTTTATGACTTCTTTATCAAGTCTTGAGCGCCTTCTTACGCAACTTCGCCCTACAGTGAAGGAGTGGAGACGATGCAATGCAGTCAGTCGATCAGACAGGCATTCCAGGTTGGCGTAGTTCTCACCTCGCTCTCTATGCGTGCCGCGCCGGCCTTCGCGCAGGCCTCGGTCTCCGGACCCGATCCGAATCCCGGGAACCTCTCTCTGCTGGGCAGCCTGGACGCGGTGAGCACATATATGTTTAGAGGCATTCGCCAGCACGCCACGGGAGTCGCGTTGTGGCCGGCGGCAGAAGTCGATGCGGCCATCTACTCAGGCAAGGGCAATCTCAAGAGCGTTGGCGTCAACATCGGAACCTGGAACAGCCTGCACACAGGCGACACCGGTGTCGATGGTCCGACGGGGAGACTCTGGTACGAGTCAGATTTCTACGCAACCCTCGCGCTCGCATTTGGCCCGAGCACGACGGTCAATACATCGTTTACGGCAATCACAAGCCCGAACAACACGTTCACCACGGTCAAGGAGCTCAGTGTCAAGCTGAGCATCGACGACAGCTCGTATCTCGGAAGTGCTTCGCTCAAGCCGTACGGGTTCGTCGTGTTCGAACTCGATACGTCGCCAGGCGTTGGGCAGGCCGATGGCGGCTCAAAAGCTGGACGCTATCTGGAATTGGGCATCGCACCCGGCTATGCGGGTTCGAGCGCGTCACTCAGCATCCCGATCAAGCTGGGCCTCAGTGTCTCCCATTACTACGAACTCAATACCGGCACGGTCGATGCGCCGCTCTTTGTCGACCATCCGTTTGGCTACTTGAGTATCGCGGGAGTGCTTACCGCGCCGCTCGGAAAGCCGACCGGCTTCGGCGCCTGGAACGTGCATGCCGGCGTGGAGTTCCAGACTCTGGGCGAAACCACCAAAGCATTCAATGGCGGCGATAGCCATAAGGTCATCGTCTCGGGCGGAGTCGGCTTCTCGTACTAGGGGGCGTCGTGGCGGATGCCGTGTGAGCGAAATGGTCGCGTGGTCGGGTCGAGAATCATCGGACAGGGCTTCTCGTCACCAGGGTACTTCCATTCGAGGCCTGCGGAGTCGTTGGATCGTCTTCGCGATTCTCATGGGAACGGCGGCCGCGTGCATCAAGTCCCCGGAAACGGCGCTTCAGCGCCTGACGGAAGCACGCAGGCTCTCGGCAGACCTTTGGGTTCTGTTCACCAAGACCTATGACGCCTCAAACCGCGCGGTGATGGCGGACACCGACGAATCATCGATCGAATTCGCGCGGGAAGCAGAACAAACCACGCAGGCGATCCAGAACGACATTACCGCCCTGGGCCCGACTCTCGGTGACCTCGGGTTGTCAAACGAGGCGCGTCTGCTCGAGGAGTTTAAAGGCCGATTCACCCAGTACCGAGCTTTGAATCGCACAATTCTCGACCTGGCGGTGGAGAACACCAACCTGAAGGCACAGCGGCTGTCCTTCGGGCCGGCGCAGGAGGCGGCTGACGCATTCCGGCAAGCGCTCGAGGCGGTGGTCCCGGCCGATCCGGCTAAGGATGCATGGCGCGCGAAGGCGCTCGTTGCAACCGCGGTCTTGAAGGTCCGCGAGATTCAGGTCCAACAGGCGCCTCACATTGCCGAGGCGACTGACGATGTGATGACCCGCTTGGAGCAGCAGATGGCCGTTTCGGAAAGGGAAGCACGTGGCGCACTCAAGGTCCTCGCCGGCCTGACGTCACCATCCTCTCAGTCGCAGCTGGACGCGGCCGGCGCCGCGCTCGATCGGTTCATGAGCGTCAACGAAAAGATCCTGGCGCTCTCGCGCCACAACACGAACGTGCGGTCGCTGGCTCTTTCGCTCGGGCAGGAACGCACGCTGGCCGCTTCCTGCGAAACTTCCTTGCGCGGGCTCGAGGATGCTCTGGCGAAGCGCGAATCTGCGGCGACTCGATAGAGACCCCAGCCGAACCTTCTCGCCGGCTCTTCAGAGGTCCGCAAATCGATATCCAACCCAAGGTTCCGTGAGGATGTATTTGGGAGTGGATGGATTCGGCTCGATCTTCTTCCTGAGCGAGCCAACCAACACTCGGAGGTGCTCGGGTTGATCCACGAGATAGGGACCCCAAACCGCCTTGAGGATCGTCCGATGCGTGAGCACGCGCCCAGGGTGTTGGGCAAGAAATGTCAGCAGCTCGAATTCCTTCGGCGTCAGGCGCAACTCCTCGCCGCCCCTTAACACTCGAAACCGCTCGCGATCGATCACGAGATCTCCTCGGACGAGGGGCTCGCTTGCCGGCGCCGGGCTCTCGGCGCGGCGGAGCGCGGCACGAATTCGGGCGAGCAGCTCTTCGGCACCGAACGGCTTGGTCACGTAGTCGTCGGCACCGGCGTCGAGAGCGTTGACCTTGTCGCCTTCCGCGCCGCGCGCTGAGAGTACGAGAATCGGCGTGCTCAACGTCTGCCGCACCTGCCGGCAGACTTCCACGCCGTTGATATCCGGCAGGCCGAGGTCCAGCACGATGAGGTCCGGCTTGTCGAGTTCCACAGCCTCGAGCGCGGACCGTCCCGTCATGGCAGAGAGCACTTCATAGCCTCTCGCCCTCAGCAGGGGAGCCACGGTCGCGATGATGTTTGGCTCGTCGTCAACAATGAGGATTCGCGCCGCCATCGACTATCGTGCCACGGCGGCCGCTCGCACCGATCCCGGCATGATCATCGAGAATCGCGCGCCGGCCCCAGGCACGTTCTCGGCCCAGACACTGCCCCCTGCCGCTGCGAGTAGTCCGCGCGTAATCGAGAGGCCCATTCCGGTCCCAACCGTTGCCTGACGCGCGGCGCGTCCCCGGTAGAAGCGCTCGAAGAGGTGATCGAGCTCCGCGAGATCGAGGCCGGGACCGTGGTCGGTTACCGAGACGTGCAGGCCGCCACGCTCGACACGGGCATGAACGAAAATTTCCTGATCCGACGGCGAGTACTGGGCGGCGTTCTCGAGCAGATGCGACAGCGCAACCGACGCCAGCCGCGGATCGATTTCGACGAATTCCTCCGCATCAGCATCCACACAGACCTCACGCCCCTGAAGCGCGTGCCTGACGTGTGCAATCGCCGCATCGACGACGTCCGCCGCAGCCACCCATTGGCGATCGATGCTGATCGCGGCCGCGTCGATGCGCGCCATGTCGAGAATGTCCTGAACGAGCCGCGTCAGCCGATCGAGCTCCGCCATCGCCGCGTTCGATTGCGCCAGCCGCTCATCGACGCTCAAGTCACCGCGCAGATTCTCGACCGCCACACGAATTGCGGTGAGGGGGGTCCTCAGGTCATGACTCAACGACGCCAACAGCGTCGCAGCCAGGTCGGCTTTCTGTCGGACAAGTTTGGCTGCGTCGCGTTCCTCGAGGAACTGCGCGCGCTCGATCGCAATCGCGACGACGCCGGCCAGCGCGTCGAGTGCCCCAATGTCGAGTGCCGGCGATGCGGCGGCGAGGAGTCCTATCGCCCTGGTACCGTGTCGCAGTGGAACGATTGCGACCTCGTTCTGTGGTCCTGTGCGGACATGACCACCATACGCACGCTGATAGGCGTCGAACTCCAGCGTGCCGCGCGCTCGCGCCAGCGCGGTATTCAGGACGCTGTCATCGATCGCCACTTCGTCGGCTCCGCCTTGATGCACCTGCCAGCCGTGATCGGCTGGCAGACAAATCGCGACCCGCGACAGTTCAAAGCGCCGGGAGATGTGCCGCGCGAGCACGTCAATCGCACCCGCTGTCTCCGTGGTCAACAGAACATCCCGCGTCAGGTCGAACAAGCGCGTCACCTCGTTGCGGCGCGCGATCGCCTCACGCGCGCGATCCTGCGCGGCGGCGGAAAGGTTGCTGCCAATCACCGCAACGATCAGAAACGCGAAGAGCGCAATCCAATTCTGCGGATCCGCAATCGTAAAAGCGCCGATCGGCGGCAGGAAGAAGAAGTTCAACGTCAGCGTCGCCATGACGGACACGACGATCGCGATCCGAAGGCGCGCACGCGTGGCAGTAGCGAGGACGACCAGGAGCAGTGTCAGCGACACCGTCGTCGGACTGACGTCCTGCAGCGAGCGAAGCGAGGCGGTGACCGCGGCAATCGCGCCTACGGCAGAAAGCAGCACCACAACGTCGCGCGTTGGGAGACGGCGAAGCACGTTAGTCATCATTCTGACATCGGGAGGCTCGGGCAGGCCCTGCTTCGAGCGCTCACCCGGCCGGTTCGCAAGAAAGTCGTTAAAACTTCATAAGTACGGCCGGCATCGCCGCGCGGCCGTTCGCTCCAGCCCGATAATCGAGGTATTGCCGAAGTCGCTTCGTAGAACGGAGCGACACGGGGGACCCACTCGAGCATGCCGCTCGTCCGGGGCGAATCTCGCCGAAGCCCGAAGGGCGAAGGCGGATAGAGGATTCCAACCTCGAGCCCGTCAGCTAACCCCGTAGGCCGATTGGAACACCATGCCTGCAGAAGGCCTGCTCGGGCAAGCCAAGCGGCTCCTCGTCGGTGAGCCGATCCCGTCGCATCTCGCGCACCACGAACGGTTCTCGCGGTTCACCGGCCTTGCCGTGCTGTCCTCCGACGCGCTGTCGTCGGTCGCCTACGCGACGGAAGAGATCCTTCGCGTCCTGGTTCTGGTGAGCATCGGCGTCCTCAGTTTCGCAACGCCAATCGCCTTCGTGATTGCCGCCATCCTGGCGATCGTCGTGTTTTCGTATCGACAAACGATCCACGCATATCCGAGCGGCGGAGGAGCGTACATCGTCGCGAAAGACAATCTCGGCGAGATGCCGGCGCTCGTTGCGGCGGCTTCCCTTCTGATTGACTACGTGCTCACCGTTGCCGTCAGTATTGCGGCCGGTGTTGCCGCCATTACGTCGGCCGTTCCCGAGTGGCACGTGAATCGGATCGAGATGACGCTGGCGTTCGTGCTCGTGCTGATGCTCGGGAACCTGCGCGGGATACGTGAGTCAGGCCGGATCTTTGCCGTGCCGACCTATTTGTTTGTCTTCAGCCTGCTCGGTTTGATTGCCTTCGGCGCATGGCGCGCGGCAACCGGATCGATTCACCCAATCGCGACCGACGTCCCGATTCAACCCGCGGGCGACACCCTGACGCTGTTCCTGCTGTTGACCGCGTTCTCGAACGGCTGCACCGCGATGACCGGCGTGGAAGCGGTCTCGAATGGTGTCCCGGCGTTCAGACCACCAGAGTCGAAGAATGCGGCGTCGACAATGATCATGATGGCGGTGCTCTCGATCACGATGTTCGTGGGGATCACGCTGCTGGCGCACGCATATCACGTGGTTCCGAGCGAACGGGAAACCGTCGTCTCGCAGATCGCCAGGGGCGTGTTCGGCGGCCGCGGCTGGCCGTACTACGCCGTTCAGGGTGCGACGATGCTGATCCTCGTGCTGGCGGCGAATACGGCGTACGCGGACTTTCCGCGGCTGGCGTCAATTCTGGCGCGCGACCGCTATGTCCCCCGTCAACTCATGAACCAGGGCGATCGCCTCGCGTTTTCGAACGGCATCATCGGACTGAGCGTCTTTGCATCAATCCTTCTCGTCGTGTATGGAGGCGACACTCATTCGCTGATTCCGCTTTACATGATTGGTGTCTTCGTGTCGTTCACGCTGTCGCAGGCAGGAATGGTCGTCCATTGGCGCAAGCTGAAAGGCCCGGGATGGCGGACCAGCGCCTTCATCAACGGACTTGGCGCGATGGTGACCGGCATCGTGCTGATCGTCGTCGCGCTCACCAAGAGCCGCGAGGGAGCCTGGATCATCCTGCTCCTCATTCCGGTCCACGTGTTTTTGTTTAGAGCGACCCGGCGACACTACGACGAGGTGGCGCGTCAGCTGTCGCTCGACGGTTGGACAAATGGTACGAGGCACCGCAACACAGTTCTCGTCCCAATGAGTGGCGTACACCGGGCCGTGGTGCAGGCGCTCGAGTACGCAAAGACTCTGTCGACGGATGTGAGAGCGGTTTACGTCAGCATTGATCCCGCGGCGACGAGTCAGCTGTGCGGACAGTGGAAGAAATGGGGGGACGGCGTGCCGCTGGTGGTACTCGAGTCGCCCTATCGATCGTTAATGGAGCCGCTGCTGGAATACATCGAACAAGTCGATGCCGAGCAGCCAGATGATTTCGTGACGATCGTCTTACCGGAGTTCGTCCCGGCGCGCTGGTGGCATCACGTCTTTCATAACCAGCGCGCGTTACTCATCAAAGGGGCGCTCTTATTCAGGCCGAATGTCGTCGTCACGAGTGTGCCGTTTCATCTGCGGAACTAATCAGGAAATTCAGGCTTTCGCGATCGTCTCCAGCCCATTCATATACGGACGTAAGGCCGGTGGGATGACGATCGAACCATCAGCCTGCTGATAGTTCTCCAGAATCGCGATCAGCGTCCGGCCGACCGCCAGCCCCGAGCCGTTCAGCGTGTGGACAAACTCCGCCTTGCCTGTCCCCTGAGGCCTGAACTTGATGCCTGCGCGTCGCGCCTGGAACGCTTCGGTGTTGCTGCAGGACGAAATCTCGCGATACTGCTTCTGGCTCGGCAGCCAGACCTCGATGTCGTAGGTCTTCGCCGCGGCGAACCCGGTATCGCCGGTGCAGAGCACGATCGTCCGGTACGGCAGCTCGAGACGCTTCAAGATCGACTCGGCGTTTTGCGTCAACGACTCGAGCTCGTCGTACGACTGTTCCGGCGTCGTGAACTTCACCAACTCCACTTTGTCGAACTGGTGCTGCCGGATCAGGCCACGGACGTCGGCGCCATACGATCCCGCTTCAGATCTGAAACACGGTGTGTATGCGGTGTAGCGAAACGGCAACTGGCGGCCGTCCAGGATCTCGCCGCGATGGAGATTGGTGACCGGCACTTCCGCCGTCGGAATGAGATAGAGATCCCAGTCGCCAGCGATCTTGAACAGATCCGCCTCGAACTTCGGGAGCTGCGCTGTCCCGCGCAGCGTCTCAGCCGTCACCAGAAACGGCGGTTCGACCTCGACGTAGCCATGCTCACGTGTATGCACGTCGAGCATGAAGTTGATCAGCGCTCGCTCGAGACGCGCGCCCGCACCGATGAGCACGGCGAAGCGCGAGCCTGACATTTTCGTCGCGCGATCGAAGTCGAGAATCCCGAGGGCGGGGCCGAGATCCCAATGGGCACGTGGTTCGAAGTCGAACGTTCGCGGCTCGCCGCACCGCCGCACTTCCTTGTTGTCTTCAGCGCTCGCCCCCACCGGGACACTGGCGTGCGGCAGATTCGGAATCGTCATCAGCAGCGCGGTGCGCTGCTGTTCGACCTGATCCAGCTGAATCTCGAGCTGACGAATCTGCTGCGCGCGCGCCTTGTTGGCGGCGAAGATGTCGGAGGCGTCCTTCCCTTGCCGCTTCGCGCGGGCGACCTCGTCGCCGGCGGCATTCTGTTCCCGTTTGAGCCCCTCGATTTCAGGAATCAGTCGCCGCCTTCGCGCTTCGAGGGTCGCCAGCTGCTCGAGTTCCGCGTCGGGGTTCACGCCGCGATTCCGCAGTCCCGTACGGACAACGTCCATGTGATCGCGCACAAAAGCCGGATCGAGCATCCGAAGATCCTACCGTAAAGGCGGCGATTCTGGCTCTGACCGCATTTGAGATACGATCTCGGCGCCACTCGGGAGATGAATATTTGACGAACGTGATTCGGAAAGCTGTGTTTCCTGCCGCCGGTCTCGGCACTCGTTTTCTTCCCGCGACCAAGGCCCAACCAAAAGAGATGCTGCCGCTCGTCGACAAGCCGATTATTCAGTACGGCGTCGAAGAAGCTGTCGAATCAGGCGTCTCGAACATCATTCTGGTTACCGGACGCGGCAAGAATGCCATCGAGGATCACTTCGACGTCTCGGTCGAGCTCGAAACGTTTCTCGAAAGCCGCGGCAAGAAAGAGCTTCTTGCTGAGATCCGCAAGATCTCGAATCTCATCAACTTCTCGTACGTGCGTCAGGGAGAACCGCTCGGGCTCGGGCACGCGGTGCTGGTCACGAAGGCCCTGGTCGGCGATGAACCGTTCGCGGTCATCCTCGGCGACGATGTGATTGACGCCACACCGCCGGCGTTGCGACAGATGATCAATGTCTTTCAAGAGGTCGACGGACCGGTCCTCGCGGTCGAACGGGTGCCGCGCGAAGACGTCAGCTCGTACGGAATCATCGATGCCGAGGAGATTCGCCCGGGGGTCTACCGCATCCGCGACATGGTCGAGAAGCCGCCGCGAAACGAAGCGCCGTCCGACCTCGCGATCATCGGCCGCTACATCCTCACGCCTGACATCTTTCCCGCGCTGGAAGCCACGGTCAGCGATCGTACCGGTGAAATCCAGCTCACGAACGGTCTGCGCCACCTGTTGAAGCAACGTCCCATCTACGGATGCCGAATCGACGGCGTCCGCCACGACGCCGGCAACAAACTCGGGTTCTTGAAAGCGATGGTCTATTTCGCGCTGCGCCGACCCGATCTGAACCAGGCGTTTCGGGAGTATCTGAAGGGGATCGATCTCAACGCCTGATGAGACTACGTATCGCTCTTCGTCGTGCTCGAGGAATCAGTTTTTGACGACGAAGTAGAGGTATCTGATTTCGTACCCGACTCGGTCTTCGTGTCCGGCTTCTTCTCACCCGTTGATCCGGTCGACCCGCCGTCGCTCCCCGACTTCTTGGCGTAGTCGGTGATGTACCAGCCCGATCCCTTGAACTGAATTGCCGGCGAGGACAGAAGCTTTCTCACCGGGCTCTTGCCGCACGCCGGACACGTGTCAATCGGCGGATCCGAATATTTCTGAATCCGTTCAAAACGTTGATGACAGGACTCGCACTCGTATTCGTACAACGGCATGAATTCAATCCTGATGCGCGGTCGTTGATCCGCTGCTGTCGTGGGAGCGCATCCAGCTATTCGAGCATGTCGCCATTTTGCGCACCGAGCATCAAGTCGCGATGCAACCACACAGGGACCGTGCCATTGCCGAGCAGCGTGTCGTGAAATCCGCGAAGCGAATACCTGGCACCCACGTGGGCCTTGTAGTCTTCGCGCAGTTTGAGCAGCATCAGTTTGCCGGCGCTATACAGGATGTAGGACGGATCGAACGTGCCGCGTTCGGCTTCGCGGCGCGCGCTCGCCTCCTCGAGAAACGCATCGTCGCGGAAGACTCGGACGCCCTGTTCGACCGACATGTCCTCGCAGTGCAGTCGGATTCCGACGATGAAGCGGCACAGACGGATCAGGGCTTCGGCCAGCTGGCCGAGCCGAACCGCGTGATCGTTCTTGCGGAAGCCCTCCTCGATCATCATCTGCTCGCAATAGTGCGCCCAGCCCTCGACGAAAGCGGTCGACGAGAAGAGGATCGATTTGCGAAGCTTCGAGTCCACCTGGCGAAGATGCTGATAATGCAGGAAGTGTCCGGGAAATACTTCGTGCATCGAGATCGACCAGAGCGCGCCGTAGTTGAAGTCGCGCAGGTGCTCGTGCTTGCGTTCGGGTGGCCATGAGGGCTCGACGTCGGTGATGTAGTAGAACGCGCGAAGCGGACGCGCCTCGAATGGCCCCGGCGTCCACATGCTGGCAAACGTCCACCGGTAGAACCGCGGCGTCGGCGCAACTTCCACCGGCGCGCCATTCGGAATGGTGACAATCCGCTGACGGTTGATGAAGTCGACCAGGTCGGCGAGCTGCTGCTGCGCCACCGGGATGAGTTGTCCCGCCGGCGGGTGATCATCCTTCGTGCGCGCCCAGGCCGCGAGCGGATCGCCGCCGTTCACGCGCGACGCGACGCGGCGGAACTCGTCCTGCGTCTGCTGCAATTCGCGCATCGCAATCGACAGCAGCCGATCGGCATCAAGGGTCAGGCCCTCGTCGAGCCGAAGTTTCTGCTCGAACCGATCGCGGCCAAGTCGAAATGATCCTTTACTGCGCGGCGCGAGGTCGCGTTCGAGATAGTCGATGTACGCGCCGATGGCGGTTGCCGCTTCGGTCGAGGCGTCAGCCAGGTCTCCGAGCAGGTGGAGGTCGCTGAGGCCCCCGAATGCGCGCGGAAGATCCTCGTCGATGAAGCGGAGCGTGCCGCGCATGCTCTCGAGGCCGACCTTCACAAAGATGCCGGGCGGATCCTTGATGTTGTCACGGACGGCCTGGATGAACCGCGGCACCTGACGCAGTTTCGACAGCACGCGACGCGCTCGTTCCGCGAGCGGGGCATAGTCGAACAGCGCCTGCCCGGCCAGACTGGTGGCCAGGACGTCGGCGTAGTGCTGCGGGTTGCGTTCCCAGGGACGCACTTCTTCGAGCTCGAAGAGTCGCGCCCGGATGCTTGCCTCGAGAGCCGGTCGCTCGAGCCGTTCGGTGTCGGTCAGACGTGTCGGATCGATGGCACCGAGCCGCCGCGCAAACCCACCGAGGTCACGGATCTGCGACTCGATGGCCTGGCGACTCCAATCCTCAAGCAGATCGTCGTGCAGGTGTACGCCATCAAACGTGGCGTTTGTTGGATGGACTTCGTAGAGATACGACAGATACTCGTCGACGAAATGCGGCAGGGGTTCGGCTGAATACATTTGGTACAATCGGCCCGCGGACGACATGCCGGGCACTCTCTATGTGGTGGCAACACCCATAGGCAACCTCGAAGATGTTACGCTACGGGCCCTCCGCGTCCTGCGCGAAGTGGCCCTGATCGCGGCGGAGGATACCCGCCGGACCGCGCGTCTCCTTCAACACTACTCCATCTCGACGCGCACGACGAGCCTGCACGAGCACAACGAACGATCAAAAACGCCGTCGCTCATTGACCGATTGCTCGCCGGCGACTCCGTCGCCCTGGTTTCGGACGCCGGCACGCCGCTCATCTCCGACCCTGGAAGCCATCTCGTGACCCAAGCCCATCAGGCGGGCATCAGGGTAGAGCCAATTCCCGGACCAAATGCAGCGGTTGCCGCGCTCTCTGCGTCCGGACTGGCGCATGGAGAATTCGTTTTTGCCGGTTTCCCACCACATAGGTCAACAGACAGAAAACGCTGGCTTCAACGCCTCGCTCCAGAAGCCCGAGCGATGATCTTTTACGAGGCGCCGCACCGAATACGACCAACCCTAGAGGATATGTTACAAGCATTCGGAGATCGGGTTGTCGCCCTAGGGAGAGAGCTCACGAAGGCGCACGAAAATTTGGTCATACGACAAATATCTGGGCATCTCGCAGCGGAACTGGAAGAGCGAGGCGAGTTCACGATTATCGTCGCCGCTGCGCCGCCACGCGAGTCAGAGCGCGTTCCACCACCTTCTCCTCAAGAACTGGCTCGTGAAATTGGTCAATTGATAGAAAATGAGGCTATTGGGCGCCGTGAGGCTATCCGAACGCTGGCAAGACGCCACGGCTTGTCGAACAGGGAGATCTTCAATCTGCTCGAAGATGCCAAGAAATAGGTCTTTTGAACTAATCAACACACACACTGTCCTACCGGGCTCGACGGCTTGACCCCTCCGAAGATGTTTTGTTACTGTCACCGGCGGCCAAAGTGCAGGAGTCGCATGGCGAAGCAGCGCCGGGCCGTGAAGACACCCGCCAAGTCCGTTCGGCGCGTCAAACGGTCCCAGAATACAAAAAAAAGCGTCAGAAAAGCCGTTGCGGCGAACTCACGCCCGGCGGCCACCACCCGGAAGCCGCAGGCATCGCCGCCTCCGGCGTCACCACCGCCAGAACCTCTTCCTCCGCGGAAGCCAGGCTTCTATGAGGCGGTCGCCATCTATGAGCGTGGTGTCCAGGCGCTCCAAAAGCATGACTTTGGCGGCGCGGCGAGCTTTTTCCGGACCGTCCTCGAACGATATCCGGAAGAACGCGAGCTCCTGGAGCGTGCGCGGCTATACCTGCGCGTCTGTGAGCGAGAGACGTCACGGCAGCCGCCGCCCGGACCGAAGACGCCCGAGGAGCGCGTGTACGCCGCGACCGTCGCGCTGAATTCCGGCGACCACAGCGGCGCACTCGATCATCTTCATCAAGCTTTAGGGGAAGACCCAGAAAGCGACCACGCGCACTACATTATGGCCGTCGCACTGGGGATGAGAAACCGCCGCGACGAGGCCATAGAACATCTACAGCAGGCAATTGCCCTTAACCCAGAGAATCGCGGCCTCGCTAAGCAGGACCCCGATCTCGATAGCCTTCGCGATCACCACCGGTTTAGAGATGCCTTAGAGACTCCACCAGCGCCGAACCGGCGTCGAGCCGTCCGTCGGAGGTAAGTGTCGCCAGCCTCCCGAACGGGTACACTAGGCGCCTGAATGGGTGACTTCCATGTCGTCGTACTCGCCGCGGGCAAAGGCACGCGGATGCGCTCGGGTGCGCCCAAAGTCCTGCATCGCGCGGCGGGATTACCGCTCATTGGTCACGTTCTTCGGACTGCCCAGGCGCTCCACCCCCAGTCAGTCACCGTAGTCGTTGGACATCAGGCGGAACAAGTCAAGGAATCGATCGGGAAACGGCTGGGCCTTGGCTTTGCAGCACAGGAGCCGCAGCTCGGCACGGGACACGCGTTGTTGCAGACCGAGCCGTTGCTGCAGGGGGCGCGAGGAACCCTGGTGATGCTCTCAGGCGACGTGCCGTTGCTGCGCGCCGGAACGCTCGCGCGACTGATCAGGACACACCAGGAGCGCTCGGCCGCCGCGACAGTCCTCACAGCGGTTGTCGAGAATCCCGACGGCTACGGCCGTATCGTCCGCGAGGACGGTCGGATCGTGGCGATCGTCGAGCACAAGGATGCGTCACCCGGGGAACGCGCGATCGTGGAGATCAACAGCGGTGTCTATGCCTTCGATCTGGCGCCGCTATTCGGGGCTCTGCGATCGATAGGTTCGGCAAACGCCCAGGGCGAGTACTACTTGCCGGACCTGGTTCGGATCTATCGCGGGCAGGGTTTGCCGGTTGAGACGGTCACGCTGGAGGATCGCGACGAGATTCGAGGCGTGAACAGCCGGAAGGAGCTGGCAGAAGTGGCGACGATTCTCAGAGCACGCAAGAACGACGAGCTGATGGCGGCCGGCGTGACACTGGTCGATCCATCAACGGCGTACATCGATCCGGATGTCACGATCGGCGCAGACACGATTGTCCATCCCGGCGTGTTTCTCGAAGGTTCAACAAGGATTGGCGCGGGGTGCGAGATCCACTCGGGCGCCCGCATCGTCAATTCGACGGTCGAGGACGGAGCCATCATCCATAACTTCTGCGTGATCGTCGACTCGCATGTCGCAAGCGGCGCGCAGCTGGGTCCCTTTGCGCACCTCCGGCCGCAGTCGCACGTTAGCGAGGGGGCCAAGGTCGGAAACTTCGTCGAGCTCAAGAAAACCGTGTTGGGCCGCGGCTCGAAAGCGAGTCATCTCGCATATCTTGGCGACGCGACGATCGGAGAGAGGGTCAATATCGGCGCCGGCACGATTACGTGTAACTACGACGGCAAAGCGAAACATCAGACCGTGATTGAAGATGGCGCCTTCATCGGCAGTGACTCGCAGTTGATCGCGCCGGTTCGCATCGGACGCGATGCCTACGTGGGGGCCGGATCTTCGATTACCGAAGACGTTCCGGCGGAATCGCTCGCCATTGCACGTGGCAAGCAGGTCAACAAAGAGGGCTGGGTAAAAGCGCGCGGCAAACGGCACCCATGATCGCGGCGCGGTCTGATGACCGGGCCCTACACCTGACGGCAACGACGACGAAGGATACCCAACATGTGCGGCATCATCGGCTATATCGGTTCGAAACGCGTCGTCCCGATTCTGATCGACGGACTTCGACGGCTCGAGTACCGCGGGTACGATTCGGCGGGCGTGGCGGTGGTTCGAGACGGCGCGATCGACCTTCGGCGCAGCGCCGGCAAACTCGCTCGCCTCGAAGAGGTGATCGCCACGACACCGATTGAGGGGGAGTACGGGATCGGGCACACGCGCTGGGCGACGCACGGGCGGCCGACTGAAGAGAATGCCCATCCGCATCGTGACTGCACCGGCCGCATCGTTGTCGTCCACAACGGCATCATCGAGAACTACCTCGACCTCAAGCAGCAACTCCAGCGCGAGGGGCACACGTTCGTCACCGAAACCGACACCGAAATCGTCGCGCATCTCGTCGAGCGCGAAATGAAGGATGACGGCCTCGAGAACGCGGTGCGTCGAGCGCTCCTCTACATGCGCGGGCTGTTTGCGCTCGTCCTGATCTCGGCCGACGATCCAAACAAGATCGTGACCGTCCGCAATGGTCCTCCGATTGTTGTTGGCCTCGGCGACGGAGAGTTCTTCGTCGCATCGGACATCCCGGCAATCCTCAGTCACACGCGCGATGTCGTGTTTCTCGGCGACGAGGAAATGGCCGTGATCACGCCGGCTGGCGTCGAATTCACAGATTACTCAGGGCGTGGGGTCTCGAAGAAGAGCACGAAAGTGTCGTGGGATCCGGTCATGGCTGAGAAGGCCGGATACAAACATTTCATGCTGAAGGAGATTTTCGAGCAGCCCTGGGCGGTGAAAGAAACCGTCCTCGGCCGGGCGTCGCTCGAGAGTGGCAAAGTCTTTCTTCACGAGGTTGAAATCCCCGACCAGGTGCTGCGCCAGGTCGAGCGCATCGTTATCCTCGCGTGCGGCACCTCCTGGCACTCGGCGCTCGTCGGGAAGTTCTTATTCGAGACGCTGGCGCGCGTGCCAGTTGACGTGGACTACGGGTCCGAATACCGCTACCGGGATCCGATTGTGTCGGAAAACACGCTCGCGATCGTCATCACACAGTCGGGAGAAACAGCCGACACACTCGCCGCCCTTCGCGAGGCCAAGAAGAAGAGCGCAAAAAGCATTGCGATCTGCAACGTCGTCGGGAGCATGGCGACGCGGGAAACGGATGGCACCGTCTACACTCACGCCGGACCAGAGATCGGCGTCGCCTCGACCAAGGCATTCACGACACAAATCGTCGCGCTGCACTTGCTGGCGATGTACCTGGGACAGATTCGCGGCACGCTTTCGGCGGCGGCGGCGCGGCCGCACATCGAAGGCCTGGCACAACTTCCGCTGCTGCTCGAGAAGACGCTCGCCTGCGAAGCAATCACCGAGGAGATCGCGAAGAAGTTCTACCAGCGGAGCGATTTCCTGTATCTCGGCCGCGGCATCAACTATCCGATCGCGCTTGAAGGGGCGCTGAAGCTGAAAGAGATCTCATATATCCACGCTGAAGGATACCCGGCCGGCGAGATGAAGCACGGGCCGATCGCATTGATCGACGAAAAGATGCCGGTCGTCACGATCGCGCCGCACGATCACGTGTTCGAAAAGATGATTGGGAACATCCAGGAAGCCAAGGCTCGCGGCGGATCCGTGATCGCAATGACGACCCAGGGACACGAAAGCATTCGAAGCCTGCTCGATCCGCAAAACGATTTTCTGATTGAAGTGCCGGAGACGCATCCGCTGTTGACGCCGGTGCTGATGGTCGTGCCGCTGCAGTTGCTTGCGTATCACATCGCCATTCGTCGAGGATGCGACGTCGATCAGCCCAGGAACCTGGCCAAGAGCGTCACGGTTGAATAGCGTCGATAATCGCGCTCGTCATCTCCTTGGTGCCGATCCTGGGTTCGTGGCCTTGCGCGAGATCAGCCGTTCGGTGACCCGCAGTCAAAGCCGCACCAATAGCATGCTCAATGGTGCTCGCCTCCGTCTCGAGACCCAATGCGTGGCGGAGCAGCATCGCGGCTGATCCAATCGCGCCGATCGGGTTGGCGATGTTTTTTCCGGCAATGTCAGGCGCCGACCCGTGAACGGGTTCAAAAAGTCCGGTGCCATCTCCCAGGCTTGCCGACGGCAGCAGTCCCAACGATCCAACGACCGCACCGGCTTCATCGGAAAGAATGTCGCCGAACATGTTCTCGGTGACGATGACGTCAAAACTCGCGGGCGCGAGTGCAATCCGCATCGCACAGGAATCGACCAGCATGTGGTCGAGCGCAACGTCGGGATAGCTCGAAGCGACCTCAGTCACCACCTGCCGCCACAACCGCGACGTCTCGAGCACGTTCATCTTGTCCACTGACGTCACTCGTTTGCGGCGCCCTCGCGCGGCCTCGAACGCGCGACGCGCGATGCGTTCGATCTCGTCGCGCGAGTACCGCATGGTGTTGTGAGCGGAGCTGCCATCGGGCGCAATGCCTCGCGGCTCTCCGTAATACAGCCCTCCGGTCAGTTCGCGGACGACGAGCATGTCGGTGCCATTCACGACTTCCGGCTTCAGCGGGCCAGCCGCCTCGAGCCCACGCCACATTTTCGCCGGACGAAGGTTCGCGTAAAGCTTCAGCTCGCGACGGATCTGGAGCAGCGCCGTCTCAGGCCGCCGGCTCGAATCTCCTTTGTCGAACGCCGGGTCTCCGACGGCCCCGAGCAGGATCGCGTTGGCCTGACGCGCCGCCGCGAGGGTGTCGCCGGGGAGTGGCGGAAGGTTCTGCCGAAGCGCCGCGGCGCCAATCAACGCGCTGTGCAGGTCGAATTGATGTCCAAATCGGGATGCGACCGCTTCCAGTACCCACGTGGCGCCTGCGACGACTTCGGGGCCGACGCCGTCGCCGGGCAGTAAAAGTATGGAAGCTTTCATTGAGGACGGTTCTATCGGGCGGTAGGGCGGGGTCTTGAGACCCCGCCTCAAAGGCGCGGTCTAAGACCGCGCCCTACATGACCAGCAACCTGACCACTACACGCCGTGGCCGTAACCGACTTCCGCGGGCGTTCCGTTGAAATCGGTCACGCTGGCTGGCGTACCGGCGGCCTGACGCTTCCCGCGAATCCGGCCGATGACGTCTGCCAGATCGCGATCGCTGACGACCTTCTCGCGATCGGCGATCGACATGATCGCCCAGTAGACGGTTTCGACTTCGTGCCGCTCGAGCGCGAGGCCGATTTGTTCGCAGCGGCGCTGGACGGCGTGACGCCCGGAGTGCTTGCCAATGACAAGCGTGGCCTGCGGCACACCAACTTCCTCGGGCCGCATAATCTCGTAGGTGCGGCGATCTTTGAGCATCCCGTCCTGATGAATTCCGGCTTCGTGAGCAAATGCGTTGCGCCCGACGATCGCCTTGTTGGCCTGCACGGCTTCGCCGGTCAGCGAGGTCAGCAACTGACTGGAGGGATAGATTTCTCGCGGTTCGATCGCCGTCGTGTACGGCAACAGATCGGCACGCACACGAGTGGCCATGACGATCTCCTCGAGAGACGCATTGCCGGCGCGCTCGCCGATCCCATTGATCGTGCACTCAACCTGACGGGCACCGGCGCGAACCGCGGCAAGTGTATTGGCAACCGCGAGGCCGAGATCGTCGTGGCAGTGGGCGCTGAAGGTGGCGTGCCCGGCGTTGGGAACCCGGCTCAACACGGTGCGGAAGAACTCGCCGATCTCGTCTGGCGTCGAATAGCCAACGGTATCCGGCAAGTTGACCGTCGTGCAGCCGGCGGAAATGACCTCCTGGATGACCCGGCACAGGAAATCCATGTCGCTTCGGGTCGCGTCTTCCGCTGAAAACTGGACATCCTCGGTAAAGCGCCGCGCGCGATGAATCGCCGCTACCGCCGCATCAAGACAGGCCTCGCGCGTCATGCGCAGTTTGCGTTCGAGGTGTAGATCCGAGGTGGCGATAAAGGTGTGAATACGGCGGCGGGGTGCGGCGGCGAGCGCTTCTCCTGCGCGATCGATGTCGGCGGGATGACAGCGCGCCAGCGCGGCGATGACCGGCCCCCGAACCTGCTCGGAAATGACGCGAACGGACTCGGCGTCGGCCTCCGATGCGATCGGAAAACCGGCCTCGATGAGATCGACGCCAAGCGTCGCCAGCTGCCGCGCCAGCTTGAGCTTCTCATCAATCCGCATCGAGAAGCCGGGCGCCTGTTCGCCGTCGCGCAGGGTCGTATCGAAGATCGTGAGCCGTTCGGTAGACATATGTCCTCCCATCACAGTAGAACCCGTGGGCGGCTCTTTAGTCAAATTTATCGTTTTTGACTTTTTATCAATATTACTTATGATGCCGAAATGCAGCTGCAGGACCTCAATGCGTTCGTCGCGGTCGCACAGGATCGGAGCTTTTCCAAGGCGGCGAAGAAGCTGCATCGCACCCAGCCGGCCATCAGCCAGGCGATCCGCCGGTTAGAGGACGAACTCGGCGACAAGCTCTTCGATCGCACGTCGCGCAACGGCGCACTGACCGAGGCCGGTCTGCTGCTCCAGGACCATGCGACGCGACTGCTACGCTTCGCGGCAGAAGCCGAAGCAGCGGTCCGAGAGCTTCAACAGGTCCGCCGCGGACGAGTGGTGATCGGTGCCAATGAAGCGGCCGTGCATTCGTTGCTGCACATCATCGAGCAGTTCACCCGCGAGAACCCGCATGCGCGTGTCGAGGTCCGACGAGTGGCGTCACGGCAAATCGCGACGGAACTGCTCGAGCGCAGCCTCGATTTTGGCGTCCTGACCTTTCAACCGCCGGACAAGGGGCTCCAATCGATCTCGCTTGGCGGCGACGAGCTGGTCATGCTGGCCAACCCGACGCATCGGCTCGCGGCAAAGAAGCGCGTGTCGATTGAAGAGGTCGGCCGAGAAACCGTCATTGCTCACAACGATCCATCTCCGGCGCGTGAACGGGTGCTCCGGGTTTACGAGCGACGGCATGCGTCGCTGAATATTCAGATTGCGCTGCCGAGCCTGGATGGCATCAAACGGGCGGTCGAGATGGGATTGGGTGTGGCGGTGCTACCGCGGCGGTGTGCGCTCGCCGAGATCGCGCGCGGTCATCTGGTGGCGGTGAAAGTGCCGGAGCTCAGTTCGCCGCGATCGGTGCGATTCGTGTTCCGACGCTCCGGAGAGTTGTCGCGCGCGGCGTCGGCATTTCTGGAACTGGCCCGGACGATGAGGGAGGTGACGGAGGGAACCGAGTTCACACCGAAGGAACGGAGTTAACGGAGAGTTTCTTCGTTGTCAGCTCGATGCTCTCCGCTAACTCCAGGTGCCGCTCACATAAGGCAAGCGCCTGGCAACCGCTTCGACCTCTTCGAATCGATCGAGCAGGAGCCCGGTTGCGTCCCACGTCCCCTCGAGAAACGACTCGCGCGCTGCCGATGGAAGCGCGATTTTGAAGTGCTTCTCTCCCGCCGACGCGCGCATGCCTTCAAGATCGACGACCAGTTGAACCGCCGGATCTTCCTCGACGAGCTGCATTAGCGCCGCAAGAGACGCGTGGTCCGCCGTCACGCACGGCATCCCGAGCGCGACGGAGTTGCCAAAGAAGATCTCCGAGTACGACTCGCCGACGACGGCGCGGATCCCGTATCGCCTGATCGCCTGCGGCGCGTGTTCACGCGAGGAGCCGCACCCGAAGTTGGCGTTGACCAGTAAGACTGTCGCACCCGCGTACTTTTTTTCGGCAACAGGATGTGTCGACCCTGCGGCCGCGAGCTGTTGCCGATCGTCCTCGAACAAATGGTTTTCGAGTCCTTCGAAGGTGATCGAGCGGAGGAACCGCGCCGGGATAATCCGATCGGTGTCGATGTTGTCGCCGGGAAGAGGCAAGCCTCGGCCCTCGATACGCTGAATCTTCTCAATCGCCATTGACGAACTCGCGAATGTCGACCACTTCACCGGCCACGGCGGCGGCGGCAACCATTGCAGGGCTCATGAGCAACGTCCGCCCGGTGGGACTGCCCTGTCGTCCCTTGAAATTCCGGTTCGACGACGAGGCGCAGATCTCCCGCCCCTCGAGCTTGTCGGGATTCATCGCCAGACACATCGAACAACCGGCGCCGCGCCAGTCGAATCCTGCGTCGATGAAAATGCGATCGAGCCCTTCACGTTCGGCGGCAAGGCGGACCGGCTGAGAGCCGGGTACGACCAGCGCGCGGACGTGAGGCGCCACGTGCCGGCCTCGAATCACCTTTGCGGCCTCGCGCAAATCCGACAAGCGTCCGTTTGTGCACGAGCCAACGAAGGCGACGTCGATCCGCGTTCCGCGAATACGGGATCCCGCAGTCAACCCCATGAAGGAGAGCGCCTCGTCGATGCCGGCTCGATCCGGCTGCGCGGCACTCGACGGGCTGGGCAGCGGCTCGTCAACGTAGACCGATTGCCCTGGGTTGATGCCCCACGTCACCGTTGGCCGAATTGATGTCGCATCGATGTCGACCTGATCGTCGTACGACGCATTGGCGTCCGACGCCATGCTGCGCCACCAGCGGCAGGCTTGTTCAAAGTCGTCCCCCTGCGGTGCGAAGCGGCGGCCGCGCAGGTAATCGAACGTGACCTGATCCGGATTGACGTAGCCGACCCGCGCCCCGCCTTCGATCGACATGTTGCAGATCGTCATCCGCTCGTCCATCGAGAGGCGCTCGACCGTGTCGCCCGCGTATTCGTACGCGTATCCCACGCCGCCTTTCACTCCGAGGCGGCGAATGATTTCGAGGATCACATCTTTGGCATAGACGCCGCGTGCGAGTCGCCCACGGACCATGATCCGGCGCACGCGCATCGGCTCCATCGCCAGGCATTGCGAGGCCAGTACGTCGCGCACCTGTGACGTGCCAATGCCGAACGCAACCGCCCCAAGCGCACCATGGGTCGACGTATGACTATCACCACACGCGATCGTCATACCCGGCTGCGTCAACCCCATCTCCGGACCAATCACATGAACGATCCCCTGCGATCCCGTGCTCATGTCGAACAGCCGGATGCCCTCGTCACGGCAGTTCCGCTCGAGCGCGGAGAACATGTCCTCGGCCATCACGTCGAGGAACGGTCGCCGCTGATCGCGTGTCGGGACGATGTGATCGACTGTCGCGATCGTGCGTTCCGGCAGCCGCACGTGCCAGCCGCGCGCGCGCAACATGTCGAACGCCTGCGGCGTCGTGACTTCATGGATCAGGTGCAGGCCGATGAACAGCTGCGTCTGGCCGTTGGGGAGCTTGCGCACGGTGTGCGCATCCCAAACTTTTTCTAGCAGGGTCGATCCCATGGGTAGAGGATGGTACTACGTTCCAATCCTTCGCCGCTCGCTCTTGGCTTCTGGCTCTTGGCAGCAGCTATAATTAAGCCTCCCGCCATGACATTCCTCGAGAAACTGAACAAAGAACAACGCGAAGCCGTGCTCCACCGCGACGGTCCGTTGCTGATTCTCGCGGGCGCGGGGTCGGGCAAGACGCGCGTCATTACCTTCCGCATCGCGTATCTCATCGGTGATGGACATGCCAGTCCCGACGAGGTGCTGGCGGTCACCTTTACCAACAAAGCTTCAGAAGAAATGCGTGAGCGCGTCGAGTCATTGATTGGTTCGACAGCGAGCGGGGTGTGGCTGTCGACGTTCCACTCGTTGTGCGCGCGGTTGTTGCGGCGGGAAGCACCGAAGATCGGCCTGTCGCGTGATTTCGTCATCTACGATTCATCCGACCAGGTGGCAGTCGTCAAGCAGACCCAGCGCGAGCTGGGGATCGACGACAAGCTTGTACCGCCACGCATGGCGCTCGGGCGGATTAGCCAGGCGAAGAACCGGATGGAAGGGCCGGAGACGCTTCGCGGTGGCTGGAATATCCGGGAAGAACAGATTGCCAGGATTTACGAGCGCTATCTGCAGGCGCTGAAGGATGCCAACGCCCTCGATTTCGATGACCTCTTACTGAAGACGGTCGAGCTTTTTGAGACATCCCAACAGGTTCGCGAGTTCTACGCGCGCAAGTTCAAGTACGTGATGGTCGATGAATATCAGGACACCAACCGTCCGCAGTACATGCTTATCCGTCGGCTTGCCGAAGTCCACCGCAATATCGCCGTCGTCGGCGATCCGGATCAGTCCATCTACAAATGGCGCGGTGCCGACCTCCGTAACATTCTCGACTTCGAGCACGATTTCCCCGATGCCAGCGTCGTCCGACTCGAGCAGAACTATCGATCGACCCAAACGATCCTGGACGCCGCGACCGCCGTCATCCGGCAGAACCGCAATCGCAAGGACAAGCGTTTGTGGACCGATCGAACCGGTGGTTCGAAGATTGTCTATTTCCGGGGCAACGACGAACTGGAAGAAGCCGACTTCATCACCCGCTCGATCAAGCAATATCGGTCTCAAGATGTCGACGCGATGATGGCAGTGCTTTACCGTACCAACGCGCAGTCGCGTGCGGTTGAAGACTCGCTGATGCGCGAGAACATCCCCTACAAGATCATCGGCGGTGTCCGGTTTTACGAGCGCAAGGAAATCAAAGACTCGCTCGCCTATCTCAAGCTTCTGATCAACCCGCACGACGATGTCAGTTTGCGGCGGGTGATTAACGTGCCCACGCGCGGCATCGGCAAAGGCGTCATGGACTCGCTGCAGGCGATCGATCCGAATGCGGTGCTCGAGGACGCGCCGCCGCTGCTCGCGGCAGGGCTTCAAGAGGTCAGCTCGGCGCGGTCGCTGTGGGCGAAGCTCGTGTATGCCGTCGACGACGGCAAGCTTGGCTCGCGCGCCGTCGCATCTCTGCGCGTCTTTCGCGATCTCATCGCCGGCCTCGCGGAGGTCGCCCGTCGCGATACCGTTTCGATCACGATCGGAAAGATGCTCGACCAGACCGGGTATCTCAAGGATCTTCGCGACGAAAATACGGAAGAGGCGAACGAGCGGATCGACAACCTGATGGAACTCGTCTCCGCCGCGCGCGAGTACGAATTGCGAGAGGCTGAGGCGTCGCTCGGAGGTTTCGTCGATCGGTTGTCGCTCTTGTCGGAAGCCGATGAAGAATCAGGCACGCGCGAAGCGAAGGTCTGGCTGATGACGATGCACGCGGCCAAGGGCCTGGAGTTTCCGCTGGTTGTGATCGCCGGCCTCGAAGAAGGCCTGTTTCCGCATTCGCGATCGAGCGAGGATGAAGAGGAGATCGAAGAAGAGCGACGCCTCTGCTATGTCGGCATGACCCGTGCGCAGTCGCAGCTGGTGCTCACGAGCGCAGCGCGCCGCCGGGTTTTCGGCGAATACCAGTCTACCGAGCCGTCGCGGTTTCTCGACGAAATCCCCACGGAACTCGTCGAGCGAATCACGCCAACCTTTTCATCGGCGTATCAGAGCACGTTCACTCACGACCATTACGCCTTCCGCACCAATCCGTACGGACGCAAAGGTAAAGGCGCGCGCTTCAGGGAAAACGAAGAGAGTTATCGATACGAGGACGAGGATCAGTCGATCCACGGACTGCGATCGGGAATGCGCGTCCGGCATGCGCAATTCGGCGTCGGCACCGTCGTTTCGGTGGAGGAGCACAATGACGACATGAAGATCACCGTGCGCTTCAACCTGGTCGGCGTCAAGAAACTTCTCGCGAAGTACGCCAAGCTCGAACCTGCCTAACGGCAATGTCCAATGTTGAATGTCGAATGTTCAATGGGATTCCTTTCATTGAGCATTGAACACATTGATCATTGAACATTGTCTTCACCGTTTCCTTCTTCTTTCTCCGCCAGCTTCGCGATTCCGACGACGGCGTCGCCTTCTTCCATCTCGATCAGCCGGACGCCTTGCGTCGCGCGGCCGATGGCCCTGACGTCGCCGGCCCGCATGCGGATGATCATCCCCTGTTGGCTGATGATCATCAGCTCGTCGTCGTCGCTGACGTAGGCGATGCCGACCACCTTTCCATTGCGATCTGAGGTCTGGATGTTGATGATGCCGACGCCGCCGCGCGACTGCAGGCGGTATTCGTCGAGCTCGGTGCGCTTACCATAGCCGTTCTGCGCAACCGTCAGCAGCGTCCCTCCCTCGCGGACGACTTCCATCGCCACGACCTCGTCGTCGTCTCTCAACGAGATGCCTCGCACGCCATAAGCGGTGCGACCCATGGAACGAACATCAGACTCCTCGAAGCGGATGGCCATGCCATCGCGCGTGCCGAGGAACACTTGCTCTTTGCCGTCGGACATCTGCACGGCAATGACGGCGTCTCCTTCTTCAACGCCCATCGCGATAATGCCCCCGGCGCGCGGATTACGAAATGCCGAGAGGTCGGTCTTCTTGATGACCCCCTTCCGCGTGCCCATCACGACGTATTGCTGGTCTTCCTGTTCCGGGAATTCCTTGACGGCCAGGAGTGCGGCGATTCGTTCACCCTCTTCCATCGCGACGAGGTTCGCGATCGCCTTGCCCTTGCCGCCCGGGCCCACGTCGGGGATCTCGTGAACCCTGAGCCAGTAGGCGCGCCCGCGATCGGAGAAGATCATGATGTAGGAGTGGGTCGAGGCGATGAAGAGGTGACTGACGAAATCCTCTTCGCGGGTGCGCATGCCGATGCGCCCCTTGCCGCCGCGCCGCTGGGCGCGATATGTCGAAATTGCGGTGCGCTTGATGTATCCGGTATTCGTCACCGTAATCGCCATGTCTTCGTCGGCGATCAGATCCTCGATGCGCAGCTCGCCGCTTTCCTCGACAATGACGGTCCGGCGTTCGTCGCTGTATTTCTCGCGAACGTCCTTCAGTTCGTTGAGCACGACCTGCATCAGCAGTTCGTCGCTCGACAAAATGGCGCGCAGCCGCTCGATCGTCTTGAGCAGCTCCACCAGCTCGTCGAGAATCTTTTGCCGCTCCAAACCCGTCAGGCGCTGGAGCTGCATATCCAGGATCGCCTGCGCCTGGACCTGCGTCAGCTTGAAGTCGGTCATCAGGCCGGTGCGTGCCTCGAGCGGGCTCTTGGACGCTCGAATGAGGGCGATGACGCGATCGAGATGATCGAGGGCGATCTTCAGCCCTTCGAGGATGTGCGCGCGGGCCTCCGCCTTGCGCAGCTCGAACTCGGTTCGGCGGCGGACGACTTCGCGCCGGAACTCGACGAAGTGCTCGAGGATCTCGACGAGCGGCAGAACCTTGGGCCGGCCGCCGACAATCGCGAGCATGATGATCCCGAAGGTCGTCTGCAGCTGCGTGTGCTTGTAGAGATTATTGAGAACAACCTCCGGCACTTCGCCGCGCTTCAACTCGATGACGATGCGCATGCCTTCGCGATCGGATTCGTCGCGAAGATCCGAGATGCCCTCAATCGTCTTCTCGCGCACCAGATCGGCGATGTTCTCGAGCAGGCGCTTCTTGTTGACCTGGTAGGGAATCTCGGTGACGACGATTGAGAGCTTCTCCCCTTTCCTGGATTCCTCAGTCTTGGCTTTGGCGCGCATGGTGATGGCGCCGCGACCGCTGGTGTATGCCTGAAAGATCCCGTGACGGCCGACAATGAAGCCGCCGGTCGGCAGGTCCGGCCCAGGAATCGCCTTCAGGACTGCCTTCAGACGCGATTCCTTCGTCTGCCCGCGCTGCTCGATGACGGCAATCACCCCGTCGATCACTTCGCGCATGTTGTGCGGTGGAATGTTGGTGGCCATGCCAACGGCAATGCCCGAGGAACCGTTGACCAGCAGGTTGGGAAACGTCGTCGGGAGAACGGTGGGCTCTTCAGTTGTTTCGTCGTAATTCGGAACGAAGTCGACGGTCTCTTTGTCGAGATCCGCCATCATCGCTTCGGCCAGCGCGCGCGGCCGCGCCTCGGTGTAGCGCATCGCCGCGGGTGGATCGCCGTCGACCGAGCCGAAGTTCCCCTGGCCTTCGACCAGGGTGTAGCGCATGTTGAAGTCCTGCGCGAGACGCACCAGCGTGTCGTAGATCGACGCGTCGCCGTGCGGGTGATAGTTGCCCATCACCTCGCCGACAATCTTGGCGCACTTGCGATAGGCGCGATTGGACGCGAGTCCCATCGTGCGCATGCCGTATAGCACACGGCGGTGCGCCGGCTTCAAGCCATCGCGCACGTCCGGCAGCGCTCGCCCAATGATTACGCTCATCGCGTAATCCATGTACGAGCGCTTCATCTCGTCTTCGATGTTGACGGGGAATTTCGTGAGGGCGTCAGTCATAAGAATTGGCGAGTTGGTGAATTGGCGAATTGGTGAATTGGTGAATTGGGATCAGCGGCGCCAGTGGCGACAGTTCTGCCGCCAATTCACCAATTCACGAACTCACCACCTCACCAACTACAAAAGAATCAAATGTCCAGGTTTTTGACATCGAGGGCGTTGTCTTCGATGAACTTCCGACGCGGCTCGACCTGGTCGCCCATCAGGGTCGTGAACATCAGGTCGGCTTCCATGTGGTCTTCGGCGCGCACTTGCGCGAGCGAACGGCGTTCCGGATCCATGGTGGTTTCCCACAACGTCGACGGATTCATTTCACCGAGACCTTTGTAGCGGTTGACTGCGACCCCTTTCTTTCCCGCCGCAGTAAAGAACTCGACGAGTTCGTCGAGCGACTCGACGCGAACATCAGCGTCGCGAACCGCCTTGTGCGCCTGTTTCGGACCGGCGGATGAATCGAGCGGCTTGGGTTCGGCGGCAAGCCTGGTGGCTTCATCAAGCGGGGCGCCGCCAATCGCGGTTTCATTCGCTGTTGCGGCATTCTCGACGGCCTCATCGGCTCCCTCCTCAGGCGGAGCCGATCCCGTCGTCTTCACGATCATTTGTCCGCGAATGCCCTTGACGTCCTGATAGCTGGCGGCAAGCGTGCGGAACTCACCAGTGGTCACGAAATCCTGATCGACGCGGTGATGACGCGGGTAGCCGCCGCTTCGATCCTCGATCGCGAGCGCAAACGCCTGGTGCTCTTCATCCGGCTGGACGGTCACGGTTCGCGTCGAACTGGTCAACGCCGCAGCGAGCGCCTCGACGCGTGCGCGATCGGCGAAGAACGCTTTGTCCTTGGCGTCTCGTTCGAGCAGGCCGAGCACGACTTCCCGCGAAGGGCCCCGCCGCTCGACGATCTGAAGCAGCTTTCTAAACGCGATCAACCGCTCGAGGCGGTGCTCGAGTTCCTCGCCGGACATCTGTGTTCCGTCAGGCAGCACGACCACGCGTGACTCGACGGCTCGCTTCATCAGCCAGGTTTCGAGCGCCCGTTCGTCGCGGATGAACACTTCGGTCCGGCCGCGTTTCGCGCGGAACAGCGGCGGCTGCGCGATGTAGACGTAGCCCTGCTCGACGAGCTGGCGCATCTGACGGTAGAAAAACGTCAGCAGCAGCGTGCGGATGTGCGACCCGTCGACGTCGGCGTCGGTCATGATGATGACGCGGTGGTATCGCAGCTTCGAAATGTCGAAGTCCTCGGCGCCGATGCCGCAGCCGAGCGCCGCGATCATCGTCTTGATCTCGTCGCTGCCGAGCATCTTGTCGAAGCGTGCCTTCTCGACGTTCAGGATCTTTCCTTTGATCGGCAGAATCGCCTGGAACCGGCGATCGCGTCCCTGCTTCGCCGAGCCGCCGGCCGACTCGCCCTCGACGATGTAGATCTCGCTCTGGGCCGGATCGCGCTCCTGGCAATCGGCCAGTTTGCCGGGAAGCGAGCTGTTGTCGAGCGCGCCTTTGCGGCGGACGAGATCGCGGGCCTTGCGCGCTGCCTCGCGGGCCCGCGCCGCATCGACCGCCTTGGCCACGATCCGCTTGGCGACCGACGGGTTCTCCTCGAGGTAGGCGCCAAGCTTGTCGTTCAGGATGGCTTCGACAATCCCTTTGACCTCGGTGTTGCCGAGTTTTGTTTTTGTCTGGCCTTCGAACTGGGGCCGCGGAATCTTCACACTGACGACGGCGATCAATCCTTCGCGGATGTCGTCGCCGCCGATACTCGCGTCCTTCAGGTCCTTCGCGAAATTATTCTTCGACGCGTAGTAGTTGATCGTTCGGGTCAGCGCGGAGCGGAAGCCGGACAGGTGGGTGCCGCCCTCGTGTGTGTTGATGTTGTTGGCAAACGAATAGACCGTCTCGGCGTACCCGTCATTCCACTGCAGCGCGATCTCGACGTCGATGCCGTCTTTCTCGCCGTGCATGTGAATCGGCTTGTCGTTGACTGTCGCCTTGTTCTGATTCAGGTATTCGACAAACGAGATGATTCCTCCTTCGTAGAGGAACTTGTGCGACTTGCCGTCGCGCTCGTCGTCAAGCGTGATCGTGACGCCGCCGTTCAAGAATGCCAGCTCGCGAAGGCGCTGCGCCAGCGTGTCGAAACTGAACTCGCTGGTCTCGAAAATCTGCGAATCTGGTTTGAAGGTGATCTTGGTCCCGCGCTTCTTCGTCGTCCCTGTCACCTCGAGATCAGCCACCGGCGTGCCGCGCTCGTAACTCTGCTTGTAGACCTGTCCGTTTCGCCAGATCTCGAGGTCGAGGATTTCCGAGAGCGCATTGACGACCGATACACCGACGCCATGGAGGCCGCCCGACACCTTGTAGCTTTCATTGTCGAACTTGCCACCGGCGTGAAGCACCGTGAGCACGACTTCGGCGGCGGACTTTCCGCTCACGTGCTGATCGACGGGAATGCCGCGGCCGTTGTCGACGACGGTCACCGAGTTGTCGATGTGAAGCGTGACGTTCACCAGATCGCAATGGCCGGCAAGCGCCTCGTCGATCGAGTTGTCGACGATCTCGTAGACAAGGTGATGCAGGCCCGGCGCTCCCGTGGACCCGATGTACATGGCCGGTCGCTTGCGGACCGCCTCGAGTCCTTCGAGGACCTTGATTTTGTCGGCGCCATAGTCGTCTGGCGCACCGGTCCCGTTATCCGACGGTCGGTGAACCGCCGCCGGCGCCACCTCGGGCTCGATCTGTGCCTCCGGCTTGGCCGCGGCGGACCGCTGCTCGTCGTCCTGACGTTCCAAATCAGACATCAATCAAAACAATTGGTGAATTTGTGAATTTGTGAATTTGCGAGTTGGTGAATGGTGAGTCTCGATTGTTGATTTGGATGAGCGGCGCGTGAGCGTCAGTTCCGCGCCATGTCACCAATTCACCAACCCACCAATTGACCAAATTGCTCTCACACTCTCATCGGCATGATGACGTAGGTGTAGTCATACCCTTCCGCGCCGATGGGTTTCATCACGGCCTGGCTCATTTCATCCTTGAACTCGAGGCCGACCGAATCGCTTTCCACCGCGCCAAGAAAATCCAGCACATACTGCGCGTTGAAACAGATGGTTACCGGCGCCGCGGTGTAGTCCACCATCACCACTTCCTTCGCTTCTCCAAACTCGGGACTGCTCGAGGCAATTTCGACCTTGCCCTTGTCGATCTGGAATTTCACCGCGCGCGACCGCTCATTCGACAACAGGGCCACTCGCTTGACGGCGCTGGTCAGACGATCGCGATCGAATTCAACGCGCTTGTCGTTGCCTTTCGGAATCACGCGTTCGAACGCCGGAAACTGACCATCGATCATCCGCGAAATCAGCAACCGGCCGCCGACCTCGAAGAAGAGATGATTCTCTCCACGTTCGTACTGAATATCACCCTCTCCCTCCGACAGCAGTCGGCCGAGTTCGAGAAGCGTCTTGCGCGGAAGAATCACCCGCTCCTCGTCGCTGGACTTTGCCTGGCGGGCCTTGTCGCGCGGAACGGTAATAAGGGCGAGTCGATGACCGTCGGTCGAGACCAGGCTCATCGAGTCGGGGCGCTGAATGAACAGCGCGCCGTTGAGAAAATATCGCGTGTCCTCACCGGTGATCGCGAACTGCGTTTTCGCGACCATGTGCTTCAGCACCTCGCGCGGCAGCGTCGCCGTATACGAACCAGTGCCATCGGGCAGCGACGGGAAATCTTCGCGCGGCAAGGTCTGCATGCGCGAATCGAAGCGGTCAGCCGCGACCTTGACGCCGCTCTTGTCCTCTTCGATGCGCACGTCCGTTTCAGGAAGCGCCTTGATGATTTCGTACAACTTCTTGGCTGGAAGCGTCAGCGATCCTTTTTTGGACACCGACGCCTGACAGCGGCTCCTGAGTCCCACCTCGAGATCGGTCGCGAGCAGTTTGACCTGATCGCCATCGGTCTCAATGAGGACGTTGGCGAGAATCGGGATCGTGTTCTTGCGTTCAACGATGCCCTGGAACAACTGCAGTTCGCGCAGCAGATCCGCCTTGCGTACGACCAGTTCCATGTCGGTGATGACCTCAGGGGGAAGGCGCCGATCAGTTCGGTGATGGCGCCCTGATCCCTTCAATGATGAGGGAGATCAGGAAACAAAGAATTATAACAATAAAGAGGCTCTGTTGAAAACAAGAAAACGACCCATTAACCCTTGTGGATCTAAGAGTTAGGCTGTGGATGTTTCTTCGGTACCGCCGCGGGATACCAGGTAGAAAACGGTGGGTAATTTCAGCCTCCCTTACGCCGCACAAATCATCCGCAAAGCCGATCGGTTGATGCTGTGGAAAACTTGCCGTTCGCGCATGGTTCTCTAACGAAATGACTCCATGAACGTGTTGATAAGCGTGTTGAAATTGCCGTCGCGTTGTCGCATGTCTTCGACCTTGCGGATTGAATGGATCACCGTCGAGTGATGTTTGCCGCCAAAGCTGCGACCGATTTCCGGCAGTGACGCGCTCGTCAAACTCTTGCAAAGATACATCGCGATCTGTCGCGGCATGGCGATAGATTTCGAGTTGTTTCTCGACTTGAGCTCGCCATGTTTCAACTGGTAATAGTCGGACACGAACTTTTGAATGCCCTCGATCGTGACCGCACGTTCGTCGTGCTGCAGGACGTTTCGCAGCACGTCCTGGGCGAGTGGCAACGAGATCTCTCGGCCTGTCAGGGAGGCATACGCAATCAATCGAATCAGCGATCCTTCGAGTTCGCGGATATTCGATTTGATCTTGCCGGCAATGTAAATCGCGACGTTATCGGGAAGCGGAATGCCTTCGGTGTCGGCTTTCTTCTTGAGAATGGCAACCTTGGTCTCGAGGTCGGGGGGCTGAATATCAGCGATCAGACCCCACTCGAAGCGTGATCGCAGCCGCTCTTCAAGCTGTGGAATCTCGTGTGGCGGACAATCGCTGCTGATGATGATCTGCTTCTGCGAGTCGTACAGCGAGTTGAAGGTATGGAAGAACTCGGTCTGCGTGCCTTCCTTTCCAGCGAGAAACTGAATGTCGTCGACCAGCAGAATGTCGACGCTCCGGTATCGTTCACGAAAATCGAGCACGCGATCGTATCGCACCGCATTGATCATCTCGTTCATGAACCGTTCGGACGAGATGTAGGTCAACTTCAGCGTGCGGAGATGATTCAGCACGTAATGTCCGATGGCGTGCATCAAGTGAGTCTTGCCCAGTCCGACACCGCCATAGATAAACAGCGGGTTGTAAGAACGCGATGGCGTCTCTGCAACAGCCCGGCATGCGGCGTGCGCGAACTGATTGGACGGCCCGACGATGAACGTATCGAAGGAATAGCGGGGGGCGAGGCTACCGGCCGGCGAGCCGTCGCCCTCGTCGGTCGCACCGGAAAAGAGCTCCGGAGTGGGCGTCGGCGTCGGTGCGGATGCCACAACCGGCGGTTCGCTCACCTCGGCCAATTCGGAGACGAAGACGATGGCCGTACCTCGCCGATTGATTTCGCCAAGCGCTTCGTCGAGCACAGCCGCATAGTGCTTGGTCAGCCAGTTGCGAAACATCGCGTTGGGGACACGAATCCGCAGCGAGCCGCCATCGTCGCCAATGAAAGTCGTCGGTTTGAACCACGTGTAGAAGATGTGTCGGTTGACCTTCGTCTCAACGCGGGAGAGGACCTGGTCCCAGATGCTGCCGGTCATTTGCACGCCTGCCGCGGAAACTGCGCCCATGATCGAAGGTTGACGTCCCCAGTGAGTCGGAATTACCCAGGAATTCTTGGGAAAGGGTCGCTCAACCCGTAGAAATTCGTCACTTTTCCGTCCCAGCCCAGACAAAAAGGGCGTTCATGAGGTAATGGGACCTGTTGAGAGTCTGAAAACCTTTGCTTTTCCACATTTTTTTCCACAGTTGTGGAAAACTTCGGGGGGTGACCCTACGGCAGGTGCCGCGGGGGTAGCGACTGTAGCACACGGGTCGGGAGCCGACAACTTCCTCTCTCGATTGACACCGTTTGAAGCCTTTGATTACTATTTAAGTTTCTCCGCCACCCTTCTTCCGCTGCAGGGGTTCTCGACAATGAGTGTGACGTTCCAGCCAAACCGCCGGCGCCGAAAGCGCACGCATGGATTTCTCGTGCGTATGGCCACCAAGAACGGTCGCCAGGTGTTGAAACGCCGTCGCGCAAAGGGACGTAAACGGTTGACCGTTTCCTCCTCGTAACCGGATCGACACAGAAGTCACCAGTGGCACGGCGATCCGAGCGCTTCACGAAGGCGCGCCGGGTTAGGCGCCGTGACGAGTTTCAACGCGTTTTCGACGGGTCACAGCGCGCGAAGAGTCGGTATTGGACGGTACTCGTGGCACCCAACGACGCCGGCGTTATAAGACTGGGCATCGTCGCCTCTCGAAAGTTGGGGGACGCCGTTCGAAGAAACCGCGCTAAGAGATTGATACGAGAGGTTTTCAGGCGATCAGATCTGCTGCCGCCTGGCAAGGGTCTCGACGTGGTGGTGATCCCCCGACGAGAGCTGTTCGATGCCGCCTATTCCAGCCTTGAAACAGATTTCCGCGCCACCGTCAGACGGTGCACAGCCCGGCTGTTTGCAGCAACACCTGATGCCTCCCGTTGACGTGTCTGAACCACGCCGCCTCCCAATCGTTGTGGCGCTGAAGGCGATCCGCCTCTACAAAATCCTGGTTTCTCCGATGTTTGCCGGCTCGTGCCGGTACCTGCCGTCGTGCTCTGACTATGCGGCTGAAGCGATTTACCGATTCGGGGTCATTCGCGGGTCCTGGCTGGCGGCCGCGCGCATTGCGCGCTGTCACCCGCTTGGCGGCCACGGCCTGGATCCAGTCCCGGCTGATACCCGGCATTCTCGATAAAGACGTCCATGGAAAAGCGGGTTCTGATCGCCGTTGTCCTCTCATTCATCGTCTTGTACGCCTACCAGGTGATGTTTCCTCCGCCGAAGCCGGCACCCGGTAGCGGAGCTGGCGCTCCCAAGACATCGCCAAGTGCGTCTTCGACGGTCACCTCCAGCATTCCACCGACGAACCCGACGGCGGCCACGACACAACAGGCTGCAGAGGCCACACCTGCTTCTCCGACGTCGGCAGCCCCCGTCGTCGCGGACACAGCCGAGCGCGACATTCCGGTTGAGAGCTCATCGATCAGTGCGGTGTTCACGACACGTGGTGGCGTGTTGAAAAGCTGGCGCCTGAAGAACTACCAGGACGCGGCGAGGCAGCCCCTCGAGTTGATTCCCCACTCGGTTCCGTCCGGAACCACGCGCCCGTTCACGCTGTCGCTGGGAGATCAGGCCAGTGATGCGACGCTGGCCAGCGCGTTGTTCAAGCCGAGTGTCGATCGAATCGATCTGGCATCGGGTCAGTCGACGCTGACGTTTGAGTACACAGACGCGAGCGGCCTGACGGCAAAAAAGGAATTCGTCTTCAGTGCCGATCAGCCCTATACGATCGAATTCTCCGCAAACGTGCAGCGATCGGGCAAGAACCTTCAGCCGACCGTGCAGTGGGGTCCAGGAATCGGAAGCGGTGTTCCGGCCGGTTCGAGCAGCTACGACCAGGCGCCGCAGCCGATTTTTTATCGCGACGGATCGGTGAGCCGAATCAGCCCCGGAAAGGTGGCGGAGCACGCGGTCCAGGATGGCGTTCTTCCGTTCGCCGGTGTCGATGACCATTACTTCCTGACAGCGACGCTGCCCGGTCCGCAACCCATACACGTCGAGTACCGAACGCTCGATGTCCCGATGACCGGTGGAACCGTTGCGCACTTCGTCGACTGGTCGGCGCGATACAACGTGTCGCCGGCGAAGGCGCGCTACTTCCTTGGTCCGAAGGATTTCGACGTACTCGCAGCGGTCGATCGCGATCTGGTTCGGTCGATCAACTTCGGCATGTTTGCCTGGCTCGTCGTCCCGCTTCTGCGCGCGCTCAAGTGGGTGAACGGCTACGTCGGCAACTATGGCTGGTCGATCATCATCCTCACGATTCTGATCAACATCGTGATGTTCCCGCTGAGGCACAAGAGCGTCGTGTCGATGCGGAAGATGCAAGAGATTCAGCCGCAGGTGAAGGCGATCCAGGATCGCTACGCCAACCTGAAGATGACCGACCCGGCGAAACAGAAGATGAACACGGAGTTGATGAGCCTCTATCGGGAGGCTGGCGTCAACCCGGCCAGCGGCTGCGTGCCGATGCTGCTGACGTTCCCGGTGCTGCTGGCGTTCTACGCGATGCTCTCTGTCGCGATCGAGCTGCGCGGCGCGCCGTTCATCGGATGGATCCACGATCTCTCGGTTCGTGATCCCCTCTACATCACGCCGGTGTTGATGGGAATCACGCAGGTCATTCAGACGAAAATGACGCCGACGACTGGCGATGCGATGCAGCAGCGCATGATGCTGCTGATGCCGCTCATCATGATGTCGTGGCTCCTCTTCATGCCGAGCGGTCTGGTGGTCTACTGGACGACGAGCAATCTGTGGGCGATCGGTCAGCAGGCGTTGACCAACCGGCTGATTGGGCCGATGAAGCCTCGCGCGGTTCGCCCCCCGGCGGAGCGACGAATGAAAAACGTCGGCGGCAGCCGAACCGACCAGGCCGTCAAGGAGCGAAAGTAATGGACCTTCACGAAAAAGTTCGTGAGTTCACGAAAGAGACGGTGGCAGCGATGGGGCTGCCGCTCGAGGTCGCGGTCGTCGACGCCGGCGACAACATTCGCGTGGAGTTGTCGGGCGCGGGCGGCGAGGCGCTTCTCCGTAGAAAAGCGGAGGCCCTGGAGGCGCTGCAACAGATCGTCAACACGGCCTTTCGCCGCGAACTGAAAGACGATCGCTCATTCGTCGTCGACTGCATGGATTATCGGAAAGCCAAGGATGCCGAGCTCAAGCAGATGGCGCGCTTCATGATGGAAAAGGCGCGCACTGCCGGTCCCCAGGAAATGGGACCGCTCAATCCTTATGCGCGGCGCCTCGTGCACCTCACGGTTGCAGAGGATCCACAGATGGCGTCGGAGAGTATTGGCGACGCGTTCTTGAAGACCGTGATTATTTCGGTCAGGCGGTAGGGCGGCTGAATCGGCCAGTTTTCAGTTTTGGGTTTTTGGTTTTAGGTTTTCGGTTTCAGGTTTGTTCTCCGTCCGAACGAAGAACTCAAAACTCAAAACCAAGAACTAGAACGAGAAAATGTTTTCCCCGTCCGATACCATCGTCGCAATCGCAACACCGGCCGGGCGTGGCGGCATTGGCGTCGTCCGCATCAGCGGACCGCAGGCACAGGAAGTCGCCGCGACCGTTGCAGGTCGGTCGGCCCGGTTCGAGGCGCGCCACGCGACGCTGACCGATATTCGGGCCGACGGGATCGCGCTCGATCGCGCGGTCGTCACGTTCTTCCCCTCACCGCATTCGTACACCGGCGAAGACGTCGTCGAAATCAGCGGACATGGGAGCCCGGTCGTTCTGCGCGCCATTGTTGCGGCGGCGATGCGAGCGGGGGCGCGGCTTGCGGAGCCGGGAGAATTCACGTTTCGAGCCTACCTCCATGGTCGGATGGACCTCGTGCAGGCGGAGGCGGTGCGCGATCTCGTTGACGCGGTCACGCCGCTTCAGGCGCGCGCCGCGTTCGACCAGCTCGAAGGCACGCTGACGACCAGGATTCGCGAGATCGATACCGCGCTTTTCGAATTGTCCGCGCGGGTCGAGGCGTCTCTCGACTTTCCAGAAGAGGGATATCACTTCATCGCGCCCGGTTCGGCGGCGCAGGAGATCCTGGCAATCTGCCAGCAGATCGAGTTGCTGCTCTCAGATGCGCGCCGGGGGCGTCTCGTGCGAGAAGGCGCACAGGTGGTGATACTGGGCCGGCCGAATTCGGGAAAATCGAGTCTCTTCAACCGGCTCGCCGGATCAGGTCGCGCCATTGTCACGGATATCCCCGGCACGACGCGCGATCTCGTGACCGAGTTGATCGACCTCGAAGGGATGGCGGTGACACTCGTTGACACCGCAGGCCTTCACGGCGCACCCGCCGACGTGGTCGAGCAGGAAGGCATCGCCCGCGCCCGCGCGGCAGAAGAGATTGCCGATCTGGCAATTGTGATGATCGATCGTTCGCGATCGCTCAACGACGACGACCGTGCACTTGTCGAGGGAACGATCGAACGGCCGCGTCTCGTGATCGCGAGCAAGAGCGATCTTCCAGCGAGCTGGAGCGCGGAGGCTCTCGGTGTGCCGGTGATCCAGCTATCGGCGACAACTGGCGAAGGGATTGATCGCCTGCGCGGTTCGATCGCGACCGCGCTCTCGGGAACCGAGCGCCTGCACGACACGCCGGCGGTCACGAACGCGCGCCACGTCGATCTGCTCGCGAAGGCCGGAGCGGTGCTGCAGCGTGCAGCGGCCGCGGCGCACGATCGGACATCGGAGGAATTCGTCGCCGCCGATCTTGCGGAAGCGCGCGCGCTGTTGGAGGAAGTGACCGGCGTTCGCACGCCGGACGACGTGCTCGCGGAGATCTTTGGCAAGTTTTGTATAGGAAAGTAGTTGGTATTACAAAGTAATATTTCGTTTGATGTGATCGTCGTGGGCGCCGGCCATGCGGGCGCGGAGGCGGCGTGGGCCGCCGCCAAACTTGGCCGTGATGTCGCGATCTGCACCCTCTCCGACGCGACGGTTGCGCACATGCCGTGCAACCCCGCAGTGGGCGGGACGGCGAAGGGTCACCTCGTTCGCGAGATCGACGCGCTCGGCGGATTGATGGGGCGGGCCATCGACGCGACCGGCATTCAGTTCAAACTGCTCAATAGAAGCCGTGGACCGGCGGTGTGGTCGCCACGCGCCCAGGCAGATAAGCGCCGTTACAGCGCGTGGGTCAAATCGGCGCTCGAAGCGGAGCCTCACGTCGCGTGGATCTTTGGCAAGGCTGCGCGAATTTTGACGTCGGCTGGTAGGGTCACCGGCCTCGAGCTGGAAACAGGTGAGCGGTACTCCTGCCGCTCACTTGTCGTGACCACCGGAACCTTCCTGAACGGACTGACCCACATCGGTCCCGAGCAACGGCCGGCAGGTCGTGTCGGTGAACCTCCGTCGCGTCACCTCGCGGAGTCTCTGAAGTCGTTCGGGTTCCAGTGGGGACGACTAAAGACCGGGACTCCACCCCGCCTCCACCGGAACAGCATCGATTTCTCGCGCTTCGACGTGGAGCCAGGGGACAATCCGCCAGTTCCGTTTTCCTTCGAAACCGAATCCATCGATCGTGATCAGATCGATTGTCATGTTCTCTACACGACGGATCGCGTTCACGAACTTGTCCGCAAAAACATCAGCAAGTCTCCGTTGTTCAACGGGCAGATTCGCGGGATTGGACCCCGGTATTGCCCATCTCTCGAAGACAAAGTCATGCGCTTCCCGCATCGGGAACGTCATCAAATCTTTCTCGAACCTGAAGGGTTGGACGTGGACGAGATCTACGTCAACGGATTCTCCATGAGCTTGCCGTCCGAAGTGCAACATGAACTCGTGCACGCACTACCGGGCCTGGAGGATTGCGTGATGATCCGACCAGGTTACGCCGTCGAGTACGACTTCATTCAACCCACCGAACTGACCGCCGGACTTCAGACGAAGCGCGTGTCAGGGCTCTTTCTAGCGGGACAGATCAACGGAACCTCTGGCTACGAGGAAGCCGCGTCGCAGGGCTTGATCGCAGGAGTCAATGCGGCGCTTCATCCAGATGCAGCGTTTACGCTGCGCCGGGACGAGGCGTACATCGGCATCTTGATCGACGATCTGACCACACGTGGGTGCCTCGAGCCCTATCGGATGTTTACGTCCAGGGCGGAGCATCGGCTGCTTCTGCGGATCGACAACGCCGATCTGCGTCTGACTCGCCGTGGACGGGAAGTTGGCCTGGTGAGGTCGGAACGATGGGAACGATTCCAGGCCAGGCGTGCGCGTTTCGATAGAAATCTGGAAACGATCCGGAAAGCGACGGTCGCCCTGCCCTCTGGGGAACGACTGCCAGCCGCCCGTGCGCTCAAGCAGCCGGAGGTTCGGCTCAGCGATCTTGCGGCCAGGGGGCAGGTGTCACTCCACGTCGAACCGCGCGACGCGACGATCGATGTCGCCAGCGTTGAAACCGAGTTCAAGTACGAGGGGTATCTCCGTCGCCAGGCGGTTGTCGTGGATCGCCAGCGTCGTCAGGAATCCAGACCTATCCCTCGGGACTTCGTGTTTGCCGGGATACCCGGTCTTTCCAGGGAGATGGTGGATCGGCTGACGCAGATTCGGCCTGCAACGCTCGGACAGGCGTCGAGGATCCCTGGCGTGACCCCGGCGGCGGTTGCACTGGTCGGCACGCACATCGACCGACGCCGCGCGGTTGCGGATCAAAAATAGCGGGTGATGCGCAGGCGACACTCTCTGCTAATCTCATGGCGTGGCGCCGCGTGATTTTCGCACTCGACTGACCAAGCGAGCTCGGAAAGCCGGCGTTTTTCTCCCAGACGATCTTGTCGCGCAGCTCGCGGCCTATTACGAACTCCTCGATCGCTGGAACCGCAAAATCAACCTGACTTCGCTGGATAATCCCGACGAAGCGATCGATCGTCTCCTGTTGGAGCCGATTGTCGCAGCGAGGCAGTTGCCGTCCCAGACGGCAAATCTCATGGATATAGGCTCCGGCGGGGGCTCGCCGGCTATCCCGATGAGGCTGTGCTCGCCCACTATCCGTCTGACCATGGTCGAGGCAAAAGCGCGAAAGTCGGCCTTTTTGCGGGAAGCCGTGCGTGCCCTTCGACTGGAACAGACGGTTGTCGAGACAGCACGTTATGAGGAACTCCTCGCGAAGCCTGAACTCCATGAGAGCTTCGATGTCTTGTCACTCCGTGCCGTAAGGGTAGAAGTCAGGACCCTATTTACGTTGCAGGCGTTCGTGAAACGAGAAGGATTGCTGTTTCTCTTTCGCGGTCCCAGTGGTCCCGACGCTCCGGACGTCGTCCCGCCCTTACGATGGGTGTCAACTGTGCCTCTGATTGAGAGTCTTCAGAGTCGCTTAACGGTGCTGCGGAAGGTCATTTAAATGTTCCACGTGGAACATTCCGGCGCCTTTGCATCGGAAGATAAAAGGAAAAGAACGCCGGAACGCCAAGTCGGTGGTGCTATTCTCGATGGGCTCCAGAACTATTTATTGGTCATTTAACCTAAATGACTCCTAAGGCAAAGATACGG